>Ga0209309_10000047_pt1 | contig 172455 bp, 172 predicted proteins | sample COGITO_mtgs_1204_2_FD_184807 | JGI IMG/M metagenome (GOLD analysis project Ga0209309, IMG submission 184807) | Pelagic marine microbial communities from North Sea - COGITO_mtgs_120412 (SPAdes) (version 2) | ecosystem: Environmental > Aquatic > Marine > Epipelagic ... | reverse complement strand
GAGTTACTATCTTTGCTCATATTTGAAAATCTCCTGAAATTATGTTTGAATTTGATCAATACCTTGGCTTTTTAGCTTTTCTTATTATTTTAACCATGGGATTTTGGTTAATGATATTTTTAATGAGCATCCTTCCTTATTGGATAGGTGGTTCATTATTAGAAAAGTATAAAATGAAAAAAGAAAAGAAACGCCTGGAAAGAGAAGAGAATTCTAGAAAGAATTTATCTTAATTAACTTCCAGATTTATAACGTCTTTTAAAAGTTTTTAGGACTTTAATCTTAGAAAGGCAGGATTAAATCAAACGTATCTTTATAATACAAAAAAGGTGGTCTAATATTTAGACCACCTTTTTTGTATTTATATTTTATTCTGAAGACTATCCTTCATAGTCTCCACCTTCGTCACCATTACCTTCAGATCTTCTTCTATTGTTCTCTTTTTTCTGATTGAATCTGTACATTAAAGACAATGTGATTTGACGCTCTCTCCACTGAAATTCACTATTCTGAATAAATCTATCTGTAGTTGTTATAGAGTTTCTTTTTCTTGAATTCAGTAAATCTGAAACATTTAAAGTTAGCGTAGCTTTGTCCTTAAATAGGTCCTTACTTAAAGCCATATCTATAGACAAGATTCCATCACTTTTTGTTTGAGAGTTTTCTTGTTTCCCTCTATAGAAAGCGTTGGTCTGCCAGTCAATTTTAGCAGGCAAACTCACTTTAGAACTAAAACGTGCAAACCAGCTGTTATTTTTAGATCCGTAGTCTATATCATTATACTGTCCAGATTTTTCAAATTGAAAATAGTTAAAACTACCATTCAATCTTAACCATTTTGCAGGATTGTATAAAACTCCGGCTTCTGCACCAATACGTTGCTCACTAGAAAGGTTGATAGGGATGGTTCTAATGATCTCTGTACCGTTAAATAGTTGCCCAGTACCTTGTTGAACTCTTTCAAAGGCATTGGTTTCATATTGATAATAAACGGAAGACGTAAGGGTAAGTTTTTCCCATCGTTTAAGATATCCAAGATCATAAGCACTTGCATAAGATGGTGCTAAATTTGGATTTCCTTGAAAGATGTTAGTTCTACTAGAACGTGACGGGAAAGGATTAATAAACCACCCCCTTGGTCTATTAATTCTTCGGTTATATCCTAAGGTTACATTTTCTGTATCGCTTAACTCATAAATTAGGTTTACCGTAGGGAATAAACCTAAATAATTATTGTCAAAGTTGGTATCTATAGGAAAACCAAATTCTGTTTCGATTTGATCGTCTGTTAGCGGACTGTCAATTTTACCTTTTAATTGAGTGTTTTCAAGTCTTAATCCTAATAAGAAAGAAAAATCTCCAAATTTAGTTCCGTACTGAGTGTATACTGCGTTTACATTTTCAGTATAAGAGAATACATTGGTAAGTGGACTTAACTCTAATTGATTACTCACAGAATCTTGCACGCTTAATCTATAATCTGTAATTTCTTCTTTAAAATTACCTCTATACCCTGCTTCAAATTGAGAATCTTCACCAAACGGAAGAACGTAATCTGTTTGGATTAAGTATTCTTTTTGATCTTCTTCATTTAAAACTTTTTCTGACGGTAAGAATCCTGCTAAGCCATTTGTGTTTTCGAATAGAGGAGTTTCAGTAATAAAAGAAGGTTCCTTATCATTGCTATTTTCATACTGAAAATCTGCAGTGATCTGGTGTCCCTTTTCATCAAACTTGTTGATGTAATTTACAGCGAATTGAAAACTTCTATCATTTTCTTCCTGAGTTTCCTCACGCAATGTTTGAAGTTGTAAAGTACCGTTTGAATACTTATCTGTATTATTCGTAGTTATATCTCTATCATTCCCGAATCTCCAAAAACCTGTAGCGGTAATAGAAGACATGTCGTTTAAATAATATTCTATACCTAAATTGGTGTTGAAACCTCTGTTTAATCTATCGTATTCTCTATTTTCAACTACACGGTCAAAATCACCATTCACATATCTGGTGTCAAAATCTGCATGTCCAGGACCTTTTCTATAATTGTAACCTGTGGTATTAAAAATATTGTATTTATCTGTTCTTAAGTTAACGTTTGCAGTTACGCCATAAGTTTCTGGAATTCCAACGTTAGTGGTTAGAGACCCATTAAAACCAAGTGTTTTCTCTTTTTTAAGAATTATATTCAAGATACCTGCGGTACCTTCAGCATCATATCTTGCAGAAGGAGAAGTAATAACTTCTACACGATCTATAGCATCTGCAGGAAGTTGCCCCAGCACATCTGTAGAACCAAAACCTGCCATAGCCGAAGGTTTTCCATTTATAAGGATCTTTACATTTTCATTACCTCTTAAGCTAATTGCTCCTTCAACATCTACAGATACAGATGGCACATTGTTCAAAGCATCACTTACGGTACCACCAGCGGTTGTAAGATCTTTCCCAATGTTATATATCTTTTTATCTAGTCTTACTTCCACCTGCGTGGTTTCTGCTCTTACAACAACTTCATCTAAACTATCTGAACTCAATCCAAGTTGAACCGTTCCTAAATTTAGATCTGCATTAACATTTTTATTACTGAAAGATTTACTTTGAAAAGAGATAAATTCAACTTTCACATTATAAATTCCAGAAGGAACTTCAATTGAAAAATTACCATTAATATCAGTAACCCCACCATTTACATAGCTGGGATCGTTAACCTTTGTCACAGTGACCGTAGCATATTCCAGAGGAACACCCATATCGTCATCTACAACTTTTCCAGTAATATTAAATTCTTTTTTCTGAGCGAAAACTGAATTGGGGATTGAAAAAATAAAAATCAGCAGAGCGCTGATAAGGAGCAATTTTTTGGCGATCATAACATATTTTTGTTGTTAGACCCCTTAAGATCTCAATGGTTTAATGAACCATTGTTAAAATCATGTTATAACCTCCTAAATTTTTATATCTAGATTATACTAGATTGATTATGAATCCATAATACGATTAGGAATTTTTTTATTTATTCCCACATACGCATCAAATTGCTCCGGATTAAATAATCTTCTTAATCTTTTATGCTCTTTTGATTGAACTTTTTGTAGACGTTGTATTTTGTTGGTGCTATGTTCACCATTTATAATTTCATTCTTTCTGATGGTGAATTCTATAATGATATCTTCCAATTGAATAGTTTGCTCCTCGGTTAATCCTATTTTTTCTTTCCAATTAAGAGCTATTTCTCTTGCAATATCTTCAAGATCCCTACGGTTTCTTCGATGCATGAAGATATGAGTATATACAAATCCTCCAACCAGCAGTGTTGATAATCCTAATAAAAGGAGCCTGTTTTGTAGTTTCATGATTTGATTTTTTTTGATGGTTATAAGGTATCTTTAAGCAGATATTTAATATTAGCAGGAGGTCTACCAATTACGGCAAGGGTTTCGTCTTCAACAATTGGTCTCTCGATCAATTTAGGGTTTTCTACCATCACTTTAATTAGCTCGGTCTTTTCTAAGCTTTTATCTTTAAAGTTCTCTTTCCAAACCTTCTCATTAACCCGGACTAACATTTCTGGTTCTATCTTTAATTTATCCAATAGCGCTGTTAACTCGTTTTCAGAAAGAGGTTCTGTTAAGTATTCTCTAATACTGAACTCTTTTCCTGAATTTTTTAAGATCTCCAAACCTTCTCTAGATTTTGAACATCTAGGATTGTGATAAATTATAAGCATTCCCATTAATTTAGCCTTAAAATACGTAAATTTTTTAATTAAATTTTAAATGAATCAGGTTTTAATCAATCTTCATGCCGTTGCCCCATCATCATTAAATAGGCTTTTAAGAATTGATCTATATCTCCGTTCATAATAGCTTCTACATTTCCAGATTCTTCTGCCGTTCGAACATCTTTTACAAGTTTGTAAGGATGCATTACGTAGTTTCTAATTTGAGAACCCCATTCAATCTTCATTTTAGAATCTTCAATCTCTCTACGTTGCGCTTGTTGTTTTTGAAGCTCGATCTCGTATAACTGACTTTTTAGAAGCTGCATTGCTTTGGTCTTGTTTTCTAACTGAGATCTGGTTTCAGAATTTTCCACAACAATTCCTGAAGGTGCGTGTTTAAGTCTAACCGCAGTTTCTACTTTATTTACATTTTGACCTCCTGCACCAGAAGATCTCATTGTTTCCCAAGAAATATCAGATGGATTGATCTCAATTTCTATAGTGTCATCTGCTAATGGATACACATAAACCGAAGCGAAAGAAGTATGCCTTTTGGCGTTGCTATCAAAAGGTGAAATCCTTACCAATCGATGAACTCCATTCTCTCCCTTAAGCCAACCAAAGCCATAATCTCCTTCAATTTCAAGAGTTACGGTTTTGATTCCTGCAACTTCACCAGCTTGGTAGTTAAGTTCTTTTATTTTATATCCATGCTTTTCTGCCCACATTAAGTACATACGCATGAGCATTTCTGCCCAATCGCAACTCTCTGTTCCACCAGCTCCTGCAGTTATTTGTAATACGGCACTCAAACTATCACCTTCTTCAGAAAGCATATTTTTGAATTCCATATTTTCTATGATCTCTAAAGCTTTCTTATGTCTGGACTCTACATCTTCGGCAGTGGCTTCTTTTTCTTTGTAGAATTCAAAGATCACCTCTAGGTCTTCAACTAAAGTTTCGGCAATATGATAATCATCTACCCATTTCTTTATAGAATTTAATTCGCGCATCATCAACTCGGCCTTTTTGGGATCATTCCAAAAATCCGGAGCAAAAGTCTTTTCCTCTAAATTGGTGATTTCTATTTGTTTGGCATCAACGTCAAAGATACCCCCTTAACGCTACCAGGCGATCTTTGAGTTCTTTAATATGGTCTGTAGTAATCATTATTGTATAATTTTGAATGTAAAAATAGAATTAAAGGTGGCTTCAGGAAAGTATTTAACGATAATTTTATAGTTTTAGGCAGATAATAGAAACAGTAGGATGTGTTGAATATATAGGTAGTTGCTCAAGATTTTTTCAATTAGCTTGAGAATCAAATGTTTTAGTCTTGTTGTTTCAGAAAAAAGGGAAAATTAAAAAAAGAGTTAAAAATGAATTCAAAAGAAATAGATCTTAGAAGTGATACGGTTACCAGACCTACCAAAGAAATGCTACAAGCTATTATGAGCGCCAAGGTTGGGGATGATGTTTATAAAGAAGACCCTACGGTAAATGCTTTGGAGGAGAAATTGGCTAAAATGTTTGGTAAAGATGAAGCCTTGTTCTTTCCTACGGGAAGCATGGCAAATCAAGCAGCTATTAAGTTGCATACTCAGCCTGCAGAACAATTAATATGCGATAAATGGGCACATGTTTATAATTACGAAGGTGGAGGTGTATCTTTTAACAGCGGAGTTTCTTGCAAGCTTGTAGATGGCAATAGAGGCTTGATTACTGCAGATATGGTGGAAGACAATATAAATCCACCAGATTTTTATCATAGCCCGTTAACGAGCCTTGTGTGTCTTGAAAACACCACTAACAAAGGTGGAGGCGCATGCTATGATCTGGATACAATAAAAGAGATTAGAAAAGTTTGTAATAAACACGGTTTAGGTTTGCATTTGGATGGTGCGAGATTATTTAATGCAATTGTGGCCAAAAAACAGGATCCTAAAGATTTCGGGAAGTTGTTCGATACCATATCAGTTTGCTTGTCTAAAGGTTTGGGAACTCCAATGGGATCGGTTCTTATTGGGAATAAAGACTTGATGAAAAACGCAATTAGAGTACGTAAAGTGCTTGGTGGAGGAATGCGCCAGATGGGCTTTATGGCTGCTGCCGGAATTTACGCGTTAGATAATAATATAGAAAGACTTGCTGAAGATCATAAAAGAGCAGACGACATTGCTAAGGTTTTAAGAGCTCAAGAGTATATATCTGAAGTAGAGCCTGTAGAGACCAATATTATTATTTTCTATTTAAAAAATTCGTCAAATGAGAAGAGTTTTATGGCGCAGCTTCAGAAGGAAAATATAAGAATAAGCAATATGGGTCATGGGAAATTAAGGGTAGTTACCCATTTGGACTATCCGGAAGAGAGTCATCAAAGATTTCTGGAAGTTATAAAGAATATAACTTTTTAGTAGATTAATATGAAGCTGTCTCAAAATAAGTAAAACGTCATTCTGAATTTATTTCAGAATCTTCAATTTTAAAATAAGTGAGAAGCTGAAACAAGTTCAGCTTGACGTAAAGTTATAATTTTGAGACAGTTTCTTTATTTTATTTGAACATGTCTAAACCTGGAATATCTGGCATTCCGTCTTTAGCCACTGCTGCTAATTCTGTTTCGTTTATTTCATGAGCTCTTTTAATAGCCTTGTTCAAGGTAAGAACTAGATAATCTTCTAATTGCTCTTTATCATCCATCAACTCATCTGCAATAGATACGTTTTTAATTTCTCTGGTTGCAGTTATGGTAATTTTTAAAAGTCCGTCTGCAGATTGTTCATCAATCAATACAGTTTTTAAACGTTCTTTAGTTTCTTCTACTTTTTGTTGGGTTTCTTTGATTTTATTCATCATCCCCATCATATCTCCAAACATATTTTTTTCTTTTAAAATTATAAGCTTCAAAATTAGTAAATTCAACTTATAAATTAGCTAATTGTGTCTATTGTCTTAGTTATTTTGTTAGGAAGCTCTACCTTTGCATTAGCAAAAATCTGAATCAATTGAAAAAAGAAATTCTTGCCCCACAAGCATTAAAAAAAGCAAAAAAGTTACAAGCTCATAATCAGATTAGGATAGATGATTATTATTGGATGAATGACAGGGAAAACCCTGCTGTTATCAACTATCTTGAAAATGAAAATGAGTATAATGAAATGATGACGGCTCATACTAAAGAGTTTCAGAAAAGGCTTTTTAAAGAAATGAAGGGTAGAATTAAAGAAGATGATTCTTCTGTGCCTTATAAACTTCACGGATATTGGTATTTAACCAGATTTGAAAAAGGAAGAGATTATCCTGTTTATTCTAGAAAAAAGGAAACATTGGAAGTTCCGGAAGAGATTTTGTTTGATGTGAACAAAATGGCAGAAGGTTTTGATTATTACAGCCTTGGTGGGTTAAATGTAAGTACAGATAACAAACTGGTTGCTTTTGGAGTAGATACGGTTAGCCGAAGAAATTATACCATCAGAATAAAGAACTTAGATTCTGGTGAGATTTATAAAGAAGAAATTCATAATACTACTGGAGGTTCTACTTGGGCAAATGATAATAAGACTCTTTATTATACCAAAAAAGACGAGCAAACCTTGAGGTCTAATCAGATCTTCAAGCATATCTTGGGGACAGATCCAGACAATGATGAATTGGTATATGAAGAACATGATGAGACTTATAACACATATATCTATAAATCTAAGTCGCAGAAATACCTAATAATAGGTTCCCATAGTACGTTAACTAGCGAGTATAGAATTCTAGATGCAAATACTCCGGAAGGGGAATTCAAAATATTTCAGACCAGAGTAAGAGGTATGGAGTATGGAATAAGCCATTATCAAGATCATTTTTACATATTAACCAATGAAGGAGGTGCCACCAATTTTAAATTGATGAAGACTCCTGTTGAGGATACGGAAATACAATATTGGGAAGAAGTAATTGCGCATAGAGAAGATTGTTTATTGGAAGATATCGATATTTTTGAAGATTATTTAGTTGTTAGTGAAAGAAGTAACGGACTTAATAAAATAAATATAACGAGATGGGATACCGGCGAAAGCTATTTTGTTCCTTTTGATAATGAAACTTATACAGCCTACACGAGTATCAATCCAGATTTTGATACAGATATATTAAGATATGCTTATAATTCTTTAAACACACCCACTTCTGTAGTAGATTTTAATATGGCTACAAAAGAAAAAAAAGTACTGAAAGAACAAGAAGTATTGGGAGGTAATTTTGATAAAGATAACTATCAAACAGATCGTATTTGGGCAGATGCCGAAGATGGCACTAAAATACCAGTTTCTATAATATATAAAAAAGGTTTAAAAAAGGATGGAACAAATCCATTGCTCCAATATGCTTATGGATCTTATGGGTCTACTATAGATCCTTATTTTTCAACTACTAGATTAAGTTTGTTGGATAGAGGTTTTATCTATGCTATAGCTCATATTCGAGGCGGAGAATACTTAGGTAGAAAATGGTATGAAGAAGGAAAACTGCTTCAAAAACGAAACACTTTTACAGACTTTATAGATGTCTCAAAACATTTAATTGAAAATAAATACACCTCAAATCAGCATTTATACGCTATGGGAGGTTCTGCTGGAGGTCTATTAATGGGTGTAATTGCAAATATGGCACCTCAATTATATAATGGTATTATAGCGGCAGTACCCTTTGTAGATGTAGTTACAACTATGTTAGATGATAGTATCCCTTTAACAACAGGGGAGTATGATGAATGGGGAAACCCTAATGATAAAGAGTATTATGAATATATGTTAACATATTCACCTTATGATAATGTTAAGATTCAAGACTATCCAAATATGTTGATAACAACAGGACTGCATGATTCTCAAGTACAGTATTGGGAACCTGCAAAGTGGGTAGCAAAGCTTAGAGAAAAGAAAACAGACGATAATATTTTACTATTTCATACCAATATGGATGCAGGCCATGGAGGCGCTTCTGGAAGGTTTGAAGCCTTGAAAGAAGTAGCCGAAGAATATGCCTTTTTACTGGACCTTGAAGGAATTACCTTATAATTAAAAAATTTCCCTTAACTTTGGGCGGTTTTTGTGATTAAGATTATTTTAACTATTTCGGAATAATTTAGAACCAAACTAAAATTGCAAAAGAATTTCATTTATGAAAGAAGAGATACAGGTTTATGACAATGTATTGCAATTGATAGGGAAAACCCCGTTGATACATTTAAACTCCATCACTAAAGATTTTAAAGGAACTTACGCTGCAAAAGTGGAAGCCTTTAACCCAGGACATTCTACTAAAGATCGAATAGCTCTTTATATTATTGAAGAAGCTGAGAAAAAAGGTATTTTGAAGCCAGGTGATACTATTATTGAAACTACTTCCGGAAACACTGGTTTTAGTATTGCAATGGTTAGTATTATTAAAGGTTACGAATGTATACTAGCTGTTAGTTCAAAATCTTCAAAAGATAAGATCGATATGCTAAAAACGATGGGAGCCAAGGTTTATGTTTGTCCTGCCAACGTTTCTGCAGACGATCCTAGATCTTACTATCAAGTAGCACGCAGATTGCATGAAGAGCGTAATGGTTCTGTTTACATCAATCAGTATTTTAATGAGCTGAATATGGATGCTCATTATAATTCTACAGGTCCGGAGATCTGGAAGCAGTCCGAAGGAAAAATTACACACTTAATTGCATGCAGTGGAACTGGAGGAACTATTTCTGGAACTGCTAGATTTCTAAAAGAGCAAAACCCGAATATTAAAATAATTGGAATTGACGCTTTTGGATCTGTATTGAAGAAATACCATGAAACAAGAGAATTTGATTCTGAAGAGATCTATCCATACAGAATTGAAGGTCTTGGTAAGAATTTAATACCTAGTGCTACAGATTTTGATATAATAGACAAATTTGTAAAGGTTACAGATGAGGAAAGTGCTCATACCGCTAGAGAACTTGCTAAAACCGAAGGCTTATTTGTTGGTTATACAAGTGGAGCGGCTATGCAAGGAATAAAGCAATTAAATGCGGAAGGGGAATTTGATGAAAATTCTAATGTAGTAGTAATATTCCCTGATCACGGATCTAGATATATGAGTAAAGTTTTTAGTGACGATTGGATGACTGAACAAGGATTCTTCGACACCAAAAATGAAGCAGAGACACAACATATAGAGTTCATAAAGTAAATGAATTCACTTCTATATACATAATACCAAAAAGCATCCTTATCTTACAGGATGCTTTTATTTTTATTGCTTCTGCAGCAATTGAGATTATTTTTTAAAATTGAGTTGTATTTAACTACTTTTGCAATTCGTAAATAAAAGATCTATGAGAGATTTATTTGATAAAATTTATAAGGACAAAGGGCCTTTAGGAAAATGGGCTGAACAGGCTGAAGGATATTTTGTGTTTCCAAAACTGGAAGGACCAATTTCAAACCGCATGAAGTTTAGGGGGCAAGAGGTAATTACTTGGAGTATTAATGACTACCTAGGTTTATCTAATCATCCAGAAGTTCGTAAAGTAGATGCGCAAGCAGCTGCAGATTACGGTTCTGCTTACCCTATGGGAGCCAGAATGATGAGTGGGCATACAGATCTACATGAAAAATTACAAGAAGAGCTAGCAGAATTTGTAAGTAAAGAGGCTTCATATCTTCTTAATTTTGGTTACCAAGGAATGGTTTCTACTATAGATGCTTTAGTGTCTAAGGCAGATGTTATTGTTTATGATGTGGACGCACATGCTTGTATTATTGATGGGGTGAGATTACATCTTGGTCAACGTTTTACATACAAGCACAACGATATGGAAAGTATCGAGAAGAATTTGCAACGTGCTACCAAAATTGCAGAGCAAACCGGTGGAGGTATCTTATTGATCTCTGAAGGTGTTTTTGGAATGCGCGGAGAGCAAGGGAAACTAAGAGAAATAGTAGAACTTAAGAAGAAATATAATTTCAGACTTTTTGTTGATGATGCTCATGGTTTTGGAACTTTAGGAGCTACAGGAGCAGGTGCAGGAGAAGAGCAAGGAGTACAAGATGATATAGATGTTTATTTTGCAACTTTTGCAAAATCTATGGCAAGTACCGGAGCGTTTATTGCCGGTGACAAAGAGATTATGGACTATCTTAAATACAATCTGCGTTCTCAGATGTTTGCAAAGTCTTTACAAATGCAATTAGTGGTTGGAGCTCGTAAGAGACTTGAAATGCTTAAAACCATGCCAGAGCTTAAGAATAAACTTTGGGAGAATGTCAATGCTTTACAAAATGGATTAAAAGCGAATGGATTTGATATTGGTACTACACAAAGTTGTGTAACACCGGTATATTTAAAAGGAAGTATTCCTGAGGCTATGGCTCTTGTAAAAGATCTTAGAGAAAATCACGGAGTTTTCTGTTCTATAGTAGTATATCCTGTAATACCAAAAGGATTAATTCTATTAAGAATGATCCCGACAGCTACACATACTTTACAAGATATAGATGAAACTCTTGTTGCATTTTCTGCTATTAGAGAGCGTTTGGAGAATGGAACTTATAAAAAATTATCTGCAGCAATTACTGCTACAACTAATGAATAAATTTTAAGATCTTATTAATATAAAAAAAAGCCCATCAAATTTGATGGGCTTTTTTATTACTTAAAATTAAGTGAGATATCATTGGCTTTAATCATTAGATGCCGGTGGAGTTTCAGAGCCTGTGTTATTCTGCATTTCTTCTGTTCTCTTTCTTCTTCTAGATCCTTCGTAAGAATCATCTAAGAATTCATCTTTCTTATGCATATCTAATCTATAAGAGAGTCCGGCGGCAACCTGCCATCTGGAAGGTGTATCCTTAAAATTCATTAAACCTGAGACATCTACTTGAAAATTATCTGAAATTAAATAGGCAGCACCAAGTCTTCCAAGATCATCTGCATAAATATCACTTACCACGCCATTATATTCAATAAATCCTGCAAACTTTGGAGTAAAGGCATGTGTTAATGTGATAATACCTTCATAAGTAGGAAAATCTTCAGAAATTTTGTCTATTATAAAATTCATAACTAAAACCCAACTTCCTCTCCAGTTGTTTTGAGTAATCAAAGCAAATTTTGGAGATATTTGACCTTCCCCTTCGTACATATAAGGATTATCTTTCATATAGAAATTAGCTCCCGCATAAGCAGACACAGCAGGAATTAATGTCTTCCACTTAAATTTCTGATTGTTCTTCCAACTTCTAATATCTACTTGATCTGGCGTAATGCTTATTGCAGGATCAAAGATTAAATATTTAATTCCTAGGGTGTTATTTTTAAAATTACTTCTTTTATAATCTACGTCATTGGCTCCAATCTTAATAGTAGTTGTCTCAGATTGAAAAGAACCTGAAAGATTGATTTCCAAAGCTTCAAAAAACAACCCATATCTTAACTCATAGTCTGCGCCAAGAATATCGGTATCTGTTCCTAAATAAACATGATTATCATTGCCAAAGTACCCCCCAGTTTCTAATTGTAATACTCCGGTTCCAACAGAAAATGCACCTTGAGAGTTTCCTGGTCTGTTAGAATTTATAGTTTCAGTGTATTGTGCATTTGCAGAAATGCCACAAATTGAGAATATTAAAAGGTAAAGATATTTATTGCTGTAGTTATGCATGTGTGGTGCTTTTAAGACGATCAAATATAGAAGATTTTATTAATTTTTTAGGACTTAAATGCGGAATTTGTCTGGGTATAATAGTAATTTTGCACAAACTGAAGAAAGATGTACGAAGCTTCATTTGAAAGCATATTAAAGACCGTGCTGGTCATTATGATGATCTATTTTGGTTTCAAACTTTTTATAAAATGGTTTGGACCAATGATACTCAAATACTTCCTAAAGAAAATCGGAAGTAAATTCCAACAACAATTTAATCAACAAGCTCCGGGTAAGTCTCAGAAAAAAGGAGATGTTACCATAGATAGAAAACCAAATAATTCTCCAAAAGCCAATAAAAAGGTAGGGGAGTATATCGATTACGAAGAAATTGATTAATTTTCAGACCTATTAAAAACTTCATAATGTTTAGGTCTGTAAAAGCTATCCTCCCGCATCTTTTAGTATTAGTTGGTTTCATCATAATTTCTCTGGCTTATTTTAGTCCTGTGCTTCAAGGCAAAGAGATCTTTCAAAATGACATTGCTCAGTACATTGGAATGAGCAAACAGCAGAAAGATTTCAAAGCCGAAACTGGGGAAGAAACTTATTGGACAGACGCTGCTTTTGGGGGAATGCCTACCTATCAGTTAGGTGCACACTATCCACACAATTTTATTAAAGATCTTGATCTTGCTCTCAGATTTTTACCGAGACCTGCAGATTACCTTTTTCTCTATTTTATAGGCTTCTACATTCTGTTACTAGTCTTAAAGCTAGATTATAAGCTTGCATTTGTGGGAGCGCTTGCCTTTGGATTTTCCACTTACTTTATTATAATTCTTGGAGTTGGTCATAATGCTAAAGCTCATGCAATAGCTTATATGCCTATGGTTTTGGCAGGAATTCTATTATGTTTTAGAAGTAAATATATAGGCGGATTTTTACTTTTAGCATTTGCTATGGCTCTGGAGATTGGTGCAAATCATTTTCAAATGACCTATTACTTATTGATTTTAGTAGTGATTCTTGGAATTGCTTATTTGATAGATGCTTTTAGAAAAAAACAATTACCTCAATATTTTAAAGCTATAGGAGTCATGGTGATTGCTGTAGTCTTAGCAATTGGAGCAAATGCAACCAATTTGATGGCTACTCAAGAATATACCGAATTTAGTACTCGTGGTGATAATGGACTAACTATAGGCCCTGATGGAAATCAAAAACCGGCTAGTGGTCTTGATTTCAATTATATAACAGAATATAGTTATGGAATAGCAGAAACATTTAACCTGTTTATCCCAAGATTTATGGGAGGTTCCAGTTCAGAAAAACTGAACGAAAAATCTGAAATGTATCAGCAGTTGCTTAAAATGGGAGCAAGCCCCGTGCAAGCCAAAGACTTCGCAGAATCTGCACCAACTTATTGGGGATCCCAGCCTTTTGTGGGTGCTCCTGCCTATATTGGTGCAACTATTATTTTCTTATTTGTATTTGCTTTATTTCTTATTAAAGGCCGATTTAAATGGTGGATAGTTGGAGGTACAGTATTAGCTTTAATGTTATCATGGGGTAAGAATTTTGAATTTCTCACACAATTCTTTATAGATGCAGTACCATTGTATAACAAGTTTAGAGCTGTTTCCTCTATTCAAGTAATAGTAGAGCTTTGTGTACCAATATTAGCAGTTTTTGGTTTATATAGGCTTTTCAATGATTTTGAAAAGACAGAGGAAAAAGAACATGCTTTGAAATGGGCAACAATTATAACGGGTGGTCTGGCATTGATATTTTTATTGTTTAAGTCTATGTTATTCAGTTTTAGCGGTGGAAGTGATAGCGTTTATGTACAGCAAATGGGAGCAGAGTTTGTGAGAGCACTAAAAGAAGACCGAAAATCTATCTTTACTTCAGATACCATCAGGTCTTTAATTTTCGTCCTATTATCTGCAGGCTTTATTTGGGCTTATCTAAAAAACAAAGCTTCGAAAAACTTGGTGATATTAGGATTTGCAATCTTAATTCTTGCCGATTTAGTTATTGTAGATAGGAGATATGTAAATAACGAAGATTTTGTGGCATCACGAGTTGTGAATGAACCTTTCCAAAAAAGACAAGCAGATGTTCAAATCCTTCAGGATGATTCTAGATACCGAGTTTTTGATGTTTCAGAAAGTCCATTTAATAGTGCAAGAACATCTTATTTTCATAATTCTATAGGTGGATATCATGCCGCAAAACCTGCAAGAATGCAGGATCTTTATGATTTCTATATTTCAAAAAACAACATGAAGATATTGAACATGCTGAATGTGAAATATTTCATTGTACCGGGTGAAAAACAGCCTATGGCACAAGAAAATCCGGGTGCATTTGGCAACGCTTGGTTTGTTAACAACATTCAATGGGTAGAAGATTCAAATCAGGAGATATTGGCTTTAGCAGATACAGATCTGGCTAATACAGCTGTGATTAATAGTAAATTTAAGGATATTGTTGGTTCAAATGTTGCTAAGGATTCTACCGGTTCTATAGAACTAACAAAGAATCAACCAAATGAGTTGGTGTATAAATTCAGTGCTAGTACAGATCAACTTGTTATATTTTCAGAAATGTATTATGCTCATGGATGGAAGTCTTTTATAGACGGTAAGGAAGTTCAAAACTTCAGAGTAGATTATATCTTAAGAGGTCTAAATATTCCTTCTGGGGAGCATACCATTACCTTCAAATTTGAACCACAAGTAATCAAGACTGGAAGTAATATCGCATTTGCCAGTTCTATCCTATTATTTTTATTATTGCTTGGCGGATTGTACTATGGCTTTAAAAACAGAAAATCTGAGAAGACTGAATAATAAGTATTTCTAAATGAAAAAAGTTCTGATAATTACCTATTATTGGCCACCTGCCGGCGGACCCGGCGTACAGCGATGGTTGAAATTTGTAAAATATCTGAAGGATTTTAATATAGAACCTATAGTTTATATCCCGGAAAATCCAGATTATCCAATGTTGGATAACTCCTTAGAAAAAGAAGTGCCAAAGGATATCACTATTTTAAAAGGTAAGATCTTTGAGCCTTATTTTTTAGCCAAGATCTTTTCTAAAAAAGATACCTCCAAAATAAGCTCTGGAATTATTGTAGATGAAAAAAAGCAAAGTTCACTTCAGAAGCTCATGCTTTATGTTCGAGGGAATTTCTTTATTCCAGATGCTCGTAAGTTTTGGGTGAAACCATCGGTAAGTTTTCTATCTAATTATATTTCCGAAAATAATATTGAAACCGTTATTACTACAGGGCCTCCACATAGTGTGCATTTAATTGGTCTAAAACTTAAGCAACAGCTAAAAGTGGAGTGGTTGGCAGACTTTCGTGATCCTTGGACTCAAATTGGCTATCATGATAAATTGAGACTTTCTGATAGTTCTAAAAGAAAGCACCTTGCATTGGAAAAAGAGGTTTTAAATAATGCAGATAAGATTATAGTTACAAGTTTCACTACTAAATCAGAATTTACTAAGATCACAAATAAACCGATAGCTGTAATAACAAACGGCTACGATACGGTTTCGGAAGATGTTGAAATAATTGAAGAAAACAAATTCACATTATCTCATATTGGTTCTCTTTTGTCAGGAAGAAATCCACTGGTTTTATGGAAATGTTTAAATGAAATGGTAAGCGAAAATGAACAGTTTGCTAAAGACTTTAATCTGAAATTAATAGGTGCTGTTAGTGAAGATGTAATTAATTCTATAAAAGAATATAAGCTGGAAGATTACTTAGAAATTTCTGGTTACGTTCCACATAAGGAAGCACTTAAAATTCAGCGTAGCGCCAGTGTTTTATTGTTAATTGAAATTAATAGTGGAGATACTAAAGGCATCATTCCGGGAAAGTTGTTTGAATATATGGCCGCAAAAAGACCAATTTTAGCCATCGGTCCTCCAGATTGGGATGTTATTCAGATCTTAAATAAAACCAATTCAGGTGTAGCTTTTGAATATAACGATTCGGAGAAATTAAAAAATTATATCCAGCAATTATATCATCTTTACAAAGAGAATAAGCTTCATTCTATGAGTCATGATATTGATCAATATAGTAGAAAATCTTTGACTAAACAATTAGTAGAACTTTTAAACTAATACTTTATATAAATAAATGGGAATTATTCTAAACCAGTCTTTTAAGAATATAATTACCACATACTTTGGTTTTGGAATAGGTGCGATTAATACATTATTTTTATTTACCTATTTTCTTGAAAAAGAATATTATGGGTTGGTTAGTTTTCTCTTGTCTGCAGCCAATTTAATATGGCCATTAATGGCTTTTGGAGTTCATAATACGTTGGTTAAATTTTACTCTTCCTATAGGTCAGAATCAGAACGAGATAAACTTTTAAACCTTATCATCTTTTTGCCGTTAGGTGTTTCTGTGGTTCTAGGTTTAATTGGAACATTGGGTTATAAATATCTGCTTGATTATTTTGAAGCAGGGAATCAATTGGTGCAACCTTACATCTGGTTAATATTCGTTATCGCAATTGCCACCGCTTATTTTGAAATTTTCTTTGCTTGGTCTAAAGTAAATTATCAAAGTGTTTTTGGAAATTTTATGAAAGAAGTTTTTCATAGAATTTGTATTACGCTATTGTTGTTTGGAGTTTACCTTAACTGGATCTCCGTGTCGCAATTCATTTACTGGATGGTTGGTGTCTTTATCTTCAGAGCAATTGCTATGCAACTGTATGCATTCAGACTTTATAAGCCCAAATTCAGCTTTGCTATGCCTTTTGATGTGGTAAGAGTTTTAAAATATTCAGCTCTTATACTTATAGCAGGGTCTGTTGCGATGATTTTACTGGATCTGGATAAAGTAATGATAGAGCATTATTTACCTATAGAAAATGTGGCTGTGTATGGTATAGCGGTTTATATAGCTACTGTTATTTCTGTTCCCCAAAAGGCCATGCACCAGATCATGCATCCGTTAACGGCTACAATGTTAAATGAAAAGGATAAAACAGGTATGGCAGATCTTTATAAAAGAAGTTCCTTAACTCTATTAGTAGTGAGCGCTCTTATCTTTATTTTGATAATGGTTAATCTAAACCAACTTTATTCTTTAATGCCTCCTCAATATCAAATTAGCAGTGTAATAGTACTTTTAATTTCTTTGGTGAAGTTGTATGATAATATGTTGGGAAGCAATAATAGCATACTGTTTAATTCAGATTATTATAGACTAGTGTTAGCAATAGGAGTGGTGCTAGCTATTTTGGCTTATGTCTTCAATCTTGTTTTAATTCCTGAATATGGAATTTTGGGTGCGGCTTTAGCTACATTTTTAGCTTTTTCTATATTCAATACAGCAAAGATATTCATTGTAATTGCTAAATTTAAGATGCATCCTTTTACAGGAAAAACTCTTTATATTTTGATTTTTTCTGCGGTGTTATGTGTTTTATTCTATATCTGGGAGTTTCCGTTTCATCCAATTCTAAGTATTGCATTAAAATCGATACTGGTAAGCTTAATCTACTTAGGGACAGCTTTTAAATTTAATTTTTCAGATGATATTACTCTTTTGATGATAAAGTATCTGAATAAAGCACATATAAGATAAAAACGAAAATCCTCAAAGTTGTTCTTGCAAACAAGCATTGAGGATTTTCTAACTAACCAACCAAAAAAATTATCTATTGAGGAATTTAATCTCTTCCTCTAGAGCTTCTTGTATTTGAATTCTCTGATTTTGTAGGGGTAGATCTTACTTTATTTGATCTTGAACTTCCTCTTTCACTTCTAGTTTCTACCGGTTGTCTAGTGGTAGTTGAACGTGCCGGAGTTACTTCTCTTGTTGGAGTTGGAGTAGAACTTCTAGTTACCGGAGTTGTATTTCTTTCTATAACGGGTTGTGTTGTTCTACCTCTGTTAGAGGAAGCATTACTGCCTGTGTTGCTAGATGAACTTCTAACTGAATTAGTGGTATTTCTAGTATCTACTGTAGAAGCCCCTCGAGTATTTCTTACAGCAGCTTCATGCTTCTGTATTATTGAACTTTCTCTTCTGGAATTAGAATAAGTGTTGTTGTTCCTTGAAGGAGTTCTAACAGTGTTCTGATTGCTTCTTGTATTCGAAGAATTAGAATTACTCTCATTTCTTGGTTCATTATAAGAATATTGAGAATTCAAATTTCGTTGTTCAGAAGTTCGTCTTCCGTAGTTATAAGCAGCAATACTTTGTCCAGGTCTGTAAAAATGATCTCTCTTACCATTACTGTAATAATAAGAATTGTAATTATTTACATAGGTTACATAGTTTAAACGTGATGGTTTGTAGTATGCTCTATATGGCTCATAATACACTACTCGATAATCTTGGTAAGGTCTCATATAATACTTGTGCCAAGGTCTATTGATGTATCTGGTATTATAAGAATTAATAAAACCTGCATATCTCACCGGTCTGTCAAAAGCATTATAATAAATCAGCATATCACCAACTCTGGCAACATTACCATGACTGTTGTAGTTGATATCTACATTTCCGGCACGAGTTATTCTACCAAAATAATCATAATAAACAGGTACATTTTCTATTTGAATAACTGCACCATAATCATCGTATTGAACAAAGGTGTCATAGTTATAACCGGCGTTATAGCTTATGTTATAACCAGGATTTGGTATATTTCTTATAGAGGTTCTTGCAAATTGTGGGTTGTAGTAAAAATCGAATTCACCATTTGGATAAACAGCAAATTCCACTCCGCGTTCTACAAATATGAACGCTTCTCCATAATTATAAGGAGCGGTAATATTGTTGTTAGTCTTAGCTGAAACGTTTAATCCAACCAAGAAAAGAGCTAGTATAAAAGTAATTTTTTTCATGGGGAGCAATTTTTAATTATTAATTAGTTGGAACTCAAACCAATTAATACAAACTGCGTGCCAAAAGAAAGAAAGAGGGTAGAAGTAGAAAAGGTTCTCTTATAAAATAGAGAACCTTTTAAATATGAATTAATTCAGTTTTTCCTTGAGATAAGGCGCTGTATATGATTTTTTATTTTTGGCAACTTCTTCAGGAGTACCTTCTGCAATGAGGTAACCACCATTTTCTCCTCCATCAAGACCAAGATCAATCACATAATCTGCACATTTTACCAGATCCATATTGTGCTCGATTACAATTATGGAATGCCCTTTTTCAATCAATGCATTAAACGAAGTCAATAATTTCTGAATATCATGAAAATGTAATCCCGTTGTAGGTTCATCAAAGATAAAAAGCGCTTTGTCTTTTGTAATTCCTTTTACTAGAAAAGAAGCAAGTTTTATTCGCTGAGCTTCACCACCTGATAGAGTAGATGAGCTTTGACCTAATTGAACATATCCTAAACCTACGTCTTGTAAGGGCTTTAATTTATTGGTGATCTTTGTTTCGTTATTTTCAGCAAAGAAATCTATAGCTTCATCAATGGTCATTTTCAGAATATCATCAATATTCTTTTCAGCAAAAGTTACTTCTAAAACTTCTTTCTTAAAACGTTTGCCATTACAAGTTTCACATTCTAAGTGAACATCTGCCATAAATTGCATTTCTATAGTAACTTCACCTTCTCCTTTACAAGTATCACATCTTCCACCATCTACGTTAAATGAGAAATGTTTAGGCTTAAAGTTTCTTATATCAGATAGTTTCTGATTAGCAAAAAGGTTTCGAATATCGTCATATGCCTTAATATAAGTTACCGGATTAGATCTAGACGATCTTCCTATAGGGTTTTGATCTACAAATTCTACTGAAGTGATATTCTTGAAGTTTCCTTCAATACTTGTAAATTGACCTGCTTTTTCACCATAGCCACCCGTTTCTTTTAAAATAGATGGATATAATATTTTTTTCACCAAGGTGCTTTTTCCACTTCCTGAAACTCCAGTTACCGCAGTAAATACTCCTAAAGGAAAAGTAACATCTATATTTTTGAGATTATTTTCTCTTGCTCCAATGATCTTGGCAAATTGCTTTGTCGTTCTTCTTTTCTTCGGAACTTCAATGCGCATAGTGTCATTTAAATACTTAGCTGTAAGCGAATCAGATTTTAAGATTTCAGAATAATTTCCTGAGGCTACTAATTCTCCTCCATGTGTTCCTGCTTCAGGTCCAATATCAATAATTTCGTCTGCAGCCTTCATGATATCTTCATCATGCTCCACAACAATTACTGTATTTCCTAGATCTCTAAGGTCTTTTAAGACACCAATTAATTTTTGAGTGTCTCTTGGGTGTAATCCAATAGAAGGTTCATCTAAGATATACATAGACCCAACTAAACTGCTTCCTAGTGAAGTTGCTAAGTTTATTCTTTGAGATTCTCCACCAGAGAGCGTATTAGATTTTCTATTGATAGTCAAATAATCTAAACCTACGTTAGATAAGAATTCCAATCTGTTCTTGATCTCGGCTAATAAACGTTTTGCTATTTGAGCATCATATTCATTTAATTCTAGATCCTTAAAAAATGCTCTTACTTTATCTAAAGGCTTTTCAACAAGATCTGTAATGGTAGCTCCACCAATCTTTACGTAATTGGCTTCTTTTCGTAATCTTTTTCCTTTACAGAGAGAACATTTTGTTTTTCCTCTGTATCGGGAAAGCATTACTCTATTCTGAATTTTATATGCTTTAGATTCTAAAAATTCGAAGAATGTATTTAAACCTTCAAAATATTCATTTCCATTCCAGATCAAATCTTTTTGTTCTTCAGTAAGATCAAAATAAGGTTTATGGATAGGGAAGTCAAATTTATGTGAGTTGTTAACCAATTGATCTTTGTACCAACTCATACTTTCTCCCCGCCATGGAAAAATAGCATTCTCATAAACCGAAAGTCCTGTGTTTGGAATTACCAGATCTTCATCTATACCAATTACATCTCCATAACCTTCACATTTAGGACATGCCCCGTACGGATTATTAAAACTGAATAAATGAACGTTAGGTTCTAAAAAGTTGATTCCGTCTAATTCAAATTTATTGCTGAAGTGTCTTAGTTTATTATCGGAAAGGCTTTCTATAAATAGTTCTCCTTTTCCTTCAAAAAAAGCGGTTTGTGACGCGTCTGCAAGTCGATTGTAAAAATCTTCTTCATCTTTGGTTACTATCCTGTCAACAACCAGAAATATATCTTTAAGCTTCACTTTATCTGTGGAAGCTTCATCTATTCTTACAACCTTATCTTTTATCTTGATACGGCTATATCCCTGCTGAAGTAAGACTTTTAACTTGTCTTCAATTTCTCTTCCTTCCTCTAAAAGTAGGGGATCAAGAAGTAATAATTTTTCACCTTCAGGAAAAGCCTTTACATAATTTATAACATCTGTAACGGTGTCTTTCTTCACCTCATTTCCAGAAATTGGGGAGTAGGTTCTACCAACTCTGGCAAAAAGAAGTTTTAGATAGTCATAGATCTCTGTAGAAGTTCCAACGGTAGAACGCGGATTCGTAGAATTCACCTTTTGCTCTATAGCAATGGCAGGGGCAATACCCTTTATATAATCTACTTTGGGTTTATTTAACCTTCCTAAAAATTGTCTGGCATAAGAAGATAAACTCTCTACATATCTACGCTGTCCTTCTGCATATAAGGTATCAAAAGCTAAACTAGATTTTCCAGATCCCGAAAGTCCAGTAATAACTACCAGTTTATTTCTAGGAATAACAACATCAATATTTTTTAAGTTGTGCAGTTTTGCACCTTTAATAATAATATTTTCCTTCGGATTTACGCTTGCAATGTCTATGGCCATGGATTCATCTTCTATATAAACCGCAAAGGTACTCAATAAGGATCAGTGTAAAAAGTGAACAATTTCTATAAGAAATGTTAAAAAAATGGGTGAAGATTTGTTTAGGTCAAAAATATGTTGCTATATTTGACCTTTAAACGAACAAACAAAAAATCTATTGCCTATTGCATAAAGTTACTTTTTAAGTTAATAACCTAACCCAAGAGATGTTCCCAAAGACATCTTTAATAAAGTAACATTATGGATAATACCCAGGCAACTGATGCTCTCTTAGTGCGTACCTACCTTCAAGGAGATGAAAATGCACTTTCCCAATTAATTACCAGGCACCAACACCGTATTTACAGTTTCATTTACTCTAAAGTATTTGATAAAGATGTTGCAGAAGATGTTTTTCAAGACACCTTCATCAAAGTTATTAATACTTTAAAAAGAGGGAAATATAACGAAGAAGGCAAGTTTCTTCCATGGGTAATGCGTATTGCGCATAATTTGGTGATAGACCACTTTAGAAAGAACAAGCGCATGCCTAAGTTTGAAAATCATGGAGACTTTAATATTTTTTCTGTATTAAGCGATGGTGATCTTAATGTGGAGACTCAGCTTATAAAAGATCAAATTGAAGTAGATGTGCAAGAACTTATTAAAGAACTTCCAGAAGATCAATTAGAGGTGTTAACTATGAGAATCTATAAAGACATGAGTTTTAAAGAGATTTCTGAGCGTACCGGAGTAAGTATAAATACTGCTTTGGGAAGAATGAGATATGCGCTGATAAATCTTAGAAAGATCATCGAGAAACATAACCTAATTTTAACAAATTAATTTATAATAACTGTCTTTATTTTGCGTTCTCCTTCTAAACAATTTTAAAGAGAACCTGATGGAGAACCTTTACACTAAATCTTCGAAAGAAGAACAATTGAAAAGCTTGAGCCCTAACAAAGAGACGATTCAATTTTTATTAAATTATTCAAAAGCCCTACAAATTTTTGAATACAAAGAGATGAAATTTGATACGATCCTTAATTAAGGAATGAAAAAAAGACCTGCATATTTATACAGGTCTTTTTTTATTTATTCCTATTCTATTTCTTCTTGAATGTCTTCTTGTAGTATTCATCAAGAATTGATTTTCTACCTATAGTGTTTGTAATAATATCTTTTTCTAAATTCCAGCCACGAGCAGGACTATATTGTCTTCCGTAATATATAATTTGAAGATGAAGTTTATTCCAAGTTTCTCTTGGGAATAATCTCTTTGCATCTTTTTCTGTTTGAACTACATTCTTTCCATTGGTTAAATTCCAACGATACATGAGTCGGTGAATGTGAGTATCCACAGGAAATGCCGGTACTCCAAATGCTTGAGACATAACCACACTTGCGGTTTTATGTCCCACGGCCGGGAAAGATTCTAGAGCTTCAAAACTTTGAGGCACTTCACCGTTGTATTTTTCTATCAAAATTTCAGATAGACCATGAATCCCTTTAGATTTCATGGGAGATAAACCCACAGGTTTTATGATCTCTCTAATTTCTTCCACAGATAATTTTACCATGGCATATGGATTATCTGCTCTTTCAAATAACAGGGGGGTGATCTGATTTACTTTTACATCGGTGCTTTGAGCCGAGAGCAAAACGGCAATTAATAGCGTATATGGATCTTTATGGTCTAATGGAATTGGAACTTCCGGGTAAATTTCATTTAAAGTGTCTATAACAAATTGTACCTTTTGCTCTTTATTCATTTTAATTAATTTTATACAAAAGTAAGAATTATGAAAGCATTAGAAGCAGGAGATAAAGCTCCAGATTTTACAGCAGAAGATCAGGATGGTAATAAAATAAGTTTAAAAGATTATAGTGGTAAAAAGTTGGTATTATTCTTTTATCCTAAAGCCAGCACTCCAGGTTGTACTGCAGAAGCTTGTAATTTGAGAGATAATTGGAAGAGTTTTCAAAATAAAGGATATGAAATTTTAGGGGTGAGTGCAGATTCTAAGAAACGCCAGCAAAACTTTAAAGAAAAATACGAATTACCTTATCCGTTATTGGCAGATGAAGAGAAAGAAGTTATAAATGCTTATGGAGTTTGGGGACCTAAAAAATTTATGGGCAAGGAGTACGACGGAATTAACCGAACAACTTTTGTAATTGATGAAAAGGGTAAAATTGAAGAAGTGATTGGAAAAGTGAAGACTAAAGATCATGCGGCGCAGATCTTATAGCTTTAAAAATTTAAATGCTACTTATATAATAAATCGATTTTGAAAATGTCAGGTTGATCGGAGTCGAAACCTAATTTGAAATACCATTAGTTCTCGACTACTCCTTATAACTATCGGGACGAGCTGAAAAAAGGATTCTTTTTAAGGGATAAGAAATTATTTCTCTTTATAAAATTCTATTTGCTGAATAGTAGAAATAGTATCGCAGAGTTGGACCTTTAGTTCTAAAGGTTCAAATTCTGCTTCTCCTTTTCCGTTTACGAAATAGGTTCTACAGGCATCTCTATCGGTTTCACTTTTATCAAAATCAATATCTCCTTTTAATAGAATTGAAGAGATCTCTGCAGTATCTAGACCATTTTTAGCAGAAAAATTTAAGGCTTCTTCAGAATAGATTCGGGTCTTAGATCTAATTTCTTTTAGAACTCTCGCATTTGGAAAATAATCACAAGATGTTTTTTTTCCGCTTAAAAAGAAAAATAGAAATACGATTCCAAAAAAGAGTCCAATAGAGAAATAACCGAAACGGTGAATTAATTTCATATTTAAAAAATGAGCAAATTGATATCACGGTAAGTTAGATCAAACCAATCTGCTATAGATTTATTAGTTAAAATTCCGTGGTAAAAATACAACCCATTTCTTAAACCCTTGTCAAATCTCAGCGTATTTTCTAATCCGCCTTCTTCTCCAATATGTAAAAGATAAGGCGTAAAGATGTTACTTATTGAAACAGAAGAGGTTCTGGCGTATCTAGAAGGAATATTAGGCACGCAATAATGTATGACTCCGTGTTTGGTGAAGATTGGCTTATCGTGAGAAGTGATATCACTAGTTTCAAAACATCCACCCATATCTATACTCACATCTATAATTACCGCACCTTTTTTCATGGTCTGCACCATGGCATCTGTAACAAGAATTGGAGATCTGTTTTTGCCACGAACGGCACCTATTACCACATCACAGCGTTTTAAAGCTTTGCTTAAATTTTTTGGCTGAATGGTAGAAGTATATAAAGGATGCCCAATATTGGTTTGTATAGAGCGTAAACGAGTAAGACTACTATCAAATACTTTTACATTGGCTCCTAAGCCTGTGGCAGATCTCGCAGCAAATTCTCCAACGGTGCCGGCACCTAAAATAACAACTTCTACAGGTGGCACTCCGCTTATATTCCCGAACATTAAGCCGTTTCCTTGCTTGTTGTTGCTCATTATTTCTGAAGCGATTAAAACAGAAGCAGTCCCGGCAATTTCACTTAGTGCTCTTACAGCAGGATAAGTTCCATCATCATCACGAATAAATTCGAAAGCTAAAGCAGTGATTCGTTTAGTGGCAAGTTTTTGGAAATATTCTTTAGATTGTGTCTTTAGCTGAAGCGCAGAAATTATGATGGTCTGCGGATTTATAAGTTCCAGCTCTTCATTAGAAGGTGGTTCAATTTTTAAGATAGTAGGGCAGGAGAAGACCTTTTTAGTGTCTTTAGTAACTTCAGCTCCTGCATCAGAATAATCTTTATCGCTAAATCCAGCCCATTTTCCGGCTTCAGATTCTATAATTACTCTATGCCCATGTGCGGTGATAGCACCAACGGCATCTGGAGTAAGACAAACCCTTTTTTCTTGATAAGAAGTTTCACGTGGAATTCCAATAAAGAGTTCTCCTTTATTCTTGTAGATCTCTAAAGTTTCTTCCTGCGGAAGTAGCTGTTCCCTTGTAAAAGGTGAAGTATGTTTGATCATGCCGGTTTGCTGTTGAAGACTCAAATTACGACAATTTTCAGCAAATATAAACGGTTTATTCTAATTACAGTTTTCTATAATATTCTTCCGTAGGTTCTGAAGCGTATGCCAAACCACCATTTCTAAACTCTTCTAATTCTTTCTCATCTTTAGTGTTCTTATTAGAAAAAACGGAAATATCAGTTTCATTTAATTCACTCAAATCGATTCCGTATACTCGGTCAAAGATTTGGATTCGAACAAGATAAACGATAATAAGAATTACTATAAAAAAGGGAGCGAGATATATTAAGCCATTGATATCCATTGGTTCTATATTTAGATACATATCTTGATATACGGCAGTAAAGAGTTGATAAGCGTACATTGTAATAGGAATCAAAATCGAATGGTACCACCAATGTTTACATGTGAAAAACCAAATCAATAATAGAAAAAGTGGCATGATTTTGCCTAAATAGGTCCAAGCTGCTGTTAAAACATTTAAGTAGTATTTACTTTCATATCTAAATAACGAAGTTTCCCAAACAGGACCGTCTGGGAAAATTTCGTATAAATAAAAAATATAGGGTGAAAATGCTATTAAAAAGGCAATAATACTACCCGTTAACAGGAACCCTGATGGTTGATCTATCAACCGCTTGTTTTTGAATTGGGTCATTATGATTTGAGTTATCTGAATTTGAAGTTACAAAAAAAGTTGCTCCAAAAATTGCTGCTGCGAAAATGATTGCTTTAAGTTTCATAATAGTATGTTTTAAGGTTATATGATTTGTTTTGTTATGATTTCTGAGACAAACCTATAAATTTATAAAACACTAATATTAAATACCTTAATTGTACCTTTGCGCCCTTTTTAAGGGCTCTAAACAGCCATTTTTTTGATAAAAATTCTTTTCAAAAATAAGCTAAAAATCAACATATTCCGCTGAGCAACAAAAAAAAATAATTTCTACCTTTCACATAAGTGTTAAAAGTAATAATTTTCTTACAATTACAAGCACGCAGAAATTTTCTCTATTCTCGTTTTTATTAACAAAACTTTAACATTCTTTGTCCGTTTTCCATGGTGGTAATCTCCAGTTTTTGGGTGGGGTTATCCAGTAATTTTGAAATTTTTTGGGGCCATTCTATCAATTTCCACGAATCTGTGTTCAAATAATCTTCAATTCCCATATCTAAAGCTTCATTTTCATCCTCAATTCTATAAAAATCGAAGTGAAAAATCCGGCCTTGATCAGATTGATATTCATTAACCAATGAAAAAGTTGGACTAGATACGGCATCTTCAGATCCCAATGCTTTAATTAGAGACTTTATGAGGGTGGTTTTTCCAGCTCCCATTTCTCCATAAAATAATAATGTTTTGCTTTTAGCTTCGGAAAGAATTCGCATAGCAACATTATCAATTTCTGATAACTCGTAGGTTAAGGTCATTAAAAACTAGATTTTTGGCGTTGTAAAGATATGTAATTAATTCTTATCTAGGAGATAAGGTGATGAAAGGAATAATCATCTCTTCCATAGATACTCCACCATGTTGGTAGGTGTTCTTGAAATAATGCACGTAATGATTGTAGTTGTTTGGATAGGCAAAAAACATATCTCCCTTAGCAAAAATGAAAGAACTACTCATGTTAATAGTTGGAAGATGAATGGTTTTAGGATTCTTAGCTGCCAATACGTCCTTATCTTCATAGGTAAGACTCTTCCCTGTTTTATATCTTAAATTAAGACTGGTATTCTTATCTCCAATAACTTTAGATGGAGTTTTCACGTTAATAGTTCCGTGATCTGTAGTTAGAATTAATTTAAATCCAGATTGTTGCGCTTGTTGAATGATCTCTAATAAAGGTGAATTCTTGAACCAACTTTGAGTTAAAGATCGATAAGATTTATCATTAGAAGCTAATTCTTTAATAACTTCCATCTCTGTTTTGGAGTGAGAAAGCATGTCCACAAAATTATACACTACTACAGTAAGATCATTATCCTTCTGAGTTTTAAAATTTTCTACTAGTTTCTTTCCAGCTTTTAAACTTGTGATTTTATGATACTCACATTTTAAATTTAACCCAAGTCTTTTTAATTGCGCTTCTAAAAATTCCTGCTCATGCATATTCTTTCCTCCCTCTTCAGTATCATTTAACCAGTAATCAGGAAAAAGTTTTTCCATTTCGCTTGGCATAAGTCCTGAAAATATAGCATTTCTGGCATATTGAGTTGCAGTTGGAAGAATACTGTAATAAGCAGATTCTTCTTCTTTCTTATAATAGTTATTGATAATTGGTTCGAAAGATTTCCACTGGTCGTATCTTAGGTTGTCTACTACTATTAATAGAGTAGGTTGCTTTTTATCTATTTGAGGAACTATTTTATTTTTGAATATTGTGTGAGACATTAAAGGCGCATCTGCTTTTTCTTCAAACCAAGTTGGATAATTCTTTTCTATGAATTTGCAGAACTGATTATTTGCTTCTAGTTTTTGAGATTCTAAGATCTCGAACATTCCGCTGTCTTCTATATTTTCTAATTGCAATTCCCAATAAATAAGTCTTTGATAAAATTCTGCCCAACCTTCAAAAGAATTTATGGAAGACATATCCATCGCTATCTTTCTGAATTCTTGCTGATAATTAGAAGTTGTTTTTTCTGAAATCAATCTAGAGTGATCCAGATTCTTCTTTAAACTTAATAGTATCTGATTTGGATTTACAGGTTTGATAAGGTAATCGGCTATTTTAGATCCAATTGCATCTTCCATTAAATATTCTTCTTCACTTTTAGTGATCATTACAATAGGAAGGTCTGCACGCTTTTCTTTAATTTCAGATAAAGTTTCTAATCCTGTTAATCCCGGCATATTTTCGTCTAAAAAGACAATATCAAAATTTTCTTTATCAATTTGTTCTATAGCTTCCATGCCACTTCTACAAGTAGTAACATTAAAATTCTTTCCTTCTAAAAAAATGATATGAGGCTTCAACATGTCAATTTCATCGTCTGCCCAAAGTATTTTTATCTGATTCATTTTTGATTATTTTATGAGCTTCACATTCCTAATTATTATAGAAATACAGCGCTTTTGGTTGTAAAAGCCCATTATGGACTTCATATATGTATATTTGTTCTAAATTATAAATGATTTTAAGCTTGGCAGCAACTACTAAACTCAAAATATTTAACGATCCAATTTACGGTTTTATTACTATTCCCAGTGAACAGATCTTTAAGATTATTGCACATCCTTACTTTCAAAGATTGCGCCGAATTTCTCAAATGGGAATGTCTTATTTGGTATATCCAGGTGCACATCATACAAGATTTCATCATGCGTTGGGTGGTTTACATTTAATGCAACGTGCCATAGAGATCCTTAGAATTAAAGGCGTTAAGATCTCTATAGAGGAAGAAGAAGCATTAGAAGTGGCTATTTTACTGCATGATATTGGGCATGGACCGTTTTCTCATGCTATGGAACATAGCATAGTAGAAGGAGTATCTCATGAACGTATTTCTCTTCTTTTTATGGAGAAATTAAATGCCGAATTTAACCAAAGTTTAACGCTGGCAATAGAAATCTTCAAGGGTACCTACTCTCGAAAATTCATGAATCAATTAGTATCTAGTCAGCTTGATATGGATAGACTGGATTATTTAAAAAGAGATAGTTTTTATACGGGTGTTCCTGAAGGCAATATCAATAGCGAGCGTATAATCACTATGTTGAATGTGGTAAAAGACCAGTTGGTAATTGAAGAAAAGGGAATCTATTCTGTAGAGAAATTCTTGGTTGCCAGAAGATTGATGTATTGGCAGGTTTATTTACATAAAACCGGAGTTGCAGCAGAACAATTGCTCATCAGAATATTAAAGAGAGCGAAAGAACTTATTGAAATGGGAGAAGAGTTAAATTGTAGTCGCCCTCTTCAATTCTTTCTTCAGAATAAGATCACTTTAGAGAAATTTGATGATTCTATCTTGAACACATTTTCAAAATTAGATGATTACGATATCATTTCAGCAATGAAAGAATGGACAGATCATGATGATTTTGTGCTTAGAAATCTGAGCGAAATGTTACTTACTCGTGATCTTTTGAAAGTAAAGTTGAAGAAAAAGCCAATAGATCCCAAGAAATTAGAGAAATATAAAGCTGCAGTTAAGAAAAAATATAATTTAAGCGATAAGGAAGCGGCGTATTTTGTTTTTAGTGGAGATATCACCAATGTGGCCTATTCCAGTGGGACTAACAAAATTCAAATCCTGCATAAAAATGGAAAAACGAGCGATGTTGCCATTGCTTCAGATCAATTAAATTTGAAAGCGCTTTCTGCTCCAGTCACTAAATATTATATCTGTTATCCAAAGACCAAACATTAACGCATTTTTTTTACTTTTGCCAGAATGAAATTTACTGCAGCACAAATAGCCGAGATTTTAGAAGGAACTGTTGACGGGAATCCGGAAACAGAGGTTTATAAATTGGCAAAAATCGAAGAAGGCACAGAAGGCTCGTTAACCTTTTTGAGCAATCCTAAATATACATCTTACATTTATTCTACAAATGCCTCTGTGGCGATTGTAAAAGATGACTTTTTTATAGAGGATAAAATAGCAACTACATTAATAAGAGTAAAAGATCCATACAAAGCATTTTCAACTTTATTAGAATATTATAATCAAGTAAAACTGAATAAAAGCGGCATCGAAGAACCAAACTATATTTCAGACTCTGCAACATATGGCGAAAACCTTTATTTAGGTGCTTTTACTTATGTAGGTAAGAATGTGAAAATAGGTAACGATGTAAAGATCTATCCTAACTGCTACATTGGAGATAATGTAGTAATTGGAGATAACACGGTCTTATTTGCAGGAGTTAAGATTTATTCTGAAACCCTTATAGGTAATTCATGTACGCTTCACGGAGGGGCGGTTATAGGTGCAGATGGATTTGGGTTTAATCCTGATGAAACTGGAGAATATAAAAAGGTACCTCAAATTGGGAACGTTATTATAGAAGATTTTGTAGATGTTGGAGCAGGAACTACTATAGATAGAGCTACATTAGGATCTACAATAATAAGAAAAGGAGCAAAATTGGATAACCAAATTCAAATTGCTCATAATGTTGAAATAGGAAGTAATACAGCAATTGCTGCCCAAACAGGTATCGCAGGCTCTACTAAAATTGGCAAAAATTGCTTAATAGGAGGGCAGGTTGGTATTGCCGGACATTTAACTATTGGAGACAGAGTTAAAATTCAGGCACAAACCGGAATTGGTAGAAATGTAGATAATGATGAAATGCTTCAAGGCTCTCCGGCAATTGGTTATGGAGATTATAATAAGTCTTATGTGCACTTCAAAAATTTCCCGAAAATAATAGATAGGTTAAATAAACTAGAAAAAAAACAACAGAATGGCTGATATTCTTTTAAAACAGCAAACCATTAAAAATGAAGTCACTTTAAAAGGAGTAGGACTTCATACCGGGAAAGAGGTTACCATGACCTTTAAGCCTGCGCCTGCAAATACAGGATATGTATTTAAAAGGATAGATCTTGAAAATGAACCTATTATTGAGGCAGATGCTTCTTATGTGGTAAACACACAAAGAGGTACTAATCTTGAAAAAAATGGAGTAAGCATTCAAACTTCAGAACATGTGCTAGCAGCATGTGTGGGATTGGAGATTGATAATATCATTATAGAACTTAATGCTTCTGAACCTCCTATAATGGATGGTTCTTCAAAATTCTTTGTACAAGCTCTTGAAGAAGCTCAAGTAGTAGAACAAGATGCATGTAGAGATGAATTTGTGATTACAGAGGTAATTTCTTATAAAGATGAAGAAACCGGAAGTGAGATAATGATTATGCCAAGCGATCATTATCAGGTAACTGCCATGGTTGATTTTGGAACTAAAATTCTTGGCACCCAAAATGCTTCTATTCAAAACCTTTCAGAATTTAAATCTGAAATTTCTAATGCCAGAACTTTTAGCTTTCTTCATGAAATAGAAACACTTTTAGAACATGGATTGATAAAAGGCGGAGATCTTAATAATGCTATAGTTTACGTAGATAAGGAGTTAAGCCCTGAAACTATGGATAAACTTAGAACGGCTTTTAATAAAGATAATATCTCTGTAAAACCAAATGGTATATTAGATAACCTTACACTTCATTATCCTAATGAAGCGGCAAGGCACAAATTGTTAGATGTTCTTGGAGATCTAGCCTTAGTAGGGACTAGAATTAGAGGTAAAGTAATTGCAACTAAACCTGGACATCAAGTAAACACAGAATTTGCTAAGAAACTCGCAAAATATATTAAGGCGGAGCGTAGAAATAATTTTCCAAGGATAGATTATGATAAGCCACCTTTGATGGATGTTAATGATATCATGAATATCTTACCTCATAGACCTCCGTTCTTATTGGTAGATAAGATATACACTCTAACAGAAAACTGTGTGGTAGGAATGAAGAATGTAACCATGAATGAACCATTCTTCGTGGGACATTTTCCGGGAAAACCAGTAATGCCTGGAGTATTACAAGTAGAGGCTATGGCTCAAACAGGTGGAATTTTAGCATTAAAATCTGTTCCAGACCCTGAGAATTACCTTACCTATTTTATGAAAATTGATAACGTAAAATTTAAACAACAGGTAGTTCCCGGAGATACGTTAATTTTTAAATTGGAACTTTTAGCTCCAATTAGACGCGGAATTTGCCAAATGCAAGGTTATGCCTACGTGAATGGGAAATTAGCAACAGAGGCTATTTTGATGGCCCAAATTGTAAAAACTAAATAATATAAAATGAATCAACCCTTAGCATATGTGCATCCGGGAGCCAAAATAGCAAAGAATGTAGTTATTGAGCCTTTTACCACCATCCATAACAATGTGGTAATTGGTGAGGGAACATGGATTGGATCTAATGTAACCATTATGGAAGGTGCAAGAATTGGGAAGAACTGTAGTATTTTTCCTGGTGCTGTAATTTCTGCAATTCCACAAGACAAGAAGTTTGATGACGAAGAAACCACTACAGAAATTGGAGATAATACAACTATTAGAGAGTGTGTAACTATCAACCGTGGTACTACAGATAGAATGAAAACTGTTATTGGTAAAAATTGTTGGATTATGGCTTATTGCCATATTGCCCACGATTGTATAGTTGGAGATAATTGTATATTTTCTAATAACAGTACATTAGCAGGACATATTAATGTGGGTGACTATGTGATTCTTGCAGGAATGGCGGCAATTCAGCAGTTTTGTAGCATTGGGAATCATGCCTTTGTTACAGGTGGATCTATGGTGAGAAAAGATGTTCCTCCATTTGTTAAAGCCGGTAGAGAGCCGCTGTCATATGTTGGAATTAATTCTATAGGATTAAGAAGAAGAGGATTTACAACAGAGAAAATTAGAGAGATACAAGATATATATAGAATTTTATATCAGAAAAATTATAATAACTCTCAGGCAGTTGCTATTATTGAAGCAGAAATGCAAGCAACGGCAGAAAGAGATGAGATCCTGGAATTTATTAAAAATTCTCAAAGAGGAATCATGAAAGGATATTTTAGTTCAAATTAATAAATACAGATAATGGCAAGTACAAGTGATATTAGAAATGGTTTATGTATTAGATACAACCATGATATTTATAAGATTATTGAATTCTTACACGTAAAACCAGGAAAAGGACCGGCTTTTGTAAGAACTAAAATGAAAAGTGTAACTACAGGTAAAGTTTTGGAAAATACTTTTTCTGCAGGTCATAAAATTGAAGACGTTCGTGTAGAGACTCATAAATTTCAATTCTTGTATAATGATGGGGAATTCTATCATTTTATGAATGTGGAAGATTATACTCAAATTAGATTGCTAGAGAGTGCTTTAGACATGCCTCAATTAATGAAAGAGGGAGAAGTTGTGACCATTCTTATAAATACTGAAGATAACATGCCACTTTCTGTAGAATTGCCGGCAAGTGTTGTGCTAGAGGTTACTCATACAGAACCAGGAGTTAAAGGAAATACTGCTACTAATGCAACTAAACCAGCAACTATGGAAACTGGTGCGGAAGTAAATGTTCCTCTTTTCATAAACGAAGGTGATAAAATTAGAATTGAAACAGAAAAAGGTACCTACAAAGAAAGAATCAAAGAATAACAATTGTTATTTAATATCTAAAAGAGCATGAAGTTTCCCCAACAGCATACCCTAAAGCAAATTGCTACTATTATTTCTTCGGAATATGTGGGCGATGCAGATTTTCCAGTTGATGGAATGAATGAGATCCATGTGGTGACAGAAGGGGATATTGTATTTGTTGATCATCCAAAATATTACGACAAAGCTCTAAATTCTGCTGCAACAATTATTTTGATCAATAAAGAAGTGCCGTGTCCGGAAGGAAAAGCGCTGCTTATATCTCAAGATCCTTTTACAGATTTCAATAAACTTACAGAATACTTTAAACCTTTTCAGAAATCAGAAGAAAAGATTTCAGGCTCTGCCTTAATTGGAGAAAACACAATTATTCAGCCTGGTGTGTTTATTGGTAATAATGTGAAAATTGGCGATAACTGCTTAATTCATGCCAATGTTAGTATTTATGATAATACTATTATTGGTAATAATGTTATTATTCACTCTGGAACTGTTTTGGGTGCAGATGCATTTTACTACAAAACTAGACCGAATGGTTTTGACAAATTAAAATCTGGAGGTAGAGTGGTTATTAATCATGATGTTGAAATTGGTGCTCTTTGTACTATAGATAAAGGAGTTTCTGGAGATACATTCATTGGTGCTGGTACTAAACTAGATAATCAGGTTCAAATTGGGCATGATACCATTGTGGGTAAAAAATGTTTAATTGCATCTCAAACCGGAATTGCCGGATGTGTTATTATTGAAGATGAGGTAACTATCTGGGGTCAGGTTGGAATTAGAAGTGATGTAAGAATTAGAAAGGGTACGGTGCTTTTAGCACAAACTGGTGTTTCTAAATCTACAGATGAAAACACAACGTATTGGGGCACTCCTCATGGAGAATCCAGAACAAAGCTGAAAGAATTTGCTGCGGTAAAAAAATTACCGGGTATAATCGATAAATTAAAATAGGAAAACTATGAGTTTTAGCGAGAAAAAATTAGTGGAAGATTTTTACACGTCAAATTTTTATAAAAATCCGGAAGAAGTTAAAGATTATTTGCATCCGGACGCTGAGCTTTATTGGAATAGTGGAGCGGGTTTCAACAAAATGTTATTTAAAGATATTTTAGGGTTGAGTGAAGAGATGTCAAAATCTTTCGACTCTTTACGTGCAGAGATCAGTCATTTGCTTCAAGATGATAAGCACGTAACCATTAGATTTACCTATCATATTAAAACAATAGAAAATCCTGATGAAGAAATTCCAATGGCTCACTTTATAGCTATTTGGAAGATCAAAGATCAAAAATTATATAAAGGGTATCAAATTAGTCAACCAGGAGATGAAACTCCAGATAATTTAAGCTCTTTTCTAGAAACAAACTTATAAAAAGCCTTTAGGGTTTATATATAAAAAGCTACTTTTGTAGCGCAAAAATTAACAACAACTATGAGTGTTTTAGTCAATAAAGATTCAAAAATAATTGTTCAAGGATTTACCGGAAGTGAAGGTACTTTTCATGCTGAACAAATGATAGAATATGGTACAAACGTGGTAGGAGGAGTAACTCCATCTAAAGGAGGGCAAACCCACCTGGATAGACCTGTATTTAATACCGTATCTGATGCTGTTAAAGAAACAGGAGCAGATGTTTCTATCATTTTTGTACCGCCAGCTTTTGCTGCCGATGCTATTATGGAAGCTGCTGATGCCGGAATTAAAGTGATCATTACTATTACAGAAGGAATTCCTGTAGCAGATATGATAAAGGTAGCAGATTATATAAAAGACAAGAACTGTAGATTAATTGGTCCTAACTGTCCAGGAGTAATTACTCCAGGTGAAGCTAAGGTGGGTATCATGCCAGGTTTTGTATTCAAAAAAGGGAATGTAGGAATTGTTTCAAAATCTGGAACTTTAACTTATGAAGCTGCAGACCAAGTTGTAAAACAAGGTTTAGGAATTACTACTGCTATTGGTATTGGAGGAGATCCAATTATAGGAACTACTACTAAAGAAGCTGTAGAATTACTTATGAATGACGATGATACAGAAATCATTGTTATGATTGGGGAAATTGGAGGTCAATTAGAAGCAGATGCTGCACAGTGGGTAAAAGCTAATGGAAATAAGAAGCCAGTAGTTGGATTTATCGCTGGAGAAACTGCTCCTGCAGGTCGTACAATGGGTCATGCTGGTGCAATTGTAGGTGGAAGTGAAGATACTGCTCAAGCTAAAAAAGCAATTCTTAGAGAGAATGGAATCTATGTGGTAGATTCTCCTGCAGAAATTGGTAAAAAAGTTGCTGAAGTTCTTAAAGGAGCTTAAGACTTAATATTTTTATAATTAAATCCTTCTGAAAAGCTTATTTAGGCAATTCAGAAGGATTTTTTATTTTAAAGCATTTGGCTTTTGTTATATTTGACTTAAGTTTTGAGAATCTTGAAAAATATTATGAGTTTCAATATTCCATCTTTTACAGAAAATTGAAAAAGATAAAATAATAACTTCAAATCATTATTTGGAGATAGAACTAATCTAAGAAAAACAGAAATGAAATTATTAGAAGGAAAGAATGCCATTATCACAGGCGGTAGCCGCGGAATTGGGAAAGGTATAGCTGAAGTTTTTGCCAAACATGGAGCAAACGTAGCTTTTACTTATGCATCATCTGTATCTGCTGCTAATGAGCTTGAAAAAGAATTAACAGCGCTTGGTGTAAAAGCTAAAGGATACCAGTCTAACGCAGCTAATTTTGACGAAGCTCAAGAGCTAATTAAAAATGTGGCGGAAGATTTTGGCCAAATAGATATTCTTATCAATAATGCAGGTATTACTAAAGACAACCTTTTAATGCGTATGTCTGAAGAAGATTTTGATCAGGTAATAGAAGTTAACCTTAAATCTATTTTCAATATGACCAAAGCGGTGCAACGTACCATGCTAAAACAACGTAGTGGAAGCATCATTAATATGAGTTCTGTGGTTGGAGTAAAGGGAAATGCAGGTCAATCTAATTACGCGGCATCTAAAGCTGGTATTATAGGTTTCTCAAAATCTATGGCTTTAGAGTTAGGTTCAAGAAATATTAGAACCAATGTTATTGCCCCTGGTTTTATAGAAACTGAAATGACAGATAAGTTAGATGAAAAAACTGTTCAAGGTTGGAGAGATTCTATTCCATTAAAAAGAGGTGGAACACCCGAAGATATTGCAAATGCTTGCGTTTTTCTTGGTAGCGATCTTAGTAGTTATGTTACCGGACAAGTTTTACAGGTTAATGGAGGAATGTTAACATAAGTAAATGTCTATAACTACTGCTTTATATATAGCCCTAGCCGCGTTCTTCGCGCTGGGGTTTGTTTTTTTTAAGTATTTATATAAAGTAAAAAAAAGAACAAGAGTAGTTTATGCTTTATCGTTTTTTAGATTTTTCAGCATTTTTACTTTATTGCTATTATTGATCGATCCTCAAATAGTACAGAATCACTTTGAAACTGTAAAACCAAAGTTGAATGTTCTTATAGATAGATCTTTGTCTATTTCTGAATTAGGTGAATCTGAAAAGGTAAGAGCCTTCTACAATAGAATTCTGGAAGATGAAGAAATAAGTGAAAGATTCGATCTTAGGACTTACAGTTTAGGTTCCCAGTTAAATATTTTAAATAAGGATTCTCTCAAATTCGAAGAAAATAAAACCAACATTAATCAAGCTTTAGTAGATCTTCAAAAGACAAATAATAAAGCTAATTCTGCAGTAGTTTTAATTTCTGATGGTAATCAGACCATAGGAGAAGATTATAGTTATTTTAAAGCAGATCCTAATACTTCAATTTTTTCAATAGTTGCCGGAGATACGACCTCAAGTCCAGATGTATATATATCTAATCTGAATGCTAACAAATATGCATTTTTGAATAATAAATTTCCGATAGAGCTTATTCTTAATTACACCGGAGAGAAACCGGTATCTACAAATTTAAAGATCAGTTCAGGAGATCAGATCTTGAAAACTCAGAAGGTAAATTTTACTAAAGAGAATTCCTCTCAAGTTATAACCTTGAACTTGGAAGCTAAAAGCATCGGGACTCATATGTATAAAGCGACCATGGAAGCTATAGAGCAAGAAAAGAATGTTCTTAATAACTCTCAAAATTTTGCCATAGAGGTTATAGATGAGCGAACTTCGGTTCTTATCATCTCTTCAATTATTCATCCGGATCTTGGGATGCTTAAAAAATCTATTGAAAGCAATGAACAAAGAGAGGTGGAAATTGTTTTAATTGACAATATCAATAAAATACAATTATCAGATTTTCAGTTAATTATATTATATCAGCCAAATAATAAGTTTAAGCCTGTCTTTTCTGAAATTCAGAATAATAATTACAATAATTTGCTGATTTCGGGTGTGTCTACCGATTGGAATTTTCTAAATTCTGAAGGACTTATATTTTCAAAATCTTACAATTTACAAGCTCAAGATTATTTGCCCATCTATAATAATGGTTATTCTCAATTTCAGTTTGACGATATCTATTTTGACTCATTTCCTCCGCTGGTAGATAAATTCGGTAACATTAATTTCAAAAATAATGATTACCAAATCCTGCTAAATAAATCTGTAGAAGGAATTAAAGTTCAGGAACCTTTATTATTTACATATTCCAACAATACACAAAAGAATGGGGTTTTATTAGGAGAAAATATTTGGAAATGGAGAGCCCAATCTTACGTAAAAACAGGAAGCTTCGAAAATTTTGATGGTTTCTTAGGAAAACTCATTCAATATCTTTCTTCAACTAAGCAGCGAAATAGATTAGACCTTTCACTAGAGCCATTTTATAAAGAAAATGAAGAGATCTTATTTTCCGCTCAATATTTCGATAAAAATTATTTGTTTGACCCCAAAGGAGAACTTAACTTAAATATTGAAAATGAAGAATCTGGAAAGATTGTAGAATCTACAATGCTTTTAAACACGAATGATTATATTTTTAAAATATCAGATTTAGAACCAGGATCTTATAAAGTTCGGCTAAAGGAGCAAAGCTCTGGTTTGGTGCTCAATAAAGAATTTTCTATTTTAGAATATAATGTAGAACAACAATTTACAAAGGCAGATATTTCACGAATGAAACAATTATCAGAAGCTAATAATGGAAAAACCTATCTGATTGATGATTTTAATTCTTTGAAACACCAGCTTTTAAAGGAGAAACGCTTCATTAGCGTGCAGAAAAACCATGAAAAAGCCGTATCTTTCATAAATTGGAAAATCCTTCTGGCTTTACTTATATTAAGTCTTAGCTGTGAGTGGTTTACAAGAAAATATTTCGGATTAATTTAATTATCATTAAAAGTAACTTATGAATAAACTTCCAAAAATTGGAATCCCAGTATTAATTTTAATAGTGATCCTCATTATTGTAATTGCAAAATCTACAGTCACCATCAATTCTGGTGAAGCTGGAGTGCTTTACAGAACCTTTGATGATGGTGTGGTTACAGACGAGCCTCCTTTAGGAGAAGGTTTTCATGTAGTAGCTCCTTGGAACAGAGTTTTTGTGTATGAAGTAAGACAACAATCTTTAGATGAAGAAATGCAAGTGCTTTCTTCTAACGGATTAGAGATTAGACTGGATGCTTCAGTATGGTTTCAGCCAACATATAACAAACTTGGATCTTTGCACCAAGAAAAAGGTGAAGATTACATAAAAAGAGTTTTACAGCCTGCTGTAAGATCTGCTACTAGAGCGGTAGTTGGAAGGTATATTCCGGAGCAACTATATGCCAGTAAAAGAGAAGCTATTCAAAAAGAGATTTTTGATGAGACTGAAATTTTGTTGAAGGATCAGTATGTTCAAGTAAATGAAGTTTTAGTAAGAGACGTGTCTCTTCCGCAGAATATTAAAGAGGCTATAGAGCGTAAATTGAGACAGGAACAGGAATCTTTAGAATATGAATATAGATTGACTAAAGCTCAACAGGAAGCAGAAAGACAACGTATTGATGCTGAGGGTAAAGCCAAAGCTAACCGTATTTTAAGTGAATCTTTAAATGCTCAAATATTACGTGAAAAAGGTATTCAGGCAACGGTAGAATTATCTAAATCCCCAAATGCGAAAGTTATTGTAATTGGTTCTGGAGATAGTGGCTTGCCAATAATTTTAGGTAATAATTAATTGTAACAAATCATAAAATTTAGCAAAGCTAGTTTTAGATTAAAAATTAATTTATAGATTTGCAAAACAAATGAGAACAATACAATCACATCATCATCATTTTCATTACTGCGCTCAGGCGAGGTGGATTTGATATGTTGTATTATTACATATTTTCAAAAACCCGTTTGAGTAATTCAAACGGGTTTTTTATTTCCTTTTTGTAATTACTCATTCCAGTTAAAAACTAACTAATCAGATTTAAAGAATTAAAAAAATGAGTAAAGAAAAATTGAGAATCGCTATTCAAAAGTCGGGTAGATTAAATGAGGATTCCCTTAAAATCCTTAAAGAAGCTGGTATTTCAATAGACAACGGAAAAGAGCAATTAAAAGCTTCAGCTCAAAACTTCCCATTAGAAGTAATGTATCTTAGAAATGGAGATATCCCACAGTATTTAAGAGATGGGGTAGTAGACATCGCTATTTTAGGAGAAAATGTATTAATTGAAAAAGGTGATGATATAATAAGAGGTGATAAATTAGGCTTTTCTAAATGCCGCGTCTCTTTGGCAGTTCCAAAATCTATGAAATATCAAGATATTCAGGATCTTAATGGAAAAAAAATTGCTACCTCTTACCCGAATACCGTAAAGAATTTCTTAGCTGAAAAGGGAATTACAGCAGAATTACACATTATTAATGGTTCTGTAGAGATTGCACCTAATATTGGACTTGCAGATGCTATTTGCGATATAGTTTCTAGCGGAAGTACCTTGTTTAAGAACAATCTTAAAGAAGTAGAAGTAATGTTGAAGAGTGAGGCAGTCTTAGCCATTTCACCATTAATATCTGCTGAAAGAAAAGCAATTCTAACAAAATTAGAATTTAGATTGAGATCTGTTCTAAACGCAAGAACATCAAAATATATCTTGCTGAATGCTCCTAACGATAAATTAGACAGTATTTTAAAGTTATTACCAGGAATGAGAAGTCCAACTATTTTGCCTTTGGTAGAAGAAGGGTGGAGTTCTATTCACACTGTTATTAAAGAAGAACGTTTTTGGGAAGTGATAGATGAGTTGAAGGAAAATGGAGCAGAAGGTATCTTGGTAGCTCCAATTGAAAAAATGGTAATCTAAAAGCTATGGAAAAGATATATAATTCAACCAAGGCAGATTGGACTGTAATTTTAAAAAGACCCACTCAAACCGTTGCAGATATTGAAGCTACTGTTACCGAAATCTTTTCTGAAGTTAAAGCAAAAGGTGATTCGGCGGTAAAAAAATATACCAATCTCTTTGATGGAATTCAACTGGAAGATTTAAAAGTTACTTCCAAAGAAATTGAGGTCGCTAATAATGGGATTTCAGAAGATCTTAAAGAAGCAATAGCTGTAGCTAAAACCAATATTGAAAAATTTCATTCTGCTCAAAAAACTAATCGTATTGAAGTTGAAACTACCAACGGAGTAAAATGTTGGCAGGAAAAAAGACCAATTCAAAAGGTTGGTTTATATATTCCCGGTGGTAGTGCCCCTTTGTTTTCAACTATTCTGATGTTGGCTATTCCGGCTAAACTTGCAGGTTGTAAAGAAATAGTACTTTGCACGCCTCCAGATAAAGAAGGGAATATAAATCCTGCTATTCTTTATACAGCTAAGTTATGCGGAGTTACAGAGGTCTTTAAAATTGGCGGAATTCAAGCTATAGCAGCCTTAACTTTTGGAACAGAATCGGTTCCTGGAGTTTATAAAATATTTGGACCCGGAAATCAGTTTGTTACAGTAGCTAAGCAATTGGCTACTAAATATAATGTTGCTATAGATATGCCGGCAGGGCCATCAGAATTATTGGTGGTAGCAGATAAAACTTCAAATGCCGCTTATGTGGCTTCAGATCTTTTAAGTCAGGCAGAGCACGGAGCAGACAGTCAGGTTATTTTGGTTTCAACTTCTAAAGAATTTATGGATGATGTTGAAGATGAAATTATCAATCAGTTAAATGACTTACCAAGAAAAGATATTGCGAGCAAGGCTATAGAAAATTCAAAATTAATCTATATTTCTAATAATGCTGAAGCTTTAGGATTAATAAATGAATATGGCCCGGAGCACTTTATAATTTCAACAGAAGATGAAGATTTCTTTATTGATGGAATAGAGAATGCAGGATCGGTTTTTATAGGTAAATATACCCCTGAAAGCGCTGGAGATTATGCCAGTGGTACGAATCATACCTTGCCAACCAACGGATATGCAAAACAATATAGCGGAGTGAATCTTGATAGTTTTATGAAAAGTATGACCTTTCAGAAAATAGATGAAACCGGAATCAAAAATATTGGGAAAGCAATAGAAGTGATGGCAGCAGCAGAAGGTTTACAAGCCCACAAGAATGCAGTTACATTAAGATTAAAAGATCTAGAATAGCCATGCAGAACTTTGATTTAAATAAATTGGTAAGACCTAACGTGGCTAAATTAAAACCATATTCTTCAGCAAGAGATGAGTTTAAAGCTACAGGATCTGAGATGGTTTTTTTAGATGCCAATGAAAATCCATATCAAACAGATGTGAATAGGTATCCAGATCCGCAGCAAAGAGATTTGAAGACCGAATTGGGAAAATTAAAAGATATAGACGCTTCTAAAATCTTATTAGGAAATGGAAGTGATGAAGTTTTAGATCTTTTATTAAGAGCGTTTTGTGAACCGACTAAAGACAATATAATTACCCTTCCTCCAACCTATGGAATGTATTCGGTTTTAGCTAATATCAATAATATAGAGAATAGAGAGGTACTTTTAACCGACAATTTTCAGCCGAATGTTGAAGAAATTTTAGGAAGAGTTGATGAGTATACTAAAATGATATTTTTATGCTCCCCGAATAATCCTACAGGTAACATATTCTCAAGAGAAAAGGTGCAGGAAATTTTGACCAATTTCTCCGGACTTGTAATTATTGATGAAGCTTATATAGATTTTTCTGAAGAGAAAAGTTGGATGGAAGAAATGGAGAATTATCCTAATTTGGTGATCACTCAAACGCTTTCTAAGGCTTATGGAATGGCTGGAATTAGATTAGGAGTTTGCTATGCTTCTGCAGAAATTATCACAATTTTAAACAGAATAAAGCCTCCGTATAATGTGAACGAACTCACTCAAAAAAGAGCGCTGTCGAGGGTTTTAAATTTTGAAGATATAAAAAATGAGATCAACTGGGTTATAGAACAAAGAGATAATTTACTTAAAGCATTACTTGAAGTTAATTATATTACTGAGATTTATCCGACCGATGCGAATTTTGTATTAGTAAAAGTGGATGATGCTACGCTGAGATATGATCAGTTAATAGAGAAAGGGATTGTGATTAGAAATAGAACTACTCAGCCTCTTTGTGAGAATACATTACGACTTACTATTGGTACAAAAGAAGAAAACAGCAAATTGATATCAGCTTTAAAAGAGTTGAATTAATTCTAAAATATTATAAAAATTGAATTCACTTTTCAGCGCTTATTTTCTGAAAATTTTTGAAACTGCAATATGAAAAAAGTATTATTTATAGATCGTGATGGAACCTTAATTCACGAGCCGGAAGATTATCAGGTAGATACTATAGAGAAATTAGAGTTTTATCCGCAAGCCTTATTCTATCTTTCCAAGATTGCAAAAGAGTTAGATTATGAGTTGGTGATGGTTACCAACCAAGATGGACTGGGAACAGACGTTTATCCCGAATCTGCTTTTTGGCCAATTCAGAATTTCATGCTGAAAACTTTTGAGAATGAAGGCGTTGTTTTTAAAGAGATCTTAATGGATAGAACTTTTGCTAAAGATAATTCTCCCAATAGAAAGCCTAATACAGGACTCTTGGAAGAAAAATATCTTAACAGTGAAGAGTATGATCTTGAAAATTCTTTTATGATTGGAGACAGAATGACCGATATGGAGTTTGCTTTCAATTTTAAAGGAAAAGGGATCTTTATTGATACTCATGCAGATCTTGCAACTAATGAGCTTAAAAATGATCAATCTAAGATTGAAAATGCTATTGCTTTAAGAACTATTAGTTGGAAAGCGATCTATGAGTTTTTAAAGTTGAATGATAGAACTGCCGAGATCACGAGAAAAACCAACGAGACCGATATTTATATAAAATTGAATCTTGATGGTACCGGTAAAAGCCAGATATCTACTGGAATTTCCTTTTTTGATCATATGCTAGATCAGATTGCACGTCATGGAAATATGGATCTGGATGTAACGGTAAAAGGAGATCTGGAAGTAGATGAACATCATACTATAGAAGACACGGCAATTGCATTAGGGGAAGTGTTTTCTCAAGCTTTAGGAAACAAACTCGGAATAGAACGCTATGGTTTTTGCTTGCCTATGGATGATTGCTTGGCACAGGTAGCGATAGATTTTGGTGGAAGAAATTGGTTGGTTTGGGAAACAGATTTTAAACGAGAAATGATTGGGAAGATGCCAACAGAGATGTTCTACCATTTCTTTAAATCGTTCACAGATGGAGCGAAAGCCAATCTTAATATAAAAGCAGAAGGAACTAACGAGCATCATAAGATTGAAGCTATATTTAAAGCTTTTGCTAAGGCTATTAAGGTAGCTGTAAAGCGAGATCCGGAAAAAATGATCCTTCCATCAACCAAAGGAATGCTTTAAATCAGAAATTATTGTACTAATGAAAGAAGATCTTAAAGATCAAAAGATCGTAATTATAGATTACGGCGCTGGAAATATTCAGAGTATCAAATTTGCGATACAAAGATTAGGTTTTGAAGCAACTTTATCTAGCGATATCAACGAAATTAAAGCTGCCAATAAAGTTATTTTCCCAGGAGTGGGAGAAGCAAGCAGTGCAATGAAAATGCTGATCTCTACCGGACTTGATAAAGAAATACCTAAGCTAAAGCAACCGGTTATAGGAATTTGTTTAGGAATGCAGTTGATGTGCAATTCTTCGGAAGAAGGAAACACTAAAGGACTAGGTATTTTTGATGCTGAAGTGATCAAGTTTAATAACAAGCTTAAAGTGCCTCAAATAGGGTGGAATCAGATCTACAATCTGGAAACCGAATTATTCCATGGCATTAAAGAAAATGAATACGTGTATCTGGTTCATAGCTTTTATGTAGCAGAATGTAAGCAAACTATTGCCAGCACAACGTATGGAGTAGAGTACAGTACAGCCATCAAGAAAGATAACTTTTATGGTGTACAATTTCACCCTGAAAAGAGCAGCGATGCAGGGGAACAAATTTTAAAGAACTTTTTAGAACTATAAAGATTTAAAAATGAGAATAATACCTGCCATAGATATCATAGATGGAAAATGCGTGAGACTTTCTAAAGGCGATTATAGTACTAAGAAAGTTTATAATGAGAATCCGCTGGAAGTTGCCAAGCAATTTGAAGCTTACGGTATCAAACATCTACATTTAGTAGATCTTGATGGAGCGAAATCCAAGCATATTGTAAATTATAAGATCTTAGAAAAGATTGCCAATAAGACCAAGTTGAAAATAGATTTTGGAGGCGGTTTAAAGTCTGATAAAGATCTAAAAATAGCTTTTGAATGTGGTGCCCAACAAATTACTGGAGGAAGCATTGCAGTAAAAGATCCCGAAACTTTTATTTCCTGGTTGAATACTTACGGAAGTGAAAAGATCATTTTGGGAGCCGATGCTAATGATGAAAAAGTGGCTATAAGTGGTTGGACAGAAGAGTCTACAGAAGAGTTGATTCCGTTTATAAGAAGATTTCAGAAATTAGGCGTAAAGAATGTTATTTGCACTGATATTTCTAAAGACGGAATGTTGGAAGGTCCTTCTTTTGAACTTTATAAAAAGATACTAGCGCAAACCAATGGAATAGAATTGGGTATTTCATCACCAGAACTTGAAGGATCTAATAAGCTTAATTTAATAGCTTCTGGCGGAATTTCTACTTTTGATGAGATTCCACAACTAGAAGAAATAGGTTGCGAAGGTGTTATTATAGGAAAAGCTATCTACGAAGGTAGAATAGATATGAAGCAATTGGAAAAATATATATTGAATTCCTTATAAGTTATGCTAACAAAAAGAATCATTCCTTGTTTAGATATCAAGAACGGAAGAACTGTAAAAGGAGTAAATTTTGTAGATCTTAGAGATGCGGGAGACCCTGTAGAACTTGCAAAGATCTATGCTAAGGCCGGTGCAGATGAATTGGTATTCTTAGATATATCTGCTACAGAAGAGCGCAGGAAAACCTTGGCAGATCTTGTTTACCATGTTGCTAAAGAGGTAAATATTCCGTTTACTGTTGGCGGTGGCATTTCTTCTATAGAAGATGTAGATATTTTACTTCAAAATGGAGCAGATAAAGTTTCTATAAATTCTTCAGCAGTTAAAAACCCGAATCTTATCAATCAATTAGCTCAGAAATTTGGGAGTCAATGTATTACGGTTGCTATAGATGCTAAAATGATAGATGGAAAATGGATAGTGCATCTGGTTGGTGGTAAAGTGCCAACAGAATTGGATCTATTTGAATGGGCTAAAGAAGTGGAAGATCGCGGAGCAGGGGAGATCTTGTTTACCTCCATGAATAACGACGGTACCAGAAATGGTTTCGCGAATGAGGCTTTGGCTAAATTATCTGAAGAGTTAAATATTCCAATCATAGCTTCAGGTGGGGCAGGAAACATTCAACATTTTTCTGATGCCTTTACCTTAGGAAAAGCAGATGCAGCCTTGGCAGCTAGTGTTTTTCACTTTAAAGAAATAGAAATCATAGATCTAAAAAATGCACTTCGCAAAGACGGGATTTCAGTAAGATTATAGCAAGTTAAGATTGAAGAGAATTAAAAGAATATAAAAATATAGATATGAATATCGATTTCAATAAAAATAAAGATGGTTTAGTTCCTGCAATTATTCAAGACAATGAAACAAAGAATGTTTTAATGTTAGGCTACATGAATGAAGAGGCATTTCTTAAGACCAACCAATCAAACAAAGTAACTTTTTACAGCAGAAGTAAAAATAGATTGTGGACCAAAGGGGAAGAAAGCGGTAATTATTTGGAGTTGGTTTCTATCAAAAACGACTGCGATAATGACAGTTTACTTATCATGGTAAATCCAAAAGGGCCAACTTGCCATAAAGGAACCGACACTTGTTGGGGTGAAAAAAATGAACCTAATTTTGGATTTTTATCTGAACTTGAGGGAATTATTCAAGATCGTAAGAAAACAAGCGAAGTAGATCCTGAGCTTAGAAAGGAAGAAAAATCGAGTTATGTAGTTTCTTTATTCGATCTTGGAATCAATAAAATTGCTCAAAAAGTAGGGGAAGAAGCTGTAGAGACGGTGATTGAAGCTAAAGATGATAATGATGATCTTTTCTTAAATGAAAGTGCAGATCTCTTGTTTCATTATTTAATACTGTTACAGGCTAAAGGTTTCACTTTAAGCGATATATATAAATTACTTAAAGAAAGACATTAAGCTATTTAACCGTTCCAATTACCTAATTTCCCAGCTTGAAAATCGGCATAAGCTTGATCTATTTCTTCTAAAGAATTCATAACAAACGGCCCGCGGGCAACCACGGGTTCGTTAAATGGTTTTGCATCTCCAAATAACAACAAGCTATCTTCAGAAGCTTCAATTTTTAACTCGGTAGCATCATTTTCAAATTCTACTAACTGACGATCTGTTACCGTTACATCATTCACTTTTACTTCTCCGCGAATAACATAAAATAGAATATTATTCTCTTTTGGAATATCAAGGTTCAAGATACCAGATTTCTTGATGCTAAAAGTTCTCAGGTTTACATCTGTAATTGTTTCAAAAGCCGCATCATGATCTTCGAATTTACCGGAAACAATCTTAGTTTTCACTTTACCTTCATCTAAAGAGATCACAGGAATTTTATCTTCTTGTAATCCGATATACTTCGGTTTTGTCATTTTTAAAGAAGCAGGTAGGTTTACCCATAATTGAAGTATTTCAAGATCTCCACCAAACTTTTTAAAATCTTCAGAAGAAATTTCAGCATGAATTAGTCCGCTACCGGCGGTCATCCATTGTACGCCACCGCTGTAAATAACGCTCTCATTACCATCAGAATCTTTATGAGCAATATCTCCATCTATTATGAAAGTTACGGTCTCCATGCCTCTGTGAGGATGCGGTCCAAAAGGAAGTCCATTATTCAGCGGTCCGTAAGTTTGAGGCCCATGATGATTCAAGAATAAAAAGGGATCTATCATCTCTAATTGCCTTGTAGGCATAGGAGAATAAGTTACGAGATCTGCAACTGGGCGGTATTCTGCTGAATGGATTTTCTTAATACTTCTCATAACAGGAATTTACATTTTGTTTCTAACGTAAATAAGTTTAAATCTCCCTTTCTGATTTTCTCTAGATTCTATTTCAAACTTATTAATAGAACTTATCATTGGCGTTAATTTCTGAAAGCCATAGTTTCTAGAGTCAAAATTTGGTTGTTTCTTTTGTAACAATCCTCCAACATCTCCAAGAAATGCCCAACCTTCTTCGTCTGCGAGGTCTGAAATGGTACTTGAGATCAATCTTATAACATTAGGTGTGATCTTATCTACTTCGTTCTTTTTCTCTGTTTTGTCTTTGGTGTCTGAAGATTCTGAATATTTAGATTGAGATTTCAATATCTCTATGTAAATAAACTTATCGCAGGCAACTATAAATGGTTCTGGAGTTTTCTTCTCTCCAATTCCAATCACATTCATTCCAGCTTCTCTTAACCTTGTTGCTAGTCTGGTAAAATCGCTATCACTGGAAACCAAGCAAAAACCATCTACTTTATCTGAATATAAAATATCCATTGCATCGATGATCATCGCAGAATCTGTTGCATTCTTTCCTTGAGTGTAGCCATATTGTTGAATTGGATTAATGGCATTCTCTAAAAGCACATTTTTCCATTTGCTTAAATGCGGTTTGGTCCAATCTCCGTAAATACGTTTAATTGTTGGATTTCCATATTTAGCGATCTCTTCCATCATTTCTTTTATGTAGGCTGAAGGAATATTATCACCATCTATTAATACTGCTAATTTTGAATCCATTTTAATATAATTATGAGAATTAGATTTTACTTTCTGATCTGTTTTAAAATTTACAAAGACATAAATTTCCGAAAAATTTTAGTTTGTAAGGCTATTAGTGAAGGTTTATTCGAATTATAAGCAGGATTTGTCTAAAAATCTTCCATTTCATCATCTGGTTCTACATGAATTAGTACATCTGCAATTTCCGGAAGTTCTTTTAAAAGCTCATTTTTCACTTCATGTGCTATGTCATGACCCTTTTTAACCGATATTGCTGCATCTACAGCAATGTGTAGATCTACATGATAACTCATCCCGGTTTTCCTAACAAAGCATTTTTCAGTCTCAATAACGCCTGGAACTTCTTCAGCAACTTTTCTAATGTCCAGTATCATATCGTCATACATATGCTCATCCATAACTTCCCCTAGTGCTGGTCTTAAGATTAAATATGCATTGTATACTATAAAACCTGCAGCAAAAATGGCAGCCCAGTCATCGGCGGTTTCATAACCTTTCCCCATAACTAAGGCAATAGAGATGCCAATAAATGCCATTAAAGAGGTAATAGCGTCACTTCTATGATGCCATGCATCTGCTTTAAGTGAAGTACTTTTAGTCTTATCACTTTTCTTAGAGACAAACCGGTAGAACAACTCTTTTGTGATTATTATTCCAGCCAGTACTATAAGTGTAAAGGGTTTAGGAACTTTATGAGGCGTCATAATATGCTGAATACTCTCATAAACGATTACTGCTGCAGAAAGAATTAGAAACATAACCACCATAAATGTTATAAGTGGTTCTGCTTTACCATGTCCGTAGGGATGATTCTCATCTGGAGGTCTACTGGAGTATTTTAGACCTAATAGAACAAGAAGTGATGAAAAAACATCTGTAGTTGACTCTATTGCATCTGCAATTAAGGCATAAGAATTTCCAAAAATACCAGCAATGCCTTTAATAATGGCTAGCACTAAATTTCCGGCAATACTAAAATAAGATGTTTTAATGGCTTCCTGCGTATTGGAGTTCATTTGGAGGATTTGATCTTAAGTTGCAAAGTTAATTGGTAAAGCCTAGAAATATAACGGTTTTACTTAAATTTTTGAAAAATGATATTTGGTAGTTTTCTAAGTGATTAATTACCACCAAACAACAAAAAAACGTTCAAAAGTTTGGTTGTCAATCTTCCTCCAAACTAGCGGTGCTCGTTCTTTATCTAATAGTGAAGTAAGTTCATTTTGAATATTTTCAAAAGAGTTCCAATTAATGTTGTACTCCGGTAGCACTGGCCAATCCTGCTTTTTAGGGATATAGAATTCATCATTCATAAATTCACCATTCATAAATTCATCTAGATTAATGTAATATCCAACAATACACTCATTATTTATTAAATCAAACTCTTTATTTAATAAAGAACGAGGGACAAAAAGATTTGCTTTAAAACATACCTTTTGAACTAATTCTGCTGTATCTATGTCGTATTGAGATAAGGTTTCAACGGTCTCAGGTCTTTGTAGCAGTGCAAATTGCTGAGATTTTAATTTTTTTATCTTCTGTTGTAAAGTATCTTTTCGATTAGGACCTATCCATCTGTCTATTTCACTGAAAATTGAAGGATCATAAACGTAAAACTTATATACCAGTTCCAAATGTATTTGTTGTTCCAATATGAAATCCTCAAGTATAAAATCTATTTCTCCGAGCGTAATTTTATCTTTAAATATTTGAATGTTACTAATATTAATTTTGTGATCTTCAGATTGATTTAAGATTTCTTTAAAGAAAATTTCCATTCTTTTTCCCAATACATATTGTGTAGATAAATTAGGAATGTTGTTGAAGAATTCATCAGAATTTAATAATTTAATATGCGGAATCTTAAACTGTTGCATCTCGAAAAGCTCTTTCGCTTTCCATAATGCAGGAGTTTGAATGAAGCCGTATAGCTGATTATATATAGGGTTTTGCATTTTAAATTTTGATTCTGAAATAGATTTTTAAAATTTATTGGCATGATAAATGACGAAACTTCGTAGGGTTTACTTTTTGTGATAAAATTATAGTTTCATAAAATAAGGATTAAAAGTAGGCTTTAGAGGTTTTAACAAACATTCGTCAATTTAACAAATTAGAGTATATTTTTAACGTTTTAGATAATTAAACAATTGTTTAGAGATTATCCTATAAATTTGATCATTAATACGTGCCAATATGACCAAGATACAGTCTAACCAACATTTCAAGTATGAGTTCTTTGACAAATATGTTATAGTTGAAGCATTTAAAGGAACGATCGTAGATCAAGAAGCCGCTCATGTAACTTTACAGACTATCGTAGAACATTATAAAGGAAAAGAATTTACTCTTATCTCACATAGGGTAAATGATTATGTTATAGGTATGGATGCATACTCTTCAAAGATTTTTAAGAAAATAAGATCTTTGGCTATTGTATCTGAAAACCCAGAAGTTAAAAGAAATGCGCTACTAGAACAGGATAAATATGACAATTCTTTTGCGTTTTTTACCTGCTTAGAAGAGGCTAAAAATTGGGCAGATAGTTTTAACTAGTATTGTTTTAATCCTTTTTCTTTTTACCGAATAGCTTTTTAAAGAAGCCTTTTTTCTCCTTTTTATTTTCTTTTTTGACCTTAGATTTATCTGGATTATTAAATAATCTATTGAAGAAATTATCTCTATTAGAAGCTTCACAGTTCATCATATCTACAACCTGAGGCGATGGATTACGGAAGTGAGCTTTGGTGATCTTATCAAAATCTGAATCTTTATTTAAAGACTGCATAAAGAGTGCAAAGACTGGTAATGCTGAATTGGCCCCTTGACCAATTCTCGTATTTCTAAAACCAACTCTTGGATCATCTGTTCCCACCCAAGTTACAGCAACTAGATTTGGTGTTATTCCAACAAACCAACCATCTTTATTAGATTGCGTAGTTCCCGTTTTTCCGGCAATATCATTGGTAAGACCGTAAGTAGATCTCAATCTTGTTGCTGTTCCTTCGCTAACCGTTGCTTTCATCATTTCAATCATGATTTCACGGTTTTGTTCAGAATAAGCAGGCGTTTTTTGAACTTCCGGTTTGAACTCTACTAATACATTTCCAGCTCCATCTTCAATACTCGTAATATAATAAGGCGTACTTGGTTTTGCATTATTTACAAAACTGGTATATGCCTTAGCCATTTCTTTTAAACTGATCTCTGCTGTTCCTAAGGCAATAGAAGGCACTTCAGGAAGTTCAGACTCAATTCCCATTTTATGAGCTTGCGAGATCACATTGCTAATACCGGTTTCCATCAACACTTTTACCGCAATAGTATTTATAGAATGACTTAAGGCCGTTTTCATGTTATAATTCATGAAAGGATCTTCTCCATAAGATCCGGAATTCTTAGGAGTCCAACCGCCGGGATAGGTAACCTCATTGATAGAAAAGTAGGAGCAAGGCTCAATTCCATTTTCTAGAGCAGCCGTATAAACTATAGGCTTAAACGTAGATCCTACCTGACGTTTACTTTGAGCTACATGATCATATTTAAAATGTTCAAAATCTACGCCACCAACCCAAGCTTGAACAGCACCGGTTGTAGGAGTTAAAGCCATAAAACCGGCATTTAGAAATTTTTGATAATATCTAATACTATCCAAAGTAGTTCCTTCAATAAACTTATTCTTGCCGTAATTAAATACTTCTATTTGATGTGGATCTTTGTCCAAGATCGATAATATTTCTTTATCAGAATGGCCTTTCTCACTTAGCTGTTTGTATTTTTCGGTACGTTTTAGCGCATCCAATACAATAGCTTTATTGGTAATCCAAGGACCTTTAGATCCATAAGATTTCTCATGAGCAGCCTGCAATTCAGCCATGTGCTTATTAACCGCTTGTTCTGCCAATAATTGCATCTTATAATCTAACGTGGTATGAACTATAAGGCCATCTCGATAGATATTATATGGCTCTTTTTTGTTGTTTTTTAAAGTGTCTAGAATGTTAGTAAGGTCTCTTCGCAATTGCTCTCTAAAATAAGGAGCTACCCCTTGATTATGACCGTAATATTGATATTTTAATTCTAACGGGGTCTTTTTAGCAGTCTCCATTTCTTCGGTAGAAATAAAATCATACTTAGACATTTGTACTAGAACCACATCACGCCTCAGTTTACTTCTTTCAGGAAAGATTCGCGGATTGTAATAATGAGAAGCCTTTAACATACCTACTAAAACGGCAGATTCTTCTAAACTTAGATCTTTGGTGTGTTTATTAAAAAACTTCATAGCAGCACTTTCTATTCCGAAAGTGTTGTCGCTAAAAGGAACCGTATTAAGATATAGAGTTAAGATTTCTTTTTTATTATAAACATCTTCAAGCCTAGTGGCAATTATAGATTCCTGTAGTTTATTAATTACAATCCCTAAGTATCCATAATCTTTTCTTCCGTATAAATTTTTAGCAAGCTGAAGGGTTAATGTACTTCCACCTCCAGAGGATTTATCTTGTAACAAAATAGATTTTACAAATACTCGCATCAAACTGCGGTTATCAATACCATCATGTTCAAAAAATCTAATATCTTCTGTAGCTAAAAGTGCGTCGATGAGATTTTGTGGAATTTGCTCATAGGTTATTGGCTGTCTATCAAAAATGTAATATTTCCCTATAAGCTTTCCATCTGCAGAGAGAACCTGAGTAGCCTCATTTTGTTTAAGCTCACTTAGATCTTTTGATGAAGGAATTTTACCAAACAGCCCAAAGTAGATTGCCGCAAAAAACAGTATAAAAATGGCGAATATTGCCAGTATAATTCGGATCGCCCATTTTAATTTGGGAGAGTTTTTAATTCGTTCGAGCATAATGAAATTTAATCAAAGCAAATAAACGAATACTTATAAAATCTGAAAGTGGATTTTACGTAATTTTAAGATTTATAGGCGGATATAAATAAAGGAACTAAAAGAATAAAGCCGGTTACCAAATTTTGGAACCGGCTAGTTTTTTAAAAATATATCCATAAGATTGAAGTTTTTTAGGATTAATATCCGAATCTTCTTCTGCTATACCAGCAATCTCTGGTAGATCCGTTAGTGTTCAAAAAGTGTTTGTGATGAGTAAGATCCCCATCTCTAATCACGTTTTGATTGTTTGCGATGTTTTCTAAAGTTGCCATGATTGATAAATTTTTAAATTATTAAAACCCGAAGCATCTACTATTAAAAGTATTTACTCGTTTAGTGTCTCTTAAGTTTAGAAAATGTCTTCTAATACTTACACTGCCTTCCTGCTTTACAGTACATTCTAAAGTTGCCATAATATTTGTTTTTAGTAGTTGATTATATATTAGTATCCAAATCTTCTTCTGCTATACCAGTTATCTCTTGTAGAGCTACCTGAATTGAAGAAATTTTTACGATGTGTTAGATCTCCATCTTTTTGAGAATTGTAATTGTCGATAATGTTTGATAAAGTTGCCATAATATTTGTTTTTAGTAGTTGATTATATGTTAGTATCCAAATCTTCTTCTACTATACCAGTTATCTCTTTTAGAGCTACCTGAATTGAAGAAATTTTTACGATGTGTTAGATCTCCTTCTTTTTGAGAATTGTAATTTCCGATGATGTTTTCTAAAGTTGTCATGATTGAAAGTTTTAAGGTTCTACTTAATAGACTGTTAGACATTTGAATTGTTACAGTACTATGTAATAAATAGTACTGTTTTAACATTTATTTAACAATTGAGGATAATTTTTGTGAGTAATAAGTAGTGTAGACGTTAACTAATTTTATAATTCTGTTATCATTTAATTGGTACTTAAAATTCTATAAATACATGCATAGTCTTTAACTTGCAGTACAATGAGCGGTTATTTATTAAGCTTTATATGCTCGAATGACTTACTCTAATTTTAATTTATAATGAAAATGCAGAAAACAGCACTTTTAATAGTTATTGGAGTTTTTATGGTAGTAGGAGGAATATATTTTTCTTTTCAAGGCCATACTCCAGAGAGACACATGCCAGGATCTCAACTGATGAATATCTCACAACAATGGGATATGCCAAATGAGCTAGAAGAGATTTCAGGAATTTCTTTTATAGATGATGACAGGTTGGCCTGCGTTCAGGATGAAAAAGGAGTGGTCTATATCTATAATTTGAGATCATCTAAAGTTGAAAAGACTATAGATTTTGGAGACCCCGGGGATTATGAAGGTATTACCATGGTTGGAACTACTTGTTATGTTTTACGTAGTGATGGGGTATTATTTAAAATAGAAGATTTAGACAGCGATCCAAAGAAAACTGTTGAAATTGAAACTTCTCTTAAAAGAGAATATAATTTTGAAGGTTTGAGTTATGATAAAGCCAATGATCAGTTATTGTTAGCCATTAAAGACAAGGCATCAGATGATTTTAAACCGATTTTTGCTTTTAATATGAAAAATAATAAACTAAAGCAAGAGCCATTTTTAAGAATTCCTTTTAGCAGTAATGTGTTTGATAAATTAGAAGAGAAGAAATCAGAGAAATTAATAAGACCTTCAGATTTAGCAATAAGCCCTAAAGATGGAAATGTTTATATCTTGGAGGGATCTAATCCTAAACTTATGATTATGACTCCAAGTGGTACTCCACAAAAATTATATGTGCTCAAAGAAAAGCAATTTGCCCAACCGGAGGGAATAAGCTTTAATTCTTTAGGAGAAATTTTTATTTCTAATGAAGGCCATGGAGGCCCCGGGAATATTATCAAACTTTCACTGGATTAAAATTTGGTGTTTAAGATTTTAAATGAAAAGAGCTTGAAAATAATTCAAGCTCTTTTTTATTTTATAAAAAGTGAAGTATTAAGCTTTCTGAAGTTTTTTTGCTACAGCTTGTACTTCATCTAAAACTCGTAGTAAATTCTCTCCCCATAATTTGGCAATTTCTTCTTCTGAATATCCTCTTTTCACCAATTCTTTGGTCACATTCAAAGATTCTGAAGCATCATTCCAACCTTCAATTCCTCCTCCGCCATCAAAATCTGAACTTATTCCAACATGATCTATTCCAATTTTCTTTACTAGATAATCTATATGATCTACATAGTCTGCAACATTCACTGGTGGAACAGTTTTTTTAATTTCTTCTAATTCAGGTTTAATATTATCAGCTAAGCTTTTATAAGACTCATAATATTTTTCTTGCGCTGCCTGATCTAATTTTTTAATGCTATCCCTTTCTAAAATTGCAAAACCGTTTTGTTTTGCATGTTCTTTTAATACTTTCATTTCTGCATCGTTATACGCATTATGTTTTTCGGTATTTAAATAAGAGCTAAACGCCACAGTTTGTACCACACCGCCATGTTCTTTAAAAAGCATCAATAACTCATCGTCTAAATTCCGACTATGATTGCACAGAGCTCTGGCAGAAGAGTGAGAAGCTATAAGTGGAGCTTTAGATAATTCGAACATTTGTTTGATGGCTTCTTTAGATGGGTGAGAAACATCTATCATTATCCCCAATCTATTCATCTCTACAATTGCTTTTTTACCAAGATCACTCAACCCGTTATGCAACCAAACATTATCCTCTTCACCTGTATTAGAATCTGATAATTGACTATGACCGTTATGAGATAAAGACATATAGCGCGCGCCTAGATCGTAGAATTTTTTAATGTTTGAAAGATCTTCTCCAATAGGATACCCATTTTCTACACCAATCATAGCCACTTTTTTTCCTTCTTTTACTAATGATCTTACCTCTCCAGAAGTGGTTGCTAAACCAATCTTTTCAGGAGCAATTTCATCTGTTAATTTATGAATAGCTTCAAATTTTGAAATTGCATTATCGTAAGCACTTTTATATCCTTCTGGTGTGAGATCTCCCTGCCCAGTATATACAATAAGCCAAGAAACATCCATTCCACCGGCTTTCATTTTTGGAATATTTACTTGAGTTTCCAGATCTTGCGTGTAATTCTGGTCTTCTGTAAAATTTTTAATATTGATATCATTATGAGTATCAATAGTGATCACTTCTTCGTGAATTTCAGTGGCTTTTTCGGTTAATTCTTTATCGCTTAAATCTTGCGAATATGATACTTGTACCATCATAATTGATATAATTCCTACTAAAGATAATTTCATATGTAAAAAGATTAGATTTTGAAATGTTAATTTAAGCATTTAATACTAATTACAACTATAAGTTTTAATGCGCAAAATATAGGTTATAAAACTATTATGTATATAAAGCAAACTCGGAAATGCATTCTAACGGAATATATATTTTAAATGCTCAATTAAATAATCCTACTTCAAATAGCACTTTAGGTGTAGTAAGAAGCAAATCTCGTTACATTAAGCTCTATTCAGTATTCTATAATTAAGGCCTGCAGATTGCAAGTCTTTTTTTATTTTATAAATCTTAGTTAAGAGATTAAGTTTGTTTAAATGCGTATCTTTTATTCTTTTACATTTGATTAAATAAAGTTCATTTAATGAATAAATATATAGTTGTAAATCAGCCTGAAAATTGGGATCTATCTTTGGAAAATGTGAAGATAATCTCTGCCCAGGATTATTTAACCAATCCTGAATATTCAAAGCTTAAAAATGCTAGAATATTCAATCTTTCTAAAGATTATTCTTATCAGTCTAAAGGATATTATGTTTCGCTTTTAGCTGAAGCTCGAGGCCATACAGCAATTCCTACGGTTATGAATATCGTAGATTTAAGAGAACCCAAACTGGTGAAGATAGTATCAGACGATTTTGATGATCTCATTCAACAAAGTTTAAAGAATATAAAATCTCAGGAGTTTACTCTTAGTATCTATTTTGGGCAAAATGTAGCTCATAAATACAAAGAACTAAGTGCCATGTTTCATCGTCACTTTCAGATACCATTTTTAAGAGTAAAATTTAATTATACCACGAAATGGAATATTAAGAGTGTGCGTGCGATTTCAGAATCTGAAATTCCTTTAGAACATAAAGAAAGTATGAAGTTTTTTGCAAAAGAATATTTTGCTAAAAAAAGATATGATACGCCTAAAACTCATAATACAGATTATGATCTGGCAATTTTGGTGCAATCAAATGATCCGGCTCCACCAAGTAACCAAAAGGGAATAAAGAAATTCGTTGAGATAGCTGAAAAGATGAATTTTTATGTGGAAGTTATTTCACCTAAAGATCTCTCCAGACTTTCTTCTTTTGATGCTTTATTAATTCGTCAAAGTACCGAAGTTAATAATGAAGCTTATGCATTTGCCAGAAAAGCTCAACAGGAAGATATCGCAATTGTAGATTATCCTGATGCTATTTTGAAATGTTGCAATAAAGTGTATATGGCAGAGGCATTAACCAATGCAAATATTCCAACTCCCAAGACATTAATAGTACATAAAAATAACAAAGATCAGGTGATATCATATATTGGCTTGCCTTGTGTTTTAAAATCGCCTGACTCTACATTTTCTTTTGGAGTTAAAAAGGCCAATACTGCGGAAGAGTTTGAAGAGCTAGTTTCTGCGATGCTTAAAAAATCTGATCTAATAATTGCTCAAGAATTCACACCTTCAGAATATGACTGGAGAATAGGAATTTTAGATGATAAACCAATTTTTGCCTGCAGATATTATATGGCAAAAGGACATTGGCAGATCTATAACTGGGATGCGGCCAAAAAAGACGATCAAGACGGGAATGCAGATTGCTTAGCTATTGAAGATGTTCCTAAAAAAATCTTATCAGCAGCATTGAAATCGGCTAAACTTATGGGCAAAGGGCTTTATGGTATAGATGTAAAAGAAGTAGATGGAAAACCATTGGTTATAGAGATCAACGATAATCCAAATATAGATTTTGGAGTGGAAGATAGATTTTATGGAGACCAAGTTTATATAGATGTGATTACGGCTTTAAAGAACAGATTAGAAAAAAGATAATATGAGTTACCATTTATTTGAAGTTTTTGGGATTGAATTGGAGTATATGCTTGTAAACAGAAAGAGTTTAAAAGTAACCCCAATTGTAGATCAATTATTAACCTTAAAAAATGGAAGTTTAACTTCTGATGTTGATAATGGTAAAATAGAATGGAGCAATGAGCTGGTAGCACATGTGGTAGAGTTAAAAACAAACGGGCCAACAAATGACCTAGAAAATTTGGATACTTATTTTGCTGAAAATATTAAGGAGATAAATAAGATCCTGAAACCTATAGATTCTCAACTTTGGCCAACAGCATCTCACCCATTGATGCAACCAAAATATGAGATGAAACTTTGGCAGCATAACTACAGCCAGATCTATGCTCTTTATAACAGAATATTTGACTGTACGGGACATGGTTGGAGTAATGTACAGAGCATGCATATAAATTTGCCTTTTTTTGATGATTCAGAATTTGAGAAATTACATGCTGCAATTAGAATCTTGATGCCAATCATCCCGGCATTAAGTGCAAGTTCTCCAATTTTTGAAGGAGTATATACCGGTTTTCATGACATGAGAATGCAAGTGTATAAAACCAATCAAAAAGAAATTCCGGAGATGACCGGAAAATTAATCCCAGAGGCAGTTTTTAGCAAAGATGATTATTACAAGGAAATATTCGAGCCAATAAATAAAGCTATAAAACCTTTTGATACCGAGAACATTCTAGATCATCATTTTTTAAATTCGAGAGGAGCTATTGCAAGATTCGATAGAAATGCGATAGAAATTAGGGTTATAGATATTCAGGAATGCCCAAAAGCAGATATTGCTATTGCTGTTCTGATCATAGAAGCTTTAAAATTATTAGTTTCAGAACAATGGATATCTTTAGAAGACCAGAAAATGTGGCAGGAAGATGATCTTCTAGAGATCTTCAATATCACTATAAAAGATGCTGAAAAAGCAGAAATTGAGAACACTAAGTATTTAGATGTTTTCGACATAAAAGAATCTTCGAGTGTTGGAAAGATCTGGAAGAAAATATATACTAGAGTAAAAGATCAAATTTCAGCTAAACATCAAGCTACTATTGAGGTATTGCTTGAAAATGGGAGTTTATCTAACAGAATTTTAAATGCTGTAAATCAAGACTTTTCAGAAGAAAATCTAAAAAGAATTTATTCTAACCTTGGAGAATGTTTAGAAGAGAATAAAATGTTTATTCCTTGAAATTAGTAATTACCTGTGAGCATGGAGGAAATTTAATTCCGAAGCAATACAAACATTTATTTGTAGAAGGGGAGAAGGCACTTAAAAGTCATAGAGGTTATGATCTTGGGGCATTAGATCTATTCTATGAACTAAATGATCTTGCAGATTATTCCAGTTCTAATAGTATTAGTAGATTATTGATTGAAATAAATCGGTCTCTTGGGCATCCTGCATTATTCTCAAAGTTTACAAATTCCTTAAGTAAACCAGAGAAGGATAAAATAATATCAGAGTTCTATCGGCCTTACAGAAATGATGTTGAACAACATATTGAAAAGCTAATTAATGATGGAGGAGTGGTGCTGCATCTTTCCATTCACAGCTTTACTCCTGAGTTGAATGGAGAACAGCGAAATGCCGATGTTGGATTGCTTTATGACCCATCAAGAGATACCGAAAAAATGTTTTGTAAAAATTTAAAGTCTGAATTAAAGAATACCTCTTCAGATTTAAAGATTAGATATAACTATCCTTATTTAGGTACAGCAGATGGCTTTACTACTTATCTCAGAAAGAAATTTCAACATAACTATTCAGGAATAGAGATAGAGGTCAATCAAAAATTCTCGAGTAATAATAAAATGAAAGTAGCTGTCAAAGAGAATTTTCATGCAGCTTTACAGAATCTTATCAAATAAAAAACCCCGAGCAATTGCTCAGGGTCTAATATATCATTTAAATAAGCTTCTTATTTAATCTCTACAACTTCAAGATCAAAAACAAGGTCTTTACCAGCTAGTGGATGATTACCATCTACAACGATAGTTTCATCTTTTACTTCTGCAACTACCAAGTTCATTTCTTTTCCGTCTGGAGTTTTAGAAACTAGTCCCATTCCAACTTCAGGCTTGATCTCTTCTGGTAATTGATCTTTTTGAACTTCTTGGATCAACTCCTGACGAGGCTCACCATAAGCTTCTTCTTTAGGAATAGTTACTGTTTTTTTCTCATTCACTTTCATATCGATAAGGCCTTTCTCAAAACCAGGGATCAATTGTCCTTGTCCTAGGGTGAATTCAATAGGTTCTTTTCCTTCAGAACTATCAAATACCTGCCCGTCTGCAAGTTTTCCTGTGTAATGTACTTTTACCGTGTCATTCTGTTTTACTTGACTCATAATATGTTTTTCAATTTTAAAAATAGCTCCTGCAACTTATTGTAAGCAGGTCACATCTTAATTTTTACTTAGTTGCTTAGTAAAGTGCTAAAACCAAGCCAAAGTCTGAAAATGCATAATTGTCGCTTAATATCTTAGGGAATTTTCTAAAATAGTAGAATAAAACCCTGTTAGCTCCTTTAGATAGCGGAAATTTGTACTTTGCAATATATTTAAGCATTAAAAACAGTAATAATTAAGAGTCGGAAAATATGTCAGGTATTACCATCTATTCCATATTTAAAGCGCTAAATCGGTTATTTTATCAGGTTTTATACATATTTCTGTTTGCAATGATGGTTACATTATACTTGAGTTGTAAAAAATCAGACCCTAATAGTCATGATGCCATGGAATGGGAAGAAGTTACTGTTTCTGCTAGTGCATATAATTCGGTTCCTAATCAAACAACTAAAGTTGGGAATCCATTAATCACGGCTTTTGGTGATACTTTAAAACCAGGTCTTAAAGCCATCGCCGTTTCAAGAGATCTTATCAAAAGAGGATTAACTTATAACACTCCCGTAAGAATTGATGGTTTGGAAGGGGTTTATTTTGTAAAAGATAAAATGCACCATAGGTGGAAGAATAAAATTGATATTTATATGGGTGACAATGTAGACTCTGCAAAAATATGGGGCAGAAAAAAAGTGTTAATCCATTATCTCAGAGAAAAAGATACCACCAAGTAACTAATAATATAATAGTACTAATTAATCTAAATAAGATATAGAATATCCCAAAAAGAATGAGACAATATATTTTTGAATTTGTAAGGAATGCTCAAGAGTACATCTATAAGAAGTTCAATCAGAAAGATAGCAAATGGCCCTATTTTTTAATGATTTTGGTATTATTGATAGTTGTAGTTATCGGGATTAACGTTTTTATTGAACTTACAGATGAACTCTCTAGTAAAGTTCTAATTAATTATGACAGTGCGATCACTGAATATGTTATCTCGTTTCGAACGCCATCGTTAAATAAATTCATGCAGTTCATTACCAATGTAGGAGATATTTATGGCTATCTGGTATTATCGGCAATCTTCACCACCTTTTTCTATCTCAAATTTAAGAACTGGCGATATGTAATACAAATGCTGTTTGTTCTTGGTATGGCAGGACTCTCTAATACGGCACTCAAAAGGGTAATCAATAGAGCACGTCCGGATGCATTACATTTGGTATCTGTTCAAACTCTAAGTTATCCAAGCGGACATGCCATGAGTGCCATTGCGTTCTACGGATTTATGATCTACCTATGCTTTACACTTATTTCTGAAAAGTGGCTTAAATATAGTCTTGTTCTATTCTTTGGATTTCTGATCTTAGCGATAGGAATCAGCAGAATTTATCTGGGTGTACATTATCCATCTGATATTGCCGGGGGTTATATTGCCGGATTTATTTGGGTGGTTTTCTGTATAGCAGTATTTAATATTGTAGATCTTTTTAGAAGAAAAGAAGAGCGCAAAGTCTAAGTTTCATCAAAATCTATAAGTTTTTAGCCTTTTACTTTTAATTGAATGGAAAATTCAGTTTATTAAAATTGAAAATTAAACAAGACTTAGAATGCTCAAAAATTACAAGCTGCCCTTTTTTATATTATTCCTTCTTTTTACACTTCAACCTTCCTTTTCTCAAACAGATACTGTATCTACAAGTGACAAGATTACAATTGGGTTGACAGATGCTCCTCCTTTTGTGATCAAAAAAGGCGATAAATTCTCCGGATTAAGCATCACTTCTTGGGAGTTGGTAAATGAACAGCTCGAAGCCAATTTTGAATATAAGTATTATTCATCTTTAAGTGCACTTCTTCAAGCGGTAGAAAATCATGATGTAGATCTTAGTATCAATCCTATTACAGTTACAGATAATAGGATGAAAATGTTGGAATTCTCTCAACCATATTTTATTTCACATACCGGTATTGCTAAGAAGAAAGAATCAGAAGTGTGGAACTACCTTAAAAACTTGATCAGTTGGAATTTTATTTCTGCAATTCTAGTGCTCTTAGGAATCATCTTTTTCTTCGGATTCTTAGTTTGGTTATTCGAAAGAAAGCATAATGAAGAAGAGTTTGGAAAAGGAACTAAAGGTATAATGCAAGGTTTCTGGTGGAGTGCGGTAACCATGACAACTGTAGGTTACGGAGATAAGTCTCCAAGAACTTTAGGGGGTAGAGTAATTGGCTTGATCTGGATGTTTATGGCAATTATCATGATATCTAGTCTTACAGCCGGAATAGCTTCTTCGCTTACGGTAAAAAATATAAACAACGAGATTACTCAAGTTCAAGATTTAGATAGATTTAAGGTAGCTACTGTAGGGAGTTCAAGCGCTCAAGAATTGTTAGATCTTTATAATATAGAAAGCGATTCTGTGATGAATGAGATTGAAGGAATAGATGCATTATTGGCCCAAGATGCCAATGTATTTATTTATGATAAACCTATTTTAAAATATGAGATTTCAAGAAGACAATTAGGAGACGAATTGGAAGTTCTAGAAAAGAGTTTGAAAAAAGATTACTATAGTTATACTTTTCCTAAGGGATCTGAACTTGTTAGAACTATAGACCCCTTATTGATAAGTACCTTAAAGTCTGTGAAATGGAATAATCTGGTAAGTAATTACAACTAGCCTAAATTTTAATTATTTAAGGCCTAAATAACCTAAGATTACCCAGAGTAGAATAAACACTACTACAATTCCTATACAGCCACAGCCTCCGCCAAATTTCTTGGCACCCCATCCGGCAAGTAGCGCTCTTAGTAAAGTTTTCATCTTTATTGATTTTTTGGTTAGCGAATTAAAAGTAGATAGTTTTCGCTTTTAGAAAATCAATTTTATGAAAAATTTAATTTAGGAAGCTCTGTAAGTTTAACTTCATTTTTAAACGTAATATTAGAGAAAGACTAAATTTAGAAAGTAGAATTATGCAGTTTGCCAATTAAAATAATTATAGAAATTTCACGTTTTATAATATGGAAACACATATCGAGAAACCTTCAGATCTAAAGAAAACTATGATGATCATTCTAGTGATTATAATGGTTACTATAATATCTTTAATGGGAATTTACTTAGATCTTTGGTAAGTAACTCTAAGATATTTTAATTTCGTTCAGCAATAAAAAAGCGCTGTTCACATATTCTTTTTCCAAAAATAAAGCGAAATAATTAGAGGTTGAGATCATCTCAAAAACCGGAATTCCTTCATAAGCTAACAACTTAAATATATAAAAGTATAGACCAACAGATTTTGAACTATTCTTAGGCAATTCTATGGTGATACTTGATAATTCACTTTTTATCGTGACCAGATTTTCGTTTTTGAAGCAGTTCTTTACAGTTTCGTTCAATTCTCCTGAAACCAAAATATTACTCTCTCTATAATTACTGGAATAATTAAAATAAATTCCTATCTGATCTTTCACAATGTTAAGGAGCTCTGCTTGGCTTGCGAGTATTGTTTTGGAGTTAAGATAAGTGTATTCTGTAATACCAGATCTCACCACAATATCTCCCATTTCTCTCAAATTGTGCTGCTTATTTAATTTACGCTGAGGAGCATATCGCCTAAGAGCCATTATAATAGAGCCTTGCTTCACTGGTTTTCTAAGTTCTTTCTCAACGTCGGGTTGTAAATAGGCCGCCAAGGAGCTATAGTTTATGAGATCCTTAGAAATTGCATCGTCTAAAAAAGGTTGATGCCTTAACATGTTATGCACACAAGAGGTAATAGTATTCATTGTTAAATAATATACATTTTGTGCAAATGTATATAAATTATCACTTCTTTTTTTACAAAATGTCAGTTTTGAGTAATTATGCATTGTAATTAGAAAATGATGAAAGTTTTAAAATTTGGGGGTACTTCTGTAGGTTCTGCAGCGAGTATTAAAAATGTAAAAAGTATTATTTCGGGAATCTTTGGGCAGAAATTAATTGTGCTTTCTGCAATGAGTGGGGTTACTAATGAACTGGTAACTATTAGCACTTCATTTAAAGAAGGAGATCTAGCTGCAATAAAGATCATTTCAGAGAACTTAAAGCAAAAACATTTTGATCTTATAGATGAACTTATAACTTCAGAAGAAATTTCAAATTCAGTGAAGCTAGAATTGAAGAGTCAGTTTACTATTTTAAATATAATATTTGAAAATGAGTATTCTGAAAATGCAGAAGCTAAGATCTTAACCTTTGGAGAATCTGTTCTTACTTATATAGTTTCAGAATATTTAAAATTTAGCCATGTTAGCAATCATTTATTAGATGCTAAAAAATTTATGGCGGTTTCTAATTTAGAAAATCCAGATACAGAGAAAGTGGGAAGATTATTAAAACCTTACTTAACCGATTTGTCTGAAGATGCTATTTATATTACACAAGGTTTTGTTAGAATAGATAAATTTAATAGAATAAGTACCCTTAAAAGAGGAGGAAGCGATTTTACGGCCACAATTATAGGTGCAGCTGTAAATGCTGACGAGATTCAGATTTGGACCGATATTAATGGTTTTCATAATAACGATCCGCGTTATGTTGAAAATACGCATCCAATCAAGAATTTGAGTTTTGAGGAAGCGGCAGAGTTGGCATATTTTGGTGCTAAGATATTACACCCTCAAACCGTTTCTCCAGTTATAGAAAAGAATATTCCAATCTATCTAAAAAACACTTTCACTCCAGAAGAAGAAGGTACACGCATTTCTTCAGAAGTTATTGTTCACGGATTAAAAGCAATTTCTGCTAAAGATGGTATAACGGCTATAAAAATTAAATCTAATAGAATGTTGATGGCTCACGGATTTCTCAGAAAGATCTTTGAAGTTTTTGACTTGCACGAAACATCTATAGATATGATTACCACTTCTGAAATTGCCATTTCTCTTACTATAGACGATACTAGAAATTTAAACGGAATTTTAAATGATTTGGAGAGCTACGGAGAAATTACTGTAGAAACAGATCATTCTATAATTTGTATTGTGGGTGAGGGGTTGATAGATGAAAAGAATACCTCTAAATTATTTGAAATTCTTCAGGATATCCCGGTGAGAATGATCTCTTATGGAGGTAGTATTAATAACGTTTCACTTTTAGTTTCCACTCAAAATAAAATTCAAACCCTTCAAGCGCTGCACGCTAAACTTTTTGAAACTAAAAACGAACCAGTTTTGTGTTAAACATCTATTTGCTTTAGATGTTTGTTTATTTGTTGTTTAGAAATAATCACCCTTCCAATTAGGGTGATTATTTATTTTGAAGAGCTTCTAATTTGTTCTTCAATTCGATATATTTTGATAAATAATAAGTACTCTTAAGCTGATGATGTGAGATGATCTGTCCAACTATATTCTTTTGTCGATGATCATTTAAATGATCGATGAGCTGGTGCAGTCTTTCTTGAAAAAGGTTAGAATATTTGGCTTTGGAAAATCGTTCTCTTAAGATCTCAAATCCTTTCTTTTGGGCTTTAATCCAAGATTCTTTATTTGTATATAATTCTACCGCAGCACTGGCAAAACTTTCAGGAGAATCTTCTATAAATCCATTCCAAGTATTATCATCATTTATTCCTTCAGCTCCAATACTTGTAGTTACAGAAGGAGTTCCACATTGCATACTTTCTATAAGCTTTCCTTTTAAACCGGCTCCAAATCTTAATGCAGCTAAATTTACTCTAGCCTTAGAAACCACTTCTTCCGAATTTTTTGCCCAACCCTTTACAAGAAATCTTTCTTTGGGATTGTGAAGTTGAGTAACTTTTTGAGAAGGATAAGCTCCATAAATATGCATTTCTGCTTCAGGGAGTTTAGACTTAATCAACGGCCAAATTTCTTCTTTTAGATAGAGAACAGCGTTATAATTAGGTTGATGTCTAAAATTTCCGATGCTTATAAAATGTTGCCTGTCTTCAAAATTTGGTAATTCAGAATATTTAGTGGTTTCAATCAAAAAAGGCAGATAGAATAGGAGGGAAGCCGGGAGCAAATATTTTTCTATTAGCAGTGTCATTTCCTGTTCTGAAATTATTAAAGAAAGATCACATCTATAGATACTTGCCAATTCCCTTTTAGCGAGATCAGATAATTCTGAATCTGACTTTTCGATTTGAGGATTTTTATACTGAAGTTCTCTAAGATTTCTTAGAAAATGAAGATCTTCTGTATCTAATATTCGTAAAGCATCTGGACATATAACATTCACCCGCCATCCAAATTGTTCCTCCATCATAAATCTATCAAACATCACCGCTTTTGGATTCAAATCTTTGATGAAAGTATCGAAACTGGTATTATTTAGTTCAATAGCCACCGATTTTATTCCCAGCTCATCTAGGTTGACCATATGAATGGTTTTTGCAGCAGTAGTGGCAAAGGTAATTTGATAATCTTTGGATTGGAAAAATTCTAATAATTGCATCATTCTGGATCCCGCAGCAGAAGAGTTTGGTTCGGGCCAAACATATCCAATTACCAATAACTTATTCATATAGAAAATTTTTCCAAAAATACCTGAAATTTGAGGAATGGAAATACAAGTGAAGGTTTAAATGATCAAGGAGAAATAATTTGTTTAAGCTAGAAAGGTCTTAAGATTCAAATTTATATTTCTTATGACGTTCTTTTAGCATTTCGCTGTTCAAATTTTTTCTATTCATCAAAACTGTCTTACCAAACCAAGTATGATATTTCTGTTTTTCTAAAAAGTCCAAATTCAGTGCAAACCATTCTTCATCTGTATAAGATTTATTAAAGAATTGTTCCCATTCTGCTCTTAAACGTTCATTTCTAAAAATATAACTTTCAATTCCTAAGTGATATAAGTCTGCATCACAAATGATCTTTTCGGCTTGTGTTTTTGGATTTTGGGGTATTTTTGTTGCTAAAATACAGCTAATCACCACTTTTAATTTATCTTCTGGATAGTCTTGTTTTTGTAGATATTCTAATGCATATTCCACACTTTTATCTTCATGATCTACATAGGTCTCTGCCATACCTGTATCATGAAAAAGGGCAGCAATAAGAATTGGTTCTAATTCAGACCCAAAAACCTCTTCATAATTTCCTATTGTTTTTACATACTTGTAAACCTCTTTGGTATGTTGCACACTGTGAAAAGGCAAAGTTTTACAACGGCTATTTTCCAAAAAGTCAATACAATAATCATAGGTTTGGGCGACTATATTCGTCTTGCTAAAACCTTTAAGAAAATTTAATGCCATGTAGTTTTTAGTTTGAAGCTTGTTTTAAAGTTTTAATCTAAAGTTGAAATTGTCATTTTTATACTACAAATTTCTAGTTCCTAATTTACAAGATTTCAATTAATCCTTAGACAATTTATAATTTTTAACCTTTATTTAGGTTCTTTTATTTAAACAGTAATAAATAGGTTATAATTTGTATCAAATCAGTTTCATTTTTTTATAAAGTATTCTTAATTCTAAGTTTAGCCTTTTATTTTTTGGTATTTTAAAATCTGAAAAAGAGTGAAATTATATGAGCAGAGGATTTGTAAAAGAAGATGATCAGGAAGAAGCACCGTTTATTCCACCTAGAGCTGCATTACCGGCAGGTGAAATTAATTATGTTACTCCAAACGGATATCAAGAACTAATAGACGAAAGAGATGATATTGAAAATAAGTTATCTCATTTAGATATAGAGGATGAAAAAGAAAAGCGCCATCAACGAGCAATTTTTACTGGCTCATTAAATTTATTACATGAGAGAATTGCATCAGCCCGAATCCTTAAACCCGAGGAACAGGTTCAAGATGAAGTTAGATTTGGTGCAACTGTAACTTTTAAATTAGAAGGTAAAGAACCTCAAAAATTTCAGTTGGTTGGAGTAGATGAAGCTGATATCAAAAAGAATAAAATAGCATTTGTGGCTCCCATAAGCAGGGGACTTACCGGAAAAAAAATAGGGGAGAAGACTGAAGTTTTTATAGGTGGGAAAAATCAGATGATTGAGATCTTAGACATTGAGTATTCTTAATTCTGATTTTCTAGGGTAAACTCAAGATCGTCTACTATATCACCATATTTATCTACCTGAATTTCAAAGCTAATGGTTTCACTTGCATCATAGCCCAGATTTTCCATTTGTACGGGATCTATTTCAGCGGTATAATCTCCTGGCTTTAACCCTAAATACGTGAAATATCCATCACCTTCGGTTAGTATTTTTGCAATTCGCTTATTGTTAGCGTCCAGGATATTTACAAGAATTCTACCTAAACCTTTAATGTTGTTATTTTCTTTAAAATATACCATCCCAGAAACTTCTCCTAAAACCTCTACCGGAACTTCTATTTCCTGAAATTGGTTAGGAATAGTATGAACCTTTATCTTTTCATTTTTCACTTTCCATGCAATATTATCAAGACTATTTGGATCAATTTCAAGAATTATGTCTATATATGGTTGGAGCTCGGTAATTCTCATAACGGTTTCATCTTCGTTGAAAGTAAGTCTACCAGTATTATTTAAAATTTTCATTCCCTTTATCAAAGGTTCCATAGGATCACGTTTACCGTTAGTATTGTAATCCAAAAACGGAATAATGCTTATCGCGGCCTTTGACATCGCTGTGCGATTATTTGCCATTACATAACCGGTGTTATCATCTAGCAATAAACTTCCGCGTGCAGACTGCACAAAAGAAGTATTGCGATTACCAAATCTTGAGGTTGCCGATGTTTGTGCAAAATTAAAGGCATACCTTAAACCAACTTCAAAAATATTGGCATTCCTGAGTAAATTATTTTCATATGCGATGTTGAGAAAGCCTTTGTCAAAAATGGGGCGTTCTATTTCAAGGATGATATTGTTGAATTGATTTCGACTAAAATCATACTGTATTTGTGGGGAAAACAAGAACTTATTTGGCAGTCTATAATTTTGTGATAGGGAAGTATAAATAGTAGGTTTCTTTACACGATCATTATAAATCCCATAAGTAGTAAGGTTAGTGCTAATTCCCATAATTGCCCCAGAGAGTAATAATTGCGCCGTAGTAAACTCTGTAGTTGGCATAATAATTTGATTTATGCTAAATCGGCTAAACATAGAGAAGCTTTTAGACCGAATTGGAGCTGAAAAACTTATTTTTCTTTCTTCGAGATAATTGAAATTAATCGCAGTTTGATCTTTGTCGTATTTGATATAATTAAGATCAACTTGAAGGTTTCCGGCTGTACGATAACTAAGGAGTCCTTCCCCTTTAACACCATACATATATTCTCCTGAAAAAAGGAAATTTGAAGCAAACCTAATGGATGAATTTACAAATGGCATTATTTCCTTATTGATTACTCCACTAAAATATTCTGCTCCACCACCAACGGTTATAGCATTGCTTAGGCCATAATTAAAATTGAAACGTGAAAAACGGTCATGGTTTTCGTTCTCTACAATTCCAGCGCTTAATGTATATTCCAATTCGTTTTTCGGCACGAAATTATAAGGAATATTTATTACTCTTTCCTCAATACGTTCTTCACCGTATGGCCCGTAAAACTTTAAACGTACAGCTGTATTTCCATACATAAGGGGCACATCAAAAGTGTAAAATCCTGAAGCGTCGGCTTGGGTAAATTCTACTAGAATGTTATTTACATAGAGTTCTACGGTCCATCGAGCATCTGTATAATCACTAAGCACATAAGTTCCAAAAGAACGTCTGTTTTGAAATGGGCTATTGCTTATCTGCACTCCACTAACCGGTGCGAAGAGAGAAGAAGTAGCTCGGGTAAAGATCCTACCTGCAGTAACCTGTTTAAATAATTTACTATCATTATTCACATAGCGCCACTGGTAAAACTGGTTGCGAGAATTAAAAGGGACTCGAGTAGAATAATTTAACATTAGGTTGGTTTCACCGCCTAAAAACATGGTTCCTAATCCTAGAGATAAGCGATTATCACTCTCAAATTGACTTTGCTGAGTGGTGACCACTCCCCAATCCAGAGTACCTGCTTTAAAGAAAGGGTAGTTTCTAGTAATTGTGGTATCTGGAACTGCAACACCTCTTACAAGATTTAAATTTTCTCGTAATTTCTTTAAGCGCATTTCCTTAATAACTGGCAGATCTTTTTCTGTTTCTAATTTTACAGAAAGGCTTCTAAAAGAAAAATTGGTATTTAAACCAAAAATTTCTCCAAACAAATTAGATTTTAAATATAATGTAGTGGGTGATTGAAGGAAATCTTCTCTTTTAAGCTGGAACTTTTTATTTTTATATAATATTATATTTGCTGTAGGGTTTATAACGTAAATAGAATCAGGATTAATTATAAAACCTTCTACCCCATTAGATGTTTTTTCATTCTTAATCTTTAAAAAATCAAAAAGTTCCTTTACAGGAATGTAAGCATCCTGTCCTTTAATAGCAATAGGGATTTCTATAGTCCCAAGATTTGGCACACCCATTTCTACACTTAACTCATCGTAATCTGGGATACCTTCCTGCGAGTAAGAAGAAAACCCAAAAAGGATGATACATAAAAATCCCAGATAAAGTTTTCTGGAAAACTCAGGTAAAAAAGAGTAAAAATTTATGCGCATTAATGGGGAGACTTGTTATTGATGAATAAAATTCAGGGTAAAAGTGCCAAAATACTTTCCCGGTAAGTTCCCAGAATTATCTGAAGGAATGCGCAATGTACCCCCAACAAAAACTTCATTAGGAATTAGTGCATTGGGTGCTTGGGTAACAAAAACTCGATTCCCTGTACTAAAACTGTTAATGATAAGTTGAATTTCCAATCCGGTATCCTGATTTTTTAAGGAATAACTACCCATATCTTCAATTTGAATGATCGTTCCCGGATTTGCATATACATCGAATAAAGCGGCAGAAACCGGCTGACCAAAATTAAGTTCGAATATATCCCCATCTACGGTGCGCTGATCATCATAGCTTACGGAAACATTTCCGCCGGAATTCCCTACGGTAAAGGACCCAAAATTAAGATTTCTGGAAGTCCTAACTTCTACCTGAACTGGTATTGGTGGATTTTCTTGAGCTTTAATCTTTATTACTGAAAACATAAGCAATAACAGCCAAAAGATGGTTTTATATGAGCTTGAACTATGCATAGCTTTCGTTTACTTCTTTATTAATATTTTTTTCGAATGCCGATTTTCACCAACTTGAAGGATAATGAAATAAACACCATCACTGGTAATGCCATCAAAAATGACACTATCTTTTCCTCTGCCTTCTTTTACTTGAAGAATTTGTCCTGAAATTGTACTAGCTCTTAATATACCTACTTGGTTTTCCTCTAAATTCAAGTTAACTACCACTTCATCGTTTTCAACTTGGATATCAAAAGGTTCATTAAAAGCTATCGCCGGACTTGTAACTTCTTCTTCAGAAAACATTAATTCGAATCTTGAATTATGTGTTCCTTTCTTTATATTAAAAGTATATTCAGGGCTTCTACTTAGGTTTTGTCCAATTCTTTTAGAGTGGTCTATTAAATAGATGTTGAAATTTGGGCTCAGATTTTCAATTGATGTCAGCTTGATCTTCATTTCCCCATTTTTGTCGGTTTTAATACCTAACGGGATTTTATTATAGCTTCTGCTTTCAGGAAAGGGTACTGCATTAATGGCTAATTCCTTTTTATCTTCTGTAATATTATAAAAACTCGGCACAGTAGGATCTGTATTCATTAATTTATGCGCATCCATTTCCTTTTCAAAATTTGGAGTGGCATGAGGCGAAAAATAGATCACCATTGGATCTTTGCGGAAAGATCCATCAAAGCTAGCTTCTATACGGAGAAGGGATTTCTGTTCAGGAAGTTGAGTTCTTAAGAACTCCTGTTCAAAATCTTTAACACGCACTCTATTATCCATTCCAAAATCACCAGTTACTACATCCTGAATGTCTGAATCACTTACTTTAATAAAAAAGCCCTGCATAGAAGGAATAATATTAGAAGAACGTCCATCTATCGATGGATCGGCTGTAGAAATATCATTTACAAAGGCTGTGTAAGTCCCGGTGTACTGATTGGTTTCACTTGCAGTAAAAAAGTAGATTCCATCATCAATATTATTCCTAGTCCAACCCTGGGCGGCATTCCAATCTATAGGCGAGGGGTAAGGATTTCCTACTAAATGAAAACCTTTGGTATATTCTCGATTATTATTTTCTAATGGACGCGCAGGAATTACTCCATTGTTTACCTCACCAATTAATTCTATGGTTTGCGCAGTTGTGGAAGTTCCAAAATTTAAAGCGTAGCCCTCGGAAACATTTAAGATATTGCTGGTATTTATATAAGGTTCCCAACCTGTAGCATCTTGCAGAGTTTCATCAATAGTTACATTTCTATTTTCATTATAACGATAGAAGTTAGGAAAACCGCTAGTTGGATCTTCAAAATTCATATATGGAGCAAAATCACCTACTACTGAATTTTGAAAGGGAGAACTGAAATATTTATATCCAAAGGCCTTATCGAGATATCTCTGCATAATTACTAATCCTGTTACTTCACCATTTCCACTGCCATCTATAAGCGCAGTTTGGACTTGATTTGAAATTAATGTAAGCTCGTTTCCAGTATCGAAGTTTCCATTTTCCACTTTAAGAGTTCCTGTAACTTCAACAATCGCTTCTGAAGTAACTCCGGATGCATTATTGATTCTTAAATTCTGAATTCGATTATTTTCAAAAGCTGAATTTGGGATTGTTTGAACTGAAGTTCCTTCAAAAGAAATACTACCTGTTTCAGTAGTTAAAACACCAGAGTTTTTTAAATCTCCGGCAATTCTAAGCCAGTTATCAGTCACAGTTATACTCGCATTATTTTCAATCGTTAAATCTTTAGCAAGCGCATTGCTACCAGCAGTTATTTCTGGATAATTCCCTGAAGCTAAACTTTCGGGTATTAATACATTGGTTTCTAAGGTTGGTAAAGTGTTGCAGCTCCAGTTTGATGTTGTATTCCAATTAGAGCTGTTAGAACCAATCCAGGTAATTTTGTCCGTAGCAATATTAATTTTGGCGGAGTTGGAGAACCTACTGATATTATATTCATTAAGTTCACCATTATTTGTACTTGTTAAATTAACCTGCCTGAAAAGGAAATAGTTTCCTGGAGTATCGAAAGGAGTTGAACTTAGATCAGGTGTATATTCTGCGGAGACAGCATTAGAGATTGGTGTCTTTGTTCCCGATTCGCTAGTACTGTAATACCATTGGTAACCAGTATCTCTTTTAGAGATACCAGTAGGTAATGAAGGAATATGGTCTCCGCTAATGGGTTCAGGAATGGTCTGAGGACAGATTGTCTGATCTGTATTTTCAGTAAGTTTGTTTTCTAGAATTTGTTTTAGGTTATTAAAATAAACTTGGTTCCACCAGTCTTTCTCATAATAATCATAGGTTAAAATTTCCCCAGGGTTAAGATTTATTAAGACGTTATCGTAGGTATAAATACTGGATCCAAAAAATCCAGTAGTCTCATTCGTATTTTCATAAATTAAATTTGAACCAATAGTCAAGGAACTTCCATTATCTGAGCCTAGGTCAACAGTATAAATACCATTTCTAGTAGTTTGCATTCTATACTTAACAGAAAAAGTATTTGTTTCAACATTTCCAGCTGTACAGACATCCCATTGAAAATAAGGATTAAAAAAATCAGCTAAAACTCCTCCAAAATTTTGATTAAACTCTTCTTTCTCATAATAAAATCCTAGAGAAGAAGTAAAATCTTCATTATCAAAAATTTCACCTCTCCAAACATCCTTTGTATCTTTATCAACGAAAATAATTTCCTGTTCCAAAGTATATGTTGAACATTTTGAATTCAACACAACTTTGTAAATACCAGAATTTTCTTCGATTGTTTGTATCTGTGGGGAAGCTAGGTTACTGGTAAAATCATTTGGACCTGTCCATGAATAATCTATATTTTCTACAGGATAATCCATTTCAACAATCAGACTTAAATTATCCCCCTTGCAATTCCATTGCTTATTAGTAATCACTGCATTTCTAATAACTCTTTTTATTGAGAAGATATTGGAAGTTGTATTTTGTGATTCTGAAACTGTTGGATCTTTGGAAGAAATAATGATTCTATAGTCATCTGCTTCTGGCCAATCAATATCTGCTGCGAAACCCCAATTAACTACGTCAGAATCGTTATTCTTACCAGGTATAATGCTAGAATTAAATTCACCTATTGATATAGTATCGGTGGAAAGAGAAGATAATTTCACCATATAAGTAGTATTATCATCAAACCATCTTTTTCTACCGTTCCCATTGGTTATTGTAAAAGTAAAGTTTATTATTTCGTCACTACAATAATTTGTTCTTTCAACCCTTACATTTGAGATAGTTTGCCCTACTCCACTAAATCCAAAAAACAAAAAAACAACCAGAAGTAAGCCTGATTTAAAAAAAGAAGAAAGTTCTGAGTAGTTTTTTTTCATGCGCCTTAAAACCTAAAGTTTTATTTCGGTAGTAGCTAATGTGTCTCCTTTATCTTCCGTATATGAAATTTCTAATTTTCCTTTGGTCAAATCTACTTCAGCCGCATTTCTAAGTTCAAAACTGAAATTTCTTTTAGAATTAGGCGTATAAACAGAAACACCCTTTACCATACCCACTTCGGTTTTAACTCCGTTTGGGGCAATATGGGTAGCAGTCAAATTTCCGTAGACCGACATATTCCCGGAGCGATTGATGACTAAAGATAGTTTTGGATTTTCACTAGAGGTATCTAGAGCAACCTCGGTTAATTTAATTGCTGTGGTAGATTCTCCTTCTCTAATTATAATAGGAATACTTATACCAAAAACAGTTTTAATATTTATAGAAATTCCTTCGCTTTCTTTGGCATCTTCAGATCCAAGCGCAGTTTGGTCTTCTACGGCACGGAAATACATATGAGAGCGATATTCACCTTGTTCCAGGTTTCCGGTTCTTGTTAATTGCACACGAATGGTTTGCGCTTCATTTGGAGCCAGACTTACCCGACGTGGAAAATACCTAAGAAAATCGGTGGCAAAGCGTTGACCTTCTTCCGGTTCTTCTACCTGCTCAAAATTTCCAGCTTCAGTCATCTTATAGTTAACGAAAGAAATGGCGTAAACAGCGGTGTCGCTACCAGTATTGGCAAGATTTATTTCCTGTGATCTTTCAGATCCATCAAAAACAAGTCGCTTAGGCATGATCATAAGATCTCCCTGTGCATACGTAGTGAATCCTGAGAAAATTAAAATGAAAAATAAGAGTAGGGGGCTAAGTAGTTTTTTTATCATATCCGTGGGGCTGGATTTTTGTTATTTCGCTAATTTCAAAGGTAATAAATAAGTAGTGGCCTGTTAATGAAATCTTAATTTAATTATAGGATACCGTCACATTGAAACCAGAAGAATTAGTATAAACACCTGAAAGTTGATTAGCTTCAAGGTTTAACGTACCGCCAATTCGTATAATATCGATAATATTCCCTTCCTGAGGTTTAACTGTAAAATGATTTATAATTAAAACCTGATTGACATTTGCTTCGTTATACAAAGTAAATTGCTCTGGTAAGGTTATGGAGTAATCATTATTACCGTGAGTTACTACAGCCTCTGCCGGATTTACATTTCCTGGAACAGAGTTGGAAATTTGTACACCGTAGGCAACTCTTGATCCGTCTGGTGAGAGAATTACTTGGCCAGGGTTGTAAGCACCAATTACATTCCCAAAATCAAGGTCGACCGTTTTATCGATTTTAATAGGATCTATAATCGTTGCTCTGCTATTTACCGAAGCGGAAGCCGAGTTCTGAGCAGTAACGCTAAAGCTGAACAAGCTTATTAATAAGATGAAAATATAATATCTCATTGTTATTCTCAAAAACGGTTAGACATAGGTTGATTAAAACTAAAAAACGCCGCCACAGTGGGCGGCGTTTTTCTAAACTATTTTGGAAATCTTACTCGTACGTAACAGTAACTGCAGCCTCTCCAGTATATGCACCAGCAAGTTGATTAGCATTAACAGTCAATTCTCCTCCAACTCCAAAGCTATCTTTTGTATTTCCTGAAGATACATTACTAGTTGGGTCGAAACTATGGGTAAATGCAAGAGGCATGTCAACTGCACCTGATACTGTTGATGTTAATGATGTATTTGTTATAGTTACACTATAAGTATAATTATCCTCAATTGAAACATCGAACATAGCAATAGCAAAAGAGCTTGAGTTAACTTCCATCTTACTATCTGAATAAGATCTTTTCCCCGTTTTTGGATGCAAAATAACTGTTCCTCCAGCGGTAGTTTTTACGATACTACCAAAATTTAAATTTTGAGTAGATGCCAATGTAATTGGACTTACGATTTGAGCATTAACTTCTGCTTTTGCATCCGCGGAATTTTGAGCAAATGTAGTTCCTGAAATAAGTGCAAGTAGGATAAAAGTAATTTTTTTCATGCTATCTAGGTTTTGGGGTTTGTTATATTTATTAACAGGACAAATATGACATTAAATGTAAGTACCATCAAAATATATTCGTTCAGCGGCATTTAATACTCGTTGAAATGCAATTTACTCTAATGGATTTAAAGAAATTTTAGCGGAAAGGTTGTTTTAGAACAGAAAATACATACAATTGTGAGAAAGAAATAAAGTAATTTGTGTATAATTCTAAAAATTTGGAGAGAGAATAAAGATATAAGCAAAAACCTACTAATTATAATTTACGGTAACATTCAAACTACCCGGAGTAACATAAATTCCAGGTTGCTGGTTTGGGTTTACTTTTAGCGTGGCTCCAACACGAAAAGTCTGACTCCCATCTGCCAAAGAACCACTATTCAAATCTGTAGTAAAGTTTTTAATAATCATCTCTTCTTTGCCGTTGGTAAGAACATGGTCTATTTTAGGTAAAGTAATACCGTAAGTATAACCTTTTTGTCCAGAAACGGTAAAGCTTGCTGCAGCAACATTACTTGCGTCATCTAATTCAACCTCACCCGAAGTATAACGCGTACTCTCGGGTGTAAGAATTACCTCACCACCATTTTTAGCGTCAATGTTGGCAAAATTCATTTGGGAAGTGGTACTGATGGTAATTGGCTGAATTATAGTTGCGGTAGCTGTAAAGTTTGCAGTCGCCTGAGCATATCCCAATCCTGTAAAGGTGAGGCTAAGGAATAAAATATGTAAAAAGCGAGTGATCATTTTATCTTTAAATAGATTCTATCATAAAGTTAAATAAATATTACAAGTAATCGCCCAAATACACAATTAATCGATGAAATACACAAAACTTTAGTATTTCATATTTCAATAATTAAAGCGAATATACATAATGTGTTAAAATTCAGCTCTTTATGTCATATAGAGAAAGAATAATTCCTACAAAAAATATTTAGATTATTTTAACAGATATCATAAAGAAGTTATAATCTCTGATAATACAAAGCTGTTGACTTAAATAATGATTAATTTCAAGCAAAACATAAATTGTAAGAAAATGAAAAAATTAGGATTGTTAGCAACACTTAAAGCCAAGCCTGGAAAAGAGATGGAAGTTTCAAATTTTATTAAAGAGGCTGTAAATCTTGCCAGAAAGGAAGAGAAAACTATAACTTGGTATTCATTTAAAATAGACGAATCTACATTTGGAATCTTTGATACCTTCGAAACAGAATCTGGTAGGGAAGCACATTTAAATGGTGATATCGCTTCGGCGCTAATGGAAAAAGCTTCAGATCTATTAGTAGAAGATCCAGACATTAAAAAAATTGATATACTTTCTGCTGTATAAAAAAGAAAAGGCCCTATTTAGATAGGGCCTTTTTTAATTCAACTATTTCTAAATTCTTATTTTTCAGAATCTAGCATAGCAAAGAATTTATCAAGATTAGGAATAATCACTATTCTTGTTCTTCTGTTCTTAGCCATATTTTCTTTAGAAGTATTCTCTACTAAAGGAGAATAACTACTTCTACCAGCTGCAATTAATTTTGACGGCTCTACATCGTATTTATCCTGTAATAATCTTACAATAGAGGTAGCACGTCTAACACTTAGATCCCAGTTATCTTGTAGGTAAGAATCTTTTACCATTTTTCTGTCATCTGTATGACCCTCAACCATAACTTCCATACTTGGCTCAGAGTTAATAACGTCTGCTAATTTCTGCAAAAGGTTATTCGCTTTACTGCTAACTCTATAGCTACCACTGTTAAATAGAAGTTTGTCTGAAACATTAATCATTACTACTGTTTTATCTACAGTAATGTCAACATCATCACTTTCTCCTTCATCAGAAATTGATTGTTTCAAATTGTGAGAAACTGCAAGATTAATAGAATCTTCTAGAGTAGCTGCTCCTTTTAATTCTTCAGGATCCATCTTAGCGATGGTAGCTCTCATCTTTTCTTTAGTCTTGTTAGACATTACAGTAAGATCATTCATTTCCATTTTAGAATCATTAGATTCTTTTAAAGAACTGATCTTCGCATTGTATTCTGTTACACGAGCTTCTATAGCATCTAATTTTCTTTGAGCTTCTTCTTTTTCTTGAGTAGTTCTTTGTAAATTACTTTGCGTGTCAGATAATTGGCCTTCTAGGGCAACATATTTTTTCTTCGAGACACATGAGGTAAACATTGCTACCGATAAAACTGTTACTAATAAGGTTTTTCTCATTTCTAGGTTATTTTAGTTATGACTCCGTTTTTATTATTTGGGTTGAAGAGCCTTGCACAGAAAACGACCTAAATTTCCAAATCGTATGAGAAATTGAGATTTAACAATACTTTAAGTAAAAGATTTATTCCGAAAATTGTTCAAATCTGCTTCATAATGGACGAATATTAGAATACTGAAATTCTCTTAATGCTGAAGTTTTGTACCAAAACAAAGATCTCCAGCGTCTCCCAATCCAGGAACTATATAACCATGATCATTCAACTTTTTATCTACCGTGGCAATGAATAATTTAACATCCTTAGGCAGTTCATTTTGTAAATTTTCTACTCCCGGTTGAGCTCCAATTACAGATGCTAGATAAATATTCTTAGGAGTTCCCATAGTTTTTAAAGCATTAAAAACATTGATAAAAGAACTTCCCGTAGCCAGCATTGGATCTGCTAATATTAAAGTTTTACCTTCTAATGAAGGCGAGGCAAGATATTCTACCTTAATTTCAAAATCTTTTTCACTTATATGATGGCGATAAGCCGAGATAAAAGTGTTTTCGGCACCATCAAAATAATTCAAAATACCGGTATGTAATGGTAAACCTGCTCTTAATATGGAGCATATAACAATATCTTCTTTTGGGCAATTAATTTTTGAAGTTCCCAGCGGTGTAACTACTTCTTTAACTTCATAATCTAAGGTTTTACTTATTTCATAAGCTAAAATTTCTCCTATGCGTTCAATATTTCGGCGAAACCGCATTCTATCAGATTGTTGTGTTACATCTCTTAATTCTGAAATAAATTTATTTAAAATTGAATTGTTCTCCTCAAGATTTATGATCTGCATTGTTGTCTTTTTTGATAAAGTTAAGTAGAATTCTTAATTCTATAAACCAGTTCCGTTTATTTTACCCTATATAAGACAAATTTGGTTTTATTTTTGATTCATTATAATTAAGTAAATTAGCTATTCCTATATATAAAGACAATGAAATTTTCTCTAATATTAATTCTCGTTACCTTATTTTCTTTAAATATGAACGCTCAGGTGGAGACTTCTCCTAAAAGTTTACCTATTCAAAGAAGTAGCGGATCTTCTATTCCTGCTTCCAGCGGTTCTAGTTTACCTAATTCAGCTTCTAAAAATCCATTTATCAGTAGAACTCAAAAAGCAGAAAATTATCCTTCTCCAAAAAAAGAAGAATTCAGCATGAGAACAGATAATGGTCTAAAAACTGCTGGAGATTTTATAGAAAAAAAATGGACCGAAGATGCTGCTGCAAAAGAAGGATATAAAGAAAATCAATATTTAGGTGATTATAAGACTTCAGGGAAATTTGTAGAGGTATACTGTAGAGACTATCAATATGTAGATGGGGATAGAGTGCGAATAACAGTAAATGGTAAACTTGTAATGAATAGTTTAGAATTGGCAGGAAGTTATACACCTGTATTGGTAACCCTTGAAAAAGGCTTTAATACTATAGAGTTTGAAGCCCTAAATCAGGGAGCTTCCGGGCCTAATACCGCTGCATTAAAAGTTTTAGGAGAACTAGGGGAGTTAATTTCTACAAGTGAATGGAACTTATTAACCGGGGCAAAAGCTAGTATGATTATAGTTAAGCAGTAAAGGAAATCTTTGAAAAGCTGTTATTTCGACTAAAGTTGCTTAATTTGAAAATTCTTTATAAAATAATCTAATGAAAATATTTCTTCCTTTTATATTATTGCTATTACTTGTTTCGCCTAAAGGTGTTGCTCAAGAAGCAAAGCTTATAACTTCGGCAGAGTTAATTAAAATGCAACAACAAGATTCTAAGTTGCAAATTTTAGATGTTCGTACGTTACCAGAATTGGAAGGTGGTATTATAAAAGGTTCTACGAATATTGATTTCTTTAAAGATGATTTTGCTAAAAAGGTTTTAAAATTAGATCCAAAAGCTCCGGTGGTAGTTTACTGTGCCGTTGGTGGGAGAAGTGCTAAAGCTGCACATTTTTTATTATTAAATGGGTATACTACAGTTTACGATCTTAAAGGAGGATTTAACCAATGGAAAGCTCAGGGCGCGCCTATTTTTTATCTTAAAAAGTAGCATTAAAATATAAAAGCATTGCATTACTTTTTGCCTGTTCTTTCTCTAGATACGTGTCTAATCTTTCTCTTCTAAAAGAAATTTGTATCTATTGAGAAATCGTTAACAGGTTACTACCCATACTTTTTTGTAACTTTAGGTGGAAATTTACAGCAACTCTTTCGCTGTAATATTATTAAAAATTCACCCTTATGAGAGAAGCAATCCGCTTTACCTTTATTCTTTTAATCATTGTTGCATTAATTATAGGAGCTATTATATGGCCCCATTATGGTTTTATAAGCTTAGGAGTAGTCATTTTTGCCGTTGGTATTTATGATATAGTTCAGAAAAAACATACCATTTTAAGGAATTTTCCGGTGATTGGGCATATGAGATATTTGTTCGAGATGATTAGTCCGGAGATTCATCAATATTTTGTAGAATCTAATACAGATGGAAAACCTATAGACAGAAACCATAGGACTTATGTTTATCAACGTGCAAAACTTCAGAGAGAAACTCATCCCTTCGGAACAGAATTAAATGTTGAAGAAGAGAATTTTAAATGGATGCAACATAGTATCTATCCTGTAAAAATCTTAAATGAAACCCCTAGAGTAACAGTGGGTGGCCCAGATTGTAAACAACCATATTCTGCAAGTATTTTCAATATTTCTGCAATGAGCTTTGGTGCTCTTAGTAAGAATGCTATTAAGGCGCTAAATTTGGGAGCTAAAGCTGGAAACTTTTTTCATGATACAGGAGAAGGTGGAATATCTCCGTATCATTTACAAGGTGGAGATCTGGTTTACGAAGTAGGTACTGGATATTTTGGATGTAGAAGTGAAGATGGTAATTTTTCACCAGAAAAGTTTAAAGAAATTTCTGCCATCAAAGAAGTGAAAATGATTGAGATCAAGATATCTCAAGGCGCAAAACCAGGACATGGTGGAGTACTTCCAGCAGCTAAAAACAACAAAGAAATTGCTGAGATTAGAGGGGTAAAACCCCATACAGCTGTATTATCTCCTCCCGGTCATAGCGCATTTAGTGATGCAGAAGGTCTTCTAAGATTTGTTCAGCAAATGAGAGAATTATCTAATGGAAAACCAATAGGTTTTAAATTATGTATTGGAAGTAAAGCAGAATTTATAGAAATATGTGAGAAAATGGTGGAATCTGGAATAAAACCAGATTTTATAACTGTTGATGGGGCAGAAGGTGGAACCGGTGCAGCTCCTATAGATTTTTCAAATTATGTTGGAATGCCGTGGGAAAAAGGATTGATATTTACAGTAGATACTTTAAATGGATATAATTTAAAGAAAGATATCAAGGTAATTACAGCTACAAAGATTTTTACTGCTTTCGATATCTTTAAAGCGCTTAGTTTAGGGGCAGATATCTGTAATTCTGCCAGAGGTATGATGCTCGCTCTGGGATGTATTCAAGCGTTAAGATGTGATAGTAATAAATGTCCAACTGGTGTTGCTACCAATGATCCTACCTTAATGCGGGGATTGGTTGTAGAAGATAAGTGGAAACGCGTTAAGAATTACCATGAGCAAACCCTAGAAGATTTTAGAGATCTTTTGGGTGGAGCGGGCTGTGATAACTTAGATCAATTAAGTAGAAAACTGATTTATAAGAATTTTAATAACAAGAATAAATCTTATGAAAAAATATATCCAAGTGTGGAACCCGGAAAATTGCTCAAAGACCTTTCCTTAGCAGAAAAATAAAATTAAAAAGGCTGATAAATTTATCAGCCTTTTTAATTTTAAATAGTTATCATTCGGCTAAATTCTCAAGAGATTTTACTTTCGAAATATTGTCTTTGATCTCTTGTAATTGATTTCTAAGTATATCTTCAATACGTGGTGGGAAATGATCTTTCTCTAATTTATGCTCATAATCTTTTTCGGCTGCTTTCTCGCCTCGAATGCATTCCTCTAAAATAGTTTCATCATTATGTCTACTAAAGGTAGAAACTAAGTCTATCCAAGCTCTGTGTAAATTGCCGCTTGCATTCCCTTTTTCAATAGGGTGCTCATTTAGCAACCTTATTTCTTTATCAATTTCGGTTGCAAAATGATTTCGTCTTACTACCTGATTTTTTAAAAAGTTTTTTAGACTAGGATTTTTTGCATCTGTAATTGCCTTCTTAAAACCTTTTTCGGCATCATAGTTTTTTGCTAATAATTCTTGTAGATTTTGTACAAGTTTTTTGTGAATTTCTTCTTTTGCTTCTTCGATTGTGGTTTTCATAATAAATTGATTTAGAAATAAATACATTTAAAGGTATAACCAAATATTTAGTCATAAGATGATAATTGTCAATTTATAGGAAGAAAGAGTCAAAGTGATGCAGGTGCTGTAGATAAATGATACGATTTCAATAATAATTGAATCAAAAAACAAACTCATCTTAACTTTTTGTAAATTTAAATTCCACTTAAAAAATAAAGATGAAGAGAATACTAATTGCTATAGATTATAATCCGGTATCTGAACAAGTTGCCGAAGCTGGATACAAATTAGCTAAAACCATGGGTGCAGAAGTATGTTTAATTCACACGTTAGCTGAAATTAGTTATTACGGCGTTCAATATCCTAGTTTTTTGGGGTATGATGGCTATAACCCCTTAACAACAGACCTGAATATGATATCTGATCTTAGAAAAATAGCAGAGGATTTTCTAGTTAAAGCTGCTGAGCATTTAAATGATCCCTCGGTAAAAACTCATCTCGCTGAAGGTGAAACCGCACCAAGTATTTTAAATTATGCAGAAGAATGGAACGCAGATCTTATTGTAATGGGAACTCATAGCCATTCTGTCTTAGAGAAATTACTAATGGGAACTGTGGCGTCAAAAGTATTAGAACACACAAAAATTCCTGTTTATATGATTCCTATTAAAAAATAGAATTCACTTCATCATTTAAGATTATCGTGAAATTTAAATGATTTTCCTATTCATAATTTTATGAATAGTGATATTGGAATGCAGATTTTTTAAACGTATTAAATAGAGAAGTTAGGTAAGTTCCTCTAAAATATTATTAAGGAAAAATGTTTAGGATGAATGAGAATATTCAATCATAAAAAAAATCCTGAAGTCCGAGGGAGCTTCAGGATTCCAAACTAACTAATTATAAAAATTCTAATTAAAACGATCAGCTAAATCTTCTAAAGATTTAACTTCATTCAAGGTTGTTCTAATTTCTTTGAGGTGTCTATCTAAAAGTTGAGTAATCTGTGGAGGGAAATTATTTTTTTTCAATTTCTCTTCGTATTCTTCAACACTTGCTTTTTCTCCTCTTATGCATTCTTCTAAAATGGCTTCATCATCTTTCCCAGTAAAGGCTGTCTTAATATCTATCCAAGCTCGATGTAGACTTCCAGTAGCACTACCGTTATCTTTTGGCTCTTCATTTAAAGATCGGAGTTCTTTATCAAGTTCTGTAGCAAATCTGTTTCTTTGAACAGCTTGCATTTTTAAAAATTCTTTTAAGTTGTGACTATCTGAATCTTTTAAAGCTTTTTTAAAACCTTTTTCAGCATCGTAATTTTTCTCTAGCAATTCTTGAAGACAATGCACTAAATGTTTATGACTTTCTTCTCTTGATTTTTCTCTGGTGGTTTCCATAATGTATATTTAATATTTTTTTCGAATTAATAATTTAAAGATACATTTTGCATATAAGTCCGAGTCATAATAATTTCTGAATTGAGAACTATTTAATACTTTATGTTAATTATTCTAAATAATAAGTGTTTTAGTAAAGCTGTCTATTAACTGTAACGATATCAACAAAAAGCAGGGGATAAACAGATAAAAATTACGCTGAAAAAGAATTTTAATAACTTAACTTTGAGAGAGTAAATTAAAACTGGATAGTATGTATTTAAAACAAGGATTAATGTTAAGCATTGGTTTGCTTCTTAGCACGGTTGTATTGTCTCAAGAACTTTATATGCCTAGAAATGTTAAGGAGGCTTATAAAAACAAGACCAGAACTTTAAAAGGAACTCCTGGAGAAAATTATTGGCAAAATAAAGGAGCTTATGATATAGAGGTAACCTTAAATCCGCCAGATAGAAGTGTTACCGGACATGAGAAGATTATCTATACCAACAACAGTCCGGACACTTTAAATTCCCTTAATTTTAAATTATTGCTTAATGAACATAAACCTGGAGCCGCTAGATTAGGACAAACTAGGGAAGGCTATCTTACCAGCGGAACTCACATAGATAAATTTACTGTAAATGGAACTGAACAGGAATGGAGTGATAAAAATGATGGCACCAATAAATTTGTTAACCTTCCTAATGCATTGCTGCCAGGTGGAAAAGTTGAAATGAAAATTGACTGGCACTATAAAGTTTCTGAAGAAAGTGGGAGAGAAGGTGCCATAGATTCTACAACATTCTTTTTAGCATATTTCTATCCAAGGGTTGCCGTTTACGATGATTATTCAGGATGGGATAGAATGACCTTTACAGGTTCACAGGAATTCTATAATGATTTTAACGATTATACTATTAAGGTTAATGTGCCTAAAAATTATATAGTATGGTCTACAGGAGATCTTCAAAATCCAAATGAAGTCCTTCAGAAAAAATATGCAGATCTACTAGAAAAATCTATGAAGAGTGATAAAGTGATTAAGATTGCAAATCAAAATGATCTTAAAGAAGCCCAAATCACTACACAAAATGAAACCAACACCTGGAAATGGAAGGCTAATAACATCACAGATGTTGCGCTTGCCGTTAGCGATCATTACAATTGGGATGCAGCTAGCGTTGTAGTAGATTCCACAACTATGAGAAGAGCAAGTGTACAGGCAGCTTATGATGAAGAATCTGAGGATTTCAAGAAAATGGTAAGCTATGCTCAACATGCACTATCATGGTTTTCTAATAATTATCCTGGAGTTCCATATCCGTTTTCAAAATCCACAACAGTCAGAGGTTTTGCAGACATGGAATATCCTATGATGGTGAACGACAGTTCTACGCCAGATGACGATTTTACCAGATTTGTAGTAGAGCATGAAATTGCACATACCTATTTTCCTTTTTACATGGGAATAAATGAAACTCGTTTTGGTTTCATGGATGAAGGCTGGGCAACCGCTTTAGAGTATTTAATAAGTACAGCAGATCTTGGAGAAGCACAGGCTACTGAAAATTTTCAGAAATTTAGAGTGAATAGATGGATAAACGGTAATACAATGGAAGATGATCTACCTATAATTGTTCCTTCTAATATTTTAAGTGGAAGTTCTCTTGGTAATAATGAATATGGGAAAGCAGCTTTAGGATACTTAGCTTTAAAAGATATGTTAGGCGATCAGGAATTTAAAAAGGCCCTTCATGGTTATATGGAGAGATGGAATGGAAAACATCCAAATCCGTGGGATTTCTTTTATGCAATAAATGATGTTTCAGGAAAAGACTTAAACTGGTTCTGGGATGCCTGGTATTTTAGTTACCATTATATAGACTTAGCTATTGAAAATGTAAAAACAGAAAATGGCAATACCATTATAAAATTGAAGAATATTGGTGGGATGCCTGCACCTGTAGATATATCTTATACTCTTAAGGATGGTACCAAAGGAATATCACATGTCAGTCCTGCTGTGTGGAGCAAAGATCTTTCTTCTACAACAGTTCAACTAAAAGATGTAAAAGATATTTCAAGTCTAAATATAGATGGAGGAATTTTTATGGATGCAGATACTTCTAATAACAGCTGGACTTCAAATAAATAATTTATAAAATATTGAACAGAAACAACCGACCTTAGAGGAATTCACAGGTCGGTTTTTCAATTCTAAAAAAATAGAAAAATAAAGAATGAGAAGTAATGATCCTTATGCAGCTCTAAGGTATTGGGAATTCAATATATTTTTAATCGTAAGATTTGCTATGGTCTTTGCATGGTCTATGCAATTTGTAGTTATTGAGTGGGAAGTATATAGTATAACAAAAAATCCATTATCTCTTGGAATAATAGGGTTAATGGAAGTTATTCCCGCAGTATCTCTGGCATTATTTGCCGGTCATATAGTAGATCAAAAAGAGAAAAAAGGTCTATTGGTAAAATGTATATTAGGTTTCTCTGTAATAAGCCTCGGGTTATTCTTACTCACTTGGCCAAGAATTATAGAAGGTGTCTCAACGCATATTATTTTATACGCTATCTACTTCTTAGTATTTTTAGGCGGAATAGTTCGTTCTTTCTTAGGGCCTACCATATTTTCATTATTTTCTCTGATTATACCTAAAAAGATATATCCAAATGCAGCAACCTGGAGCAGTTCTGTTTGGCAAATGGGTGCTGTTTTAGGTCCTGCCATTGCAGGGTTTACAATCAACTGGATGGGAGTTCACTGGTCTATGTGTCTTATCTTCGGCTTCTCTTTAATGGCACTAATTTTTCTTAGTCGAATTCCGAAGAAACCTATTCTCAATCCAAAGATTGGAGAACCGGTTTTTCAAAGTCTTAAAGAAGGAATTAAATTTGTATTTAATACGAAGATCATTCTTGGTGCAATATCTTTAGATATGATAGCCGTCTTGTTTGGTGGAGCAGTGGCTTTATTACCAATATACGCACAAGACATTCTAAAAGTTGGCCCTGAAGGATTTGGAATTTTAAGAGCAGCTCCTGCAGTAGGTGCTTTAATTACAATGTTTACTTCAGCATATTTCCCATTGAATAAAAATGCGGGAATGAAATTACTGGCTGCGATTTTTGGATTTGGACTTTGTATCATTGTTTTTGGATTGTCAACTTGGTTTTGGCTTTCAGTAATGGCGCTATTTTTAAGCGGAGTTACAGATGGTATCTCTATGATAATTAGACAAACTATCTTACAACTTAAAACACCAGATCACATGAGAGGGAGAGTAGCTTCTGTAAATTCAATGTTTGTAGGTTCTTCTAATGAGCTTGGAGCTTTTGAAAGTGGACTAACTGCAAAATGGATGGGAACCGTTACTGCCGTAGTTTTTGGTGGAACTATGACTTTGCTTACCGCAGTCACAACCGGAATTGCATTACCTTCCTTTAGAAAATTGGACCTTAGAAAAGATATAAAAGAACATGAGGATAATAATTAATTTAAAATAAATAATATGAAAATTGGATTTATAGGATTAGGAATTATGGGAAGTGCAATGGCTTCCAATTTATTAAAATCTGGACATGACTTATTCGTCTATAATCGTACTAAAGAAAAAGCAGATGAATTAGTTAAGCAGGGAGCCATCTGGAAAGAATCACCTGCAGCAGTTGCCAAAGAAATTGATGTTCTCTTCACGATGTTAGAAGATCCTAAGGCAGTAGAAAGCTTAGCTTTAGATACCGATGGATTCTTAAATGAAATGAAAAAAGGAAATATTTGGATAGACTCGAGTACTGTAAACCCAAGTTTTACCAAAAAAATGAGCGAAAAAGCAATAGCTAAACATATTAGATTTTTAGATGCACCGGTCTCCGGATCTAAAGTACCTGCAGAAAAAGGTGAGTTGCTATTTCTGGTAGGAGGAGAGAAAGCAGATATGGACGAAGTTCAACCTCTATTTGATCTTATGGGACAAAAAGCAGTTCATATAGGCAATCATGGCAAAGGCTCAGCAATGAAGCTTATGATCAACCAACTTTTAGGTCAAAGCATGCTGGCCTTTTCAGAAAGTCTTTCGTTAGGAATGGCAATGGGATTAGATAAGAAAATGGCCATGGACGTTTTACTTAAAACTCCGGTTACAGCTCCAATCTTAAATGTATTTAGATCTAGAATAGAAGATGAGAATTATGAAGCTAACTTTCCGCTAAAGCACCTTCAAAAAGATCTTCATCTCTTTACAGAGACAGCCTTTGAATTGAATAAGGCAGTTCCATTAACCAATGCAGCTAAAGAAGTTTATGCTCAGGCTAAGCAAAAAGGGCAAGCTGATTTGGATTTTTCTTCCATCTTTAAATTTATAAATGAATAAAGCTTTAATTCTATAAGAATCTCAACCCGACATTAAAATTTGTCGGGTTTTTTAATTCAAATTTTCTCAATTTTATGAACTAAGAATTATCATACCATCCATACTATCAGAATTTTGCCTAAATTAAGCTTGAATTTCAAATTATTCTTACTTTATGAAAAGACCATTACTTAGTTATGCTCTACTGTTTTGTTGTGGTATAGCATTTTCTCAAACTCCGAAAAGAAACTTAGTCCCCGCAGATGTTTACAATTATCAATCGCTAGGAGATATGCAAATCTCCCCCGATGGAAAATGGGTGCTTTATGCTGTGGCTAAACCAGATTCAACAAAAAATAAAAAGATCTCAGATTTGCATTTATCCAGTTGGGATGGAAAAGATAAAGTGCAACTTACCTTTTCTGATGAAGGTGAGTCTAGTGCTAGATTTAGCCCAGATGGTAAGTATATCGCATATATGTCTTCAAAAAAAGTAGACAGTATAGATAATAATCAAATTTGGCTGATGGATAGAAGGGGAGGAGAAGCTCGCCAATTCACTAAAGTAAAACAAGATCTTAAAGATTTTGAGTGGTCTCCAGATGGTTCAAAACTGGTATTGGTAATGCAGGAAGAAGAAAAGAAAGATAAAAAATCGAAGACAGCGCGTCCAATTGTTGTAGATAAATATCATTTTAAGCAAGACATAGATGGTTACGTTTATAATAAACCTACTCATCTATTTTTATTAGATATAAATTCTGGTAAAGTAGAGCAATTAACAGATGGCAAATATTACGAAAGTTCACCGTCATGGTCTCCAGACGGAACTAAGATCACTTTTGTAAGCAATAGAACAGATGATCCTGAAAGAAATGATAATAAATCTATCTATGTTATAGACGCAAAAAAAGGAAGTGCTATTAAAGAACTTACCACTTGGAAGGGTACAGAGAATCAACCAAGATGGAGTAAAGATGGTAAGAAAATAGCATTTTTAAGGTCTACACAAGATATGACCTATATAAATTATGATCAAGATATTCTGGCGGTTATGAATGCAGATGGGAGCGATGTAAAATTGCTTACAAAAGAGCTAGATAGACCGGTTACTAATTTTAGATGGGGAAAAGATGATAAAACAATTGGCTTTACAGTTGAAGATGATAGACAAACTTATATTTCTGAAGTTGAGGTAGGATCTGGAAAGATCAAAAAAATAATAGGAGGAGATCGTAGTTTTTATAACCTGGAAGCTAATCCAAACGGTGGTTGGTTAACAAATATGGCAGATCCTCAACATCCATCAAATCTTTATTCTGTGAGTAATGGAAATTTAAATCAGCTTACCCATATTAATGAAGATTGGTTAAAAGATATTTCTTTAGCTGAGGTTTCAGGTTTTCAGTCTACAAGTGAAGATGGAACAAAAGTTTCAGGTCTATTTTTTAAACCGGCAGATGCGGGCACTAAAAAACTACCTTTTATTTTATTTATTCACGGTGGACCTGTAGCTCAAGATGATTATGGATTCGATTTTACCAGACAAATGTTAGCAGCCGGAGGTTATGGAGTTGCTGCTGTAAATTATAGAGGAAGTAACGGTAGAGGTTTAGATTATAGTAAAGCTATTTATGCAGATTGGGGAAATTTGGAAGTTCAAGATTTGCTTGGAGCTACAGATTACTTAGTAAATGAAGGAATGATAGATCCAGAAAAATTGGGAATAGGGGGCTGGAGTTATGGTGGAATTTTAACCGATTATACCATTGCAACCGACACTAGGTTTAAAGCCGCTTGCAGTGGTGCAGGTAGTGCTATGCAACTTTCAATGTACGGGATAGATCAATATCTGCTTCAGTGGAATGAAGAAATTGGATTGCCTTGGGTGAAGGAAGATCTAGATAGATATATGAAGTTATCTTACCCTTTTACTCACGCCGATAAAATTAAAACACCAACTTTGTTTATGGCCAGTGAAAAAGATTTCAATGTTCCTACAGAAGGAACAGAGCAAATGTATGCTGCTTTAAAAACATTGGGGGTACCAACAGAGCTAGTTATTTATCCAGATCAATTTCATGGAATTTCTGTTCTAAGCTATCAAATAGATAGATATAAAAGATATTTAGACTGGTATGGGAAATACCTAAACGTATCAAAATAATAGATACAATTAAAAAGGGTTAGCAAGAAAGCTAACCCTTTTTAATTGGAATTTATTCTGAAAACTTCCAAGCTAGAATTCTGCTTTTCTTCTGACCTTGATTCATAGGTATTACTTGGAACTCTGCTTTTAATTTGGTGAGTTGCTTCTTTAGCTTCACAAGATTTTCCTTTTTTGAAACTAAACAAGTAAACCAACCCACTTGATCTTTAAAATTGATACTTTCTTTTATCATTCTTTTTATGAAAAGTGCTTCGCCACCATTACACCAAAGTTCATTAGACTTACCACCAAAATTCAATCGTATGTCTTCAGATAGCTCCAAATTCTTCAACTTCTTCAAATTGCTGCTTTCTGCTTCTTCTTTGGAAGCATGAAAAGGTGGATTACACATAGTGAAATCATAATATTCATTCGGCTTAATAATATTCTTAAAAATATTAGAAGCATCTTCCTGATGTCTTATTTCAACTTTATCTGATAGTTCAGGATTTAGGCGAATATTTGCTTTTGCAGCGTCCACAGATGCCTGATTAATATCTGATCCAAACATTTTCCAGTTATAGATCTTAGCTCCTAGAATTGGGTAGATGCAATTAGCTCCAACACCAATGTCAAGTCCTTTAATTTTAGATTTTTCTGAAGTATCGGCCTCTATAAGATCATTCAAGAAATGAATATAATCTGCCCTTCCCGGAATTGGGGGACAAAGATAATTTGCAGGAACTTTCCAGTCGGAAACCTGATAATCTGCTTTTAAAATGGCTTTGTTCAAATGAAAAACAGCATCAGGATTAGAGAAATCTATAGTCTCTTTATCATGCTCGTTAATCTTGATATATTTATTTAAAGCAGAGTGGGATTTAGCCAGTTCTTTAAGGTCGTAACCTTTTAGGTGTATGTTCTTTGGATGCAAATTGAATAATTTATAAATGGATGCCAAAGATACGATGAAAAAAGGGGTTTAAATCTGTTGCAAACAGTAAAGAATGAAATGCCTTTCTAGTCTTCAAACATATTTTAACTAAAAATTTTCAAATTTTATAATTTACTTAGATTATTTATGACTTTGTTATTCTTAAAATTAAATTCTAAGACTTATATTTGCAGTAGTTTAAGTTTCATGATACCCGATGACTTTTGTTTCGGATTAAATCTTTAGAAAATTTTTTAACTTACCACTAAAAGATTTTCAATCTTTCCTAAAATATCAAGAACACTTAAACTGTTGAATATCAGTATAACTAAAATAATCGAATGGCAAAATCGCAACAAACCTTTAATAAAATAGAAAAAGAGAAAAAACGTTTGAAAAAACGTGAGGAGAAAAATAAGAAGAAAGAAGAACGTAAAGCCGAAGGAAAAGGTAGTTCTTTTGAGATAGCTTATGTAGACGAGTATGGTAATTTAACAGATACTCCTCCAGATCCATCTAATAAAATACAGGTTGAGGCAGAAGATATAGTTTTGGGAGTTCCTAAAAAAGAAGAGGGTGATGAAGAAGATAAAAATGCACCGAAAGAAGGTAAAGTTTCTTTCTTTGATCATTCTAAAGGTTTCGGATTTATCTTAGACTCAATTAATCAAGAAAAATACTTTGTACACGTAAGTGGATTGATCGATGAGATTGAAGAAAATGACAAAGTTACTTACGAACTTGAAAGAGGAATGAAAGGAATGAATGCAGTTAGAGTTAAAAAAATCTAACCAATTCTGCTCAAAAAATAATATTTTACAAAGGCTCCAATCTAATTGGAGCTTTTTTTATGCTGTAAAACGACTATATTTTCGCTGATTTTTTGATAGAGAATGTTCTTAGAACTTCCAATTTCAGCATTAGATTTTATACTTATATTCGCAGCCTGAAATTCATCAAAAAATGGAGCATAAAGAAATGGAAGGGAAAGCAAAACTAAGTCAGGAAGAAATAGATTCCTGTATTTCCATGTTGGAGCAGTTGGTAGACAATACCAATCAGGTGTTCGAGCTACCGGAAGAAAAGCGTATTGCTTTAATGAAAGCTGCCGGACAACTTACCAGACCACAAAAAGATGAATTTACGAGACGCCGAAAAGATGCTAAAAAAGCTGCGAAGCGCAAGATGATCGAGCGTGATAAGCATGCCCGTAAAGAAACAGGAATTAGAAGCGCTAGAGAAGCTACTATTTTCATAGCTCCTAAATTATTAGAACTTCCAGAAGAAAAAGAATTGGAATTGGAATCTCCAAGGAATTGTTATGTATGTAAAAAAACATATACCAAACTTCATCATTTCTATGACACCATGTGTCAGGAATGTGGTGATTTTAATTATGCAAAGAGATATCAAACTGCAGATCTTACCGGGCAAGTTTCGGTAATTACTGGTTCTAGACTTAAGATTGGTTACCATATTACTTTAATGCTTTTAAGAGCAGGAGCAACTGTAGTTGCCACTACGAGATTCCCAGCAGATTCTGCACTTCGTTTTTCAAAAGAAGATGATTTTCAAGATTGGGGAGACCGTTTAAAAATTCATGGATTAGATCTAAGGCATATACCAAGTGTAGAGATCTTCTGTAATTACATCGAGCAGAAGTATGACAGGTTGGATATTCTTATCAATAATGCTGCGCAAACAGTTAGAAGGCCGGCAGGATTCTATCAGCATTTAATGGCTAAAGAAGAAACGCCTATAGATTCTTTACCTCAGTTTGCTCAAAATCTACTACAAGATCATAAAGCTTGTTTAGGCGAATTAAGATCGCTTACAGATGGAGCTTCAGATACTCAAAATAATGTGCTTCCAGTGACTTGGCATGGTCCAGAGCCAGGAGTTGGTATAAGAGCTTCAGCAAAATTATCTCAAATTCCATACACTTTTGATAATTCTCTGTCCCCAAAAGAAGTGTTTCCCGAAGGTCAGTTAGATGCAGATTTACAACAAGTAGATCTAAGAAAGACCAATAGCTGGAGATTGAAATTAGGAGAGATAGAAACCACAGAGATGGTAGAAGTGCAATTGGTGAATTCTGTGGCACCTTTCGTTCTGTGCAATCGTCTTTCAGAATTGATGAAAAAAGAAAATACGGGCATGAAACATATTATCAATGTTTCCGCCATGGAAGGAAAGTTCCAACGTTTCAAAAAAGAAGATCGTCATCCACATACCAATATGGCTAAAGCTGCTTTAAATATGCTAACTCATACTTCTGCCGGAACTTTAGCTAAAGATGGAATTTTCATGAATGCCGTAGATACCGGTTGGGTTACAGATGAAGACCCTGCAGAATTATCTAAAAAGAAAGTGGAAGTTCATGATTTTCAACCTCCTTTAGATATTGTAGATGGTGCAGCTCGTGTTATGGATCCACTTATTGACGGAATTAATTCTGGTAAACACTGGAGCGGGAAATTCTTAAAAGATTATATGCCAATAGATTGGTAGATTTTTAAGAATTTAGCTTTAAGCGAAGATTTCAGTTTTTTTTAAACGTATTTTTACCAAATGTCAAATTCTATTAAAAATAATCAGGAGATCCTGAATAAATTAGGTATTGAAAAACTCAATCCTATGCAGGAAGAAGCGCATCAAATTATTGCCGAAAACAATAATGTGGTATTACTTTCTCCAACCGGAACAGGAAAAACACTAGCTTTTTTACTTCCTACGCTTAACGAATTAGATCTCGATCTACACGAAGTTCAGGCGTTAATATTGGTTCCATCAAGAGAACTTGCTATTCAAATAGAACAGGTTGTTCGCGAAATGGGAGCTGGTTTTAAAGCCAATGCTATCTATGGCGGCAGACCAATGTCTAAAGACAAGATAGAACTAAGCCATCCTCCGGCTATCTTAATTGGTACGCCAGGTAGAATTGCAGACCACTTAAGAAAAGGAACTTTTTCCATAGATTTTCTTGAGACTCTAATTCTGGATGAATTTGATAAATCTTTAGAAGTAGGATTTGAAGATGAAATGACGGAGATCTTAGAAGCACTTCCTAATATTAAAAAACGAGTGCTGACTTCTGCAACACAAGAGATCAAGATTCCAAAATTTGCAGGTCTTAAAAATGAAGTTTATATAGATTATTTAGATCAAGGAGTTTCAAAATTAGAGATTAAAACTGTGATCTCTCCAGAAAAAGATAAACTGAATACTTTAGTAGATCTATTGAACCATATAGGAGATCAACCCGGGATCATCTTTTGTAATTTTAAAGACACCATTCAGCGAGTAAGCGATCATTTGAATAATCATAATATAAACCATGGTTGTTTTTATGGAGGATTAGATCAAAAAGACCGAGAACGTGCGCTTATAAAATTTAGAAACGGAACTCATAAGCTTATTATCGCTACAGATCTTGCAGCTCGTGGAATAGATATTCCAGAGATGAAGTTCATCATTCATTATCAGCTTCCTCTAAAAAGTCAGGAATTCACTCATAGAAATGGTAGAACTGCAAGGGTAGATAATAATGGTACCGCCTATGTTCTTAAATGGGTTAAAGAGGATTTACCAGAATTTATTCACCCAAATACTAAGACGGAAGAACTGACAAAAAATCATTCTTCTGAAAGCAATAGTTGGAAAACCATATTTATTTCTGGTGGGAGAAAAGATAAGATCTCTAAAGGAGATATTGCCGGACTCTTTTTAAAACAAGGAAATCTTGAGAAAGAACAACTTGGTACTATAGAGCTTAAGCAAGATTGTGCATTTGTTTCTGTTCCTTCAAATCTTGCAGATCAATTAATTGCCAAATTGAATAACAGCAAATTGAAAAAGAAGAAAGTAAGACTAAATATTATTTAAGAGTTATGAATAATGAGCAGCCAAACAATCCGCTTCATGGTAAGAAATTAGCCGATATTTTAGAATTTCTGGAAGAAGTATATGGTTGGGAAGAATTGGGAAGTCGCATAAATATTAGATGTTTTACACACGATCCATCTGTGAAATCTAGCTTGAAGTTTCTCCGGAAAACTCCTTGGGCGAGAGAAAAAGTAGAACAATTATATCTAAGATCAATTAAATAAAATTTTATAATTAGGGCTGAAACTAAAATTTTCAGCCCTAGTTATTTTAAATACTTTACTCCTAAAGTATTTATCTCATATTTTATTAAATTAGATATCGATATAAAATAATTTAGAATTATGAAAAATCAGATTGAGATTTCAACTACTATAAATAGACCAGTCAAGAAGGTTTGGACATATTTCACTGAACCTAAGCATATAAAGAATTGGTATTTTGCATCTTCAGAATGGCATGCTCCTCTTGCAGAAAATGATCTTAGAGTTGGAGGAAAATTTAAAACACGAATGGAAGCTGTAGATGCAAGTACAGGTTTCGATTTTGAAGGAGTATATACAATAGTCAAAGAATATGAATTTATAGAATATATTTTGGAAGATGGAAGAAAGGTTGAAATCTCTTTTAAAGACAATTCTGATAATGTAGTGATAAGAGAGATCTTTGATATTGACAATGTAAATTCTGCAGAAGCTCAAAAAGGCGGTTGGCAAGCAATTCTTAATAATTTTAAAGCCTATGTAGAGAGTAAATAATGCTGCAAATTTAAGTTCCTACCGCATTGAATATTGAAACTGACTTCTGTATCTTTATTACTCTATGGAGCTGATAAAAAAATATTCTCATACCCATCCGGAAAACGAGGCACTTTCATTCAATATTAAAAGAATGGAAGATGTTTATGATATTACTCAGGGTACACCAGATGTAGCTCATCGCCATGATTACTATATCATTTTACTTGTGAAACAAGCCTCAGGGAAACACATTATAGATTTCAATGAATTCGAACTTTCAAAAAATCAGATGTATTTTATTAGTCCAGGGCAGGTACATCAGATCATTGAAAATGAAAAGTCTTATGGACATATTCTCACATTTTCCAACCAATTTTTAATTGAAAACGGAATTGAAAAATGCTTTATAGATGATCTTTATATTTTTAAAGATTTTGGAATGTCTCCACCTTTAAATATAACCGATTTGGAATTTGAAAAATTTAGTGCTCTTGTAAAAGATATATACGAATTTGAAGATACCAATCGAAAGTTTAAATATCAGGCCATTGGAGCTCTTCTTAAATTGTTACTTATACAAAGTAATAATGTTTGTTCCCTTTCCGGAGAAAGCAATACTCAGAATACGCAGGCTTCGGTTTCGCTGCTTAGAAATTTTAAAGAGTTACTAGAAAGCAATTTTAAAAGTTGGCATATGGTTTCTCAATATGCCGATGCTTTGCACATTACTCCGGATTATTTGAATGCCTCCATAAAATCTCTTACAGGAACTGGTGCAAAAGAACATATTCAGAATAGACTTTTAATAGCAGCAAAGAGGCTTCTCAAATTCTCTGATCTTAATACTAAAGAGATCTCTTATGAATTAGGTTTTTCTGAACCGGCAAATTTTAGTATCTTCTTTAAGAAACATACCGGAGAAAGTCCTTCAAAATTTGGTAATTCCGCCTAATCTCGGATTTTCATAAGCCTTGCTCGTATTTTAATATTTCTCCTCAGCTCATATCTATCTAAATTTGATCTATTAATAAAGGCGCAGTTTTAAACTCGGTTTTAGAAATCAAATAATTCAGAATAGATATGAAAACAATATTGCACAAGGCAGATAGCAGACAGAGGTCATGCAAATCATGGCTGGTTAGATAGTCACCATAGTTTTAGTTTTGCCAATTACCATAATCCGGAAAGAATGAATTTTGGTGTTTTGAGAGTTTTGAACGATGATATGGTTAGTGGAGGTAAAGGTTTTGGTACGCATCCTCATGACAATATGGAGATTGTATCTATTCCCTTAGAAGGAGATCTGGAACATCAAGATAATATGGGAAATCGTACTGTAATAAAAGAAGGTGATATTCAAATTTTAAGTGCGGGAACAGGAATTTTACATTCTGAATATAATAAGAATAAAGAAGAGCAAGTAAAATTTCTACAGATCTGGTTATTTCCAAATAAGAAAAATTTAGCTCCTAGATACGATCAGGTTTCTATAAGAGATATTCAAAAGAAAAACGAACTATATCAAGTGCTTTCTCCAAATGAAGAAGATGAAGGAGTTTGGGTAAATCAAGATGCATGGTTCTTTATGGGAGATCTAGACAAAGGAGTTTCTCAAGAATATAAAATTCACAAAGAAGGCAACGGAGTTTATGTGTTCGTGCTGGAAGGAGATGTGAGTATAAATGACCAAAAACTAAATAAAAGAGACGGTTTTGGAGTTTGGGATACCAATAGTTTTAAAGTTACCGCAGATGCTAATGCAAAACTTTTATTGATGGAAGTACCAATGCAATTAAGCTAAGAAAAATATTAATAATCAATATTAAAATTAAATTAAAATGGAAAACACAAAGAAAACTTGGAAAATAGATGAGTCACATTCTAATGTAACTTTTAAAGTAAAACATATGATGATCTCCACAGTTTCTGGAGAGTTCGAAAAATTTGAAGGAAATGTGGAATCAGCTAAAGAAAATTTTGAAGATGCTCAATTTGAATTTTCTCTTAATGTGGACTCAATTACCACCAAGAATAAAGATAGAGATACCCATTTAAAATCTGATGATTTCTTTAATGCTGAAAAATTTCCGAAACTAAAATTTAAGTCAACTTCATTTGATGGTGATACTTTGAAAGGAGATCTAACCATTAGAAATATTACAAAACCTGTAAGTTTAGAAGTAGAATATAACGGAACTGCTGTAGATCCATATGGACAGACCAAAGCTGGTTTCGAGTTTAAAGGAGTGATAAATAGAAAAGATTTTAATCTTACCTGGAACGGAGTTACTGAGGCTGGGAATATTGTGGTTTCAGATAAGGTAAGAATGATAGTAGATGCACAGTTTATAAAGCAATAATTTATAAAGCAGCGTTTACAATTAATAGCCTGATGGTTCTTCTTATAAAAGAATCTTCAGGCTATTTTATTTTATAATCTGTTAAAGATGAGTATACAACAACTCAAATCAATTTAGATTTTTATAAAATTATTTTTGATTGCAATTTCTTGAAAGCTTGTTTATAACGAAAAAAGACGTAGTTTCGCGCCTCATTAAAAATGAGGCATTTATGAAGCGTGTAAACGAATACAAAAAATTGTTTAATGTTGAGAAAGATATAGATCTTAAACAATTAAAGACTTCTTATAGAAATTTAGTTAAAGAATGGCATCCTGATAAATTTCAGGAAAGTGATGAAAAACATGCTGAAGCTGAAATTAAAAGTAAGCAGATCATCGATGGATACCACTTCTTAGTAAGTATTGCACCAGAAACGATTGCAGCTAACTTAGATGATTATAATAAAACAATAAGCGAATCTGGAATTGCAGATTTTCAGCATAAAGGAAATGTATTAGAGATTAGTTTTTTAGACGGAACTACTTATGAGTATTTTGGTGTAAATAAACCTTTATTTGTAAAATTGATCAATTCAGATCGTCAGTTTAGATTTGCGAAACGCAATATTTTTAACTCCTTTCTTTATAGAAAATCTAAGAAAGATTTAGAGTTACAGACTGCGTAATTACAAGTTATATATTATATATAAATTCCAAAAGTCTTCTAGATTTTTGGAATTTTATTTTTTATGAAGATCTTATTTCAGTTCATTTTGTATGAAATATTGAAATAGTGTGGAAGGATTATAACATTTACCGACTGCATAATCTGAACTAATCAAAAAATCATATTCAATCTTTGTAAATGAATAAAAAAGCGATCTACGCGATCATAATTTGCGCTATTCTAGCCGGAGCTAACGGATTGCTCATAAAATACATGAGCAGTATGTCTACCGGATCTATAGCATGGTTTAGAACGGCAATTCCTATTCTATTTTTGATTCCTTTTCTTTATAAAGATGGAGAATTACATTTTAGAGGTGACAATAAGAGAATGCTGTTGGCATCTTTTATTAATGCTATTAGGATGTATCTCTATTTGCTAGCGTATATATATACTTCTATAGGGAATACAGTAGTGCTTTTCTATACTTACCCAATTTTTGTTACTGCTATAGAAGCATTGTTTTTCAAACAGAAAATTCAGAAGCAGCAAATGTTTTTACTAATCTTGGCATTTATAGGGATTGTAATTACTTATATAGGTAAACCTTTCAGTTTTCATTCTAAAGATTTTATAGGAATGTTAGCTGCTTTAGGAGCTTCCATTGGGTATGCAACTACCGTTGTTTTATTTAAAGCTGAAAACCATAGATATAGTAAGAATCAGATGATATTTTTTCAGAACATAGTAGGAGCCATCGTATTTATTCCATTTTTAATGACATTGCCAAATGCAGAATTATCTCATATAGGAATGGGGGTTTTCTACGGATTCTTGATAGGCATCGTAGTATTCAAACTTTTCTTTTTTGGACTCAGGCATCTTTCTGCATCCACTGCAACCACTTTAATGTATCTTGAAGTTGTAAGTGCAATCTTATTGGGATATTTTGTTTTAGGTGAACCTTTAACGTGGAATATACTTCTTGGAGGTAGTTTTATTGTAACCAGTAGTTATCTAATCTCCAAACTGAATAAAAAGCAGGCTAAGGCAAAAGAATTAAAAACAGTTAGCTAATTAAATAGAAAACCCCGAAACTGATATTTTCGGGGTTTTCTATTATAAAAATATATATTAATCATTTTTATAATCTATGCTTCCAAACTCTTTACGATCGTAAAAAGCATTGTCATTTTCATTTAGATTTTTGTCATAATGAAGATCATCATTGGTATCATCATAATCCAGATCTTCATTCATACTGCTTCTTTCTCTGTAATTATCATACCGCTTTCTTTCTGCTTCCAAACGCTTTCTTTCCTCTTCCAATTTAAGGCGTTCTTCGCGTAATTTTCTTCTTTCATCTTCTAGACTTTTTCTTTCAGAAGACCTGTCATCTTGATTCTTATCGATTTTTCTGTCAACATGATCATCATATTGTTTTTCCGAAACATTCTCTCTATCAGAGCGATATGGTGATTCTCTTTCTTTAATGATTTTATTTGTATCCACCTCTCGATGATGACTTTGATTTAAATTATCGTTAAGTTCTCTATTATAAGAACTTAGTACTGCTTTTTCATATTCACGGTCTATTTGTCTGCCTCTATTTACACGCTTGGTTTCAGCAAAAGTTTGATGATTGATACCTTCAGTATAAACATATTTTTGGTCATCTTCAATGCTAACCATCCCAATAGGAATGATAATATGATTTTCCCCATCTTTATTTACAAATTCGCGTACATCTAAATTTGCCGGTCTTCCATAAGGATCGTGATTAGCTTCTATAATAGTTCTATCTACTTCTACATCAAGATATACCACACGTTCCAATTCTTTATTTACCAGAAGATTATCTACTTTTCCTATAACTCTGTTGTCCAAGTCTTTTACAGGCCATCCGGTAACATCGGTATAATGGCTATCTACCTTATAACCTGATAATTCTTCTAGATAGTACAAATGTTTATTTTCATTTTTCATAATTGTTATATTATAAATTATTGCATCTTATTTAGTGTGTTTACCACGTTTCTAATAAATGTGTCGATATTTGCTTTTTGATCTTCAAAGCTAGCCGAAGCATCAATCATTTGTAATGAGTTTTGCGCGTTTGTAACTTCATTAGATAATTGAGGATACTTTTCTTGTTGAATATTCTGTAAGGCAGCAATTATTTGATTTCCGCTTTCTTTTAGCATCGGCATCCAAGTTTTATCGGTTGTTGCTGGAGTTACCTTTACAAGTTTTTCCCTTTGTGCTTTGAGATCGTTACTAATTTTCACCCCCGTAGCAATTGCTTTGCTTCTTGTCGCATCTACAAGATCTATTATAGATTTATTTGCATCTGCAATGGTAATACTAGAGGTAGTTTCAGCTAGAGAATTATTAGCCGAATTTAGATTATAACTGGAATCTTGAGCCATATAGGTCTCATTATTGACATCGTTTTCATCAGGATTATAAGATTCATCATCAATTTGCTCGGTGGTTGTATCGTCTACATCATCTGTCTCATTTAGATCATTATTATCTAAGTAGATAAAGAAATACCATAATGTTACTAGTACAATAAGGATAAGTAATATCCAAGGCCATATGGGGCTCTTTTTTCTTATTTTAATTTCTGCCATACTATAATTTTTTAATGGTTTGGTTAGTTTTTAATAATATTTCTAAAGTAGTAAGAAGACAGAGCACTTTTAATTAAGGATAGTGTAAAGTATTGTTAATTAAGTATTAAGAAAAATATTTAGAATTATTTGGGAGCTGATTTTCAAGCTTTTAATAATTCAAAACAAAAAAAAGCCTGTAACATTTAAGTTACAGGCTTTAGATATCTTTTTTAACTAAAGATTAGTTTTTAAGCATTGCAAATAATTTTTCAGCAACTAAACCAGATGATGCAGGATTTTGCCCTGTAATAAGGTTACCATCTACAATGGCATATTCTTTCCAATCACCAACTTTAGAATAAATTCCTCCGTTCTCTTTCAACATATCTTCTACTAAGAATGGAACTACATTAGTAAGTTGAACTGCTTCTTCTTCAGTATTTGTGAATCCGGTAACTTTTTTACCTTTTACCAAAGGTTCACCATCTTCATTTTTTACATTTTTAAGTGCAGCAGGAGCATGGCATACAAACCCTATTGGTTTATGCTTAGCGTTAAAGGTTTCAATTAATTTAATTGAAGTTTCATCCTTAGAAAGATCCCAAAGCGGTCCGTGCCCTCCCGGATAAAAAACAGCATCATACTCGCTAGCATCTACGTCTGCAAGTACTTTAGTGTTATTTATAACTTTCTGAGCGTCTTTATCATTATGAAAACGTTTAGTGTCTTCTGTTTGCGCATCTTCACTATCACTACTAGGGTCTATAGGTGCTTTTCCTCCTTTTGGAGTTGCTACCGTAATATCTACGCCTTTGTCTAATAAAGTGTAATATGGATTTGCAAATTCTTCAATCCAAAATCCTGTTTTTTTTCCTGTGTCTCCCAATTCATCGTGAGATGTCAATACAAATAATACTTTCATTTCTTTATCTTTTTTTTGATTAATATTCTCTTTGTTTTCTTGTGCAGATAGACTTCCAAAAGCCATCGCAATTATAATTAAGTGTAATCTTTTCATTAAAAATCTTTAGCCTGCAATTATACCTTCACAACCATTTTTCCTTTATTCTTTCCAGAAAATAGGTCTAAAAATGCTTGTGGTATATTATCAAAACCATCTACAATGGTTTCAGAATAATTTAATTTATCATCTTTTAACCATCCACTTAAATGCTCAATAGCTTCTTGGAATTTATCTTCATAATTTGAAACGATAAAACCTTGCATTAAAGCACTATTCTTTATTAAGAATGGTTGTACGCTCACACTTTTTGGTAATGAAGTTTCGTTATAAACTGAAATGGCTCCACAGATAACCATTCTCGCAAATCTGTTGATATTAAATAGTACAGCATCAGAAATATCACCTCCAACATTATCAAAATATATATCCACTCCATCTGGACATGCTTTAGAAATGGCATCTTTCATATTATCTGTAGTGTTGTAATTGATACCTTCATCAAAACCAAATTCAGATTTTAGCATCTCTACTTTCTCATCGGTTCCTGCAATTCCAACTACGCGTAGTCCCATGATCTTACCAATTTGCCCAACTACACTACCAACGGCTCCGGCAGCTCCAGAAACTACAAGTGTTTCACCTTCTTTAGGTTTCCCAATTTGAGTTAAACCTGTATATGCTGTCAATCCGGTCATACCTAGAATTCCTAAGTAAGCCGATAATGGAGCTTTATCTGCATCTACTTTTATAAGCTCTTTCCCATCTGTAACTTGTTTTTTCTTCCAATCTAATCTTCCAGATACAAAATCTCCTTTGCTGAATCTTTTATTTTTAGATTCCAAAACTTCAGCTATAATACCAGATGAAATTGGTTTGTGTAATTCAAAAGAAGGCACGTAAGATTTTGCATCGCTCATTCTTCCTCTTAAATATGGATCTACAGAAACATATTTTGTTTCAATTAATATCTCTCCGTCTTTTACCTCAGGAACACTTTCATCTGTAAATTTAAAATCTGAAAGTTTTGGTGTTCCTTCTGGTCTTTTGTCTAATAAAATAGTATTACTCATAATTCGCAATTTTTCTTTTTATAATTTTATACTGTCCCAAGCTGCCTTGTAAGCTTCTTCTAAATTTTCTTTATTCATTTGTATAATCTTCCGTTGCTGCATATTCATCAAGAATGCAACTGGATAAATAGTATAGGCATAAAGTATATAAGGCGATAGGGGTTTAATTTTTTTTTCTTTTTTTCCACGTTCCCAAAGATTGAGTAGAGGTTGTAAATGTTTAAGTCCTTCCTGTCTGCTATCTTCATCTACCATAGGAGTATTATCACATTGAGATAAAAAGAGAGCTTCTTCAACTTCGCTTAATTTAAAATCGGCAATATTTTTCCATATCATTTCAAACCCTTCTTCAACAGTCATATCTGGAGAATAGTCTTTAAAAGCATAATTGGTAAAAGCAGATTTTACTTCTATATAGACTTGGTTCACAAGATCTTGTTTGTTCTCAAAATATAAATATATGGTTGCAGGAGAAACATTAGCCATTTTCGCAATTTTTGACATTGGAGTAGCGTGAAACCCATTGTTATTCACCAAATTGATTGTAGCTTTAACCAAGGCATCTCTTTTAATTTGACTCTTGCTAATTGTGGACATAAATTTTAATTCTGGTGCAAAGATAGAATAAAAGAATGAACGTTCATTTTTAAAAATTAGTTTGTGATTTTTTTAACCCGATTAGTTAAAGAATTTAGGAACTTCCCATGTCATAATTCTATATTTGGATAGTTACAGAAACAAATCAATTTGAAAGCGTCTCATAAAATAGGTTTAGGAGGAGGATGTCATTGGTGCACTGAAGCTGTTTTTCAACAATTAAAAGGGGTACAAGGAGTAGAGCAAGGATATATTTCTTCAGATAATGCTAATTTCAATTTATCTGAAGCTATCATTGTGCATTTTGAACCTAAACTTATTTCGTTGGCCAAACTTATTGAAATCCATTTATATACTCATCAAAGCACTTCAAACCACAGTTTCAGAAAAAAGTATAGATCTGCAGTTTATTATTTTACTAAAGACCAGAAAAATGAGTCCGTAAAAATTATAACAGCTCTTCAGGAAGATTTCTCGAAATCAATAGTAACCAAGGTTCTAAAATTTAATGAATTCGAATCTTCCAGAGAAGAAATTCAGAATTATTATAGTAAAGATCCAAACAAACCATTTTGCAAAATTCATATAGAACCAAAGCTTCAAATTTTATTGAAACAGTTTAAAGATAATCTGAATTTAAATGACACTTAATGCTTAATATTGCAGACAAAAATTAATATTTAATGCCTAGATCTTCCAACACTTTACTCATAATTCTAGCCTTCTTTTCTATATATGTTATATGGGGATCTACGTATTTATTAAATAAAATCGCGGTTACAGAATTACCTCCTTTCATGTTGGCTTCTTTTAGGTTTATTACTGCTGGGGTATTGATTTTTCTTCTTTGTAAAATCATGAAGATCAATTTAAAGATTTCCAGAAAACAGTTTATGAATACTGTTATTGCTGGATTTTTATTTCTCTCTTTTGGGAATGGAGTAGTGGTATGGGCTCTTAGATATGTAGATAGTGGATTTGCAGCTTTAGAGATCTCTGCTCAACCTCTTATAGTTTTGATTTTGCTAAGAGTTATAGATAAAAAGAAGATTAAAGTCATGTCTATGATTGGAGTTGCCTTAGGAGTTTTAGGAATGTATCTTTTGGTAAACCAGAAGCAGATTTTATCGGGCGAAGATTCACTACTAGGAATGGCTATGATCTTTGTGTGTTTAGTAAGTTGGGCCTACGGAAGTATTTTCGTGAGCAAGGCAGACTTGCCAATTAATTATTTTGTTAATACCGGTTATCAAATGATTACAGGAGGAATTATGCTTATGATTATGAGTCTTTTATTTGGAGAAGCTTGGTCTTCACCGATTAATTGGAGTGGAGAAGTTCAAATTTCTATGATTTTATTGGTACTCTTTGGCAGTATTGTAGCCTTTACCTCTTTTAACTATTTACTAAAAGTGGTCTCTCCAGAGAAAGTAGCTACCTCTACCTATGTAAATCCAATAATAGCCATGAGCCTTGGCTGGTATTTTTTAAATGAACAAATCACCTCGCAGTCTATACTTGCAGCAACGGTATTATTAACTGGTGTTTATTTTATCAATACCAAGAAAAGATTAGTTCTTTTCTCTAGGTTTAGAGGAAGAGTGGGAAAGTTACCTGCTTCTAAATAAGCTAAAAGCGTAATAATATAGCTACTAAATTCTCATAGATATTTTAATATTATCTTTTTAAATATACTTATATAAACTAGTATAGATAAAGTTCAAATTAATTCAGCAGACATTTATTTTTCTGAAAATAGTTTTAATCAGTATCTGGTTTTAAAAACTACATTTGTCTTTCGAGAATAGCAGTATAAAAATTATTTTAATTTCTGTTTTAATATGATAAGGCATTGGATATGGAGAAGAAAGAAACAGAATTAAAACAAGCTATCACTTCCGCAGAAATTGAAAGCTGTATTGCAGTATTGGCTCAATTGGTTGAAGATACTGATCAGATCTTTGATATTCCTAAAGAGCAAAGAACCGAGCTTTTAAAGGTAGCAGGAATGTTTTCCAGACCCAATCGTGATGAATTTTCCAGACGCATAAAAGATGGAAAGAAAGCTTCAAAACGCAAACAAGAAGCCAAAGATAAAAACGCACGTAAAGAAACGGGAATAAGATCGGCCAGAGAAGCTGCAGTGTTTGTAGCTCCAAAATTACTTCCAATATCACAACTTGCCAATAAGGTAGAATTGGAATTAGAAACTCCCAGAAAATGCTATGTCTGTAAAACAGAATTTACCAAAATGCATCATTTTTATGATGCTATGTGTAACAGCTGTGGAGATTTTAATTATGCAAAACGTTTTCAGAATGCCGATGTAAAAGGACAGGTAGCGGTTATTACCGGCTCTAGATTAAAAATTGGATATCATATAAGTTTAATGCTTTTACGTGGTGGAGCTACCGTAATTGCTACTACTCGTTTTCCGGTAGACTCGGCTTTAAGATTTTCTAAAGAAGAAGATTTTGCCGAGTGGGGGCACAGATTAAAGATTCACGGACTAGATCTAAGGCATATTCCAAGTGTGGAGATCTTCTGTAATTATATAGAGCAAAAATATGAACGTTTAGACATTCTTATCAATAATGCGGCGCAAACAGTAAGGCGCCCTTCGGGGTTCTATCAGCATTTAATGGCTAATGAAGAACGGCCAATTTCTTCCTTGCCAGAATTTGCAAGAGATCTTTTAGCAGATCATACTAATTGTTTACGAGAATTAAAGGTGCTAACCACCGGTGCATCATCCAATCAAAATATGCCAGTAACATGGCATGGCCCAGAACCCGGAATTGGATTACGAGCTTCTGCAAAATTATCACAGATCCCTTATAGTTTTGATAATACTTTGGTGGCTCAGGATGTTTTCCCGGAAGGAGAACTGGATGCAGATCTACAACAAGTAGATCTGAGAAATACCAATTCTTGGCGTCTAAAATTAGGTGAAATTGAAACTACAGAAATGTTGGAAGTACAATTAGTAAATGCCGTAGCTCCTTTTGTTTTGTGTAATAGACTTTCTGAAGTGATGAAAAAGGACAACACAGGGAAAAAACACATTATTAATGTTTCTGCTATGGAGGGAAAATTCTACCCGAAATTTAAGGAAGACAGGCATCCGCACACCAATATGGCAAAAGCCGCTCTAAACATGCTCACCCATACTTCTGCCGGAACTTTAGCAAAAGATGGCATCTTTATGAATGCAGTAGATACCGGATGGGTTACAGATGAAGATCCTGCTGCCTTAGCTAAGTTAAAACAGGAAAGAGACGATTTTCAGCCTCCTTTAGATATAGTAGATGGTGCCGCCAGAGTTATGGATCCTTTATTTGACGGTATAAATACCGGTGAACATTGGTGTGGTAAATTTTTAAAAGATTACAGACCTATTAGTTGGTAGCTTATAGATTTTTTGATGAAGCAATTCATTGATAATGCTCCCCTGATTTCTAGATTACATTCGATAAACTACTGAAGTTTATTGAGTTTAGCTCTTTATTCAGATATTTTTTCAATTTCACCAGTGATAGCGCTTGAGAGCTGAACTGTGTTAAATATGGTTCCAAATTTTTCGATATTCTTTTTAAGTAACTCAATATTTAAACTATCGTCTTGACTATAAATCTTTAATTCATAATTTATTTTATCCATTCTTGGGGGCTTTTCAAGACGTGTAGCTTTTACAAATATTTCAGCACTTGAATACTCAAATTTCATTAAAACGGAAAAGCGTTCCACGTTTTTGAGAATACAAGCTGAAAAAGATCCTAAAAACAATTCGGCTGGATTTGGTAAAATATCAGCTGACTCTGGAGTTGTACCAAAAATAATTTCTGATTCTTTAATTTTTATAGAAGCCTTATCTTTTGAAGTTGAGCTTGCTTTACTAGAATATTCCATCCTTAATGTTATTTGTATTATTAGCTTGTGGTTAACGAGAAGATATAATTGCTAAAAATAAAGGTTCAATGAAAAAGTTTAATGTAAAAATTATAGATAAAGTTATAGACATTTCATTGATTTAAGAAGAATAAGGATTTCTAAATTCGGGTGTTCATAAACTTTATCTAATAATTATTTAAGTTTCAAAATCATGATGTCAAAATAAATATCTTTCAACGTACCTCTCTAAACCTAAATTTCTAAGTATTCTATTGAACCAGAAAATCCTGTTCACTTAGTGTATGTATAGTAGCGGGGTTTTACAGTTTATAATATTTCAGGAAAAATTTAATTTGTAAATTACCTTATAGAAATTTTAAAAAATAGATATGTATCTAGGAATTTATATAGTTATTGGAATAGTTGCAGCAATAGCTATTTTCATGCTTTTAAGGAAAAATCCAAGTAAGAAAGATCATGAGATAGTAAATAATGATAAAGGTAAAAAAGAGCAATTTAATCCCGAAAAAGTTTCCGGAATGATGCCAGAAGAAGAATTGAGTGAATATAAGAGAGAGAAAGATAAAAAATAAATGCCTAATTATTTTTTTAAGTTGAGGCGATTGGAGTATTGATAATTTAAGTTAGAAATTTTAGAGTGAGGAGAAGTCTCAAGCATTTCATAGAATTGTTCTATGCTGAACGGCTCTGCCACTGAAACAAATTATGAGTGGCTATAATGTTAAATTAGTGCATGATATAAATAATATTGTATTGATACCATGTTAGGTAACGCAGAGAATATTTAAGATTTAGTTGTGTTTAAAGCGTTATTTTCAGACGTTTTTGCCTGTCTACCCCTTATTTGTTTTATTGTAAGTGTACTTCCATCATGACTCCAGCCCGGAGGACCAAAAATATACATAAACTTGTGATACCAGCTTTCTGACTTCGCTAGGTCTTTCCAAATATTTTTGTACTCATGGGTTAAAAGAACAAATAGATTATAAGAATTTGGCGGTGTGGAAACCCCATATTCTATATCTATAGAAGTATCTAGTTCCTTCCAAGTTCCAAAAACCCTATCAAAAATATTGAGGATACCACCATGATTTTTGTCCATATATTCAATGTTACGGGCATGGTGTACCTGATGCATGGTATGGGTATTTATAAATTTTTCCAGAAATCCCAATTTTTTAATATATGTTGTATGCAGTTGAAATTGCCATAAAGCTTCAATACCTAAGCAAACAACAAGCATTTCTGGTGGGAAACCAATAATTACAATCCAGACATAAAAAAAAGGTTTATAAAAAAGAGTAAACCAACCGTTGCGGACAGCAGTCCCCAAATTGAAATTGTCTGACGAATGGTGAACAATATGTGCTGCCCATAGAAAGCGAATCATATGATTTTGTCTATGGAACCAATAGTAAGAATAATCATCCAAAAGCATACAAATCAACCAAATGTACCAAGCATACCCAAAAGATTCCCAGCCCATAATATTCGTGCGAACACCATTTATCAAGGGATTGAATAGCTCATAAGCAAAATTAAAAACCAGTATTACGGTTACTGTTTTTAAGAGCGCTCCAATTATTGCAGATCCTACACCAAGTGATAAACTTGATATAAAATCTTTCCATTTATATAATTGTTTATCATCAAAAGCTTTGCTGTAAGTAAGCTCTATAGCTATAAAGCCTAAAAAGCAAGGAACCCCGTAAATTAATGGGTTAGTAAAGTCCATTTCTGATTAATTTTAAATAGAAATTTATGAAGATAAATAAGTTCTAAATTTCATTTTTAGCAAGGTACGCTTTATTTACTCTTTTGTCTAACCTGATATAATATCTATTGTTCTTCAGTTATAATAAGATAAGGTATCTCTTTAAAATAAAATGATTAATAGAGGTAAAGTCAACCTAAATATAACTCATACTGTGCATAAAAAGCAGGTCAGATAGAAGGGAAGTATCATCAGTATAAAATGAGATAATATCACGTTGTCTTTTTGTAACTCCAAACCGCCAGAACATTCATTACAAGTGCATACAACAATGTTTTTAAGAGCTGTGGAAGAATATCCATAAAACCAGAACCTTTAAGCATGACCATTCGCATCACTTCTACAAAGTATTTAATTGGATTAAACTCTGTAATTAATTGTGCCCATTTTGGCATACTTTCTATAGGAGTAAATAAACCGCTCATTAAGATGAAAATAACAGTAAAAAACCAGGCGATAAACATGGCTTGTTGCTGTGTGTCTGTAAAATTTGAAATAAATAAACCAATCCCTAGAATAACTAATATATATATAGAGGTGTAGAAATACATTAAGGTCAAACTCCCAATCATAGGCACATTAAAAACTAGTTTGGCTATGGTTAAACCAACAGTCAATAGAGCCATTCCAATCACCCAAAATGGAAAGAGCTTTCCAATGATAAACTGACTTTTCTTTATAGGCGTAATGTTAATTTGCTCCAACGTACCAATTTCTTTCTCGCGAACAATATTCATTCCTGAAAGGAAAAGTGTAATCATGGTAACCAACAAAACCAAAATGCCTGGAACCATAAACGTTTTATAATTTAAAGTTTCGTTATACCAGAATAGGGGAATAGTTTCAATGTTGATTAGCGGTACTAGTTTGTCGGATGCTTGTAAAAAATCAGCTTTGAGATGTTGGTTATAGCTTTGAATAACCTGTGTAACATATACATTTTCCACTCCTGCTGCTGCACCATCAATAGCATTAATGGTAACAGCTAAATTGCTTTGTTTTTCTTTTTGTAAATGACGTTCAAAATATCTTGGAATATTCAAAATGACATCAACTTTACCATTAAGCATCGCATCGCTTGCGTTTGCTTCCGAAGGAAAATTTGATAGCACATCAAAATAGGTGGAGGCATTGAATTTTTCTATAAGTGCTCTAGATGTAGATGTGTGATCGTTATCTATGTATGCAAATTTGATATTCTTTACTTCAAAAGTGGCAGCATTGGATAATATAATAAGTTGCAATAATGGCAATATAAAAATAATAGGAAGCATTCCTCTATTTCTAAAGATTTGCCTAAATTCCTTCTGTATGATATATAGAATTATTTTCATATTATTATCCATCTTTCGACTCCGTTTAAGATAAACTCCATTGGGAATCTCTTCTCGATTTTTAGTCTGGTTTTTTTACCACGAATACACAAATAGTTTTATAAATTTTACCGTCTGCTATTTTACTCTAATCTGATTTTATATTGCTTCACACTCAAGGCAATAAAAAACACGGTCATTCCCAATAAAATCAGAGTTTCTTTCCATACATATTGTAGCCCTACACCTTTAAGCATTATCCCTTTAATGATGATGATAAACCATTTGGCAGGAATAATATTACTTATAATTTGAAGTGCAACAGGCATGCTTGAAATAGGAAAAATGAATCCAGACAATAAAATTACAGGAAGCATCAATCCCATTAAGGAAATCATCATAGCGGTTTGCTGAGTTGCAGAAATAGTTGAAATTAATATGCCCAAGGCTAAAGCACTTATTATAAAAAGTACACTCTCTAAAGCCAATAAAAACAGACTGCCTTGAACAGGCATATTAAAAATAAAAATGCTCAGCATCACAATCACAACTGCATTGATTATCGATAGAAAAATATAAGGAAAAACCTTTCCTATAATCACCTGAAATGGTTTTAATGGAGATACCAAAAGTATTTCCATAGTGCCTAATTCTTTTTCTCTGGTAATGGAAATGGAGGTCATCATTGCTGAAACCAACATAAGAATAATAGTCATTACTCCCGGAACAAACATATAAACGCTTTTTAATTCTGGATTGTAAACCATTCTGGTTTCAGGAACTATTTGATAGGCTATTTTAATATCCTTGTTCTGTTCCTTTTGATACTGTTGCAGGATTGCATTTACATAGTTACTAATGGTATTTGCGGTATTTGGATTGGTAGCATCTGTAATTATCTGAACGCTTGCTTTGTGGTCTTTAATTAGGTTTTGACTAAAATATTTTTCAAAATTTAATACGGCTTTAACCTGTCCTTTTTCAAAAACAGAGGATATTTCAGATTCACGAGTAAGCAATTGTTTAATGCTGAAATATTTTGAAGCTCCTAATTTATTGATAATTTCTTCTGTGGTTGCATCTTTTGAATGATCTAAAATTGCTATGTCTACATTATCTATTTCATTAGTAATAGCAAAGCCAAACAATAAAATTTGAGCAATCGGCATTCCGAAAAGAATAAACAATGAGCGTCTATCCCTAAAAATATGGAAGAATTCTTTTTTTATAAAACCAATGAATCTTTTCATTTTACACTAATTTTATTTGTTTCCCGCAGAGCTCGTAGATTAATTTAAATATTTATCTATTTTTTATCCTCTGGCCAATTTTAAAAACACATCGTTCATGTTTTTTGCTTTGAAATGCTCCTTAAGCTTTTTGGGAGTATCTAAGGCTTCAATTTTACCGTTAACCATAATAGAAACTCTATCGCAATATTCGGCTTCATCCATATAGTGAGTTGTTACAAAAACGGTGGTTCCTTGATGAGAAGCTTTATAGATCATTTCCCAAAATTGACGTCTGGTAATTGGATCAACACCTCCTGTAGGTTCATCTAAAAAAACGATTTTTGGATCGTGAATTAAGGAGACTGAAAAGGATAGTTTTTGCTTCCATCCCAGTGGTAACGAACCTACCAATTGTTTAGCGACTTTTTCAAGTCCTAATTCTTGAATCAAAGCCTCCGATTTTTCTTTTATTCTATCTCTTGACAAACCGTAAATCCCCCCAAAAAATGTGATATTTTCTTGAACCGTTAAATCGTCATACAATGCGAATTTCTGACTCATATAGCCAATATTTTTTTTTATGTCTTCTGCATGTGTAAACACATCAAAGCCAGCTACAGTTGCCTTACCAGAGGTTGGATTTGAAATACCAATCAACATTTTCATAGCTGTAGTTTTCCCTGCGCCATTGGCTCCTAGAAAACCAAATACTTCACCTTTTTCAACGTCGAAAGTAATAGCATTTACCGCGGTAAAATCACCAAACTTTTTGGTTAATCCTTCAACTTGTATGACTTTGTTTTCGTTCATTATTTGGCTAATTCCATAAAGGTATCTTCAATGGTGGCTTCAGTTTTTTCAATTTCTATATTAGATAGATTTTTAGATTCTAAATACACCTTTAACTTCATTGGATTAAAATCTGTTCTACGATCTGTATAATGCACAAATTCACCAAAAGGATATGCACTATGATTAAATTCATAGTCTTTTAAACTATTAATTAACTCATACATATTATTTGATCGCACGTTGTAAATTTGCTTTGGATAGTGCTTTACAATAGCTTTAGGTGTGTCAATCTCTAAAATTCTCCCATTTTGAATAAGTGCAATCCGGTCACAAAGTTCGGCCTCATCCATATAAGGTGTGGACACTAAAATAGTGATGCCTTTTTGTTGTAGACGTTTTAACATCTCCCAAAATTCTTTTCTAGATACAGGGTCAACACCAGTAGTTGGCTCGTCTAAGAACAGTACGGTGGGTTTATGAATCAAGGCACAACATAATGCCAATTTTTGTTTCATTCCTCCCGATAATTTTCCAGCTCTTCGATCTTTAAAAGGTTCTAATTGCACATAGATATCTTTTATTAACTCGTAATTTTCTGCGACGGTCGTTCCAAAAATAGTAGCGAAAAAGTTTAAGTTTTCTTCTACAGTTAAGTCTTGATACAGCGAAAATTTCCCCGGCATATAACCTACAGTATTCCTGATTTTCTTGTAATCTGCGACTACATCAAAACCAGCAACTTTTGCAGTACCTTCATTTGGAAATAAAAGTGTGGTTAAAATTCTAAATAAAGTAGTTTTTCCTGCACCATCAGGACCAATAAGGCCAAAAAGTTCACCTGGTTTTACCTCAAAAGTAATGTCTTGTAAAGCTTTTACTTTTTTATAGGATTTACTGATATGACTGATGGTAATTCTCATAATTTAATTAATAAAACATTACTTTCTGCGATGGTCAGAAATTTATGCTTAACCTTTTTTTCTAATCTTTTTCATAGTTGAAAACAGTGTTTCCTGAAACTCGAAATAATAATTCATGCACTTTTAAGACGTAATATTTAAGAGTTTGATCTTTTGTAATTTGTATTAAAATGACCTTAGATTCCTTGAGTTGACCAAACAATTACATTTGAATTGTTTGGTCTCTGGCATGAAGGTTATCTAAAATTATTGGATATATTAATTAATTATTTTGAACTATAACTTTAATTTCCATTGTGATTTTCGAAGTAATAGAATTGGAAATCAAACAGGCTTTTTCAGATTTTTCTATAATTCTTTCGAAACGTTCTCTTTGAGATTCATCTGTAATAACAACTTCTGGAAATAATAGCACTTCGCTGATGACTATTTTACCATCTACTTTGTCCAAAATACCCTTTGAATTACATTTAAAACTGACAAATTCTAATTTTGAATTTTCTGCAATGGCCAAAAAGGTAGTCATTAAGCAACTGCTCACAGCTGCTGTAAATAAATGTTCCGGTGACCAAATATGTGGCATTCCTCCTGGAAATTCTGGTGGCGTTGCAACTTCAATACAATTGGTTTCACTGGTTTCTTTATTATCTAGTTCTGGTGAACACATCATCCCTTTTCGGTCTTGTGTCCATTCGATATTGACATTATAACTATGCTTATCCATGGTTTTATTTATTTAATTTTTATTGAAAATAGCTATTGTAACTATTAATATTTCTTCGATTCTGTATTTTAATTTCGAAGCATCTCCAAGGATATTAACCTTAGAAGAAGCTTCATATTTTTCCGCTAATGATAAGGGCAATGCTTGTAAGTTATAGAGAGAAGTACTTATCATTGTGAACTTTTTTACCCCTTCATTGCTTATCATATTAGCCTTCCAGTAAGCAATATTTTTCCTTACTATTTGTTCTTTTCAAGAATTGTTTAATCATCTAATTATTAGTTTTCTTTTGAACCATTAGTTTTCAAGTTCCCTTTCATTTCTTGCATATGTTCCTCCATCCACTCTGGTTGCTCTACATCATTATCATAGATATATTCAGCAATTTTTTCTAAATCATCTTTTGGTAATTCTAGTTTGGGCATTACTTTGAAACGTTTTACGGCTCCATACATTATTGCTTTGTCTTCTTCTGGATTTTGAACCCAGTTAACCATGGCATTTACAAAATCTTTTTTACTGCTATAATTCCTGTTATAATGCATTTTTACGGCCCTAAAAGGAGGTGCCAAAATTTCATCATGTGATTTTGTATTTGGATTATGACACGCATAACAATTAATTTTCATTAAGGTATATCCATTGTCCTGTTGTAGATCACTTACTGTTGCAACTACTTCAGAAATATTGCTGGCGGCTACTGTATCTACATTTTTTTCTTTGGATTGAATACAACTCATAAATAGAGCTACTATACTCAATAATAAAATCACTTTTTTCATCATAGTTTTAAATTAAAAGATACATATACTGGCCATGGTTATCTATTAAGTCAATGTTCTCATTGATAATTTATCTTAATTATTAGCACTGATCCACATTTCGGCTGGCATTCCTATTTTTAAGCTTCCATCGTTAGGAACGTCTACTTTAACGGCATATACCAAAGCAACACGCTCTTCTTTTGTTTGAATGATTTTTGGGGTGAATTCTGCTTCCGAAGCAATCCAACTAATTTTGCCTTTATAAGTTTTCATAGTGGCTGCATCATCAATTTTCACAGTTACTTCTTGTCCTATTTTAATATTGACTAATTGTGGTTCGCTTATATAAACACGCAACTGCATAATGCTTAAATCGGCAATTTTATAAAGAGGTTTTCCAAATGAAGTAATTTCGCCTGGCTCTGTATATTTGGTTAAAACGATTCCACTTATAGGATTAATAATTTTACTTTTTTGTATTTGGTCGTCAATTTGTTCTAACTGAATATCAATACTCTTCAATTCGTTTACCACAGGTGCATTTTGAATTTCAACACTTTTAATTTGATTCTTTATAACATTAATTTCTCCAGTTACATCATCCAATTGTTTTTGTGTTCCCGCGTTGTCTTTTATCAAGTTATCGATGCGTGATTTGTTCGTGTTGGCTGTTTTCAATTTGGCATTCAACACATTTATTTGAGATAATACCCCTTTAGATTTTGAACTAATAACTGCTTTGGATACCTGTAATTGCTCACGTTTTAGAGCTAACGGAATCGTATCTATAAAACCTATGAATTTGTCCTTTTCAAGTCTGTCACCCTCATTGATATCAAATTGCATCAATTTTCCACTATTTTCCGCAGACACGGTTATTTCTGTAGCCTCAAAATTGCCGTAACCATCTGCCTTTTCGTTTCCATTACCACAGGAAGTTAGGCATGAAACAATGACGATAAATCCTAAAATTGAGTTGTATATTTTCATTTTAAAATAATTAGTGTCCTTTAATGGTATTGTAGTTTGCTTTTGCTAGTTCTAACTCTATTTTATGTTTTACCAACGTATTCTCATCCTCATACAAATTGGTGAGTTCTGTAATGTAGGCTGATGATGTAATAACACCGTTTTTTAACTGAGAATCTGCCGACTTTAGCACCTCTTTTCGAAGATTGATAATTTCTAAATCAGTGGAAATAAAGGCTTCAATTTTTCTAATTTCTGTATGTTGCTGATTAAGTTCAGAATTGGTATTTAATTTGAATGTTTCAGTTTCAGTATCAATAATGTCTTTATTGATAGATAAAGATTCGCGCTGCTTTTTGTTGGAATTCCAATCGAATACATTCCAATTCAATTTAACACCAACGGTATAGAAAGGCTGAAAAGAATTATCAAGCATATTAAGGCCGGGATTTCCATATCCTCCAGTAGCAAATCCTAGAAGTTTGGGTGTATTTTGTTTAGCTATTAAGGCTTCATTGCTTTCAATTTCTTCTTTTTTAATTTTAAATAGTTCGAGTTCTGGACGGTTCAATTCGGTTTTAAATTGGGTTTTCAACATAGGAGTATTAAACCTGGTTGAAACGTCTAAGGATTGACCAATAATATTGGAAAGTGTTTCTATTAAACTTGTCTTATTACTTTCTACTTCTATAAATTGCTGATTCAATTTTAGAAGTTCAGCTTCCAGAACTTTGTCTGAAGTTGGTAAAAGCAATCCATATTTAATCCCTGATTTTACTTCATTTAATTTAGCCTTTAACAGCGCTTCTTTAGACTTTAACAATAGGTACATTTCCTGCGATAATAAAACAGAGAAATAGAGCTGGTTGATTTTTTTCTTTAATTGATATAGGTTGACTTCTACCTGTTTTTGCTTGGATTTAAGTTGAGTAGATTTTACGTCTAAAGAAGCATTTGTCACACCTCCATTATAAATAAGTTGGTTAACAGAAAGTGTAGCGCGATATTGATCTTTTTGGAGAGGATCTATTGTGGAATTGGGAATAGGAATTTCAATCACATCAGACTGATATGTGGCTTGAGCATCAAAAGTTAACTGTGGTAATTTTGCGTTTGTAACAATTTCTTTGTCTAATTGATTCTGTTCTTCCAGCAATTGAGATTGTTTGGCTAATGGGTAGTTTATAGTTGCCAACTCATAACATTCTTTAAGAGTAATGGATTGTTGTCCAAAAATTGGAAGCGTAAATAGTGTGACTAAAATGATAATAAACCGTTTCATTTTATCGACTTTTTATTGAATTTATTATGAAATTAGCAACTTCAGTTTTACGGACTTCCACAAAATCTTCGTAGGTTTTTTCATCTTTTTCGGTAAAAGCTTTTATTAAGGGTTTCCCTAAAAAAGGAAAAATATTCAGGGCAAGGATGTTTACGAATAATTGGTCTGCATCAATAGGCTTTAAAATTTTCTGTTCAATTTCCTTGTCAACTCTCGCTTTAAATTTATCGAGATTAGGAAAGCTTCTATTCTCTTTAAGTTTTAGAATAAAATTTTCGTTTCTATTAAGCTCTTGAATGATAAAATTTGGCAGATACGGATGTTTTATCATAAAAGAAGTGTAACTGCTTGTAAAGCTTCTTATTTTATCCTCAATTGAGGAATCATCATTCAAAATGATCTTAAGTTGCGGTGCCAACATAGAAAAAGACTGATTAAATACGGCTTCAAACAGTAATTGTTTGCTTCTGAAGTAATAATGAAGTAAGGCTTTATTAATTCCCGCTTCATCAGCTATACTTTGCATGCGTGCACCATCCATTCCTTTACTTTGAAATATCTTCTTGGCTGCTTCCAGTATTATACCCTCGGTATTTTTATCTTTTGCTTTTTTCATCTTAAACTATACGGTTTAACCATTTGGTTAACAAATATACAAATTATTTAATAGGCAGTTATATCACTTAAAAATTTGATCAAATAATTAGAGAAATAGGGGGAAAGCTATTTAATGTTTTGGTTATTATTATGGTTCGCTTTACTATAAATAATTTCCTTTCCTATAATTATGAGCCTGGAACTTTACCGAGGTTGCTGTAGAAGTAGATTCAGATAAAAGTGTATTCCGAAGTTCAGAATCTTACTCTTGCGGTTTAATTTTTAAAACGTATATATCAGATATATATTCCTCATTAACTGATCTATATCATTTTTTGCTAAGCCTTAAGTTTGCATCTTTATACTAAACCTTTAAGTACTTATCTTATGCAATCAAATATTTCATACTACCAAAACAAATGGGAATTCCGTCTATTTGTAACTAGATCCTTTCCAGATCTTGTACAACTAAAAAAACAAGGCGAACAAAAATCTTTTAATGAATTAGTATTGAAGATCATGCCCGAGATAAGAAAGTATATAAATAACAGATTAAGTACAGCAATTAAAAAAGGACACTTCTCCAAAGGGAAATATAAAGCCGATGATTTTATAGATCAATTATTCATTGAAATCTACGATAACATAGATGAAGTTGAGAATGAAAAAGATTTTTATCTCTGGTTGTTTAAAAAAACCAATGCCTTGTTGGAAGACATTATTGTGGAAGAAGAGTTTGATGATCTTTTCTTTAGGAATATTGATGATTATTCCAAACCTGAATGGGATGAAATGCAGGAAAAATATAGTACAGACGGAGACGGAGATTTATTGATGATAGAAGAATTAGATGATATGTCTTATAATCATAATAATTACACCTTAAATCATGTATTTATAGAAGATAAGGAAAAAGCCATGATTGAAAAAATTGATAAACATTTGAGTGAAGAGGAAATTCAACATCACATATCACTGGTACTACATAATTTGCCTTTGCCTATGCGCAATGTTTTTGAGTTGTTTACCATAGAAAAGCTTTCGCTTGAAGAAATTGCTGAAATAAGAAATAATACTCTTAAAGAAGTCAAACAGCTTTTAAAAGATGCTAAGAAAGCCTTACAAGTAAGTTTATTCAATAGATATTCTAAAATTTAAAACTCCCTTAATCTGGTATTAAAGTAATACAGTACCAGATTACTAAAAACATACTAGAGAAGAGGTAGTAGAAATTAAGTAAGTAAACGATAAGCCTGCTTTGCAATTTCCAATTCTTCATTGGTTGGGATGACTAATAATTTAACATTAGAAGTGCTTGAATTAATTTCTCGCAATTCTTGAGATTTATTTTCATTTTTGGTTTCATCCAGATCAATTCCGAAGAAATCCATATCTGTACAAACGAGCTTTCTTATAAAACTAGAATTCTCCCCAATTCCTGCTGTAAAAATAATGGCGTCTAGCCCTTTCATTGCGGCAGTGTATGCACCAATAAATTTTTTAATTCGATAAGTATTCATTTCTAAAGCTAATAGGCAATCCAAATTTCCTTTTTCAGCTTCCTTTTGAATATCTCTTAGGTCTATATACCCGGTAAGTCCTAACATTCCACTTTCTTTGGTAAGAAGATTATTTACTTCATCTAAACTATACCCCAAATTATTAACTAAATAGAATATTATGGAATGGTCTATATCACCACTTCGCGAGCCCATAATGAGTCCGTTTGAAGGAGTAAAACCCATACTATGGTCTACACTTTTCCCATTTTCAATAGCAGTCATACTACAGCCATTACCTAAATGAATACTAATGATTTTAGAATTTTCTACTTGCAGATATTCAATGGCCTTATTGGAAACATACTTATGGCTTGTTCCATGAAAACCATATACCTGAATACCTTGTTCTTCGTAGAGTTGATTAGGAATTGCATATTTCTTGGCCTTTTCAGGAATTGTTTGATGAAAAGCGGTATCAAAAACAGCAATTTGTTTTGCTAAAGGAAAGTATTCTTCTGCTACTAAGATACCTTCAAGATTGCTAGGATTATGCAAAGGAGCCAATGTTGCATATTCTTGGATTTTTTGTTTCACTTCAGGAGTCACCAAAGCAGTATTTGAAAATGAATTTCCACCATGAACCACACGATGTCCAACAGCTTGAATTTCTTCGATATTCTTTATAACCCCATTTTTAGAATCAAGTAATAAATCTGCTATTTTGTGAAGCCCTTGCTTGTGCGTACTTATATTATCTGTTTGCTCAAGGCTAACAGTATTTGTTTTATAATATAGAATGGCATCTTTTTGACCTATACGCTCTAACAAACCACTGCATATCAATGCTTCGGAGGGCATTTGTATTAACTGGAATTTTATTGAGGAACTTCCAGAGTTAATTACCAATATATTCATGCTTCTTTTTTATTTTGAACATCTTGTGCCTGTATTGCCGTAACAATAACGGTATTAAAAATATCGTCTACTGTACAACCTCGACTAAGATCGTTAACGGGTTTGTTTAAACCTTGAATGATTGGGCCAATGGCCAATGCTTTAGTTTCTCGCTGCACCGCTTTGTACGTATTATTTCCCGTATTAAGATCTGGAAAAATAAAAACATTAGCTTGTCCCGCAACTTTAGAATTTGGAAGTTTTATTTTACCTACTTTAATATCTACAGCTGCATCGTATTGAATAGGACCTTCCACTTTAAGATCTGGTCTTTTGTTTCTAACAATTTCTGTTGCATTCCTAACTCTTTCCACATCTGCACCCACTCCAGAAGTGCCAGAAGAATAAGATAGCATTGCTATTTTAGGATCGATACCAAAAGCCAGACTCGTAGCGGCAGATGAAATTGCAATTTCAGCTAATTGCTCGGAGGTAGGATTAGGATTGATGGCACAATCACCATAAACAGAAACGCGATCTTCTAAAAGCATAAAAAACACGGAAGAAACAATATGAGCTTCGGGTTGCGTTTTTATAAATTGAAGTGCTGGAAGTATGGTATGTTGTGTGGTATGAACAGCTCCTGAAACCATCCCATCTGCAGCGTCTTTATAAACCATCATGGTACCAAAATAAGAAACGTCTTCCATGAGATCATAAGCCATGGCGAGATTCACATTTTTATGTTTCCTAAGTTCATACAGGGTTTTTGCATACTCTTCAAAATGTTCAGATTCAACAGGATTTATGATATTGATACTGTTTAAATCCAGAGCGATTTCAAGTATCGCAATTTTTTCTTCTATCTGTTTTTTATCTCCTAGCAGTGTAATTTTTACTGCATCTAGATCAATTAATTGTTTTGTCGCTCTTAAAATTCGCTCGTCCAACCCTTCAGGCAAAACTATATGCTTTTTACTTGATTTCGCCTGATTCAATAAGTTATACTTAAACATTCTAGGTGTTATTCCATTTGTTTTGAATGTAATGAGTCTTTCTACCAAAGCATCCACACTTACATACTTTTCAAAATCTTGGATAGACGAAGTTATTTTTTGTGTATTCTCGGCATAGATCTGGGACTTAATATTTCCAATACAATTGGTTACAGAAAATGTTCCTCCTTTTACTGAAATTATTGGAACAATGTCTGAAAGTCCTTCTATAAGTTTAATAATTGAATCTTCGGGAATCAATCCTCCTGTTAGTAATATTCCAGATATAGATGGATAATTATCTGAAATATGTGCTTGTAGGGCACCCAGAATAATATCTGCTCTATCTCCAGGTGTGATCACCAAACAATTTTCTTTTAAATGTTTAAGATAGTTTGGTAACTGCATGGCACCAACGCTAAAATAGCCCGCTTGATTATTTATAAAAGATTCTCCAAAAAGCACTTTTCCTTCGAGTACTTCTACAATTTCTTTCATCGACGGATTGGCTAGAATATGGTTGAGCGGAATGGCATTAACAATTACTTCAGCTGGCAAGTGTTTCTCCATTTCAGAAATTACTAAGCTCTGATTTTCTTGTTGTACTTTATTTGCAATAACACACAACACTTCTACACCTTTATCCTTAAAAGAATCAAAAGCCATTTGCAAGTTGCCCACAAGTTCATCCAAAGTTTTTCCAACTCCACTAGCTAAAATAATAGCTGGAACATTTAGATTTTTGGCGATCAACACATTTATATCAAACTCTATAATAGATCCTTCACCAACAAAGCTAGTACCTTCTACCAAAACAAAATCAAACCGATCTTCAATAGCTTTATACTTTTCAATGATCCTTCTAATTATCTCTTCATCTTTATTCTCATTTTTCATTTTAATGACTTCACTTCGTCTAAAAGCATAAGCATCATCAAAATTTATGTCCAGATTAAAATACGTGGAGACAGTATTGATATGATTATCGATGTTCCCAGATTTAGAATCATCTATTATTGGCCTAAAATAGCCTACTTTTGCTGCCTTTCCCAATAGAGCTTGCATTAAACCTAAAGAGACAATAGACTTACCGCTGTTAGGTTCTGTCGTGGCAATGTAGATGGCTTTGTTAGTTGGTTTATTAGTCATGAAATTAGAAACTATATATTAATAATATCTGATGGAGTTTTAACTAAAATAGTAATATTGCCTCTTAAAGCAATAGGCTGTTTCATAATTTCCGGATTGTGTTGGATCATTTTTATCCAATCGTCGGTCGATAAATTATGATGTTCAAAATGTGATTCATAAGAAGGATGTTCTTGATTCACCAGATCTGCCACTTTCATATTTAATTTATCGGCAAGTTCTACAATTTGAGTTCCAGTAAGTTTAGTACTTAACATATCTATTTCCTGAATAGGCAATCCTTCAGCTTTGGCATAAGCTAAAGTTTGTTTAGCTCTTCCAGAATTAGAATTGTAATATAAAGTGATCTGATTTTTTGAAGTGGCTATTTCACCCATATGTAATAATTTTATTCTAATGTTTAATATTTGTTTTAACCTTTCAAGATATTACTACATTATCTTATTTGTTTATGTAGCGATATTTTCACCTGCGTGTAATTTCAAGAAGTTTCTTCCAAGATACGATAGATTTCAGGATAATTGAAATCAATGTCCTTTAACTATCCTGTGCTGCATTAACTAATTTACTTTGTAAAGAAGCTTTTGTTCACTCAAATTTTCTTTGATTTTTATCTTCTTATATGTTACTTCCATCAATGAAATGTAAGTGAAACAATCTTTATATAAACCAATGATAGGAGGGAAGTAGAAGGCAGATTCACTTTTGAAACTTTCAATCATCTCTAATTAAGAACAGGAGTATTTATTCAAATTATGATTTTTCTAATATCAATTTCAAGAAGAATTAATGCTCTATTTAAAAGTATGGCGCTGTTCTGCAGTAGAAGATGCCACCAATAATTGGTTAAATGTTCTTATACTATTAAAGTCTCGGGTAATTTCATCAGATACAGCAACTCCAGAAACACCTGTTTCTAATAGCTCTGGTACATCTTCTGTGGTAATTTCACCAAAAGCAATAATAATTGTTTCTGCATTTATAGCGTCAATAATGGCTTTATAACCATTCAAACCTAAAACCGAGGGCATATTATCATTGGTTTTTGTAGATCTAAAAGGACCTAAACTTATATAGTCTATTTCTTTACTAATTAATGTTTCACAATCTTGCAAAGTATTTGCTGTTGCTCCAATACTTTGCCAAGTGTTTAAATGTTTTCTAACTTCAGTAGGGGAGTGATCTAATGGGTTTAAATGAACTCCATCTGCTTTTACCTCTTTTGCTATTTTGTAATGATCGGTTAATATTAGTCGGGTTTGAAAATGAGAGGTGATTTCTCTGGCGGCTTTGGCTAATTTTAAATAATTTTTTTCTGAAACATTCTTTAAATTCAATTGTACTAATTCTGCACCAGAGGTACAGGCTTTTTGAATATTGTCTAAATGCTCTTTTCCAGAGTTTCCTTGAGATATGTAATGGAGTTTTGGTATGATCATGTTTTAATATTTGTGATCTTATTGTATGTATATCTTAAATTTCAAAAAGAATAACAGTTTATATGGATTTACTGCTGTGAAATTATCTTACACATATCAACAATCAATCCAATAGCGCCTATTTGTTATTCATTTCTAACAGACTTTCTAATGCATAAAATAATCTGTTCTTAGCATTTTCTTGCGATCCAAAAATAGATCGAAACAATGTTCCATTTTCTGAAATTAGTAGCCATTGTGGCGTGCCTTCAGCGTTAAATTGGTCAAAAATCTTGTGGTGCTCATCTATATAAATAGGAAATGGATTCTCGCCACTTGTAAAAATGCATTTAATGCTTTCTTTTGTAGCTTCTCTATTTACGAAATTAGAATGTATGCCTGCAACTTGAAGCGATGGAAATGTTTGCTGAAACTCATAAGCCAAAGGAATTGCTCGTCCAGTACAACCCATACAATCATTGTTATAAATAATAAGTAACAAGGCTTTATTTTTATAGGTTGTCATTAGATCTACAGCAGCGCCTTCTAAATCTAAAACTTTTATGGATGGTATTGGGTCATTCATTAATAGATTTTTCTAAGTTTAGGAATGTTTGCAAATTTAGGGATTTAAAAAGTTCCTTCAATAATTTATATATCGCAGCCCACATGTAGCTTTTAGGTTTTATAGCTTATCCAAAAAATTATAATCCTTGGGAAATACATAGTTTCATATAAAATGGCTAATACATTAAAGTTGACGATATAGTTCTGAAGGCCGATAACTGCTTTTAAAGAACAGAAGAAGTTCTATTCACCGTTTTAATCTAATTATACATTTGTACTATAATTTATATTATGTAAAATAGGGATTATAGAACAGTCTATAAATAAGAAGTTATTCTGTCCTGTTGTTTATTTCATTTCAAATATGCTCTGTATAAAGATCACATGAATAAGAACATAATTATATAAGCTCTAAAACAAAACCCGAACACTTTCTATCAGAAGATGTTCGGGTTTCATTTTTAAGTCTATATTATAATATTATTTTTCTTTATCAGTATAAGGTTTAATATTCCCTTGGTAAGAAATTCCATCTCTTTGGCTGCTATTTACAGAAATATCTGTTCTGTTATTTGGAAATACGGTAACAAAGAATCGTAGATCTTCATTTCCGTCTTGCGTTCCTTTAAAACTCATCACCATACTATTTTCTTTTTTACCTTGTTTTATAGTAACATCTTCAATTGGTCCATCAAATATAATTCCGCCACGATCTCCATATCCGCCACCCATTTGTCTTACTCCGAAATAAGGCAAATTTACATTGGCGCTATCTCCTTGAATTCTTAAAAAATTTGGATTACCAATAAGATCTATTCTGCTTCCGCGTAACGGGAATGCCCACTGGTTCTCGATCTCAAAAGATCGGTCGTTCAATAGATTAGAAATGCTTGTTAGATCTTTACTTTCAGCCGAGTTGGCTTTAGAAGAACCACAAGACACCACTAAAAAAAGAGAAACTAAAGTGAGTATGCTAATAAGTGCTTTTTTGAATATACTATTGTCTACTGATTTTGCTATATTTTTCATTTGCTGGTAATTTTAATTACATGTATTATGTTGCTTAATGATATTCTGCAATTTATATACCATTTAAGTTAATAAATTTTTAGTTTAGTGGTAATCAATTAATATAAAATATCCCCTTCCCTCCTGTTTTAAAAAAATCTATTTAATTTTTTATATTTCAGTACTCTCAAATGTCAAAAAAAGTTTAAAGTTAGAAGACTACTCGTAATGCTAGTTCCTAAAATTGTATTTTGGCTTAAGTAATAAATTCAACTAAATGGCCGGAGAATCTAAACTTGCAATTTATGGCGCTATTGCCGCTAATGCTCTTATAGCAGTAAGTAAATTTATAGCATCTTTTTTTACAGGAAGTTCTGCCATGCTTGCTGAAGGAATTCATTCTTTAATAGACACTGGTAATGGACTTTTACTTCTTTTAGGGCTTAAAAAGGCTAAAAAGCCTGCAGATCATGAACATCCCTTTGGTTATGGTAAAGAGATCTATTTCTGGAGTTTTGTAGTAAGCATCCTGATCTTTGCTTTAGGAGGTGGATTTGCTATTTATGAAGGAATTCACACACTGGGAGATCCAAGTGTTATTGAAGATCCAACCTGGAATTATTGGGTATTGTTTGCTGCTATTATTTTTGAAGGAACCTCTCTTATAATCGCATTAAAGACTTTTAAAAAATCGAATCCCTCAGGGAGATTAATTCCAAATATTATAAAGAGTAAAGATCCTGCGAATTTTGCAGTTATTATAGAAGATACGGCAGCAGTTTCTGGATTGATCGTAGCATTAGGAGGGATTTTTCTATCTCAACAATTAAACAATCCATATCTGGATGGAATAGCATCTATAATTATTGGAGCTCTGCTTCTAGTGGTTGCCACTTTTCTTGCACATGAAACTAAAGGACTCCTCTTAGGTGAAAGTGCACGACCAGAGATCATAGAAGGAATAGAAAATATTATGGCAAATAATTCTCATGTAAAGAAATGGAACTTCCCTAAAACCATGCACTTTGGACCAGACAGTATTTTGGTGGTAATAGAAGTAGATATGTTGGATGATCTGGATCTTTTGGTAGCAGAAAAAAGCGTGCAAACACTCAGAAGTCAGATAAAAGGAAAATTTCCAAAAATAGATCAGGTTTTTATTCAAACCACCAATAAACTTAAGTTGGAACAAGTGATTAAAAGAGCTGAAGATTAACTCCAATCTTTTTATTGTGAATCATAATACACGATAAATATTTTATTTCTCTATAATTCTGAATATCTTTAGGTTAACAACCTAAAAATTAAAATTATGTTTCACCGTTTCAAACATTTTGCCATCATTTTTGTACCATCAGCTATCTTCATTTTTACCTTTTATTACATCAGTACTCATAATATCTTAGATTCTGTATTATTGGCAATAGTAGGGGCCGCTATAGTTGGTGGAATTGTTTCTTTTTTGATGCCTTTTCTTCGAAAAGGAGATTAGAATTCATTAACTTTATAACAATATAACCGCATTACGTAAAATCTCCTTTTAAAAGATATTTCTAGATAATTTACTATTTATAAATCTATCTTAAATTATCCCTAATTTTAGTTTAAAATGTTGTCTAGCGATAGGATATACACGTAATTGCTATAAAATAAATCAATATATATGGAAGCAATATTTCAATTCGTTCAGCTTACCAGAAGTGAAAATCTGGAAGCCTTTACACAGGAAAAATTAGATAAACTTGAAAATAAATATGACTGGGTTATTCGTGCCGAAGTCCACATTAAGAAACAAGAAGGAATGGATCCAAAAGGGTTTATCTGTAATATAAAATTAAGTGTTCCAGGACCACTAGTATTCGCAGAATCTAATGAAGATTCTTTTGAAGCCGCTGTAACAGCAACAATAAAAGATCTTGAAAGACAATTAGCTAAGCGTAAGTCTCAAATGCAAACGCATTAACGGTAATATTTGAGAATAAAAAAATCCCCTTATAAATCTTTATAAGGGGATTTTTTATGCTGAAATATGATAAATCTTAATCTACGTTATATACAAAGGCTCTATATTTTAATAAGGCCACAAATACAACTCCTCCTATAGCATTACCGAGAATGGCAAGGCTTTCAAATTTAAGATAATCAAAAATTGTGATCTTTGGAGAACTCAAAAGGCCTGCAAAAACTTCTACATTACCAACAATACTGTGATGTAAACTTGTAAACGCCATGATCCCGGTGATCATGATTATTAAAAGAATTCTACTTACAGTATCCTGTGCTGATGTGAGTAACCAGGAAAGTAAACCCATAAGCCATCCTGCCAGAATTGCACTTACCAATATAATTTGAGGTGAGTATGAGGTAACATGGGTGGCGATACTTTCTACTGCTGCAAGTTCAAATATGCCTAATGCAGGTCCAATCCATATTAATAATGCGGCCATGGCACAACCTCCAAGAAGATTCCCGAAGATCACCAATCCCCACAATTTTAATAAGTTAGCTACAGACTGTTTTTTATTTAAAACCGGTAAACTCAATAAAGAGGTTTGCTCTGTAAATAATAACGATCTTCCTAAGATCACCATTATAAAGCCTGCCGGATAAACAAAAGTCATCAGCTTAAATATAGTGTCTTGTGCTACTTTTCCATTGAAATAGGTATATACAGAACACATCAATAAAAAACTAAAACCAATTTCTAAGCCGGCCGTAAAAGAACAAAGAGCAATGCTCCCTGGGCTATTTCCAAAAACTGCTTTCCCTTCTTCTAACTGTTCATTTAAAATTTCCCCATGTTTTCTTGGCTTGCTCTCGTCACTTTCATTTTCAGAATCTTTAAGTTCAGAATCTATATTTTTTTGCTTCTGTTCCTTTTCTTGTTCCTGCTCTTGCTCTTGCTTTTCAATTTCTTCTTCTTTCATAGTTACTTAAAGGTTGTTTGCTTTTACCTTTCTTAAGCTATTCCCTTAAGTAAATGGTATTTCTTTTTTTACTAAGATATCATTTTTTCTAACTGCTCCCTATTTACAGATTGCCCATAAATTTTCTCGTCTGGATCCATGATCTTTGTTTGAGTAAGATCGCCAACATAAACAGCATCAAAACCAATATCTTCAATCAGTTTTCTGGTAGTTTCTTTGCTTTGCTGATCCTGAGCTGCATATGGAATTGCCAATTTATCTGTTTCCCTGAAAGCTTTATTTTTTAAATGATCTGCATAAATTGTATTAAAAGCTTTTGCTGTTTTTGCTGTATTGAATTTCATGGCGGTATATTCAGATGCATTTCTGTTAGAATCTTTGACTTCTTGGGCCATTTCACCATCTCTTTCCGGATATGGATTGGTAGCATCAATAATTACTTTTCGGCCATATTCTCCTGCATATAATTCAGATAACCTATCTAAGGCTTTATATGGAACAGCCAACAAATATACATCGGCCTTAGCTTCAAAAGCTTTTTCTATACTTACTGCCTTAGATTTTCCTCCAGCTTCTCTTACTATATCATTTAATTCTTCTGGATGTCTAGAGCTAAACAATACTTCATGGCCAGCTTTTGCCCAATGTTTACCTAAGTTTCCTCCAATATTTCCGCTTCCTATAACTCCAATTTTCATAATCCTTTTCTTTTTTTGATTCGTAAATTATTAATTATGCTTTTAGCCCTTTATCTTCTAATTTCTCTTTGAATTCATTTATAATTCCACCTTTTAATAATATCTCGATCTGTCTGTCGCTTAAGGTATGTTTAGTCTCAAACTCTACAGACTCTCCATTATCTTTTTGAACCAACACTTTTATATTATTTCTGCTTTTAATATCTGAAGGCAGATTTTTAAGAATTACCATATCTCCTTGCTCAATTTTATCATAATCCTCAATATTGATAAATTCTAAAGGCAGAATTCCAAAATTCACTAGATTTTGCCATGCAATTCTAGCATAACTTTGAGCCAAAACCGCTACTTGTCCAAGATATTTAGGAGCTAAGGCTGCATGTTCTCTGCTGGAACCTTGAGCATAATTTTCTTTGGCAACAACCACATGTCCCCCATGTTCAGATTTTGCTTTTTGTGCACGATCATAAAAAGTATCGTCTATAACCGTGAACGAATATTTGCTGATTTCGGGTAGGTTACTTCTAAAAGGTAACACCTCTGCTCCTGCTTTCAAGATCTCATCGGTAGAGACATTATCTCCCATTTTTAATAATACAGGCACATTATATTTTTCTTGTAAAGGATCTATATGTGGTAAGGTTTTAATATTCGGACCTTTTTTAAGTTCTACCTGAGAACCATCTTCTAAAGGAGCCACCAACATGTCGGTATTAATAATATCGATATCTGGATGAATAAATTGAGGATAGCTCATATTGTATAATTTCTCCAGATCTCTAGGATCGGTAATCTTTCCTGTTAATGCTGACGCTGCTGCAGTTTCAGGACTACATAAGTGCACCATATCATCTTCGGTACCGGATCTACTAGGAAAATTTCTAGGCATAGTTCTTAAACTGATAGTGTCAGAGGCCGGAGCTTCCCCCATCCCAATACAACCCATACATCCAGACTGATGAAATCTGGCACCTGCTTTTATAAGATTGGCAAATGCTTTATTCTCTATCATATTTTGAATGATCTGTCTTGATGTTGGATTTACATCAAATGAGACTTCGTTGTTTATACTTTTATCTTTTACAATGGCTCCAGCCATCCAGAAATCTCGTAATCCAGGATTGGCAGAAGATCCAATTACAACCTGGCTGATTGGTTTACCTGCAACTTCGCTCACGGGTACTACGTTCCCCGGGCTCGTTGGTAAAGCGATTAACGGTATAAGATCATCAAGTATAATTTCATCTTCCAAATCATAAGTACAACCTTCATCTGCTACCAATTCTATCCAGTCTTCTTCTCTTTGCTGCGAGCGTAAAAATCTTTTAGTCTCTTCATCACTAGGAAAAACGGTGGTTGTTGCACCAAGTTCTGCTCCCATGTTTGCAATTACGTGCCTGTCCATAGCACTTAAATGTTTTAAGCCTTCCCCGTAATATTCAATGATCTTTCCAACACCACCTTTAACATCATACCTTCTTAACATTTCCAGAATAACATCTTTGGCACTTACCCAATCTGGTAATTTTCCTGTTAGTTTTACCCCCATTACTAGTGGCATTTTTACAAAATATGGTTGTCCTGCTATGGCTGCAGCTACATCAAGTCCACCGGTTCCTATTGCCAGCATTCCTAAAGATCCCGCTGAAGGGGTGTGACTGTCTGACCCAACCATGGTTTTTCCTGGTTTCCCAAATCTTTCCATGTGTACAGGGTGACTTACTCCGTTTCCGGGTCTACTATACCATAACCCAAATCTTTGTGCTGCAGATAGTAGGAATAAATGATCATCTGCATTCTTAAAATCTGTCTGCAGTAAATTATGATCTACATATTGCACAGCTACTTCAGTTTGAGCTTTTTTCAATCCCATTGCTTCTAGTTCTAGTTGAACCAGAGTTCCTGTAGCATCTTGTAAAAGAGCCTGATCTATCTTAATTCCTATCTCTTTTCCGGGAATCATTTCACCTTGTAGTAGATGTTCCTTAATTAGTTTTTGGGTTACGTTTAGTTTGGACATAATAAGTTTTGATTTTAACCTTAAAATATCAATTATAATCCGGTTAATTAGCAGGTTTAACAATACCTTATAATTCAACCGTTTTGGTTAAGTTAATTTTGAGAGATTAATAATAAAGATCATAAAATGAATGTTGTAATAAAACGTGCAATTGTTGGTGGAGCAGTTTCTGCTCTTATAATGGGAATGGGAACTTATTTTTTAGGAGAACTTTCCGGGTATAAAGCAAAAGAACTTTTAACCTCTTCTCTCTCCGGTATCAACATGCTTTGTAACACAGTAATTCTAGGGGCTTCCACGATCTTAGCGCTGATGCTTACCTTGTTGAGTATTAGTAGAGCATCTGAATCGAGATTAACAAAAAGACACTATAAAGATGTACTGGCTATCGCAAAATTTGATACCATATTAATAATTGTATCAATACTTACTTTCCTCTTGCTGAATCTTCCAATAACCGAAAGTGAAGGTGTTCCCAGCACTTGGTTTGTTACCATTTATTATGTGAGTTTGGCAATGGCTTCCATTTTGGGTGGAGGATTTATCGCAATTGTTACTATGCTTTATGGAACTATTGCCAGTTTGATTCTAATTGTAGGCTTAGGTGTAGTGGATCATCCTCTGGTAGATCATGAAGATGTAAAGAATGCCAAGGAAGATGGTGATATTATCAATGAGTAAAAAAGAATGAGACTATTCGAAAAGTGATTTAGGTTCGTCAAGCGGAATTTATTAAGAATTATATTCCCGGGAGGGAAATCTTATATAAACTGGACTTGACGAGAAAATACTTTAGAAATAGTCTCTCCTTAATATTTTTAGAATTTAGATTACTCCTCTACTCTACTTAATTTGTTTAAAATATCGGTTTGGTTACCTTCTTCTAAATTAAAACCGGGTTTTCCATGAAGTGGGAAAAGATATGTAAATTCTTCATCAAAGGCTCCCCAGCTTTCAGCCATTCCAAATTCATCATTTTTGCTTTTCAATTTAGGTTTATGAAAAGTATTCTCATCAGAATCATATCTAGAACCAATAGCATCTTCACCGGTAAAAAGCATTCCTTCATTAATTTCAGAATAAATAAGAACAGAACCTCCTCCATCTCCTGGAAGATCGAATATTTTTAATGAGAAATGTTTAAAAATCTCATTTTTGGCAGTAATATCTTTGGTCTGAAAATCGTCGTGAATAGAATTCCTTGGATGCGTATAAATTGGAGCGCCTCCGGCATCTTCAGAAAGAGTTTTTAGATCGGTATGGGCATTCTTTAAAATGATACCGTTAGAGATTAAAATGGCTTTTATATTATATCCATCTGTTACAAGTTTTTTAACAGCCTCACTAGAAGACTTTTCTACAACATCAATCAGAATAATGTCCTGTCTATTTAGATGTCTTATTGCGTAACCTTGACTTGCACCGTCTTCAGTTTCATCTCCTTTAATTATAAAGGTATCAGGAATAAGTTTTAAAAATTTTCCGGTTTCTCCCTGTGCTATAAATTCAGCCGATTGGCTATGTAACACTTCCATTTTATCTACGGTCTTCATATATTATATTTTTTAGTTTGTGTAACCAATTTACAAATGGAAGGTTTTTTGGCAATCCAATTTAATATTGTTTAACCTGGTTTTAGGAGTTCGTTAACGCAAGCACGAAGGCAGATAATTTACCGTGATGTGAAATTGAAAAATTTTCGTTTTCATCAACTCCTTTATTCAATAAATGAGGAATGAAATTATGGTCTTTTTCTATGGAAATATCTACTAATGAAATTTTCTTAAGTTTAGAATAATAGGTTCTTAATTCTAATTTGATATTTACTTCCTTCTCAAATATCTTTTGATTTTTTTGTTGAGGAGTAGAAAATGCAATGCAGTGAATATATTCCTCAGTTCTTGAGATCTCTGCGGAATAATTCTGTTCTAAAATGATTACAGATCCTTTCAGATCTGAATTATTCAGATCACTATAAATTTCACATTCAAAAGCTGAAGGATTATAGGTTCTAGATTGTGAAAATTTACGTTGGTGGGCTTTATAAGATGCTTCCTTCATTGCCCAAAAAATAGCAACAAGCAATTCAGGTTCTTGAGAGTCTAGAATTTGTTGCTGTTCAGTTTCTGTAAATAGCTTTTTTAAATAATTGTCACGTTTCCAATTAGTTTCTTTACGAAACAATTCAAGGTCTATGATATCATTACCAATCAACGGGCTGCCAATTTTCTTTCAATGATGTGCTTCGCATCTTTAACGGTTAGCATTTCATTCATAGAATCGTTATCAATCTCAATATTATATTCGTCTTCTACGTCTAGAATTACATCTACCAAATTCGCCGAATTTATCTTTAGATCGTTTATAAAATCAGTGTTCTCGTCAAAATTTTTAAGAGCTGGTTTGTTCTGGGTATAAGGTGTAACAATCTTTTTGATCTTTTCTAAAATTTCTTTTTCTGTCATTTTTTCAATTTTTTCTGAAGATATAAAATACCCTTTAATGCTAGGTTAAATTATTAGTTTAAGGTTGATATTTCTTTAAAATAGCCACTGCATTCACATCTCCAAAGCCAAAACTTGCTTTCGCAATAATATCTACTTTTTGATTTTTTGTCTTCAGCGGAATCTTATCTGCGCTGATTATCTTAGTAATATCAGGATGTAGATCTTCACAATTAACATTCCCAAAAATAAAATCGTTTTTTATCTGAAGTACACTCGAAACCAACTCAATACTTCCTGAAGCACTTAAGCAATGCCCCGTCATTCCTTTTAAAGAATTGATATATGGAAAATCTTTACCTTTTAAATTTAAAGCTGAAGTCCAATTCTTAACTTCTACACTGTCTTTAGCTGTTGCGGTAAGGTGTGCATTTATAACATCTATATCTTTAGAAGAAATCTCTGAATTTTCTAGAGCGCTTTTAATACAACGCTGCACGGCAGTATCATTGGCTGCAGTCATACTTCCACCCCCACGTTGACCACCACTATTCACATTTCCACCCAAAACTTCAGCATAGATCTTAGCGCCTCTCTCTAATGCAGATTCTAGATCTTCTAACATAAGTGCCCCTGCTCCACTTCCGGGAACAAAACCTGAAGCTGTTGCACTCATGGGTCTGGATGCATTCTGAGGATCATCGTTATAATTTCCGGGTAAAATTCTCATCGCATCAAATCCACCCCACACGTAAGGGCCATGATCACTGCAACTTCCAATCAACATCCGTTTTGCTTTTCCATCCTGAATTCTTTCAAAACCCATCAACAAAGCTTCAGTACCTGTAGTACAGGCAGAAGAATTAGTTGTTACTTGATTTCCACAGCCAAAAATTCCACCTAAATAAGCGCTTATGCCACTAGCCATTGTTTGTAGTACACTCGTACTTCCAAGTCTTCTTGTTTTACCTTCGTCTATTAAATGAATCGCTTCTCTAAATTTATCTACTCCTAGAATTCCGGTTCCAAAGATAATTCCCGTCTCCCAATCTGGTTCATCGGTCTCAGAAATTGGTAATCCGGCATCTTTCCAAGCGTCTGTTCCGGCAATTACACCATAAACGATACCACTACTATTCAAACCTCTTAGCTGAAGTGGTGTAAAATATTGGCCTTTTAATTCTTCAGAAACCTTCGGTTTTCCACCAATCTGACAACTAAAATTGAGCTCTTTTAATTGTTGATGAAATTCAATTCCACTTTCACCATTTCTTATAGCTTCTTCGAAATTTGAAATTCCAACACCATTAGGAGAAGTAACTCCTAAGCCAGTTATTACTACACGTTTTTTCATGCTGTTGTAGTCTTTAGCATTCCGGCAATCTCTCCTTTGCAAACCAGATTTCCTTCAGTATCTAACATTTCTACCTCACATTTTAATTTCTGAAATCGGAAATAGATCTTCTTAGATTTTACAGTGACTTTCTCACCGGGGTAAACCGGTAGAAAAAATTCCATATTTGTAGAGGTCATAGCAATTTGAAGATCGGAAGAATCTTGACTTTTTTGAGTCTTATTTTCAAGGTTTATTAAATATATACCTAAACATACCAAACCTATTTGCGCCATACACTCGGTTAAAATAACACCGGGAGTAACAGGATTATTCTTAAAATGACCTTGATAGAAATATGAATCTTCCGGAAAACAATAAGTTCCGGATGCTCCATTTTCATCAATTTCAGATATTTCATCTACAAATAGAAAAGGTGAAGTATATGGAAGTTGGTTAAGTAGTTCTTTTGAGTGCACAGGAAATTTTTGATGAAATTAAAATAAGGGCTAAAATTCTATTTAAGATGTTCCCCTCCATTTACAGGAATGATAGTACCTGTGATCCAACTTGCTTCATCTTTACTCAACAGATAAACTGCATTTGCAATATCATTTGGAACTGTTAGACGTTTAAAAGGATTGTGCTTTAAAGCATGAACTCTCAAGGTTTCGTTACCGGGAATCATTTGAAAAGATCTGGTTACAGTAACTCCTGCTTGAATACAATTTGCTCTAATACCATAGGGTGCAAATTCTAACGCCATGCTTCTGGTGATAGATTCTAGAGCTACTTTTGCAGCAGACACCGCTGCGTAATTTGCCCAAGCTTTTTTATTTCCTTCACTGGTAAATGATATTATTCGGGCATCTTTTGCAAATAATTTGGCTTGAAAAACAGCTTCAGTCCAATCATATAAACTAATTGCCATCGCATCTATAGTTAAAGCAAAATCTATATTTTCTAGGAAAGGACCTTCCCCAGTCATGGGTTTTAAATTTCCTTTGGCAATACTATGAACCAGCGTTCTAATTTTACCTTCAGAACCAAGAACCTCTTTAATTTGCTGGATAAGTTCAGCTCTTTTTTCCTTTTGAATGGCATCAACATTAAAGCTTTCAAATTTTACTCCTGTTCCTTTAATGTCGTTAAAAGCTTCTTCTATATCCGGAATTTCACTTCTTCTATCTCTATGAATGATGATAATGTTCATTCCGTGATGAGCCAGTTTTCTAGCGGTTGCAAGGCCTAAACCACTACTACCGCCCAAAATAAGCGCCCAATAATTTGTTCCCTTAAATTCTTCTACCATTGCAATAAAATTCTTTGTGCAGAAAACCCGGGACCAAAACTTAGCATTAAGCCTTGTTCTCCTTTGGCCATCTCTTTGTTTAAAAATCTTTCTAATACATAAAGTACAGTTACACTACTCATGTTGCCATATAAACGCAAAACTTCGCGCGTATCGTCGATATTCTTTCCTAAGGTACCAAAAAGATCAGAAACTGTTTGTACAATTTTTTTTCCACCGGGATGAAATATAAGGTGATCTACATTCTCTATATTAGTTCCATGCTTTTCTAAGAACGGATGAATGATCTGAGGGAAATGTTCCGAAATTGTAGCGGGAACACTTTCATCTAAGATCATCTGGAGTCCGCTATTTACCACTTTAAAGCCCATCAAATGTGTAGCATCAAAAAAGTGATACATCTCTTCCCCTATTATCTTAGGGCCTTGAATGCCTTCTTCTGAAGATAATAAAACACAGGCAGCACCATCTCCAAAAATGGCAGCACTAACCATGTTGGCCATGCTAAAATCTTCCAATTGAAATGTTGCCGTTGGACTTTCTACAGCAATTACCGCCGCACGCTTTCCGGGATTTGCCTTTAAAAAATTATATGCGTAGATCATTCCTGAAATTCCTGCCGCACAGCCCATTTCGGTAACAGGTAATCTCGTAATATTTTGTCTGAGTTCTAACTCATTGATTAAATATGCATCTAAAGAAGGGATCATAATCCCAGTGCAGCTTACGGTGATGATATAATCTAAAGATTTAGGATCCCAACCTGCATTAGTAAGCGCATTTTGTAAAACAGTATTTCCCAATTTTTTGACCTCTCGAATGTAAATATCATTCTTATCTTCAAAAGAAGTGGCTGTAAAAACTTCTTCGGGAGCCATTATAGAATAACGTTTATCTACTGCTGCTGCTTCAAATATCTTTAAGATCTTTCTTCTAAACCGGTCATCTTTGTCTTCCAACCAAGATTCCACCAATGGCAGGATATCCTTTGTTTCACGAGAATATTTTGGTAATTCTTTTCCAACGTTAACTATACTTACGCTCATATTTTTTATTTCTGAATGATCCATTGATATCTAAAAGCCCATTTCCAGTTAATATCCTGTTTTTTGGCATTTATATGTTTAGAGAATTTTTCTAAATTTTCTTTTTTAAAGCCTCTTAAGATCGAAATTAATCCGTCTTTTCTGGCAATTTCATTGTTGATGAATGCAAAGCAAAAAGCTTGAAATAATCTATAAGCAATTTTGCTTCTATGAAGATCATTTATAACCACTCCAATTCTAGATTGGGCTGTAAATAGCTGCATTAACTGCACTATCTCTGCATCTTTAAAATGATGTAAAGTAAGCGTGCACAATACAATATCAAATTCCTGTTCTTTATATTCTTCGCTAAAAATATTTAAGGCTTTAAATTGTATTTCGGGAAAATCTGAAGAAAGTTTTCTACCAATATCCATGGCATATTCATTCGCATCTATTCCAAATAGTTGAAATTTATAATTATTGTCTTTACCCCATTTTGCGATTTCCCGGAGAACGGCTCCATTGCCACATCCTACATCTGCTATACTATATGTTACATCTTTGGGAAGGTCTTCAAGTAATACTTTAACTCCATTTAAAGTTATTTGGTTTCCCCCCAGCCATTTATTTATGTTATCCAGATCATTCAAGGTTTTTTCTAACTCTGCTCCTTGCAGGTCAAAATCATCCATGATCTCTGCCTCGTCTGTTCTATTTTCGGTACTTATTTTATTCATACAACTGGATTACCGTGTGTTTTTCTAATTATAAATGGCAATATACCAGGCATTAAACTGACTAATTTCTGAGTGCCCTCGGCTAAACTTGGATTTAATAATATTTTTTGGAGGATTCCTCCAAATCTTAGTCTCGATTTAAAATTTGAGTTCCATTTAGTAACGTATTCTTTTTCCATTGCTTTTCGATCTACTCCTTGAGTAGAATAGTTATTTATAACAGCTTCCGAAGCAAGTTTAGCACTATGAATAGCCATTGCCATACCGTTCCCACAAAGAGGATGAATTAAACCGGCTGCATCTCCCAACATCAAAATATGGTCTTCTATAGTAGTTTTCTTTTCAAAAGATATTTGTGCTATACTCAGATCTTTCTCAAAAATATCTTCAGAATTAGTAAAGAAATCTTTTAAATATGGGTTTTTACAGAGCACTTGTAATTTATATTCTTCAGGATCTTTATATTGTTTGAAACTTTGATAGGTTGCTAAGTAACATACGTTAACCGCACCGGTTTCGGTTTTAGAAAGACCACAATATCCTCCATCAAAATTGTGAAGTTCAACAGTATCATCGGGGAAATTAGCGTTAGAATAATGTGCTTTTATTGCAAGCCAGCCATTCTTATTCGCTATAAAACCTCTATTAAGTTTCTTGTCTAAATTAGAACGTTTTCCATATCCGCCTAAAACTATTTCACATTCTATTGATTTGTTCTTGGAAGTTTCAACTTTAAACATATCATTTTCAAACAGAACATTAATGGCAAGATCTTGCAATATCTCTACTCCCAATTCAAGCGCTTTTAAATACAGAAAATGATCTAAAGCAAATCTACTCAAGCCAATCCCACCAAGATCTAGTTCACTTTCAATCTTATTGCCAGACGGGGTGCTGTATATTAATTTGGAAATATGTTTGGGTGAGAGCGAATTTAGTTGAATACCTAATGATTCCAGATACGGTAAGATCTCTGCGGAAATATATTCACCGCAAACTTTATGATTTGGATAGGTGTCTTTTTCTATAACATATACCTTAAATCCATAACTGCAAAGGTGTATAGCTGAAGTCAACCCAGCCAAGCCTCCACCAATAATAACAATCTGACTTTTCTTTTTCACTGCTTGAAGATACTTAAAAGAATAAAAAAACCCGGGTAATACCCAGGTTTTTATTATTGAAGTGAAAAATTATATTATTCTTCTGAAGTAGCTTGTTTAGCCTCTTCCTTCATTGTTTCATTAGCTACAATAGCTAACTCTACTCTTCTATTTTTAGCTCTACCTTCTGCAGTAGTATTATCATATTTAGGTTGAGATTCCCCATACCATTTGGTATCAAATCTTCCACTAGATAGACCATTATTCACTAAATAATTAGTTACAGCTTGAGCTCTATTTTTAGACAACGTAAGGTTGTAACTTTCACTACCAGTATTATCGGTATGTCCTTCAACTAATACATTGGTGTTTGGGTATTCTTTAAATATACCTATCAATTTATTTAGAGTTTCCTGAGATTTTGCATTGATGTTATATTTTTCTGTATCAAAATATACTCCACTGCTTTCGTCAAAAGTTACATTTATTCCTTCACCAACTCTCTCTACTTCAGCTCCTGGAATTTCCTGCTCAATTTGCTTAGCTTGTTTGTCCATTCTGCTTCCAATATATCCACCGGCAGCTCCACCAACAACACCACCAATAATAGCACCTAATGCAGTATTACCTCCTTTAGTATTGTTACCAATAACTCCACCAAGAACGGCACCACTTGTTGCACCTATAACAGCTCCTTTTTGTTTATTGTTAGCATTTTTTGTAGCCTCACAACCTACTAATAGGCTGGCTGCCATAAATAATGCAGCAATTTTATTTAATCCTCTTTTCATAATATCTATTTTTAAATTTTTGTAAAGTTCATTCTAATTACAAAAGGTTTCCCTTCTAAAGTAACGCTTTGTTCCCAGATCATGGAAGTATCTGACAAGGAAACAAGATTCATTCTAAACCCTTGGTTTCCTGTGGTAGATTTATGCTTACTATCAGTTGGTTTTAATAAGAAATCAAAACTTCCAGCAGTAGAATTCTCTTCATCTACAGACCAGTTGAAATAACGCTCTCCGGCAGTACAATCTGCTCCAGAAACACTATAATTACCTTGGTTGTTGTTAGAAACGAAAGTCCAAGAACTTCCTTTAAAACATGCCGCAGAAGCATCGTTAAATAAGGTAACATCAAAGATGCCTGTGTTATTAGGATATGTAACACTATTCAGCATCCAGTCTCCATCAAAAGTTTTTCTTGCTTGAGTGGCCACTTTACTAGGTCCACAGGAAACGATTAATAATGCTGCCGTAATTACAAATAACAATTTTTTCATGATCTATTAATTTAGTTTAGGAATTAAAAAAATCCAATCAATACACTATAAAATGACTGATTGGATCCTTAAGTTGTTTACTAATTATCGTCTAAATAATCTGCTGATTAATGAGATTACAAGTAACACGATAAAAATGTAAAAAATTATTTTTGCTATGTCTGCTGAACCTTCAGCAATACCACCAAATCCGAAGATGGCGGCAACAATAGCAATAATTAAGAAGATAACAATTAGTCGTATCATAATATTAGTTTATTTGATTAGCTGAAACTAAATTACTCTACGTCTACACCACGAACAAAAGATTATTAATTATTTAACAATGTTTGAGTTAAGATGTCTTAATTATTGACAAATCATCATAATGTTTTATTAATATGATATTAAATCATCTAGCTTTTCCTTAATACGCTGTTTAGGTAAATATTGATTTTCTAGCAATGCAGCGAATGGAATTGGAGTCTCTAAACTGCTGAGTCTCATTACTGGTGCATCTAAATATTCGAAGCAATTTTCTGTAATCATTGCAGAAATATCTGATGCTATACTACCAAAACCGGAGTCTTCTGTAACTATAAGAACTCGTCCAGTCTTTTTAACCGATTTGAAAATCGCTTCTTTATCTAAAGGTTGTAAAGTTCTTAAGTCTAACAAATCTATATTGTAATCAGAATTATTATCTAACATATCCAATGTCCAGTGAACCGGAGCTCCATAAGTAATTATAGTTGCAGTCTCACCTTCTCTTAATAAAGCGGCTTTACCAAATGGAATTGTGTAATAATTTGTTGGAACATCTTGCCTAATACTTCTATATAACCCTTTATGTTCAAAGAATAATACCGGATTAGGATCATTCAAGGCTGTATTCAATAATCCTTTTGCATCGTAAGGGAAAGCCGGGTACACCACTTTTAATCCCGGAGTTTTAGTAAACCAAGCCTCGTTTGTCTGACTATGAAACGGCCCTGCTCCTACACCGGCACCACAAGGCATTCTAACTACTACATCTGCATTTTGGCCCCATCGATAATTTACCTTGGCTAAATAATTAACTATTGGATTGAAACCGGAACTCACAAAATCTGCAAACTGCATTTCTACCATTGCTTTCATTCCTTTAATAGAGAGTCCCATGGCTGTTGCTACAATACCAGATTCGCATATAGGAGTATTTCGTACTCTGTCTTTACCAAATTCTTCTAAAAATCCATCGGTAATTTTAAATACTCCCCCGTATTCTGCTATATCCTGTCCCATTAAGACAAGATCTTCATGCTTTCGCATAGATTGCTTTAAGCCTTCAGAAATAGCATCTATAAATCTAATATTTTCAACTTCATCATTTGGTCTATATTCTTCGTGATCATAAGCTTTATACACATCATTTAATTCAGATTCTAAATTGGGTTGAATGGTTTCTTCATCAAAAGCCAATTTAAGATTTTGATTTATTTCAGTCTTTATCTCTCTGTGGTATTGATTATTGATGTCTTCGGTAAGAACTCCTTTCTCCTCTAAATAACTTTTGAAATTAGAAATTGGATCTTTTTCTGCCCAAGCCGACATTAATTCTTCTGGAACATATTTAGTACCACTAGCCTCTTCATGACCACGCATTCTAAAGGTTACAAATTCTAACAGTACAGGTCTTGGATTCTTTCTAACACTTTCGGCAATTTCAGAAACCTTGGTGAATACGTCAATAATATTATTTCCATCTATCTTATGAGCTTCCATGCCATAACCCAGACCTCTATCCATAATATCTTTACATCTAAATTGCTCTGAAGATGGCGTAGAAAGTCCATACCCATTATTTTCTACACAAAATAATACAGGAAGATCCCATACAGATGCAATATTCAAAGCTTCATGAAAATCTCCTTCGCTAGTGCCTCCTTCTCCTGTAAATACTGCAGTTACTTTATTTTCATTCTGAAGTTTATGGGCCAGAGCAATTCCATCTGCAACCCCTAATTGTGGTCCTAGATGAGAAATCATTCCTATGATCTTAAATTCTTGAGTTCCAAAATGAAAACTCCTATCTCTACCTTTAGTAAATCCATTGGCTTTACCCTGCCATTGAGAGAAGAGCCTATAAAGAGGGATTTCTCTTGATGTAAAAACACCTAAATTTCTATGCATTGGTAAGATATATTCGTCACTCTCTAAAGCACTGGTAACTCCTATAGAAATAGCTTCCTGCCCAATGCCGCTAAACCACTTAGAAATTTTACCTTGTCTTAATAAAATAAGCATCTTATCTTCTATAAGCCGAGGTTTTAGCATTGCTCGATATAGTTGAAGGAGTTGGGAATCACTAAGATTAGTGTCAGAATATTTCATGGTGACTGAATGAGCGGTATTAGATATCATAAAATAGATTTGTTACCCAAATGTAATTAAATTTAAATCCAAGTTCATAAACCAGAAGAAAAATAAATACTACCGTAATTTTAATTAACTTTGTTAGTTCACTAAATAAAAAAAGCAGTAAAATGGCAATGAATAATATACCTAGCGTAGATCTTTCAGACTTCTTATCTGATGATCCCAAAAGGAAACAAAAGTTTGTTGATGAAATTGGAAAAGCCTATGAAGAGATAGGGTTTGTATCCTTAAAAAATCACTTTTTAAGCGATGATCTTGTTAACGAATTATATAAAGAAGTAAAATCTTTCTTTGATCTTCCTATTGCTGCAAAGCAGAAATATGAAATTGAAGGTCTAGGTGGCCAAAGAGGTTATATTTCTTTTGGAAAAGAACATGCTAAAGGAAAAAAAGAAGGAGATCTTAAAGAATTCTGGCATTTTGGACAAGAGGCTGCTGCAGATGCAGAATTAATTGAAGAGTACCCTCAAAATGTACAAGTAGAAGAACTAAAAGATTTCAACCATACCGGGATGGAAGCTTATAGAATGTTAGAAAAAACCGGAATTTACGTACTTAGAGCTTTGGCTCTATATATTGGGCTAGATGAGCATTATTTTGATCATTGGGCTAGTAATGGAAATAGTATTTTAAGACCTATACACTATCCTCCAATTTATGAAGAGCCTAAAGGTGCAGAGCGTGCAGGAGCACATGGTGATATCAACCTTATTACTTTATTAATGGGGGCTTCTACCGGAGGACTTCAAGTTCTTCGTAAAGATGGTGAGTGGATAGATGCTATTCCAGAAGAAGATGAATTGGTTATTAATGTAGGAGATATGTTGGAGAGACTTACCAACAACAAATTAAGATCTACTATACATAAAGTGATAAATCCTCCAAAAGAGCAATGGGGAAAACCTAGATATTCTATACCATTCTTTTTACACCCTCGTAGCGAGATGCCTTTAAATTGTCTAGAAGAATGTATAGATGAAAATAACCCTAAACATTATGAGGATATTACTGCTGGTGAATTTTTACACCAACGCCTTGTAGAAATAGGACTTATTAAAAAATAGTTATGGCAAAGAAAAAGTTAGGATTGGAAGATCTTGGCGGTTTCGTATTTTCAACTAATGATGATTTTGAACCGGATGTTGGAAATCAGGGATTAAAAGATGAAACTCCCTCGCCACAAGATCAACGTTTAGAAGCGCACTTTAGCAATAAAGGTCGCGGCGGTAAAACGGTTACCGTAATAAAAGGTTTTGAAGGAACAGATGAAGATCTCATCTCTTTAGGCAAACAACTTAAAAAGAAATGTGGCGTTGGTGGATCTGTTAAAGATGGTGATATAATTATACAGGGAGATGTGCGCGAAAAGATCATGCAACTCCTAAAAGATGATGGGTATAAGGTGAAACGAGTGGGTGGATAATTCTAGTCATTAAAAAATTCATGAAATGGCAAAACAATTGCATATTACCAATGGTGATGGATTAACCGATAATATCAAGGAGTTAAACCTTGGAGGTGAAACTGTAGTATGGAGGGAAATGCTTTGTGAAGGCCCTACTGTTTATGAGCTTGGTACAGATGAATTTATAGAACTGCGAACTGAATTCTTAAGCTCTAATTACAATATTAGTAAAGAAGAATACGAAACTCAGTTCTTACAGGAATTGAATAAATTAACCAAGGTTAACGAGTTTGATGAAGTAGTTCTATGGTTTGAATTTGATTTATTCTCGCATATAAATATGCTGGCAATTATTAGCCATTTAGACGATCTTAAGATTAATGTTCCGGTTTATTTAGTTTGCAGTAAGAAGTTAAAAGGTGAAGATCAGTTTAGTCCGCTATCTCAATTAAGCCTTAAAGATCTTAATAATCATTACGTTCAACGTATTCACTTAAATGAGGATGATTTGGAGATGGCCGATTTAATGTGGCAGTTATATAATGGAGAAAATCCGCAGAAATTGAAATTGCTAATTAAAAAGAAAACCAATTTTGAATACCTGTCTAGCTGTATAAGAGCGCATATAGAGCGTTTTCCTAATTCTACAACAGGATTAAATACATTAGAAAAGAATATTCTGAAATTAATAAGCAGTAATGACATATCTAGCATGAATCAATTGCTAGGATATTCCCTGGAATATCAAGGCTATTTTGGATATGGAGACTCTCAAATGCAAAGGATATTAACCAAGTTGAAACGCTTCTATTCTGAAGAAAATAATCAGATAAGATTAACCCCTGAAGGTACCGAAGCGCTTAATGGAACTCGAAATTTTTATCGAGTACTTAGAAATGAAGAATTTTTTGGTGGAGTTAGAATGTATGATTTTTTATACGATTCTGTTTCACACAATATTTTAAAATTATAGAATGACTTTAAAAGCTTCAGAGTTTATACAAAATAAAGATGGTAGCGTTTACCACTTAAATTTATTACCAGAACATTTAGCCAATACAGTAATTACTGTTGGAGATCCAGATCGTGTAGATCAGGTTACCAAATATTTCGAAAAAGTAGAAGTTAAAATTCATAAAAGAGAATTTCACACCCAAACCGGTTATTATAAAGGGAAACACATAAGTGTGATATCTACTGGAATTGGAACAGATAATATCGACATTGTATTCAATGAATTAGATGCTCTTGTGAATATCGATTTTAAAACAAGAGAAGTAAAAGATAAGCTTACATCTTTAGACATCATAAGAATAGGTACTTCTGGTGGGATACAAACAGATGTTCCACTAGATTCTTTTCTTGTTTCTGAAATGGGAGTTGGTTTTGACTCCCTGCTCCATTTTTATGAGGCAGATGAAATTTTAGATAAAGACTTCTCTAGAGCTTTAAAAGAACAGCTTCAGTTGAAAGATGCCAATGGCTTGCCTTATGTTGTTTCTTGCAGTAAAGAACTTGCTTCAAAATTCTCCAATAACTTTATAAAAGGAGTTACAGTAACCAACTGTGGGTTTTATGGTCCTCAAGGCAGAAAACTAAGATTACCCTTGAGTATGCCTAAGTTGAATGATCTTATGAGTTCTTTTGAATATAAGGGTAAAAAAATAACAAACTTAGAGATGGAAACCGCCGGTATTTATGGCTTATCCAAACTTTTAGGTCATAGAGCGGTTTCTTTAAATGCAATTATTGCGAATAGAGCTACAGGAGAATTTAGTGCTAATCCAGGGAAAACAGTAGACAATCTTATTAAATTGAGTTTAGAAAGTCTTGTAAGTTAAGAGTAATGCTTTAACAGAACATTAAAATTCTTACCTCTTTCATCTTTGTATTTTTGTCTAAACTAAATAACCTATGTTATCAACTCCTGAGACCCAATTAAAACATAGAGACCTTAATTGGTTAAGCTTTAATGAAAGGGTTTTACAAGAAGCTGAAGACAAGAAAAATCCGCTATATGAGCGTATAAAATTCTTGGCAATATTTTCTTCGAATTTAGATGAATTCTTTAGAGTTCGTGTGTCGCAATTAAGGCAAATTAAAAGAGTAGAAAAAAGCATTCGAAAAAAACTAGCCTTAAGACCTAATAAAATCACCAAACAAATTCTTGCTGAAGTTAAAGTACATTTAGACAGATTTGGAAAGATCTATCATGAACAGATCATTCCGGAACTAGCTGAAAATGGTATATTTTTAATAGAAAGTAAAGAATTTAACGAAGAACAAAAAGCATTAGCTGCAACTTTCTATAAAGAGAATGTTGCCCGATATTTAATGCCTAAGAAAATCGATCTTTCTCAAGATTCAGATCTGTTTCTGGAAAATAATACACTCTATTTTGCTATTACTTTTGAAAATAGCGATCATTTAGGAATTGTAAATATTCCTGCAGATGAGTGTGGAAGGTTTGTTGAATTTAAAGATAATGTGATCACTTATTTAGATGATATTATTAGGTTCGAAATTCCAAGTTTATTTTTAAAAGAAGAAGTAAAAGGTGTTTATGAAATTAAAATGTCTCGTGATGCCGAGCTTTATATTGAAGATGAATTTAATGGAGTTTTAGCTGAAAAGATATATGCTTCATTAGCGCAAAGAACAGACGGACAACCTACCCGCTTGCTTTACGATGCTGAAATGCCTGCAGATGTTCAGAAGAAGATCAGAAAAATGCTTCATCTTGGAAAGATAGACATGATGCCAGGTGGACAATATCATAATTTTAGTGACTTCTTCTCTTTTCCAGATCCGGGAAAACATAAGTCTTTACATCCAAAAGCGCTTCCTCTTATAAAGCATAAAGTTTTAGAGAATGCTAAAGATTATTTTGCGATAATTTCAGAAAAAGATCAATCGGTTCATTTTCCATATATGTCTTTTGATTATGTTGAAAATTTCTTAGAACAAGCAGCTACAGATCCGGCTGTGGAAACAATAAAAATATCCCTTTATAGAATTGCAGATGAATCTAAACTGACTTCAAGTTTGCTAAAAGCTTTAAAAAATGGTAAAAAAGTTACTGTATTTGTAGAAGCTAAGGCTAGATTTGATGAAGAGAATAATATAGAATGGGGACATAAATTTGAAGAAAAAGGAGCCAATGTAATATACAGTTATCCAAAGATCAAAGTACACTCCAAGATAATGATGGTGTCTAGACGTGAAGGAGAAAAACTGAAGAAATATGCTTATATAGGTTCCGGGAACTTTAATAGTAAAACTGCTTCAGTTTATTGTGATCACGCTATTTTTACTGCCAATAAATACATTACAAAAGAACTTTCAAGAATTTTTAAAGTCTTAGAGGGCTCTTTAATTATTCCGAGAGAAAAGCACCTGCTTATTTCTCCTTTTTCAACCAGAAGAAGGTTTACGGAAATGATCATGCAAGAGATCGAGAATGCTCAAAATGGAATAAAAGCGGAGATCACTGCTAAAATGAATAGCCTTGAAGATCCTCAAATGATAGAATGGCTTTACAAAGCTAGTAATGCCGGTGTAAAAGTGAGGTTATTAATAAGAGGTTTTACTTGTTTAATTCCCGGTGTAAAAGGTTTAAGTGAAAATATCTACATAACCAGTATACTCGATCAATTTTTGGAACATGGTAGAATTTATGTTTTTGAAAATGGTGGAGATCAAAAAGTGTTCTTTGGGAGCGCAGATTGGATGACTCGAAATCTTGATAGAAGAATTGAAGTAATAGCGCCAATTTTAGATGAAGATATTGCGAAAGAATTCAAAGAGATACTTCAGATACAGTTGGATGATAATGTGAAAGCGAGAATTCAGGATGAAGCAGAAACAAACACCTATGTTCAGAAAAAAGAAGGAGAAAAAGATATAAGATCTCAATTTGAGATCTATGAATATCTAAAAGAAAAACACAGCATATGAAAACTATAAGAATTGGCGGAGTGCCAGAGCATTTCAATTTACCTTGGCATTTAGCTATGGAAGAAGGAAATTTTAAAAACGCCGATTTACAATTGGAATGGACAGATTTTCCCGGTGGTACCGGCGATCTAAATTCAGCACTTAGAAATAATGAAATTGACGTAGCGGTAATTTTAACCGAAGGAATTATTAAAGATATCATAGCCGGGAATTCTTCCAAAATTGTTCAAACTTATGTTCAATCTCCATTGATCTGGGGCATACATGTTGCTAAAGAATCTAAATATCATACGCTTGAAGAATTAGAGAAAACCAAAGTTGCTATTAGTAGAAATGGTTCCGGATCTCAGTTAATGGCTTATGTAAATGCAAAAAATGAAGGTTGGGATATAGACGATCTGAAATTTGAAATAGTTGGAACCATAGACGGAGCCGTTAGTGCTTTACAAAAAGATACCTCTCAATATTTTATGTGGGAACATTTCACCACCAAACCCTTAATAGATAATGGTACTTTTAGAAGAGTGGCAGACTGCCCTACTCCATGGCCATGTTTTGTAATTTCGGTAAGAGAAGAGTTCTTAGCTGCGAATAAAGAAGAGATCAAGAAGATGTTAAGCGTAATAAATGCGAAAACTGTGGATTTTAAAGAGATTCCAAATATTGATAAAACTTTAGCTGCTCGTTATGGGCAGAAAATAGAGGATATCAAAGAATGGCTGAAGTTAACAGAATGGAGTCAGCAGAATTTGACAGAGATAGAATTAGAGAATGTGCAGGAAAGTTTGATGGATCTTAATTTAATTTCAGAAAAAGTGGATAGTTCTGACATTATTTATAACTTGTAGGCGAAATAATTCTGAAATTATATCCAAAACTTAGATGAAAAAACTTTTACTTCCCCTGCTATTGTTATGTTCAATTGTTAGCTTTTCTCAAGAAACTAACAGTGATGTTGAAAATGAATCTACAGAAGTTTACAAAAGAGATCTTGCAAAAAACGAGTTGAGTATTGGAACCTTCAATTTAGTTGCTTTTGGAGCATTAGATATTGGCTATGAGCGTATTTTAACTCCAAATTCAAGCTGGGCTGTAGAAGCTTTTATTTTAGCACTTAATCGTGATAATGAAGATATTGATGATGCCTTTACTAAAGATTTTTCACTTACAGGTAAATATAAATATTTCTTTAGTGAGCATAGAACTGCTTGGGGTTTCTATGTTGATGGATTTGCAATGGTATCTACAGGAGAATATTATAAATACGTAAATGTATTACATAATGGATATAGTCAAAGCGAAAGAGATTATAACAATTATACAGATCTGGCATTAGGTTTTGGTCTTGGAGGAAAATTTGTTTCTAAACAAGGTTTCTTTTTAGATCTTAATGCAGGAATTGGTAGAAACCTATTAAACGATAATTCTCCAACCATCGTTGGTCAATTCAATGTGAATTTAGGATTTAGATTTTAAAGATCTTACCAATTAATTTCGCTTTTACCGTGATCTCTTAGATAGTCATTGGTTTTACTGAAATGTTTATTTCCAAACCAATATCCTCTATTAGCGCTTAATGGAGATGGGTGTCCGCTGGTAAATATGCAATGTTTATTTTGATCTATTTTCGCGCCTTTCTTTTTTGCATAACCACCCCAAAGTAGAAAAACTACATTTTCTTTTTCTTCAGAAATAGCTTTTATAACAGCATCGGTAAATTTTTCCCAGCCTTTGCTTTTATGGGAGGCAGCTTGATAAGCTCTTACGGTAAGTACAGCATTTAATAATAGAACTCCCTGTTTAGCCCAATCTTCTAAATTGCCATGGTCTGGAACAGGCTTTTGGAGATCGGTATTTATTTCTTTATAGATATTTACCAAAGAAGGGGGAACTATTACATTTTCGTTTACAGAAAAGCATAATCCGTGTGCTTGATTAGGACCGTGATAAGGATCTTGTCCTAAAATCACAACTTTTATATCATCAAAAGGAGTGAGATTAAAGGCTTCAAAAATGTTCGAAGCTTCAGGATAGCAGGTGTGAGTATCATATTCCTCTTTAACATAGCTTACCAGCTCTTTAAAATAAGGCTTTTCAAATTCAGAATTTAAAACCGTTTTCCAGCTATTATCAATATTGACCTTCATTATTATTTAAGTAAATTTGTAGAACCCAAAATTAGGGAAAATTAAGTATGATAAAAATTGCAGCCAAAACTCTTCTCGATCTAGAATTTCCTTCCGTTTGTAAACAGATAAGCGAATTGTGTATCACGCAAATGGGAATTGATAAAGCGCTAGAGATAGTTCCATATACCACTTACAAAAAAGCCCTATTCGGTCTTCATCAAACCAATGAATATGTTGATTCTTATCAGCAAGATAGCAGGATCCCAAATCATGGTTTTGATAGTATTCATAAAGAAATCAAGATGTTGGGTATTGAAGAAGCAGTTTTAGAACTAGGAAGTTTCAGAAAGATCGCTTCTTTATCTGAAACAGCAAATACCCAAATTAGATTCTTTAATAAATTCCAAGAACTGTATCCTTCGTTATATGAAACTACAGAGCCTATAGAATATACCAAAGATATCACTACTAAGATCGATGAGATCATCAGTAAATATGGAGAGGTTAAAGATGAAGCCACCCCCCTTTTGTTGAATACCAGAAGAGCAATGAACGCTGTAAAAGGTAAGATCAACACTAGTTTTGGAAGTGCTCTAACCACTTATAACGGGTATGGATATTTAGATGAGATCAAGGAAAGTGTAGTAGAAAATGTACGTGTGCTTGCTGTTAAAGCCATGTACCGTAAAAAAGTGAAAGGTGGAATTTTAGGAAATTCCAAAACCGGAAGCATCGTTTACATTCAGCCGGAAGCTACTATGAATCATACTAGAGAGCTTAACAATTTGGAGTATGAAGAAAAAGAAGAGATCAATAGGATTTTAAAAGCGCTTACCAACTTTTTAAGACCTTATAAGGAACTTTTGATTGATTACCAGGATTTGCTTAGTGAAATTGATGTAGTTGCCGCAAAAGCTAAATATGCAAAGGAGATCAACGGAATTCTGCCAAAGATTACTAAAGATCGAGAATTGCATTTAAAAGATGCCTATCATCCGCTTTTATATAGGAATAATAAACAACGGGGAGAGAAAACCTTTCCGCAGAGCATAGAATTATCTAAAGACAATAGGATTATTGTGATCTCCGGACCTAATGCCGGCGGAAAAAGTATCACTTTAAAAACTGTGGGCTTACTTCAAGTAATGCTTCAAAGTGGTGTGCTTATTCCGGTGCATGAATACAGTAGAATGTGCCTTTTCAATAGGATCTTAACCGATATTGGAGATAATCAGTCTATAGAAAATCATTTAAGTACTTATAGCTATCGTTTGAAGAACATGAATTATTTTCTGAAAAAATGCGATGATAAAACTTTATTCTTAATAGATGAATTTGGAACCGGTAGTGATCCTGAATTAGGAGGTGCTTTAGCCGAAACTTTTTTAGAAGTTTTCTATGAGCGTGAATCTTTCGGGATCTTAACCACGCATTATACCAACTTAAAAATGTTGGCTAATGAATTGCCTAATATGACCAATGCAAATATGATGTTTGATTCCAGAACTTTGGAACCAATCTACAAATTGCAATTGGGAGAAGCCGGAAGTTCATTTACATTTGAAGTAGCTCAGAAAAACGGAATTCCTTATAGTTTGATCAACAGATCTAAGAAAAAGGTAGAACGCGGAAAGATTAGATTTGATAAGAGTATTGCAGATCTTCAAAAAGAACGCAGCAAGCTTAAAAAAACTACAGATTCTCTTAAATCTAAAGAACTGATCACTGCTCAGCAAAAAGATAAGCTGGAAGAGACCAATGCAAAAATTCAGCAGAAATTAGAAAGTTATCAGGAGTTATACGACTCTAATCAGAGGTTGATCTATCTTGGACAAAAGATCAATGATCTTAGCGAAAAATATTTCAACAATAAGAAAAAGAAAGAGCTTATTGGGGAGTTCGTAAAAATTGTGGAAATTGAAAATTCTAAGAGAACTAAAGAAACTGCAAAAGAAGTAAAGGTCAAAAAAGCTAAAGAAAAAAAGGTTGTTCAAGAAGCTGAGAAGAAAGTTGAAGTTATAAGACAGCGCAAAAAAGAAGAAAAGAAAAATGTTGAGCTGCAGCAACAGAAAGAAGCCAATAAGCCTAAGGCGAATTTAAAAGTTGGAGATCGAGTTAGACTTGAAGATGGAAAAGCTGTTGGTTCTATAGATTCTATAGAAAAAGGGAAAGCCAATGTTAATTATGGTATGTTCACTACCAATGTTTCTTTAAACCAATTAGAATTGGTGCAAGCCGCTAAAAAGAAAAAGTAATGGGAAATATTCCGGAAAATAAAAAGATTATCTTGTTTGATGGGGTTTGTAATCTCTGTAACTCTGCAGTGAATTACGTGATAGAGCATGATCCAAAAGATGTTTTTAGGTTCGCTTCTTTACAAAGTGAAGCCGGAATACAGCTTATGGAGCAACGAGGAATAGATCCTAATGCTATAGACTCTATAATTCTTATTCAGCCCGGAATTGCCTATTATAAAAAATCTACTGCGGCACTTAAAATATCAAAAGATCTTTCCGGTAGCATCTCTTTATTGAGATTTTTCTCTGTGCTACCGGAATCTTTTAGGGATATAGTTTATGATTTTATCGCAAATCACCGTTATAAATGGTTTGGAAAAAAAGATGCGTGTATGATTCCAACTCCCGAACTAAAGGCTAAATTTCTGTAGCAACTTCTTTTTCTGCAGGATCTTTTTCATAGTTATCATCCCAATCTTTTACATTAGGAGGTCCTAATTTATCTACAGATTTCGCAACTAACATTGCAACGGCAGCATCACCTGTTACGTTTACAGTTGTTCTACACATATCTAAAGGTCTGTCTATAGCAAATATTAATGCTAAGCCGGCTTCCGGAATTCCTGCTTGTGCCAATACAATTACCAACATCACCATTCCTGCACCAGGAACAGCTGCAGAACCAATGGAAGCCAAAGTTGCAGTAGCAATTATTCCTAATTGAGTACCAAAAGATAGATCCATACCAAAAGCCTGAGCAATAAATACAGCAGCTACTGCTTGATACAAACTTGTACCATCCATATTTATGGTGGCACCAATTGGCAATACAAAACTCGCAACTTCTCTATGAACACCCATATGCTCTTCTACTCTTTCCATGGTTACAGGAAGTGTAGCAGCGCTAGAACTGGTAGAAAATGCCAATAATTGAGCAGGAGCCATTCCATTCAGGAAGAAAGAAGGCTTGTTCTTGGTGAAGATCCAAACTATCAATACATAGAATCCAATCATTAACGCTAATCCAATCAACACGGTAAGTGCATACATTGCTAATGCGGCGAAAAGGTCTGTACTAGGCGATTCTACCACCAAAGCAGCCAATAATGCAAATACACCATAAGGAGCCGCTAACATAATCAAGTCTATCATTTTTAAAATGACTTCATTAAAACCATCAAAGAAATCCTTAACCGGTTTACTTTGTTTTTCAGGGATCAAGATCAACCCAATTCCGAAGAAAATTGCAAAGAATATCACTTGTAACATATTTCCATTATCACTAGCAGCTCCAAAAATATTTGAAGGCACTAAGTCTTCTAATGCTTGTAATGGTCCTGCATCTTTCTGCTTTTGAGCATCTGCTATTCTTACATTGGCATCTCCCTCATAACTCGCAATTAGATCATTTCGAGTATCTTCATTAATAGCGCTTCCTGGTTTTATAAGGTTCACCAGTGTCAATCCTATTGAAACAGCAATTACCGTAGTAATTATATAAGTAAGAATAGTTCTGGTTCCCATTTTGGAAAGCTTCGAAATATCCTTTAGATCTGAGATCCCTTTTATAAGAGAAGCCAAAATTAACGGAACAGCAATAAGTTTAAGAGAATTGATAAAGATATTTCCAAAAGGTTTTATCCAATCTCCCACGAAGTCTGGACCCCATGAAAAGTTTGTTAGAACCAATGCGAAAAGAACTCCAAGAGCCATTCCCAATAAAATCTGCCAGTGCAGCGCTAATTTTTTCATAGTATAGTATTGTTGCAATTATATTTTTGAAACTTTATTTTGTAACCAGAAGTCGGCAATTACAAGTGCTGCCATAGCTTCCACTATAGGCACAGCTCTTGGTACCACACAAGGATCATGTCTTCCTTTTCCTTGCATTTCCACTTCTTCACCTTTAGAATTGATAGTTTGTTGCTTTTGCATGATAGTAGCTACCGGCTTAAAAGCAACATTAAAGTAAATATCCATTCCGTTAGAAATTCCTCCTTGAATACCTCCACTTAAGTTGGTGGTGGTGCTTCCATCGGCATTAAAAAGATCGTTATGTTCACTACCTTTCATTTTAGTGCCTTCAAAGCCGCTTCCATACTCAAAGCCTTTTACAGCATTTATGGAAAGCATAGCTTTTCCTAATTCAGCATGTAATTTATCAAAAACTGGTTCTCCTAATCCTTTAGGTACATTTTTGATCACACATTGAACGGTTCCACCCACAGTATCTCCCAGAGATCGAATTTCTTTAATATAGCTTTCCATTTTCTCTGCAGATGCTGGATCTGGACAGCGAACTGGATTAGATTCAATTAAACTGAAATCTAATTCCTCAATGTTTTTATCAATACTAATATTCCCAACAGAAGCGGTAAAAGCGGTAAATGAAATATGTGGGATAACTTGTTTTGCGATAGCGCCTCCCACTACTCTACTCGCAGTTTCGCGTGCAGAAGATCTGCCTCCTCCTCTATAATCTCTTACACCATATTTCTCATCGTAAGTATAATCTGCATGAGATGGACGATATGTATCTTGAATATGAGAGTAATCTTTAGATTTCTGATTGGCATTTTTTATAACAAAACCAATGGGAGTTCCAGTAGTTTTACCTTCAAAGATTCCTGAAAGAAATTCAACCGTATCTGGTTCTTTTCTTTGGGTTACTATAGCAGATTGACCAGGTTTTCTCTTATTTAGATCTTCCTGAATTTTATCCAGATCTAATTCTACTCCGGCAGGACAACCATCTATAATTCCACCAATAGCAACTCCATGAGATTCCCCAAAAGTGGTTAATTTAAAAAGTGTCCCGAAGGTATTTCCGGCCATAAAATCGATTTTGAACAAATGTAATTTTTTAACTACATATTTAAAAGTGTAATCCCTATTAATATTCCCTTAACAATATAGGCTTTTATTAATCTTTTGGTAAGAATACTTTAAATAACAGCTAATCTCATTAAGAGATATATAAGGTTTCTTTGTTCTATAATATTGTGAAATTGCAAAATAAAAGAAAACTTGATCTAGTAGTAATCTCTGATGTGCATCTTGGAATTCTAGGATGTCATGCAAAAGAACTATTACATTATTTAAATTCTATTCAACCAAAGAAACTCATTCTTAACGGGGATATAATTGATATTTGGCAATTTCGAAAAAGCTATTTTCCAAGATTTCATATGGAAGTGATCAAGAAGATCATCAATATGAGTGAGAATGGTACCGAAGTAATTTATATTACTGGGAATCATGATGAAATGCTTAGGAAGTTCAGCGACATTAAAATTGGTAACTTTTCTATAGTAGATAAATTAGTACTAGAACTTGATGGAAAAAAAGCCTGGTTCTTTCATGGCGATGTTTTCGATCTTTCCATTCAAAATGCAAAATGGCTGGCCAAACTTGGCGGATGGGGATATGATGCTCTTATTCTATTCAACAGATTCTTGAATTGGACTTTGGTGAAAATGGGTAAAAAGAAATATTCTTTATCTAAAAAGATCAAAGACAGTGTAAAGAATGCGGTTAAATTTATCAGTGATTTTGAAAAGACAGTTTCAGAATTGGCCATAGAAAATGGATATAAATATGTGATCTGCGGACATATTCATCAGCCAAAAATGATAAGAAAAACCACTAAAAACGGGACGTGTCTTTATCTTAACTCCGGAGACTGGATAGAGAATCTTACATCTTTAGAATACAAAGATAAAAGATGGGCACTAAATTTTTTTGACAAGAACTTGGCTTTAGACCCTTTACCAGAAGAAAATTCCACACACAATAATAGAGACCTCTTAACGGCAATAACCATTCTTGGTAAAACAGGGCTTTAGGATCAAATTCGAAGTCCTGTTTTTATTTTAAATTAAATCAAAGACTCTTTAAGTATAGTAACTGGGTGCTTGGCTTTTCTCTTAGTTCCATCATAAATTTGATGACGGCAACTGGTTCCATTAGCAGCAATAATAGTTTCTTCAGTACTCTTTTTTACAGCTGGAAATAAACTCTGATTCCCAATATTCATACTAATTTCATAATGTTCCTCTTCATACCCAAAAGATCCGGCCATTCCGCAACATCCTGAAGAAATGATCGTCACTTTATAGTTCTTCGGAAAGTTGAGCACATCGAATGTAATAGCCGAGTTTGACAAGGCTTTTTGATGACAATGCGCATGAATCTTAATTTGTTTTGCTTCGGAAGTAAAACTTGGAACTTCAATATTTCCTAATGCCATTTCCTTCTTTAAAAACTCTTCTATGATGAAACAATTCTTAGAAAGTTGAATAGCTGAAGTTTTATCATCTGCCAATCTTAGATATTCATCTCTAAAAGTTAGAATAGCACTTGGCTCTATTCCTATAAGTGGAGAATTCTCTGAAATTATATTCTTAAAGATCGAAATATTCTTATTGGCCAAGTCTTTAGCTTCATCTAAAAAACCTTTAGAAATATGACTTCTTCCACTTTCTGCATGATCTATGATCTCTACTTGATATCTTAATTTATGAAGTAATTCTAGAGCATCAAAACCAATAGTAGCATCTAGATAATTCGTGAATTCATCATTAAATAGATAAACGGTCTTCATTGAATTTAAAACTGCAAGTCGCTTTTTATTCTCCTTATAATAGCTAGCCAAGGTTTGTTTAGCCAACGTAGGCAAAGTTCTTTGCTTAGCAACTCCCATTACTTTTTTAGCGATTCCTGAAGTAAAGCTATTGGTAAAAAAGAAATTAGAAATTCCCGGGACCTTAGAAGCCAATTGGTTCATGCTTCCATTATGAGCAAATGCTTTGCTTCTAAGTGATTTTCCATTCGCTTTTTGATATTGGTATTGAAATTCTGCTTTTAAGGCAGCAACATCAACATTAGAAGGACATTCACTTTTGCAACCTTTACAACTTATACAAAGATCAAATACCTCTTTAAGTTCTTGATGATCAAATTTATTAGGCTTATCAGAATTGGTTAAAAATTCTCTGAGAGCATTTGCTCTGGCGCGGGTGGTATCTTTTTCATCTTTGGTGGCGCGATAACTTGGGCACATAGTTCCCCCGGCTTCAGCTGATTTTCTGCAATCGCCACTTCCATTGCATTTTTCAGCTAGACGTAGAATACCTTCAGAGTCGTCAAAATTCATCAAAGTAGATACTTCAGGTTCATTTCTATTTGGAACATATCTAAGCGAAGTGTCCATTGCAGGAGCATCTACGATCTTTCCGGGATTGAAAATATTGTTAGGATCAAAAAGATGTTTTACTTCTTTTAAAAGTTGATAGTTTTTGGAGCCTATCATCATTTCAATAAATTCTGCTCTAAGTCTTCCATCCCCATGTTCCCCACTCATAGAGCCATTATATTTCTTAACCAACGCAGCAACATCTTCGGTAATCTTTCTAAAGAGAGCTACATCCTCTTCTATCTTTAAATTAAGAATAGGTCTTAAATGCAATTCCCCCGCTCCCGCATGGGCATAATAAACAGCCTCTTGGCCATAATCTTTCATGATTTGAGTAAACTCAAGTATGTAATTTGCTAAATCTGGAATAGCCACGGCTGTATCTTCAATACAAGCTACTGCCTTTCTATCTCCAACCATGTTTCCCAAAAGTCCAAGTCCAGCTTTTCTTAATTCTAGCGCTAGATCTATTTGCTCTCCTGTTAAAACTGGAAGCGCATAAGTTAGATTAGAATCTCTCAATCTTTTTAATAAAATTGATATTTGATCTTGAAGTTCTTCTTCGGTTTCTGCACAAAGTTCCAGCATTAAGATGGCCTTTGGATCTCCTTCTATAAAGAATCTATTCTCCTTATATTTTAAACTTTCATTGGTACAATCTAAAATCACTTTATCCATCATCTCACAAGTAAACAGCGGACTTTCCATGGATGGCACCACCGCAAGCATACAATTTTCAATACTTGTAAAATGTGCAGCTACCATCGCCGAATGTTTCGGAGGAAGTTGATCTAATTGCAGCGTTATTTCTGTAGTAAATGCTAAAGTTCCTTCGCTACCTGCAAGCAGCTTACAAAGATCAAAATCTTTCGAAGTGTTTGAAAAAGGTTGAGTTTTGATCAACTCATCTATTGCATAACCAGTATTTCTTCTGTGGATAGCTTCATCTGGAAACTTATCTTTTATCTCTTTTTGAACTTCTTCAGGTAATAAAGAATTATATAAAGATTGATAGATCTTATTTTCTAAATTATTTCCTTTCAGTTTATCCTGAAATTCTTCCGAAGAAATAGAAGAGAAATCAGCATAAGAACCATCGCTTAAAATGGTCTTTAGCTTTAAAACCTTATCTCTAGTGGTACCATATTTAATAGAAGTAGTTCCGCTGGAATTATTACCAACCATCCCTCCTATCATACATCTATTAGAAGTTGAAGTATTGGGGCCAAAGAACAAGTTATATTTTAAAAGTTCTCTATTAAGATCGTCTCTTATAACTCCGGGTTGAACTGTTGCGGTTCTATTTTCTGGATCAATAGCAATAATTTTATTCAGATGTCTAGAAACATCTACTACAAGTCCACTTCCTACACATTGTCCTGCTAATGATGTTCCTGCTGTTCTTGGAATAAGACCAATTTTATTTTCTAGAGCAAAAAGAATGATGGTCTTTATATCTTCATTATTCTTAGGATAACAAACTCCTAAAGGCAATTCTCTGTAAACAGAGGCATCGGTTGCATAAATACTTCTATATAAATTATCCTGAAGTAACTCACCTTCAATAGATTGACCTAACTTTTCTAATTTTGTTTTCATAAGTGCTCTAAAAGTACAAATTTACCCGAATTTCAGTTAACAGATTATTAATGATTATTAACAATACATTGGCTTTATGAGGTGTTTGCGTTCCATTTTAACAATTAAATTTGCTTCAACAAACTAAATAAAATCAGATATGAAAAAAGTATTTTTATTAGCATTATTTGCAATAGGATTTGGTACGGCTTCTAACGCACAAACAATTTCTGAGAATGCCTTAGGTCTTAGAATTGGTGGCGCGAATGGATATGGAGCAGAAGTTTCTTATCAAAGAGCTATTGGCGGAGACAATAATAGATTAGAATTTGATCTTGGATGGAGAAATGATGCTTCCAGATATAATTCAGTAAAACTTGCGGCTTTATACCAATGGGTTTGGAATATTGATGGTGGTTTTAACTGGTATGCAGGTGCCGGTGGTGGTATTGGAAATATTAGTGCAAAAGATGATCGTTACTACAACGATAAAAAATATAAGTATTACGATGAGACATTTGTATTTCTAGCTGGTAACATTGGTATTGAATATAACTTTGATATTCCTTTATTAATATCTCTAGATTTAAGACCAGAAATTGGTTTTATTAATGATAACAATGATATAGACAAGTTATCTCCAGATATCGCAGTTGGAGTTAGATACCAATTCTAAGCAAAGAATTTCAAGATATAAAAAAGCGTAAATTAACTTTTACGCTTTTTTTATTTCTGCTAGTGCCTTCTCGTACAAAGCTTCGTACTGTGGTACTACAATGTCAATATCAAAAGTTTTAGCTTGTTCCAGAGCATTTTCTTTAAACCTTTTTAGAGTCTCTTCATCTTCTAAGATCTTGATACCAAAATCTCCCATAGTTTGAATATCTCCAATATCTGCTAGGTATCCTGAAACACCATGAATATTAACTTCTGGTATTCCTCCACTATTGGTAGAAATTACAGGAACTCCATTAACCATAGCTTCTAATGCTGCTAAACCGAAACTTTCTTTTTCTGAAGGCAATAAGAAAAGGTCTGAAAAACACAAGATCTTGTCTATTTCATTACTTTCTCCCAGAAATATAACTTTATCCTGAATCCCTAAAGATTCAACCAAATCTTCTGCCATTTCCTTCTCAGGTCCGGCTCCAACCATAATAAGTTTAGATTTCACTTTTTTCTGAATGATATCAAAAATTCTAATAACATCTCCAATTCGCTTTACGGCTCTAAAATTACTAACGTGAGAAATAATCTTCTCATCATCTTCTGCCATTAAAGATCGTTGGCAGTCTGTAAAGCCCTTTCTGTATTTAGAAACATCTATAAAATTTGGAACTACATCTATCTCTTTAGTGATCTTGAAAAGATTTAGCGTATCCTGTTTTAAACTTTCAGAAACCGATGTCACCACATCACTGTGATTAATACTAAAAGTTACTGCAGGTTTATAAAATGGATGGTTTCCCACCAATGTAATATCTGTTCCGTGAAGAGTTGTTACCATAGGAAGATCAATTCCTTCTTCCTCAAGCATTTTTTTAGCCATGTAACCCGCGTATGCGTGAGGTATTGCATAATGTACATGTAGCACCTCAATTTCATGCAATTTCACCATATTCACAAGTTTACTGCTTAAAGCAAGCTCATAAGGTTGAAAATGGAATAAAGGATATTCTGGTACTGTTACTTCATGAAAATGTATATTCTTTGTAAGCTGTTCTAAACGTACAGGTTGTTTGTAGGTAATAAAATGAATGGAGTGTCCTCTTTTAGACAACGCCATTCCTAACTCTGTTGCAACAACACCGCTTCCACCAAAGGTTGGATAACAAACAATCCCTATTTTCATAAATTAATTCTCAATAGATTCATAAATAACTTCCTGGATCTTAGATCTGATATTTGAACTTATCAATTTACGATTATTCACATCAGGATTTACCCTGTTTGATAGAAACACGTATAAGATCTCAGTTTCCGGGTCTACCCAAGCGAACGTTCCGGTAAATCCGCTATGCCCAAAACTTGATAAAGACACACAACCGCATGTTGGCCCCGATCTTCCAAGTTGGGGTTTGTCGAAACCTACTCCTCGCCTTACATTCTGATCGCAATAATAACAGGTATTAAATTTATTAATAGTTTTAGCATCAATAAATCTTTTACCCCCATAAAAGCCATTATTCAAATACATTTGCATGATCTTGGCCACATCATTTGCGGTACTAAATAATCCAGCATGACCACCAACTCCTCCTTGCATGGCAGCACCTTGATCATGAACATAGCCGTGAACCAATTGTCTTCTCCATAATTTATCATTCTCTGTAGGAACAATTTGATCTGGACTAAATTTTTCTAAGGGTAAATAAGTAGTGTAATTTGCCCCCAATGGTTCATAAATTTTTTCCTGAGTAACATAAGCTAAAGAAGATTTAAAATAGCCCTCTAAGTAATACTTCATCATATAGAAAGGAAGATCGCTATACCTGTATTCCAACTTTGGCTCCAGCTTACTATCCCTAATTTCGGCAAGAATTGTATCCCTAATATTATCTCTAATAAACATATTCTCTGCCACTCGAAGTCCAAAACCTTCTCGTTTTTGATCTCGATAATAATTAACCGAAGGCATTTTAGTTTTCTTGTCTAAGGTTCCAACATAAAATGGTAGCCATGGTTTTAAACGTGCATAATGCATAAGCATATCCTGCAGTCTAATATTAGCTTTATTCGATCCTTTAAAGAACGGAATGAGATCTTCTAGTTTAGAATCAAAGCTTATCACATTTTGTTCTTCTAACTGCATAATTAATGGCAGGGAAGCAAGAATTTTGGTTAAAGATGCCAGATCATAAACCGAGGTGTCTGTTACGGGAAACGCCTTATCATAAGAATGATATCCTGCATTTCTTTCATAGATCACCTTTCCTCTTCGGGCAACTATAACTTGCAGCCCAGGTGTCATCTTACTGTCTAAAGCTAGGGTTATAAGAGAATCTATCTTTTGAAGTTTCTCATAATTCATATTTACAGATTGTGGCATTCCATAAGCCAGTCTTTGTAAATTTTTTGTTTGATATCCAGTCCCTACCGGGAAATTATCTCCCAAACTTACAGGTAATTTCCCTTTAGCCTCTAGAGCTCCAAAAATTATCTGAGCAGATTTTTGTTGTGAAGCTTCACTGTTTTGATAGCTCATAACAAGCCCTTCCAAATTACTTGTTGATCTAAGATCCATTAATGCGTAAGGCCTTGCAAATACATCTAAAATTGTATGATTATTTCTTGATATTTCATCTATAAATTGCTCCTCATCGTCACTAAATTTATAACGAGCCCAAGGGGAAGCATCAGATTTATGGAACCCTATTATAACCAGATTATAAGCTTTCAATTTTTCCAACAATTCTTCTAAACTTGCTGCTTTTACCCAATCTACTTTGGTATATCTTGAAAGTTGATGTAAAAATGGAGCTCCATCGGCATCTCCAAAATTTACATAAGCTATCTTCTTAGTTTCCAGATCTTTTATTGGTAAAATCCCAGAATCATTTTTTATAACGGTAATAGCATTTTCTATAAGCTCTTCATATAAAGCTTTATCATCTACAGTATTCAGATCATTAATAAGATTTATAGTATCTACTTGACTTAAATTAGCTAGCCCTGCCTGATATTTTGCTGAAAGAATCTTTTTTACAGAATATGCCAATCGTTCTTCAGAGATCTTACCATCATTAAAAGCTTCAAAAATCTTTTGAGAAGCTTTAGGAACGTCTTCAGACATGGTAAGCACATCATTTCCGGCTAAAAAGGCAGCAAGATCAATCTCTCCCGGATTTTTGAAATTAGAAGCTCCTTTCATATTAAGAGCATCAGTAAAGATCAAACCTTGAAAATTCATTTTATGCTGAAGCAGATCTGTTACAATAGGTTTAGATAAAGAAGAAGGAACATCTTTTTGGGGATCTAAGGCAGGAACATCTAGATGCGCTACCATGATACTATTTACTCCTTTAGCAATAATCTGCCTAAATGGATACAATTCAATACTATCTATTCTTTCTTTACTGAAAGAAATTGTTGGCAGTGTTTTATGAGAATCTGTTTGGGTGTCGCCATGACCAGGAAAATGCTTTGCACAGGTAAGAATCCCTTCACTTTGCATACCATTCATAAAAGCAATGGCTCTCTTAGAAACTTCTTCCCTGTCTTCTCCAAAAGATCTATTTCCAATAATTGGATTCTTCGGATTTGTATTTACATCTACATCAGGTGCAAAATTAATATGAACACCTAAGCGTTTGGTGTGTCGAGAAATAGCTACTCCAGCCTTTTCAATTAGTTTAAGATCTTGAATGGCACCAAGAGTCATATTCCAAGGCAGGGCAAAGGTAGAATCTAGTCTCATCGCTAAACCCCATTCGGCATCCATTCCTATTAATAATGGGACATTAGAAAGCTCCTGAAACTCATTGTTTAATTTGGCCTGCAGCATTGGTCCGCCCTTAGAAAATAAGATTCCTCCAATATATTGATCTTTAATAAGGTCTTTGATCTTCGCTGTTTCCTTTTCAGATTGATTAGAAAAAACATCGACCATAAATAACTGACCTATTTTTTCCTGCAGATTCATATTATTATAAATACTATCCACCCAAGCTTTTTGCTGCAAAACATCCTTTGTAGCCAAAGGGTTTTGCTGAGAATAGCATTGGTTGACAGAAAATATTAATAATAAAACTAAAAGTAGGGTTATCTGAAGGGGCTTCATGTAGTATTCTTATTTTAAGAATCTATTATGCCAGCTTTCAGAAGCGGGAACTTCCCAGTCTGTAAGATATTCAGATTTATTGGTAACTAGATTATTGAAAACTATAGTATTTGGAGAAACAGCCTTGTCTTTAGCCATCTTCCTAAAATCAATGAGATTTTTATAAGCAACATGTTCACCTTGCTTATAGCTAACATTCATTTTATCTAATAGATCTACATTGTATTCTTTCTCTAATTGCTGAATAAAATGTACAGAAGCGTCAATAGAACAACCGGTTGCTGCATTTAATTCCTGGTCTAAGGCTAGAATAATAAATCTTTTATATCTAATTTCAAAAGAAGCTTTAAGGTTAGCACCGTGAGCTGTCCATTGAGCAATAAAGTTTTCTAATTTTGTAGTGATCTCCTGAAGTTCTTGTTCAGAAAAAGATCTATTTGCTTGATAGATCCAAACACGAGATGATTCAGGTAACTCTTTAAAAGGTACTAACATTTATTTTGTGGGATTATATTTTTACAAAGCTACTTGATTATAAGATTAGCTTCAAATATAGTACCGCTAAATTAGAGAGTTTAACGCATAAAATCTGTTAAATTTCGCTCGATGGTTAAATCTGTATAGAAAATAAAAAACCTCGAGAAAAGTCCTCGAGGTTTAAATTGTATTTTGATAATATGTTTAGAAGGTTTCTTATGTGAATTCCTTCTATTTTACTTTATAAGTCTTGAGCATTAGCAATCATTTCAGCAACGTCCATTACCTCGATTTCACCTTCCTGATTTTTGCTTTTTACACCATCTGTCATCATTGTATTACAAAAAGGACATCCGGCAGCAATAATTTCAGGTTTTACTTCCATAGCTTGTTCTGTACGTTCCACGTTAACATCCTTATTACCTGGTTCCGGTTCCTTGAACATTTGTCCGCCACCAGCACCACAACAAAGTCCGTTGCTCTTGCATTTTCTCATTTCCACCAACTCAACTTCCAGTTTTCTAAGCAAATCTCTTGGAGCTTCGTAAACATTATTGGCTCTACCCAAATAACATGGATCATGAAAAGTGATTCTTTTTCCTTTAAATTTCCCACCTTCAACCTTTAATCTTCCTTCTTCAAGAAGAGATTTTAAGAAAGTTGTGTGGTGCATTACTTCATAATTTCCACCAAGCGCTGGATACTCATTTTTAAGAGTATTAAAACAATGAGGACAAGCAGTTACTACTTTTTTAATTTCATAACCATTTAGAACTTCTATGTTAGTTGCTGCTTGCATCTGGAACAAGAATTCGTTTCCTGCACGTTTCGCCGGATCTCCCGTACAACTTTCTTCAGTTCCCAAAACCGCAAAATCGACTTTCGATTCATGAAGTAATTTGACAAAAGCTTTGGTAATCTTTTTAGCACGATCATCGAAACTTCCGGCGCATCCAACCCAAAATAATACTTCGGGTTTTTTACCTTCTGCCATATACTCGGCCATTGTTGGAACTTTAATTACTTCTGACATTTTATATTCTTTAACTTTGAATTCTTAATTTAATTGAAAGTCGAATTAAACAAATATTCTATTTAATTTGACTGATATATCGAAATTTACAGCTTTAACTTGAAGTATTACTTTAAGTAAGGAACTATTTCTCTTCTGCCCAATTTAACCTATCCATTTGATTGTAAGGCCATGGTGCACCATTGTTTTCAATGTTTTGCATAGCGATAGCCAAATCGTTTGGCGCAGCACTTTCTTCCATTACCAAATAACGTCTCATATCTAATATGATGGAAAGTGGATCTATTCCTATTGGGCAAGCTTCTACACATGCATTACATGTGGTACAAGCCCATAATTCTTCTCTTAATATATAATCGTCTAAGAGTTGTTTACCATCATCTTCAAACTTCCCTTTAGTATTTATAATCTCCCCAACTTCTTCTAATCTATCTCTGGTATCCATCATAATCTTTCGGGGAGATAGTTTCTTCCCTGTCTGATTTGCAGGACATTCTGCTGTACATCTACCACATTCTGTACAAGTATAAGAGTTTAATAATTGTACCTGATTAAGATCCATTACGTCTGAAGCTCCAAATTTCTCCGGCTCTTCTGCTCCTTCTTCGGGTGCAGCATAAGGATCAGCATCTGGATCCATCATTAACTTTACTTCATTAGTAACAGCTTCTAAATTATCAAATTCACCTTTAGGGGTAAGTTTTGAAAAGTAAACATTTGGAAATGCTAATAGAATATGTAGATGCTTAGAATAGTATAGATAGTTCAAAAAGAATAAGATACCTACAATATGAAGCCACCACGCGGCTCTTTCGATAATTATCAATGTTCCATTACTAAAACCTTCAAACCAAGGACTCATGAAATGGCTAATTGGAAAAGAACCTACTATACCAGCTTCTTGGGCATAATGTGCAGCTCCGTTTAATTGTAGTTGGTAATCTGCACCATTCATAGTTATGAATAGTATCATCAAAACCATTTCAAAATACAAGATATAATTAGCGTCGTTCTTTGGCCAACCTTTTAATTCTTTACTTAAAAATCTATAGATATTCATCACATTCCTTCTTATCCAGAATACAATAACACCTACAAATACAAGGAAGGCTAGAATCTCAAAAGAACCGATAAGAAAGTTATATCCGCCACCTAAAAATGATAAAATTCTGTGCGTGCCAAAAACTCCATCTATAACGATTTCGAGAACTTCTATGTTTATAATGACAAATCCAACGTAAACTATAATATGAAAGAAACCTGCAACAGGCTTCTTAACCATCTTAGATTGCCCTAAGGCGATTCTTGCCATTTTCGCAAAACGTTCTCCAGGCTGATCGTTTCGATCTATTTTCTTACCGAGTTTTACATTTCGAATAACTCGACGAATGTTTCTGGCAAAAAAAAGGATTCCTCCAACAAGTACAATTAAAAAAACAATCTGAGTAATAATTTGCATAGTCTCTATTTTAAAGAATCTTTAGGCTCATCATATGGTCCCGGAGATTTTCCGAAGACAGAGAAGTGAACGTATCTCTTAGGGTTTAATTTAATATCCTGAAGTAATTCTTCCATTTGTTTGGTTGCACGATCTAGATTATTATAAACCTTATCATCTGTTAACAATTTGCCGGCAGTGCCTTTACCACTGCTTAAATTGTTGGAAATTTCTTCAAAATCCGCAATTACTTTTTCTAGATCTCTTCCCATTCCACTTAGATTAATTTGAGAAAGGCTATCAGAAAACTTATTAAAGTTGGTAGACATTTCATCTAAATTAGTAAAAGTATGATCTAGTTTTTGAGAATTTCCATCTACAATTCCGTTGAGAGATTTCGCTGTAGCTTTAAAAGATGCTACTGTTAATGCAAGATCATCAAAGGTCTTTTTAATATTATTTCTGGTTTCAGGATTTAAAACCTGGTTTAATGCAGTTACCATTGAATCTGCACTAACTATAGTTCTTTCTATTTTAACTTGCAAAGGCGTTAAGCGCTCATTTACAAGTTCCATAATACCTTCTTCTATATCACTTGGAAGTGTATCTCCCGTCTTAGCCATTTGGCCTTGTTCGTATTCTGGCACTATTGCAAGAGATTTTCCTCCAATTAGACCCCCTCCGTATATTTGAGCTAAACTATTTTTTGAAAATTTAAAATCACTATCCACGCTGAAGGTTACCAAAAGCAATCCTGTTTGATTTAAAAAATCGATTTTATTTACCTGACCAACTTTTAAACCATTAATAGTAACATCAGATGATGGGGATAATCCTTCTACGTCTGCATAAACGGCGTAAAAAGTACGGCTGGAATCTAAGAGATTTTTACCTTTAAGAAAACTATATCCAAATATTAATATTACAATAGCAACGACTGCCAGGATGCCAGTTTTAACCTCTTTAGTATATTTCAAAAGTTCTATATTTTAGAATAAGTACAAATTTAGAAATAAATATAGGAAAGTACTGCTATTTGCCTTGGGATTTTAACGCCTCATTAACGGTAATCTTCTTTCCATCCTTGAATGCAACTACATAACAAGTCTTATATCCCTTGGATTTGGCTTTTTTCTGAAGGTCTTGAATTTGATTAAAACTGGAAGTAGCTCCGTAGTAATATTTAAAAAGTTGATCCTCTTCTTCTCTAAAAACAGGTTTTAACCCTTTGAAATTTGAGGATTTAGGCTCCAACTTTTTGGAACTTGCGGCTAGTTGTACTTTAAATGTGATTCCTTCAAAAGAATCTTCGAATGCTGATGGAGCTTCCACGGTAATTGTAGTTACCGGTGCATTTGTTTCTAGATTCTCTAATACAGCAAGATTTATACTTTTACTGTAATCTTCTATAGCATCTATAATTGCATCTGCCATTTTAGATTGCCCATTATTACTGTTTAAGAATGGTCCTTCTTCTTTATTTGTAAGAAATCCGGTTTCTATTAATACACTAGGCATATAAGTTTGACGTAATACCAAGAATCCTGCTTGCTTTACACCACGATCATTTCTCTTTAATTCATTGGTGAACTTTTTCTGAACGTAATCTGCTAACAAGATACTTTGATCTAAGTATTCTTCTTGCATTATTTGCATCCCTATATAAGATTCGGGAGAATTCGGATCAAAACCATCATACGTTATATCGTAGTCTTCCTCTAAGAAGATTACAGAGTTTTCTCGTTTAGCCACTTCAAAGTTAGCTTGGTTTCGGTGAAGTCCTAGAACAAAAGTTTCTGTTCCGTAGGCTTGAGAATTATGAGAATTACAATGTACAGATATAAATAAGTCTGCTTTCGCATCGTTGGCGATCTCTGCGCGTTTATCTAATTCAATAAAAACATCAGAACTTCTGGTATAGATCACTTTAATGTTTTCATTTTTCTCTAATTCTTTCCCAACCTTTAGAACTATACTAAGGGCAATATCTTTTTCATTGAATCCTCCTCCCCTGTTTCCAGGATCTTTACCACCATGACCTGCATCTAAAACCACAACAAATTTATGCTTAGAGGGTGTTACAGGATTTGGCTTAAAAGCCATTAATTGGGTTGAAATAAAAACGATTGCTAGAAAAGTAAGTAGGTTATTCTTCATAAAAATAGTAACGATAGAATTAGGCTTATTATTTTATTCTGTCTTTTTTTGTATTCCGAAAAGGAAGCTTAAAAAATATATGTAATTTTGATTATTCAAAAAGCAAGCCATTCTTTACAAAAATAGCACTTAAAGCATTGCGAACAAACTCACATTATATACTTTTTTCTTGTGTTTTTTTGCTGTTAGCTCCAATA
>Ga0209309_10000046_pt1 | contig 173024 bp, 148 predicted proteins | sample COGITO_mtgs_1204_2_FD_184807 | JGI IMG/M metagenome (GOLD analysis project Ga0209309, IMG submission 184807) | Pelagic marine microbial communities from North Sea - COGITO_mtgs_120412 (SPAdes) (version 2) | ecosystem: Environmental > Aquatic > Marine > Epipelagic ... | reverse complement strand
TCTGCATCTACAATTTTACCTGTTGGAGATTTATACCATAATCCTTTTGGTACATCTTTCTTTTCTTCGGTAGGGGTTTGTATACCTTTTTGAGTTCTTTTAAACCAGGCCATAGTCTTAATTATTTCAAATTTCTTATTTACATCTTAAGAATGATGTTGAATCTCAGAAATTTATTAAAAAGAGAACAGCCGGAATATGATTATCCCAGCTGTTTGTGTTAATTTTTATAGAGTATTAACGTTGTTTAAGTCTTCAAAAGCTTGTTTTAGTCTAGCTTTAAATGTTAACTCACCTTCACGCAACCATACTCTTGGATCGTAATGTTTTTTATTTGGAACTTCTGCACCTTCTGGATTTCCAATTTGTGCTTTTAAGTATTCTTTTTTGTCGCTCATGTAGTTACGAATACCTTCTGTGAATGCATATTGAAGATCTGTATCAATATTCATTTTAATAACTCCGTAACCAATAGCTTCACGAATTTCTTCTAAAGTAGATCCGCTTCCGCCATGAAAAACAAAATCTATATGATTCTTTTCAACTCCGTATTTATCGCTTACATATTCCTGAGAATTTTTAAGAATTACAGGAGTTAATTTTACATTTCCTGGTTTGTAAACACCATGAACGTTTCCAAACGCTGCAGCAATTGTAAACTGGTCGCTTACTTTGCTTAATTCTTCATAAGCATATGCAACTTCTTCTGGCTGAGTATAAAGTTTAGAGTCATCTACATCTGTATTATCTACACCATCTTCTTCACCACCTGTAACACCAAGTTCTATTTCTAGCGTCATTCCCATTTTACTCATTCTCTCTAAATATTTCTTAGAGATCTCAATGTTTTCTTCGATAGGCTCTTCAGAAAGATCGATCATATGAGAGCTGTATAATGGAAATCCAAATTGCTCGTAATGTTTTTCACTTGCATCTAATAAACCATCAATCCAAGGCAGTAATTTTTTAGCACAATGGTCTGTGTGTAAAATTACTGTTGCACCGTAAAGTTTCGCTAGTTCATGAATATGTTTAGCTCCAGCAACTCCACCTGCAATTGCAGCTTGTTGATTCTCATTAGATAAACCTTTTCCTGCGTTAAAATAGGCACCTCCATTTGAAAACTGAATGATCACCGGAGAATTTAATTCTGCCGCGGTTTCCAAAACTGCGTTAATGGTATTTGACCCAGTTACGTTAACCGCAGGTAAAGCAAAACCTTTACTTTTTGCGTATTTAAAAATTTCCTGAACTTCTTTTCCTGTGGCTACACCCGGTTTTATATTGTGACTCATAATATTGTATTTCAAATTAAGGATTACAAAAATAAGAAAATTAGTTTGGTTAAAACGGATAATTGATACCTACATTATAAACGGCATTATTAAAGTTGTAATCTCTAAACCATCTACTTCCAATATTTTGCTCTGGGTCATAGGTTTTAAAACCTACATCAAACCTTAGAACAAAAAAGTTAAAATCATATCTTAAACCAGCTCCAGAACCAACTGCAATATCTCTAAGGTCTGTAAATGAAGTAAAAGTTGCAGCAGGATCTGTAACCACATCTTTCACATTCCAAATATTCCCAACATCTATAAAAAATGCTGAATTTAAAGAACCAAATAAGTTATATCTATATTCAGCATTAAATGCCAGTTTCATGTTAGCTTCGTTAAACTCATTTCTCCCTCCGGTACTTCCTGGGCCGAGGTCATAAGCTTGCCATGCTCTGTTATCATTAGGGCCTCCAGCAAAAAAACTTCGTATAAAAGGAATGCTGTTCGCATTACCATAAGGAATCGCAACTCCTCCAAAAGCTCGAACCGCAAAAATATTCTTGTTACCCAAGTCCCAATGTTTTATATAATCTATTTCGGTTTTAATATATTGAGAGAAATTGACTCCAACTATACTGTAGACTCCGTTTTCATCTTTTTGTGCTCCAGATAGTTCAGAAAATGCCCATAATAAATTTCCAGCAGATTCAATTTTGAACCTAAATCTTGAAAAATCATTATCGTAAAGATTTTCTTTATTATTGTTTATGTAAGTGAAATTTGTAGCAAAAATTAAATTGTTCTCTGTAAGTCTACGTTTTCTCTCATTGATATTATCAATTTCCTGAACCTGATCTGGATTCAACCCTGTAGTCATAGAGCTTCCAGAAGTTGCATCTGTTAAGAAATTATCTGCTCCGCTAGGAATGCTCAAGTTTCCATTTTCATTTAAATAGTCGGGATTGGTAGTTACACCTGGGGTATTAATAATTTCATTCAAGTTGTTGTAAGAATTCTGATAAACATTAAAATAATTATCGGTATTCAAATTTCGAACGTATTGAATATTCAGTAGGTCTAATTTATCTGAAATATTTTTTGATGGGTTCCAGCTATAGTTCAAGATACCATTCAAATTCTGTTTGTCTAAACCAATATTGTTTTGAGTACTAACCCCTAAACTAAGCGAGGTGAAAGGTGACATGTATTTAGGGATAATTCTATCTGTTTTTATAGGTAAGAAAATTCGAGGAATGGTAAGTTTTATATCTGCTCCCAATTCAGAAATATTAAAAAATTGATCTTTTGAACTTCCTTTGGCGGCATCTGTAGAAGAACCTACGCTTCCTCTTCCTGATATCTCGAAGGTTTCAGCACCTTTAAATATATTACGAATAAGTAATGATCCTCCAAAACCAATTCCAAAATCCTGAATGTTACTTTGCGAAATATCAAAATCAAAACTCAAAGAATATTTTTGTTGTGGAGTAAGAAAGATATTCGCCACCAGATCTGTATTAGTGCTATCTGCAGGATCTGGAACATATTCAATATTAGGATATTTAAATATTCGTAATGAACTCATTCTATTATAAGTTCGAGTTCTATCGGTATCTTTAAAGATCTCCCCCGGCTTTATAAAAATGGCATCGGTAATAGCCTGAGGTTTGTAATTTAGTTGATCAAAACTGTAGATCTTGTAACCTTTGTAAGACGCGCTGTCAGTTACCGGTTTGTATCTGTTTTCAAAGGTGTAATCTGTAAATACATTCACCTTGCTGATAGTATGAATTTTAAATGGAACTCGAGAAGTCGTGTCTCCACGCTCTACCATTCTGTCTTTAATAATGATAGTAGTATTTACTTTATGATTTGTATCTACTGTATCTGCTTCAAAAGTTAGATATTCTTGATCAAAATAATAAACTCCATTATTTCTGAAAATATTACTAAGCCTATCTCTTTCTGCATTAAAATCTAAAGTTCTGTATTGTATTCCAGATTTGATATTAGATTCGGCAGTGTGCAGTTGATATAAAGAATCAATGACTTTAGACTGCATTCTTTGTTTAATAGAATCTACCGTATAAGGCTTATGCGTGGTTACAAAATAATCTATCTCACCACGTTTGTTGTCTTTGGGGTTTATGGTGAAATCTGTTTCAGCATTAAACCATCCATTATTAAAATACCAAGCCTTTAATCTATTTGTAGATTTTTTTGCAAGTTCATTATTGATTACAATAGGAGCTTCTCCGGTTTTTTTAACCCATTCATTAATACCAACGTAAGCATCTTCCATACGCTGAACTTGCTTTTGGGAATAGATTTTATTTAACCTTTTTATTCTATTCGGTTTTTTATTAAGCCAGTCTATAAATACAGAATCTGGATTAGGTTTTGCTAAATTGTAAAAATGAAGTCTAATAGGAACTCCTAATAACTTTGCATTAGGTTCTTGGTAAAGCTGACTGTAGATTCTGGCGTCTTTAATCTTCTCACCATTTAAATGAATGGTGTTTTCTGTAAGAAGTAATTTGTCACTTTCAACCCTTTTCACCGCGTTGCATGAAACTATTATAACCAGGATTAAAATAAATAACGATATTTTTGCAAGAGGGCGTTTCAATAAGGCTAAATTAAGGATTCAAAAATAGATTATTTGTATGGTTAGCAAAAGCCAAATTAAGTTAATAACAAGTCTTGAGCAAAAAAAAAACCGAACTAAAACTGGGTTATTTATAGTTGAAGGTAAAAAGGGAATCAACGAACTTTTAAATTCTAATTTTGAGTTGGATTCTTTATTTACAACTCAACTTATATTTAATGCTCCAGAGGCAAAAACAAATCTTATTTCAGAACTCGAACTACAAAAAATAAGTCGACTAAAAACAGCTCAATTAGCAGTAGGTATATTTAAGATTCCGAAAAATGTTACTCCAATAATAAAAGGTTTAGTAGTTGCTTTAGATGGGGTTAGAGATCCTGGAAATTTAGGAACAATTATTAGGCTCTGTGACTGGTTTGGTATACAACAGCTTATTTGCTCTTTAGATACTGTAGATTGTTTCAATTCTAAGGTAGTTCAAGCCACTATGGGAAGCATTACCAGAGTAAATATTTCTTATGTTGATTTAGAAAAATTTTTAAAAGAAAACAAGGAAGAGCCAGTTATGGGTGCTTTCTTGGAAGGTTCTAATATTTATTCCGCTACTTTGCCAAAAGAAGGGATTTTGATCTTAGGAAATGAAGCCAATGGAATTTCTTATGATATTGAAAAACTGGTAACTCAAAAAGTAAATATTCCTCAATTTGGCAATTCTAAAAATACAGAAAGTTTAAATGTAGCTACCGCCACAGCGGTTATACTAAGTGAGTTTAGAAGACAGGAAAATTATTGAAAAGTAAAATTCAAAAATATTCCTCTAGATCTCATCTTATCTACATTACCTGTGTAAATACTACCAGGATCACTATCGCGAACTAATTCATCATTAATAGCGAATACTCCACGAAGAGAAGGAGATAGTTTAAAATAGTAGAAATAGAGATCTATACCTATCCCCACTTCATAATAATAAGTAAGGGTTTTCATTCTGAACTGACCTGCACTATTGTCATCAGGATTTTTCTCATTACTTGATAAATTCAAAGATGAAGATAATCCTCCTACCACGAATGGTTTAAAATTATACATTCTATCTGCCGAAAATTTTAATAATAGGGGCACATGAACATAAGTAGAATTAATTTCCCTTATAGTATTTTGGTCTGCTTTTAATAGCTGGAAATTTCTACGATTAAAACTAACCCCAGGTTCAAGTCTTAAGTCTAAATTATTATTTAATTTTAGATTTCCAATTAAACCCACATTGAACCCGATAGTGCGTTCCACATTATAACCTTTATCAGAAAATGGCTTACCTGGCTGGAACTCTTTCAAATCAAAATCAAGATCGTAGGTATTAAAACCTAAGAAATATCCCCAAGACCATCTTTTAGCATCGAAGTTTTCATTATTAATAAGTCCATCAGAAAATATCTGAGCGTTCCCTTGTAAACTGTATAATAACAGTGCTATAATGGCAAAATATCTTTTCATACTATGATTTAGAAGCAGTGTAAATGGTAGCAACTCCAAATGTTTGAGGTTTGTCCTCTACATCTATAAACCCAATTTTGCGTAAAATATTGTTGAATTTATCTCCGTAAGGAAAAGCAGCTGCACTTTCACTTAAATAAGAGTAAGCCACCTTGTCTTTTGAGAATATTTTACCAATAACAGGTAACATGGCCGAAGAGTAAAAATTGTAACCTTGTTTAAAAGGAAACTTGGTAGGTACAGAGGTTTCTAATACTACAAAAATACCCTTAGGTTTAAGTACTCTTAAAATTTCAGCAAGACCTTTTTCTAGATTTTCGAAATTCCTCACTCCAAAGGCAACGGTAATTGCATCAAAGCTATTATCTTCAAAAGGAAGCGCTTCAGAATCTGCTTGTACCATCTTAATCTTTTGTGAAAGCTTCTCTGCAGCAATTTTCTTTCTACCAACAGCAAGCATACCTTCAGAAATATCTAGTCCAACAATTTCTGTGGCTCCAGTCTTGGCTAAGCTAATTGCCAGATCTCCGGTTCCTGTAGCAATATCTAATGCAGATTTCGGATTTTTGGCTTCCACCAATTTTATCACCTTTTTTCTCCATTTAACATCTATCCCAAAAGATATAACTCGGTTAAGTCCGTCGTAATTCTCTGAAATGTTGTCAAACATCTGTTCTACCTGCTGCTTTTTATTCAGGGTAGAATCTTTATAAGGCGTGATTTTTTTTTCCATTGGGGCAAATTTAGCTCAAAGATAATGGATAAGAAATAATTGCGCCGATAAGTTTGAATTTTTATTAGGTCTACAATCTATAAAAAAATCCAAAATATTTGGAGTGAAAATATCTAATCTTCTTGATCTTTTAAGCATATTTTAGAAAACATATCCCACAATACAACCCCCGTGCTTACCGAAATATTTAAGGAGTGTTTGCTTCCCAATTGAGGAATCTCTATAACTCCATCACTTGCATCTACCACTTTTTGTTGAACGCCTTTAACTTCATTTCCAAAAACAACTGCATATTTTGTGTTGTCTAACGGATTAAAATTATTTAGCATAGTTGCATTTTCAGCCTGTTCAATCGAAAAAACCTTCACTCCCTGCTCTTTTAATTTAGCAATAATTTCAAGTGTATCTTCAGCATATTCCCAACTCACGGTTTCGGTTGCTCCAAGAGCAGTTTTGTGAATATCCTTATGAGGTGGCTGCGCTGTGATTCCGCAGAGATAGATCTTTTCTACTAAAAAAGCGTCAGAAGTTCTAAAAACGGAGCCTATATTGTTCAGGCTTCTAATATTATCTAGAATAACAATTATGGGAGTTTTCTCTGCTACTTTAAATTCAGAAACACTTTTTCTATCCAGTTCGCTATTCTTCAACTTTCTCTTTTCCATATCGCAAAAATAGCAAATCTTAGTTCATGTTCTCAATTCATCAGTTTCCATTATTTATAGGGTTGGAAATAATTCGACTTTCATTTTCAATAAAAATTAATCTTATATTTAGAGAACTAAAATCAATCGAAAATGAATAAAAATCACATTTTTATTGCAGCAGCTTTACTTTCTGTAAATTTATTTTTTGCGCAAACGGAAAAGGAAAAAACTCTAGAAACTGTAGATAAAAACACTATTGAAGGTCATATTTATTTTTTAACAGATGATCTTTTAATGGGACGCGAAACTGGTACTCATGAAAATAAAATTGCGGCGTCTTATATAGCAAATACTTTGAGGGGCTATGGTGCAAAACCGAATCCAAAAACCGAAACTTATTATCAGGATGTTCTTCTAAGAAAAACAGAGTCGCCTAAGAATTTATCCATCTCTTTAAATAACACGAAGCAGGAAGATGCAATTGCATTGAATCCGGGTGAGATTAATTTTAACGGAAATGCCATATATGTAGGTTACGGGGTAGAAGAAGATTATAAAGATTTGGATGTAAAGGGAAAAGTTGTAGTTGTAAAATCTGGAAATTCTGAAAGTGATGAGTTAAGATCAGCTTTTGGGTTGATGTCACAAAAAAAGAAATTAGCAAAAGATGCCGGAGCTATTGGCCTTGTTGAATTGGTGAGCAATGCTGAAAAAGATTGGAATGATATTGCGCATCATTTTAATGCAGATAAATTAGAAAATATTAAAGAAGAAGATACTTTAAAAAATACTGATGGAATGCCTTATGTATGGATTAAAAATTCAGATAAAATGTCTTCAGAGTTAAAAACTGGGAAAGAGATTCCTGTAACTTTAAAAATGGACGCTCCTAAAAAATCTGAAGTGCATTCTCAAAATGTGATAGGAATAATTGAAGGGACAGATCCTAAATTAAAGAATGAATATATTATCTATTCTGCACATTATGACCATGTTGGAATTGGGGCTCCAGATGCTACCGGAGATACCATCTATAATGGAGCTCGAGATAATGCAGTTGGTACTACTACGGTTTTAAGCGTTGCTGAAAATCTTGCTAAATATCCAACTAAACGTTCTGCACTATTTATTTTGTTTACTGGCGAAGAAAAGGGTCTTTTAGGCAGTAAATATTATACAGAGCATCCGGTTCTGCCACTCAACCAAATGGTGTATTGTTTTAATAGTGATAATGGGGGTTATAACGATACTTCTGTTGCTACAATAATTGGACTTGAACGAACAACTGCCAATGAAAATATTAAAGATGCGGCTAAAGAATTTGGCCTTACCGCTATTGATGATCCTGCTCCGGAGCAGAATCTTTTTGATAGAAGTGATAATGTTTATTTCGCGGCCAAAGGAATCCCGGCTCCAACGTATTCTTTAGGTTTTAGATCTTTTGACGGGGAGGTTACAAAATATTATCATCAGGCTGGTGATGAAGCCGAAAGTTTAGATTATGATTATCTGCTTAAATTTTTCCAATCTTATGTATTATCATCAAGATTAATTGCGAATGATCCAAAAACTCCATTTTGGGTGAAAGGTGATAAGTATGAAGATGCCGGAAAGTCACTTTATAATAAATAGAATTTATCAATTAATTTTCTAACCCTTCAAATTTAATTATGAAGGGTTTTTTATTACCACACAAATATGTTATTGTAGAAAGGAAGATGTGAATTTTATAATTTTCAATATCTTCATCATCTTAAAATTAAATTATGAAAAAGACCTTACTAAGTATTGCTTTTATTTGTATTTCAATATCCTCAATTACCGCACAAGTCCAACCGGCGAAAGAAGTAACTAAAGAAGATTATGAGCAAGCCACCAAATTTTTAGGTTTTAATACCAGAGACCTTGTTTATAATGCAAGTGTAGATCCAAATTGGTTAGAGAATGGAAATTTTTGGTATAAAGTGAATACAGCTGATGGAGTACAATATGTGTTTGTAAATGCTAAAAACGGAAAAAAGTTAACCTATAAATCTGTAGAATCTCTTTTTAAAGATCATTCAAATGCCAAAGAGACCAAAACTACTTCTGCTTCTTATAGCGATGTGGTTTCGCCAGATGGAAAAAAGGCTGCATTTATTAGAGATTGGAATTTGTGGGTAAAAGACCTCGAGTCTAATACAGAAACTCAGTTGACTCAAGACGGAGTGGAAAATTTTGGATATGCTACAGATAATGCCGGATGGCGTAAAAGTGATAAACCAGTGTTGCTTTGGTCTCCAGATTCCAAGAAAACAGCCACTTTTCAGCAAGATCAGCGGCATGTGAGCGATATGTATTTGGTTTCTACAAATGTTGGCGCACCAAAATTACAACAGTGGAAATATCCTATAGCTCAAGATTCAGCAGTGATACAGATTAAAAGAGTGATCGTAGATGTTGAAAATGATAAAGTTATTCCTTTAAAAGTAGATCAAGATCCACGTAGAGGAACTTCTTGTGATGATATTTCATGCTCTGGTTCTTTTGATGATAATGAATGGAGTTCAGATTCTAAACAACTTGCATTTGTTTCTACTTCCAGAGATCACAAAGCAGAAAAATTAAGAATTGCAGATGCAGTTACCGGAGAAGTCCGAGAAGTTTTTGAGGAAAAAGTTGAAACTCAATACGAGTCTGGTCAAGGGGCTATTAACTGGAAATTCTTACCGGAGACTAATGAGATTATTTGGTATTCTGAAAGAGATGATTGGGGACACTTGTATTTGTATGATTCCAAAACGGGGAAACTTAAAAATCAGATAACCAAAGGAGATTTTGTTGTTACTAAGGTTTTAAAGGTTGATGCTAAAAATCGAGAAATATATTTTGAAGCTAATGGTAGAGAAAAGAATTCAGATCCATATTTCAGTCATTTCTATAAGATCGATTTTAAAGGAAACAACTTAAAACTGTTAACTCCAGAAAATGCAGATCATAATATTTCCATTTCTCCTAAAGCTAATTATTTTGTAGATAATTATTCAACTCCTTCTCAGCCAAATATTGCGGTGCTTAGAAATATGAATGGCAAAATGATCTCCAATCTAGAAAAAGAAAATATTTCTAATTTGAAAGATATCGGCTGGAAAGCTCCAGAACCAATCATAGTGAAATCTCGAGATAATAAATGGGATCTTTACGGCTTAATGTTTACGCCTTCAGACCTTGATAGCACCAAATCTTATCCTGTAATTAACTATATCTATCCAGGTCCGCAGGGAGGTGGTGTTGGAAGCAGATCCTTTTCTGTTTCAAGAAGTGATCATCAGGCTTTAGCCGAATTAGGTTTTGTAATAGTTGTAATAGATGGGACTTGTAATCCGGGTAGATCTAAATCTTTTCATGATGCTTGTTATGGAAATATGGCCGATAATACTTTGGAAGATCAAATTTCAGGAATCAAACAATTAGCTGAAAAATATTCCTTCTTAGATCTTGATAGAGTTGGAGTTTGGGGACATTCCGGTGGTGGATTTGCGGCGGCGGCGGCAATGTTTAAATATCCTGAATTCTATAAAGTGGGGATTTCAGAATCTGGAAATCATGACAGTAGAAATTATGAAGATGACTGGGGAGAAAGATATATTGGGCTGTTAACCAAAGATACAATTGGGAAGTCTAATTATGAAGATCAGGCTAATGCCGGATTTGCTAAGAATTTACAAGGGAAACTGTTATTGGCACATGGTGGCCTAGATGATAACGTGCCTCCTTACAACACATATCTTGTAGTTGACGCTTTAGTAAAAGCAAATAAAGATTTTGATCTGATCATTTTCCCTAATTCCAGACACGGTTATGGACAGGATTCTTATTATATGATGCGCAGAAGATGGGATTATTTTGTTGAAAATTTGATGGGTGCAGAGCATCCGAAAGAATTTAAAATAGAGCCAAATAAGAAATAGAATTTACGCTAAGTAAGTTTCTGACGATTTCTCGTCTTAATTCTCATTAGATAGGGTGAAAACTAATACTTTTCATCCTATCCTTAATTAAAAACCATTCCGTTTGCCAAGACAAAAGTTATCAATGCAACCAAATAAGATCAATCTTCGGGAGAGTTTCGCTTCCCTGAAGTTTGTACCTAGATTCTTTAAAGAAATAAGAAGAGTAAATCCGGGATTGTTTTACATCAACATCTTATGCAGATTTATCAATGCAATTTTGCCGCTTATCTTACTATGGATTGGGAAGATCATTATAGATGAAGTGGTGGTACAAATGGCTGCCGATGTTAAAGATTACGATAGACTTTGGCTTTTTGTTGGAGCAGAATTTGGCTTAGCAATACTCTCAGATTTAATGAGCCGAGCGATCAATTTAACTGATGCTTTGCTGGGAGACCAATATTCTATAGATACTTCGGTTAGGATCATCAAGAAAACAGCAGAGTTAAATTTAGATCAGTTAGAAGATTCAGAATTTTATGATAAACTGGAACGGGCTCGTCAACAAACTACAGGACGAGTAGGGTTGATGTCTAATATTCTAACTCAGGCAGAAGATGTAATTGTGATAATTTCATTATTGGGTGGGGTAGTAGTGTTTGAACCTTGGCTGCTTGTCTTACTAGTTGTTTCCATAATTCCAACTATTATTAATGAGATAAAATTTAGCGGAACCAGTTATTCGCTTGCTAGAAGTTGGACTCAAGAACGAAGAGAATTAGATTATTTAAGATATGCCGGTGCGAGTGATGTAACTGCGAAAGAGGTAAAATTATTCGGACTTTCGGGATATCTGGCAGCTAGGTTTAAAGAATTATCAGATAAATATTACAAAGAAAGTAAGAAGCTAGCAAAACAACGCGCTAGTTGGGGTTCTATGTTCAACGTAATTGGAACCGGAGCGTATTATGGCGCCTATGTATTTATAGTTTTTAGAACTGTAGCAGGATTTCTAACCTTGGGGGATCTTACTTTTCTTTCCGGATCTTTCAATAGATTACGTGCAAAATTACAAGGTTTCTTTACCCGATTTACTGCGATTACGGAAAGTGCCCTTTATCTTCAAGATTACTTCGAATTCTTAGATCTTCAATATGAAGAAAATCAAGTTGATGAAGCTTTGCCTCTTCCGAAGAAGATTCAAAAAGGATTTGAGTTTAGAAATGTAGGTTTCAAATATCCAAAATCTGAAAGATGGGTGGTAAGAAATATCAATTTTGATCTAAGAGCCGGAGAAAAATTGGCTTTTGTAGGAGAGAATGGAGCCGGGAAAACTACGTTAATTAAATTGTTGCTCAGATTCTATGAACCTACCGAAGGTGAAATTCTATTAGATGGAGTCCCTATTAATAAATATCATCAAGCTCAATATCAGCAATACTTTGGAGTGATCTTTCAGGATTTTGTGAAATTTGAATTGACCTTGAGAGAGAATATTGCCATGGGCGAAATCTCGGAAATTGGCGATCAGAGTAGGATCGATGGCGCTGCACAGAAAAGTTTGGCAGATGAGGTGGTTTCAGAATTACCTGGAGGTTATGATCAGCAACTTGGAAAAAGATTTAAGAATGGTAAAGATCTTTCCGGCGGACAGTGGCAAAAGATCGCTATTGCCAGAGCTTATATGAAGAATTCTGAAATTCTTATTCTCGACGAGCCAACTTCAGCATTAGATGCAAGAGCTGAAACCGAAGCTTTTGACAGATTCATTAAGCTAACCGAAGGAAAAACTGCCGTTATTATTTCGCATAGATTTAGTACGGTGAGAATTGCAGACAGGATTATGGTGCTTAAACACGGGGAAGTTCTTGAAATTGGAACTCACGAAGAGTTGATGAAGAACAATAAATTATATGCCGAATTATTTAATCTTCAAGCGGCAGGTTATCAGTAAATTACTTGAGAATTTTATGTAATTTAAGGGAATGGTATTTTATAAATCAATTCGTTCCTTAATTATGAAAATTCTAAACCTTCCGAAGTTATTATTAATTCTAATTCTTTTTTCATCTTCCGTCTTTGCTCAAGATAAGAAGGAAAGAGAAATGGATAAAAAAACAAACGATTATCTTACTTATACAGATCCTGAAGTAAAATTTACTGGAGGCATCAAGATGATCCCTATTACTACAGATCAAGGTACTTTTAATGTGTATACCAAACAAGTTGGTAATAATCCCACTATGAAAGTGTTGCTACTTCATGGAGGTCCGGGTGGGACTCATGAATTTTTTGAAAGTTTTGATGGCTATTTGCCTGCAGAAGGCATTGAGTATTTTTATTATGATCAGTTAGGATCTTATTACAGCGATCAGCCATCAGGCAAAAGTCTTTGGACCAATGAAAGATTTGTGGAAGAGGTGGAGCAAGTTAGAAAAGCGTTGGGTCTAGATCAAGATAATTTTTATTTATTCGGGCAGTCTTGGGGTGGAATTCTTGCTATGGAATACGCTTTAAAATATCAAGATCATTTAAAAGGCCTTATAATTTCGAATATGATGGCCAGTGCGCCGGAGTATAATAAATATGCGGAAGATGTTATCGGGCCACAAATGGATCCTGAAGTTTTAGCTGAAGTGAAAGAGCTGGAAGCAAAAGGAGATTTTGAAAATCCGCGATACATGGAATTGCTATTGAAACATCATTATACAGAACATCTTTTAAGAATGCCGGTTGAAAAATGGCCAAATTCTATCAACAGAGCTTTTGATCATTTAAATCCGGAAGTTTATGTTTATATGCAAGGTCCGAGTGAATTTGGTATTGCCGGGGATGCTACTTTGAAAGATTGGGATGTGTCCAAGAGGTTGAAAGAAATTAAAGTGCCTACATTAGTTATTGGAGCAAAATATGACACTATGGATCCTGAGTATATGAAATGGATGTCTACGGAAGTTGAAAATGGGCGTTATTTATATTGCCCCAATGGAAGTCATCTTTCTCAATATGACGATCAAGAACATTTCTTTCCGGGCTTGATAAAATTCATCAAGGATGTAGATTCTGGAAACTTCGGTAAATAATTAAATTTTGTAAATTTCTGAAGAGGTGCTCATTGAAAATAAGCGAATATCTTATAGATGTCAGGTTGAGTATTTCGACTTCGCTCAATACAGGCTGAAGTCAAAACCTCAATTTTAAATATAAATAGTTCTCGTCTTCGCTCGAACTGACAAGTAAAGATTGAGTTTCTCATTAAAATGAACCGGTTTGTGGATAATTTTAATATAAATGCTTCCGCTTAAATTTCAATTAAAAAATGGAATAAGTACTTTAGCAACAAATTAATCCATTAGATTTTGGCAGCCAAAAAAGCAAAAGAAACCACCCCGTTAATGAAACAATATAATAGCATCAAGGATAAATATCCGGATGCCTTGCTGTTGTTTCGTGTAGGAGATTTTTATGAAACTTTTGGAGAAGATGCGGTTAAAACCGCTCGCATCTTAAATATAGTACTTACTAAAAGAGGTAACGGAAGCGAAGTGGAAACCGCTTTGGCAGGATTTCCCCATCACGCTTTGAATACCTATTTACCAAAATTGGTAAAAGCAGGTTTACGTGTGGCGATTTGCGATCAATTAGAAGATCCAAAAATGACCAAGACCATTGTAAAACGTGGTGTTACCGAATTGATCACTCCCGGTGTTTCTATGAATGATGAGGTTTTGAACAGCAAGACCAATAATTTTTTATGTGCTATTCACTACGGAAAGAAAATCATGGGAATTTCATTTCTTGATGTTTCTACCGGAGAATTCTTAACTGCTCAGGGGAATGCAGAATATATAGATAAGTTGCTTCAAAATTTTGGTCCGAGTGAGGTGCTTGTTCAGAAAAATCATAAGAAAGATTTTACAAAGACCTTTGGAGATTCCTTTCACTGTTTTTATCTGGAAGACTGGATTTTTAAATTGGATTATGCCTACGAATCTTTAAATGAACATTTTCAGACCAAATCTTTGAAAGGTTTTGGAATAGATCATTTAGCTGAAGGCATAATAGCATCCGGAGCTATTTTATATTATCTAGGAGAAACTCAGCATCACAAACTTCAACATATTGCTTCCATCACAAGAATTGCAGAAGAAGAATATGTGTGGATGGATAGGTTTACCATCAGAAATTTAGAATTATATCATTCCAACGCTCAAAATGCGGTTACTTTATTAGATGTTATAGACAAGACTATTTCCCCGATGGGAGGTAGAATGATGAAACGTTGGCTGGCACTTCCGCTAAAAAATGTTCAGAAGATAAAGGCAAGGCATAAAGTGGTTGCTCATCTTATAGAGAATAGAACAGAGCTGGATAACATTCAGAAAAATATAAAAAAGATCAGCGATCTGGAACGTTTGATCTCCAAGGTGGCAACAGGTAAGATCTGTCCGCGAGAAGTACTTCACCTTAAAAATTCCTTAGATGCTATTGCTCCGGTAAAAGAGCTGGCTATGAATAGCAAAGAGGAAGCTCTAAAAGTTTTAGGAGATAGGTTGCAAAGTTGCGAGGTGCTGAGAAATAAAATTGAGGAGACTTTACATGAAGATGCTCCTGTTAATATTGTAAAAGCAAATGTGGTTGCTAAAGGTTTCCATGAAGAATTAGATAATTTAAGAAATCTTGCTTTCTCCGGGAAAGATTATTTAGATGGAATGTTGCAAAGAGAAAGTAAGGAAACCGGAATTACTTCTCTTAAAATTGGAAGCAATAATGTTTATGGATATTATATAGAAGTTAGAAATTCACATAAAGATAAAGTTCCAGAAGATTGGATACGCAAGCAAACTTTGGTGAATGCTGAAAGATATATCACCGAAGAATTAAAAGAATATGAAGGGAAAATTCTGGGAGCAGAAGAAAAGATCCTTCAGTTAGAACAACAAATATTTGGGGAGCTTGTAACTTGGTTAGGAGATTATATTCAGCCGGTACAACAAAATGCAAGGTTGATAGGAGAGTTGGATTGTTTATGCTCTTTTGCTATTCATGCTATCACCGAGAATTATTCAAAACCTGAAATTGAAGACTCTTTTGAGCTTGAAATTAAAGAAGGAAGGCACCCGGTAATAGAAAAGCAGTTGCCACACGGTGAAACTTATGTTACCAATAATGTTTTTTTAGATAGAGATGCGCAGCAGATCATTATGATCACCGGACCAAACATGAGTGGTAAATCGGCTATATTAAGACAAACCGCTCTTATAGTACTCTTGGCTCAAATGGGGAGTTTTGTCCCTGCAGAATCGGCTAGAATAGGATTGGTAGATAAGATCTTTACCAGAGTAGGTGCCAGCGATAATATTTCTATGGGAGAATCTACGTTTATGGTAGAGATGAATGAGACTGCCAGTATCTTGAATAATATTTCTGAAAGAAGTTTGGTGCTACTTGATGAAATTGGACGAGGAACCAGTACTTATGATGGAATTTCGATTGCCTGGGCGATAACCGAATATTTACATGAGCATCCTGCACATCCAAAAACTTTATTTGCTACTCATTATCATGAATTGAATGAGATGGGAGAAACCTTTAAAAGAATCAAGAATTATAATGTTTCTGTAAAGGAGTTAAAAGACAATGTTCTTTTTCTAAGAAAATTGACTCCGGGCGGAAGTGAACACAGTTTTGGAATTCATGTGGCTAAGATGGCAGGGATGCCACAACAGGTGTTAAGCAGGGCAAATAAGATCATGAAAAAGCTGGAAAAATCACATCAGATGCAAGATTCTACAGAAATTTTAAAAAATTCTGCTGAAAAAGATATGCAGTTAAGCTTCTTTAATTTGGACGATCCATTGCTTCAAGATCTCAAGGAGGAATTGTTGCATATTGATATTGATACACTTACGCCTGTGGAAGCACTTATGAAGCTAAACGAAATTAAACGCATGCTTACTAGCAAACAAAAAGCGAAGGCATAAAAGGTGTAATTTTTATAAAAAATCCTTTGGTAATACAAGAATTGTATTAAATTTGCAACCGCAATACGCTAGAAGGCATTGCGCTCTTAGGATTATCGAGAGTACGTTCATACAAGTCGCGAAAATAGCTCAGTTGGTAGAGCGCCACCTTGCCAAGGTGGAGGTCGCGGGTTCGAATCCCGTTTTTCGCTCTGAAAGTGGCGAAAAGAGAAAGTTTCGCACTTTATAAAAATCCACGCTCGGATGGTGGAATTGGTAGACACGTTGGACTTAAAATCCAATGATCAGCAACGGTCGTGCGGGTTCAAGTCCCGCTCCGAGTACTTCAAACCTTGGTAATCCTTTGATTATCAGGGTTTTTTGGTTTTCATTATTACCTTTTCCCGACCCTTTCCCGACATTTCAACAAATACTAGAGCAGTCATTTTATTTATAGTCATTTAATTAGTTTCAATAGGCATATCAAGTTAAACCTATTTCAGGGGCCTAGATTTAGTTTCTGATCTAGATAAGGAGAAGCTTTAAAAGCGGAGCACCCATAAAAATGGGAGCTCAAATAGAAGTGGAAGAAGGAGCTTTATTTTCGAGTTCCTTCGGTCAAAAATAAAGCCTCTTCAGTTTTTTAAAAGGTCAAAATTAAGCAAAGGAGAGTAGTCCCTTCTTAAGCTTTTCCCCAACATCACCGTCACCATTTTTTTAGGAAAAGCAAAGTTATGGGATTTAGAAGTTAGCCGGACTGGGAGGTAATTTTGCTTCACCATCTTAATTTTCAATACGTCCTATCCTAATTCTAAATCCCAAATTATTAGGCAATCAAAAAATGGTAACGGCGAGGGCTCTGCGGGAAGTAAATGATACAGAAACTGAAAAGAAAGAATTGATAATTTTATATTAAGTTTCATTGAAGATTAAATCAAAAAATGGAAAACGCTCGGGGTGCAAAAAGTAAAGATTTGGACCTCAGCTTGTAAAAGCTCCACCTGCTCAGTAAAGTGGCGGGAAAACTGCAATTTTGAAACAACATAGCTTTATCTGCTCTATTCTCACGGCTCCATTTAAGCATTAGGGTTGCTTCATTACTTTTAAGACCTAGAGAAGACATATCGGAAAGAACTTTCTGTCAGTTTTATCCTCTTTTGACTTTTTCCTGTGAAATTCCTTTAAAATCTCTATTAAACCAAATTTTATTTTCTATTCAAATGATATCATTTAAATAGAAAATATATGACCGCCCTAATTTTTGCATTTAAATTGTATTATTCGCAATCAAAATAAATGATTTGTAAATATTTGATAATTAATTGCTTAATTAACTAAATTGAACTATTGTTTTGTCAATACATTTAGATTTCAATAAGTGAAAAAACAGGATATATATATTAGAGTTGGAACCCAATATTATAAACAGGTTAAAACTCCAAGTATTTCAGGTCATATAGTTGAATCCTTGGTGCCCTGGAATATTGAAACCATTAGGCAGGATCATGGGAAAACGTTTCTTGCGGCAATTCCGAAGTTTGATGGCTTTACTTGTATTCCAGATCATCTCAATTTTAGATATTCCTACCACAATTTTTATAACACTTATGCACCCCTGAGCCATAAATTAATTGAAGGTGAGTGCCCGGTTTCCTTAAACTTTATAAAGCACATCTTTGGGAGTCATTATATACCGGGTCTTGACTACCTGCAATTATTGTATGTAAAACCTACCCAGATCCTTCCGATCCTTTGCCTTGTATCCAGGGAACGCTCAACAGGAAAAAGTACTTTTCTGAAGTGGCTGAAATTGATCTTTGAGAACAATCTAACTTATCTCACTAATGACAGCTTTACCAGCCAGTTCAATTCCGACTGGGCCAATAAACTCCTTATTTGTATTGATGAAGTGCTTTTTAATAAAGAGGAGCTAACGGAAAGGATCAAATACTTAAGCACTACGAATTTTAATAAACTGGAGGCTAAAGGAAAAGATAAACGGGAAGTAGAGTTCTTTGGTAAGTTTATCCTTTGTAGTAATAATGAAGAAAACTTCATTAAGATCGACCACCACGAAACTCGTTTCTGGGTATTACAAGTACCTTCTATTAAGAGAGAACAAACAGAATTTCTTGAAGCTCTAGCTGTAGAGATTCCGGCTTTTCTGAATTACCTGAAGAAGCGGAAACTCGAAACTAAACACCAAACCCGTATGTGGTTTTCTGCTGATCAAATAGAAACACCTGCCCTTAAGAAGCTGGTTCAGAACAACAGGAACCGTGTGGAAAGAGAATTAGCCGGCATATTGGTTATGGTGATGGAAAACCACGATCTGGAGCAGCTCGATCTCTGTCCGCTGGATGCCTTCAATGCCATCAGCAAAACAAGGCTGCGAACAGATCTCACCCAAATAAGAAAGATCCTGAAGAAGGATTGGAAACTGGAGAACCAGTCTAATTCCAACAACTACCGGAAGTTCGTCATTTGGTCAGATGGCAGTACCAACTTTCAGGATGCTAAAGGACGCTATTTCACTGTAAACAAAAATTTCCTGGTTGAAAACTTCGAAGAGGAAAAATTCAGCTGAACTGAGTTCACCAAAAGAAAAATGATGAAATGATGAAAAAATGATGACGGAAAACCTCCCGTATTTGCTGGGGGTTTCAGCTGCTGTCATCAAATCATCAAAATGAAAACTGTTTACGGGGTAAAATGGCTGAGAGTCTATTATTTTTTGATGATTTGATGATATAGTAAGATAAGACCAGTAATAGCAAGGGTTACGGCTGTCATCAAACTGTCATCAAACTGTCATCAAAATAAAAATGATGAATAAAGAGAAGAGTTGAATAATTCCACAAAGAACCAAATTTGGAAATATAAAACGCTGATGAAAACAAAAAGAATAAGCTGTGAAAGCGCAAGAAGCATTTGCATCGTCAAAACTCTTGAGAGGTTTGGGCACTTTCCCAGCCGCACATCGGAAAAAGAAGCCTGGTTTCTAAGTCCCCTTCGATCCGAAACACAAGCCTCTTTTAAAGTTTCGCTCCCAATGAACAGGTGGTATGATTTCGGAATTGGAAAAGGAGGGAACGTGATAGATCTAGTATGCCTTATTTCTAATTGTTCGGTTATAGATGCATTATCTTATTTCTCAAATGAACTGCCGGTATTATCATACTATGGTAATTACCAATCAAGGGAAAGGAAAACTAAACCTAAAAACACAGTACTTAGGGTGAAAACAATAGAACACCCCTTACTGAAGAAGTACCTTATTTCCCGAAAAATTCCAATTTCAGTAGCTAAAATCTACTGTAGGGAAATTTGGTTTGAATGCAATGGAAGGATATTCTTTGCCGTGGGTCTTGAGAACCATTTGCACGGATGGGAGCTTCGGAATTTATATGCTAAAAGTTCAACCTCACCTAAAAGTTACTCCTATAGGAAGAAGGATAAACAACATCTTATAGTCTTGGAAGGGATGTTTGATCTATTATCTCTGGCGATTATATCTCCGGCAGAAGTAGAAAATTCAGATCTACTGATTCTGAATTCCCTTTCCTTCATTCCCCAGATTCTAACCCTTTTAGAAAACTACGTCACTATTAACTTGTACCTGGACAGGGATTTTTCAGGTATAGAAGCCACAAGCAATATGTTGAGAAGCTGCTCAGGGAGTATCGATAGGAGTTCGATTTATTCTGGCTTTAAAGACTTAAATGAAAAACTTCTGAATACAAAATGAGTAAAAATAGAAATTACCTTAAGGAAGTGTTCTATTTTTTTGAGTAGCAAAGCAAGATGTGTCATTGTAATGACAATCTTACTTTACGCCCGGAGGTTGCAAAGGAAAAAAAGATAAAAATGAAAAAGGAGTACATCCAGATACGGTGTTCGATTTACGAGAAAAAGCTACTCAAAAGAAGGGCGGCCAGGGCAGGAATTTCCCTTTCAGAATATCTTCGTTCCACTGCCTTTGAACGAAACATTGTAGAACGAATTACTCCTGAACAGTTGGAATTTTACCGGATGCTGGTACAGTACAAAAACAGTTTTTCCAGGATCAGCAATTTGTTTAAAAGGCGGGATCCGAAACTGGCTGTAACGGTGGAGAAGCTGGCTGAAGAAATCAGGAGCCATTTAAAAAACTTTAAAAAATGATCGGGAAAGGACATTCCATTTCCAGAACAGGAGCATCAATTGCGTATGGCTGGAATCAGGAAAAAGAAGCTGAAGTGGTGCTTAAGGAGTATCTGGCCGGAGACACACCCGTGGAAATTACAGAAGAGTTCAAGATCATCCAATCCCAAAACCAACGGTGCACCAATAATACCCTGAGTTTTATTGTAAGTCCAACCGTAGAAGATGGAAAGAACATGAGCAGGAAAGATTTGGGAGAAATCGCTCAAAAGTTTTTACAGGAGATGAAGTTAACAAACCATCAGGCAATCGCATTTGTACACCGGGACAAACAGCATACCCATATTCATATTTATGCCAACAGGATCAGTCTTACAGGAGAAGTTTATAAAGACAATTTCATTGGAAAGCGGAGCCAACTGGCCGCAGATAATGTGGCAAAAGAATTAGGGCTTACAAGGGTACGGGAGGTACAACGGGAAAGGCTTCGGGAATTAAATGGAATCCGTCAGGAAATTAGAAAGATCCATGAAAAAGTGTTGGGGTCCAGGCCAAAGTCGTTAGATGCTTATATCAGACTGATGCAAGAACATAAGGTGAAAGTGATTCCTACTATCAACAAATCCCACCAGCTACAGGGGTTTCGGTTTGAATACAAAGAGGTAAATCTCAAAGCAAGCGAGGTGCACCGGAACATGAGTGGCAATAGACTTATTGCTGAAATATCAAAGAACAAAAGTTGGACCAGGTCAATTGAAGCGCCCAAAAGCCTACAGATCCTGGACCGAACAGTTCAATTAAGTGCTAGTCTTACAACCAAAATAGGCAAAGAACTAATTAAGGGAATTATTAAAAGAGCACTGGATACGGGAATAGGAATTTGATTTAAAATATGGAGCGATGAAAAAACTAGACGAGATTATGGAGCTGATGGCTGATGAAATGGCTGATTTTAAAACCGCTGTCCTGCAGCTTCAATTGCTTTCCGGACAATTAACCAAGCTGAGCGTACCCATCAGCACAGAAGCCTTGGAAAAGAACCTGAATCAATTCCTGAAAAAGCAGGAATTGGAAAGCCAGGCAAGGGATGAAATTTTGAGGTCTATTGATCAAAAATTAAAGAATGCCAGGCTCATACCTAACTATCTTCTCATCCTTTTCGGAATATCGGGAATTCTGGCTTTGGGTTCAGTAGCTTATTTTGCTTATAACTCCAATGAAAGACTGGAGGAAAACTTTGAAATTTACCGGATAGTTTCTGAATCTCAGAATAAGGTGTACGAGAATTATTTTGCAACCTATCCTGAAATTTACGAGGCCTATTGCCTATGGCTGGAACCCCAAAACCAGGATTTGTGATGACAAATGGCCATTAATAAAAATCTTACAATTTTAGTAAAAAATCCGTGTACACCCTGTAAACACGTTAAAATTGCGACCACTTTTTTAGTAAAAAATATTTTTTTAAATAAAAATAATTAGATTATGTAAGAATTACAGTAAGTCATCTGGAAACCCTTAAACAGGCAAAGATTTACAGTAAAAATATAAGTAGGATGCGCCCTATGCTGTTTTTTCGTAACGCTTAACTTCCCGTACACTAAAAAAACAGCATAGGATCCGGCGCAGGTAAGTTACGGTAGATATGGGGCTGAAGATTTAAACATTTATTTCTGAAAAGCATCTTCCTCAAAGATTTAAGGCTTTAAAATAACTAAAAACACAAAAAGATAGAGTAAAAATAGAAATCAATATTCTTTGTAAGTTCAACTTATGAGTTGAACTTACACTCTTTTAAGAACAAATAAGAAATAGTTGTTCTTTTAAACAAAATTACCTCAGCTTCTCCAACTATTAATTCCAGATTTCACTTAATATGTAAAAATAAGAATTTAAAGAACAGCTGTTGTTACTTCAGGGATTCTTCAAAAGCTTTCATATAGTCCTTCCCTGTATCATTAGTAATTGCATTCATATAAAACTTTAAAGATTCATAATGATACTCACTTCTGCTCAAGTTACTGATATCAAAAAAAGTGCTGTTGTAGGACATGACAAGGTGAAAAAACAATTGAGCGTAAAACAGAGCATCAAAGTCTTCTCGGTAATAACCCTGCTTCCTCCCCCTTTCAATATTACTAACCATAATGGCAGAAAACTTTTCAGAAAAGTCCTTCATATGCCTGTTGAAGATCTTTGGATAGTACTTTATTAGTTGTCTTAGCAAAATCGAATTATTACTGGAGGAAGCTTTTTCAATTTCCTCATCCCGCGATAACATTCTCTCTATTGCATTTTCTATAGTGTTATCCAGATTTCTTATTCTCTCCAGCACATCCTGTAAGGTATAAGACAAAGCCTCTTCAAGAAGCACTTCTTTATTTTTGTAATCCTTGTAGAGGGTTTTTTTTGACATTCCAAATTCTTTGGCAATATCATCCATTGTAAGGGTTTTAGCCCCATTCTCTATAAAAAGGTCGGCGACTTTTGCAATAAAAAATTTGTCTTCGGTCATGGATGGCGATTTATCTCAGGCATTAAAAAATAAAGCTGGAATTTTTAAATATAGTTATTCTAATTTTTTTCAAGATTTAAGCTGACCACATTATAATGGTAAACAGATCGTTTCATGAAGTTATATATATCCTGCCGAACCTCTTCCTTAAATTGAGAATCAATTTGTACAGATATTTTAATATATGGATTCTCGTCCAGCATTGAAAAGACAAAATTATCTATTGATTTTTCCATACTAAAAGTAAAATTTTCAGCAATGTTTATGACTAACGAGTCATTAGATAACAATTGATATGTAAGCATATTTCCCGGTATTATTGCGAAGAATTCCCTCACTAACATTTATAGTAAATTCCTCCCCCCCCTTTGATTTGAGTCGACATTTTAAATATGAATGAAAAGGAGCTGTTCCATTCCGGATACAGCTCCCTGTCAACCAATTAATCAAAATTCAAATTCATGTTTTGGATCAATATGATCATAATCTGCAACCATTAACTCCTCATAATTTTTCTCTTCCTTACTGGAAAATTTCTCTTCCAGGCGCACAAAAATCAGATAAACCACCGGCACAATAACCAGAGTTAGAAATAACGATGACAGCAAACCTCCAATAATTACAATAGCAAGACCATTGTTCATCTCAGCAGCAGCTCCCGATGCCAGTGCAATAGGAAGCATCCCGAAGACCATCGCTATAGTGGTCATTAAAATTGGACGCAGCCTCGCATGGTTAGCCTGAATTAAGGCTGTTCTTATTTTCTCTCCGTGATCCAGCCTGTGATTGGCAAAGTCCACCAGTAAGATCGCATTCTTAGCCACCAGACCAATGAGCATTATAATCCCGAGAATGGTGAAAATATTTAAACTCTGGTTTGTTAGTGCAAGTGCCCACAATGCTCCAATGAATGATAGCGGAATTGAGAACAGGACTATAAACGGTTTCACAAAGTCATCATAGAGTATCACCATGATCATATAAACTAACATGATGGCTGCAAGTAAGGCAATTCCAAGGGTTCCAAAACCTTCGCTTTGATTTTCCATATTTCCTCCCCAGGTCCATTCCACACCGGCTGGTTTTTCAATATCGGCCAGTTTTTCTTCCCACTCCTGGGCAATTGCACCGGTTGTCTTTCCAACTGTTTGAGCCGATACAGTTACAGAGGGGGAACGGTCTGACCGTTCCAGTAAAGAAGGTCCGGATTCATAAGTAACCGTTGCAAATTGGGCAAGATTGATCCTTTGTCCCTGACTATTTACAAACTGAATATTTTTTACATCTTCTATGTTATTCCTGGCAGCTTCATCAAATATGATGTTGATGTCATACTCATTACTACCAGTCCTGAATTTATTATCGGTATTTCCACTAAAAGCTGTGCGAAGAGTTTGACCCACTGTAGCAACATTTAAACCGAGAGAAGTCATTTTATCTCTGTCTACATTCACTGAAATTTCCGGATTTCCTTCTTCTACGCTGGTCTCTATTTCGGTTGCTCCATCTATAGATCTCAAAATGTCCTCAGCAGCTTCAGCATAAGCGAGGGCATCTTCAAAGCTGTTTCCCGTCACAGTCATTTGCAGCGGAGCTGCCTGTGTACCCACAATTCCTACGGGAACTGTGGTTATTTTGGCTGCTACCAGTTTTTGCTGAAGGTCTCTTTTTATTTGTGCCGCGATTACGGTCGTTTTTTCCTCCCTTTTAGATCTGTCGACCAAAGTAACAGAGATCTCCGATTTATTATTGGTGGCTTGCGCAGCTCCCATTCCTCCACTACTGGACTGTCCCACCGTAGTAATAAGTCGCTCCACCTGCGGTAATTCTTGTAAATATGCTTCGGCTTCCCGCGTAATAAAGTTAGTCTCTTCAATAGATGCATCTTTATTAATTTCCAACTGCACAAGAAATTCTCCTCTATCAGTTGATGGAAAGAAATCTGATCCTATATATCCCATCGCAACCAGTGCTATAGAGCTCACAAATAGACCCACTACAATAAAGAAAGTCTTTACTTTGTTGTCCAGAGACCATTCCAGGATCCTTGTCACCTCTTTCGTAAACCAGGTAAGTCCGGCTTCAAACTTGTGAATTACCTTACCAAAAAAGCTTGTATTATTTATACTCTCCAGTTTCCCGTACCTGGAGAATAACCACGGCACCACGGTAAAAGAAACTAACAGGGACAGTAAAGTAGCTATAATAACCGTTACACAAAACTGGCTGATGATATTGGCCACAAGACCGGTACTCATTGCAATTGGAAGAAACACTACAACAATTACCAAAGTGATTGCGGTTACGGTGAAACCAATCTCTTTAGCTCCATCGTAAGAAGCACGGACTTTGTTTTTGCCCATCTCCATGTGCCGGTGAATATTTTCAATTACAACAATCGCATCATCTACGAGGATCCCCACCACGAGTGAGAGTGCAAGTAAACTCATCAGGTTAAGAGTATATCCCATTAAATACATTCCTATAAAAGTAGCAATTAGGGAAGTTGGAATTGCAACCATTACTATAAGAGCGTTCCTGTAACTATGCAGGAAGAAAAGCATTACAAATGCCACCAGTGCTATCGCAATAAATAAATCCTTGATCACAGAATTTGCTGCTTCCAGTGTAAATTCTGAAGTATCATTGGCCATAGTAATTTGTAGACCCTGCTCAGAATATTGCTGTTCAATTTCGGCCATTTTTTCCTGAACAAGTTCACTTACAGTTACTGCGTTAGCATCCGTTTGTTTTTGAACCTGAAGTAATATGGTATTTTGACGATCTATACGTGCGATCTTTTCTACTTCTTTCTGTGTGTCTTCTATTTCAGCAACATCAGATAACCGAATATTCTGTCCGTTTTGAGAAGCAATTGTAAGGCTTCTCAATTCATCTACAGACTGAATCTTTCCGGAGAGCCTGATAAGAGTGGTATTCTCCCGGGTAGTAAGATTTCCGGTAGGAAAATCAAGGTTGGATGCAGTAATAATTTGTTGTACCATAGGAACAGTAAGGCCATAACCTTCCAGCCTGTTAGGATCTAAATTCACCCTTATCTCTCTTTCCTGCCCGCCCACAAGGTTTACCTGTGCAACCCCCTGGATTCGGGAAAAAGCCGGCTGGATCTTTTCATCTATAAGATCATAAAGTTCATTTTCAGTAACGTTACCGGTCACCCCCATACTCACAATAGGCATATCGGAAAGTGAAAACTGGGAAAGTGAAGGCTCATCTATATCCTCCGGAAGATCGGAACGAATGGCGTTTACCTTTCTCTGTGCCTCATTAAGAGCGAAATCTATGTCTGCTTCATTTTCAAACTGAATGGTTACTAACGAAAGACTTTCAAAAGATTTTGTCTGTATCTTTTTGATGTTTTCAAGGGCAGACACTGCATCTTCAATCTTTCTGGAAACCGTATTTTCCACCTCGGCTGGAGATGCGCCGGGATAAACTGTCATCACAGTCACCACCTTTACTTCAAATTTCGGGATCAACTCATAGTTGAGCTGACTATAGCTAAAGAGACCTCCAATAATTAAAATGGCGAGCATTACGATTACAAGGCTGGGTCGTTTTATAGATAATTCTGCTAATTTCATTTCTTAGTTTTTATTTTAATACTTCTACCGCAGTACCGTCAGTAAGATTGATCTGCCCACTGGTCACCACCACTTCACCTTCCTTAAGCCCGCCGGTTACCTGTACTTTTCCGCCATAGTTTACGCCGGTTTGGATTTGTGTGAGTCTGGCCGCATCATCTTTCACAACAAAAACCTTTTTATCACTCACACTACCCACAAATGCCTCCCTTGGAATAGTTAGCACATTATTTTGCCCGGCCTGGTTGAAAAGAGCAATGGCATACATTCCTGCTCTTAACTTTCCTGCAGAATTATCTATAATTATTTCTACAGGAAATTTTAGTGCACCATTGGAGGCCGGTGCTATAAAAGTTACTTTTCCTGATATTGTGTCCCCGGTGGCACTGGGAAGAACATTTACATCATCTCCAACCTGAAGCTGGCTTACTAGCGCCTCATCTACCTCTACTCTTAATTTTAAAGCCGAAATGTTTACCACTTCAACAATAGGAGTACCCGGGGCTACGACAGTTCCAACTTCCACCATCTTTTCATTTACAATTCCGCTGATCTTGGAGCGAATGTTTGTATCTCCGGAATTTAATTGAGCAGATTGATACTGCGCTCTTGCATTTTCCACCTGTAGTTTTGCCTGATCCAGTTGAACTGCTGTTACTCCGCCAGATCCAAAAGCTGCTTCATACCTTTGAAGATTGGAGACGGCATTATCAAGATTTGCTTTTGCATTGGTAACATTAACATTGATCTTGTCTCCTGAAAGTTTTGCGATCACCTGTCCTGCTTTTATTTCGTTACCCTCTTCAACATAAATTGCAGCAATCTGGCCACCAAGTTCAGCTGAAATTCTCACGCTGGTTTCAGGGAGGAAAGTACCGTTCACAGTAAATTTCCCACTGATATTTTCACTTTCTGCTTTGGCAGTTCTTACACTTACTGCAGAATTTGTTTGAGTCACAAGACTTAGTTCCTCCTCATTATTTTTCTTATTATTCTGAAGGATCAGGATAAATGCAACGGCAATTCCTACCAGGGCTACTACAGTTATAATTGTCTTCTTTTTCATTTTAAAGGTTGTTTTCTTTTAATGTTTCTAAAATTCCCTGTGACTTCAGGAGCGCTACTTCGGCTAGTTTGTAATTAATTTGTGCATTAGTTAAGTTATTTCTGGCTTCGGCAAGATCTCTCTCGGCATCCAGCATATCATTAAGGCTGGCAAGTCCAAGTCCGTAGTTATTTTGAGTGTCTTCCAGCACTTCCTGTGCAAGCTCTACATTCTCTTCCTGAATATTAATTGTTAAAAGGCTGTTCTCCAGCTGGGAAAGAGAGTTCCTGTACTCCATATCTAAAGCGAGTTCGATTTCTTCAAAATCTGCCCGTGCTTTATCAATAGCTATTTGATTTTGTTTAACCCGGGACTTGGTTGCAAATCCATTGAAAATTGGAATTTGCAGGTTCACTCCTACTGATGCCAGATCAGACCAAAAAACTCCCTGGTCTTTTCCATTCCAAAGCGGGATTTCATCTCCCTGCCCCAGCCAACCATAATTGGCAACAAAAGAAAGTGAGGGATAATATTCTGCAATGGTGGCCTTCTTCTGCCAGTTCAAAAGCTCTATTTGTTTTTCCATTAACTGGAGTTCTGTTCTTTCAGCCACATCAGGATTTGCACCGGGCAAAACAGCAGGTTGAAATTTTTGATCCGGCAACTGTATCTCCCGGGCAATAGACATTCCTATCATAAATTTGAGAGCATTCTCCCTAAGGTCCACAGCATTAATCACCTGTTGCCTGTTTGCTATAAGATTGTTTAATGCTACTGTACTTCTGTCAAAATCTATCTTTTTAGCCAGTCCGTTTTTAAACAGGCCTTCTACTATCTCAACAGTTTTTTCCGTCAGTTCAAGATTCCGCTCAAGGTTTAAAAGATTTTGTTTAGACTCATAAACCTGATAATATGCAGTAGCTACTTTTTCAATAATTTCTTCCTGAGTAAGCTGTGCATTGAGCTGATAAAATTCTTTGGTAGAACGAGCCGCCTTTAAGCCCGTGAACACCTGCTGATTGAACAAAGTTTGAGAAACCTGAGCATTAGCATTAGAATTCCATTTTCTCCCAAAGGCCACCAGGATATCTTCTCCCGGTGTTCCAAAAATTGCTCCCGGTAAAATATTCTGCTGCAATAGGGGATTAAAAGTAGTACCTCCGGTTACAGTTATTTTAGGGAGAGCGCTTGCCCGCACCTCTGCAATTTGAGCATTGGCATTTTCAACATCAAGCCGTGCTTTTTCGGCATCTGCTTTATGCTCCAGGGCGTAATTAATCGCTTCAGGTAAAGTTAGCAGTGCGGGTTCCTGTGCCATCAGGAAGTTCGTACCCAGCAAAAAAGCTATTAATAATTTTTTCATTCTAAGTATTCTTCTGGTTTTACATTTTCAATTGTGAGGCAAAGATACGGTATAGGAAACTTAAAAACCAAATAAGTTTCCAAGTTTATTTTTAATATTTAATTGCCTTACTAGAAGTATGATCTTGAATTAACTGAACTATAAAATCAAATAAAAGATGATTTTGAAAATTGATGAACTGGTGTTTGATTTTCAAGAATAAGGGACTGCAGGAGAAGATCAGCTAATGAGAAATTGAAGACGGCCTAAAATTTAGAAGAAACGGTTTTTACAATAGAAAGAAGAGTTTCAGAGATTTTTTTATTTTAAAAAGGAGATCAGCTTCCTATTCACAGAGTAAAATATTGGGAATAAAAAAATCCTCTCTACTTAAATATAAAGAGAGTTTTCCTGAATTTGAAGCAATGGGAATACCTAATACTATTTGCCTAATTTTATCATGGCCTTGCAGCTTTCCAAATAAAATTCAGCGTATTAATACCCGGATTCTATTTTGCATGAATAATCTTCTATCAGGCCAATAAAAGATTCAACATTACGTGGACTTAAGAACGAAACCTTTTTTGTGCAGGTTTTCAATCTTTATAGTAGAATCACGGCTTAGATGTTTGCGAAGGTGAGAAATGAAAACGTTCAGGCTTTTGCGATTGAAGTAATCATTTTTGCCCCAAAGAAGGTTTAAAATTTCTTTATGACTGCAGAGGCTATTTTTGTGACGTACCAGGTATAAAAGCAAATCATTTTCTCTGGCTGTTAATTGGATTACATCTTTATCAAACATTAATTCCTGAGCTGATGGATGAAATTTGTATTTTCCTATGATCCATAGAGGTTCTAAAGTTTACTCTTCCCGGGGTGACGGTTGTAACCTGGAAAGAATTGCCTTTATTCTTGCCACCAGTTCCTCTTCGTCTATAGGATTCTTTAAATAATCTACAGCACCCAGAGAAAAGCCTTTTAATACATCTATTTTTAAGGATCTTGCAGAAAGAAATATAAACGGCAATTTTGGATAATTCATTGCAAGATTTTTAGCCAAAGAAAATCCGTCAATATCTGGCAGCATTACATCAAGAATTGTAGTATTCAAAAATACGGTTTTTTCAGCTATAAAATGAGTGAAGCATTGCACCTATCAGAAAAAGAAAGGCAGCTTGTGCTTGATTGTTTTTCAAAAATTAAGTATGAATTACAACAAGGGGTGGATAAGCATAGTAAGAAACTTATCACTTCCAATATCGAGCTATTTTTAAATTACTGCGATCCTTTTTACGACCGCCAGTTTATAACCAGAGACAACGCTAACCGTGGAATACTGGAAAAGTTTGAGGAATTGCTCAACGGCTACTTTAGATCTGAAATGCCCCAGCTAAGTGGTTTACCCTCTGTTGCCTATTTTGCAGATGAATTGCATTTGTCTCCGAATTATTTTGGAGACCTTATAAAAAAGGAAACTGGTAAATCTGCTCAGGAATATATACAGAATAAGATCATAGAGGTTTCTAAGAACAGAATGTTCAATCTTAAAAAATCTGTAAATGAAGTTGCTTACGAATTAGGTTTTAAATATCCGCAACACTTCACCCGTCTCTTTAAACAAAGGGTAGGGCAAACACCGAAGGAGTTTCGGAATGTAAATTAGTGGAGTAAAAATGTGTATTTCAACTTGAGTTAAAAAAGGGAAAATTTGTAAGAAATTAATAGACTATAATTTTTTTTATGCGGAGAGGAGAATCCCTCTTAACCCAATGAACAGCTATAGACCTGGCAAAAATTTGTAGGGTAAAATTATAAATTATTTTTTTGTGCCTGCTTAGCGTAAAAATCTGCAATTTGTTGAGCGTAATCCATTGAGGATTTACCAATGTAACCCAGAAACATTTTTTCTGTACTGTGAGCAGTTATTTGCATAATTAATGGAGTGGGCAACACTCCATAAGTATTCGTTGCAAAAGATCTTCTACATACATGTGAACTCATTAATTGCCATTTAGGAAAAGTCCCTTTAATTTTTCGTTTTTCACCTTTTTCTTTGCGCTTCCCATTTTTATCTCGAGGTATTACCTTTCCATTCTTATCTACCATTTCAATTTTCATTCCGGGAATAACTTCATCAATCCCAACCTCCTTACAAAGATCTTTTAGCAGTTTGTTGAATTTTTGAAGTGAAATGCCATATGGAAGACCTTCTTTTAATATTTCCTTGGTGACCGGGAGAACAGGAATGGTAACTTGTCTTCCGGTTTTCTGTTGTTTAAGCTCAATCACTTCCAATCCATTTCGTGTTACAAAATTGGTTTTCGTTAAGTTTAGAAGATCCTGACCTCTTTGCCCAAGGTTGCAACCCAAAAGAAGCCATTTCTTGGTGTTCATCAACGATTTACTAGTTATAGTTGTTTGTTCTATCCTTTGGAGCTCCTCAGGACTCAGATATAGAATGTAATTGTTTTTAGCTTTGCCTCCTTTTACTTTTTTGAGTTGATGACTAACTGTTAAACCATTAATTTCTGCATTAGCACAAACTGTTTTCAAATCATCTATTTTTTTCTTTGCATAGCTTTCTGCATAATTTCTCTTATTTAGCATCCATTCTAGTAAATCCTTGCCAAACTTTATATTTACGTCCTGCACTTTCAGTCTTTTCTTACCCTGATATTTTTGTATAATTTTTAGAAGGTTTTTATAGTTATCAATTCGATTTTTAGAGAGACCTAAGCCTCCTCTGGAATTTTCTCGCAGGCCAGCAGTATCAATTACATTTTGTATGGCATCTACTAACAGATCACTTTTTGCGGTTTCTTCTACCACTAAAGTGCCATTAAAAATTTCAATTTGTTTTAGAAGCCATTCACTACTAATTTCTCCTGGTGAAGCTTCGTCGTACCGATCAATAATATGATTTTTAAGGTCCCTCAACTTCCTGTTAAGATTTTTCATTTCAGAAGAATTTCTTTTTACTCCATCTAATACTGAACTTTTTTTGCCACTTCCGGATAAAATGCAATTTGAAAGGTTTACAATTTTGCCAGTGCTTTTGATGTAATCATGTTTCCGTCCGTGAATAAAACGTAAGTATATTGTAACAGGATCTTCTTTTCCTCTAATTATAAACTTCACTGTAGCCATAGCGAAAAGGTTTACTCTAAAATAAAATTTTCCCGACACTTTCCCGACATATATTGCATCTATTTAATTTTAATTGATATGGAATTAAATTGTATACTACTTAAATTCAGAGTTATATGAGCGAAGTAAACTATTTACTCCTAAAAAAAATGAGATTCAAGATCCCGCTCCGAGTACAAAAACCCTCTTTATCTTTAAGATTTAGAGGGTTTTCTGTTTTTTGTATCTATTACAAAATGAGTACACAGGATTTTATCTGTGTAAAGAGAGCTAAGAATTAAAGAATATGGATAATTGAAAAGTGTTGATAGGAGGAAAAAATCAATGCCGACAAGTTTCCAACAAATAAGCCCTACCCAATTTGTCTTTCACCAGCCGGCATTTTCATTTTACAAAAACAACCAATTGACTAATAATTGACTAATAATAGTCACAGTTTATTTTTAAAATCCTTCTTATAGATGAGTTACATCTAAGATGTTTCACAAGAATTCAAAATGTTATTTTTACCAAGTGCATATAGATTGCTCATAATGAATGAGTAACAAATATGTTATGTTTTATAGGACAAAATGTAGGGTTCTTCCTAACGCGAAAATAAGCAAATCCTTGGAATTGCTGTTAGAAAGTTGGTGATTTGATAAAATTATAAATAATAATGCTATTAAGTTTATCGATATTGTATAAAGAGAATACAGTTTTTATTCTCTTAGATATTCATAACGGTTTAAGATACAGCAAGGTTAATATGCTAATGGTTAACCTTGCTGTTAAGTATTAAAATCTTAAGAGTGCTTTCTTCTTTTTGCTCTGGCATATTGATTCGGCCAATCCAGGTCTACATCCAATTCATTAGCCGCTTCCATAGGGAAATATGGAGTTCTTAAAAATTCTCTTGCCATTAAGATAAGATCCGCTTTATTATTTTCTAAGATATCTTCTGCTTGATGAGGTTCTGTTATAAGCCCTACCGCTCCGGTCAAGATGTTAGCTTCCTTTTTAATTCTTTCAGCAAAACCAACCTGATATCCTTTTTCCACAGGAATTTTCGCGTCTGGTACTAATCCTCCCGAAGAACAATCAATTAGATCTACTCCTTCTGTTTTTAACAATTTTGATAGTTGAACAGATTCATCTATATCCCATCCACCGTCTACCCAATCTGTAGCAGAAATTCGTACGAATAATGGTAGCTCTTCAGGCCATACTTTTCTAACTTCTTTGGCAACTTGTAACATTAATCTTCTTCTGTTTTCAAAAGAGCCTCCATATTCATCGGTTCTTTTATTGCTTAGAGGTGAAAGAAATTCATGTAACAAGTAACCATGAGCTGCATGTATCTCAACTACTTTGAATCCTGCTTTGTGGGCTCTTTTTGTAGCTTCTACAAAATCTGAAATTACTTTTTCTATTCCTTCTTTATCAAGTTCTATGGGAGCTGTATCTTTTTCGTTAAAAGGAATTGCACTTGGTGCTACAGGTTGCCAACCTCCATTTTCTGGAAGTACTCGTTCTCCACCTTCCCAAGGTGCTGCGCAAGATGCTTTTCTACCGGCATGTGCCAATTGAACTCCTATCTGGCTTCCTTGTGCTTCTACAAATTCAACAATTTCAGCTAAGCCATCAATGTGTTCATCTTTCCAAAGTCCCAAATCTTGAGGAGTAATTCTACCTTCCGGAGAGACAGAGGCTGCTTCTGTTAGAATTAGACCGGCACCACCAACTGCCCGACTTCCTAAATGTACTAGGTGCCAATTGTTGGTAAAACCGTCCTTACTGCTGTACATGCACATTGGCGATACAGTCATTCTATTTTTTATATCTAGAGATTTTATTTTGAGAGGCGAAAATAATGCTGGTTCTTTTAAACTCATAGTGTCAATATTATTAAAATTAATTTTAGCTGAAATTACAACAATGCGTTGGTCGCAAATGTGAATAACCATTACTATTTGAAATTTTAAGATTGACGAAATTTATATTGATAGCTTAAAATTATTCTATTTCAAAATCAAAATAAGTATCAGGGAATGGCTCATTTCTTAATGTGTAATGCCACCATTCTTCAGAATAGGATCTAAATCCATATTTGCTCATCACAGATTTTAAAAGTTCTCTATTCTTTTTTTGCTCTTCGTTAATCTGTGAAGTGTTAAGATGAGAGATTTCTCCAAAATAATCATAAGTTCCACCCATATCTATTTCTTTTAAGGTGTTTGCATCAACCAATGTTAGGTCTAGAGTGCTGCCACGAGAATGTCCGGATCTTGTTGCGATATATCCCAATTCAAATAAGTTGTGTTTAGCAATATCTGGATAAAATTCACTTTTTGTAAGAGTGTCTTCAGGTTTTCTGGCCCATTCCATAAAATAGTTAACTGCTCGTTGTGGTCTATAAGCATCAAAAATCTTTAAACAATAGCCTTGATCTTCGAGTTCTAATTGTACTTTTTGTAAAGCTTCTGCAGCTTGTTTTGTTAGAATAATTTCAGCTTCATTATAACCTGGCATTGGTCTTCCAACGAAATTATGATGTCCTGCATATCTTAGATCAATTTGAATGTCTGGTATCAATTGCTTTACATATACAAATCCATCAGGAATCGTTTTGTTTTGACATATCCCGAAATTAGATAAAGTGAAAATGAATAATAAGCATAATAATTGTTTCATCTGAAGCCAAACTTTTGGGGAAAGTTAGTCAAAAAATGCCTTTTTGTTTCCTTGAGATTTTTAAGATATCAGATGCTTTACATATCTTGAAGCTCTAAAAAGAATTCATGGTTAGAAAATTATCGATTATAGTGTTAGCAGCGGCACTCGCAACCGGCTGCAAGAGTCAGGATATTGTATCCGGAAGTAAAGATCAGAATGCTCAAGTGCAATTAGATCAGAAAAAGAAAAGTGATGGTTTAAAATCCTACGATTCAGTAATTACGAAAGAAGCCAAATCTGATGAAGGACTTTTTACTACTCATCAAATTGGGGATAAACTCTATTTCGAAATCCCTTTAGATCTTCTTGAAAAAGATATGTTGCTTGTTTCCAGAATCGCGAAGGTTCCTGCAGGATATGGAGGTGGATATGTAAATGCCGGTTCTAAGGTGAATGAACAAGTGGTGCGTTGGTCCAAGCGAGATAAGAATATAGATATGAAGGTGATCAGTTTTGAAAATCAGAGCGATGAAGAATCTCCTATTTATAAATCTGTTTCAGCCAATAACTTTTCTCCCATTCTCTTTAGTTCAAAAATTGAAGCTTTCAGCAAAGATTCTACTAAGGTAGTAATTGAAGTAAGCGATCTTTTTGAATCTGAAGTTGCGGCCATAGATGGACTTTCTCCTTCGTTAAGGAAAGAATATAAAGTTAAAAAATTAGATCCAAGTAGATCTTATATAGAATCTGCTCAAGCATATCCTAAGAATGTAGAGGTAAAACATGTGATGACTTACGAGGCTGAAACTCCTCCGGAAAGAGATCAGGCAGGAACAATTTCTCTGCTTATGAATCAGTCTATGATCTTATTACCAGATGATAAGATGCAGCCTAGAATTGCAGATAATAGAGTAGGTTGGTTTAGCGTAAAGAAATATGATTATAATTCAGATCAGTTAAAATCTGATGATTATGAAATTATACGTAGATGGAGATTGGTTCCTAAAGATATGGAAGCTTATAAACGCGGAGAATTGGTGGAGCCAGTAAAACCAATTGTTTATTATTTAGATCCAGCCACGCCTATGAAGTGGAGACCATATTTTAAACAAGGTATTGAAGATTGGAATAAGGCTTTTGAAGAAGCAGGATTTAAAAATGCTATTATAGCCAAAGATCCTCCAACAAAAGAAGAAGATCCAGAATTTAGTCCGGAAGATGTTCGCTATTCTGTGGTGAGATATGTTGCTAGCACCACGAGAAATGCAGTTGGACCTTCTGTTATAGATCCAAGAACCGGGGAGATCATAGAAAGTGATATTATTTGGTATCATAATCATTTGCGTTCTTATAGAAACAGATTTATGATTGAAGCCGGAGCTCAAAATCCTGCTGCTAGAAGTTTAGAAACTCCAGAAAAGGAGATTGGCGAGATGATGCGAATGGTAATTGCTCATGAAGTAGGGCATGCTTTAGGCTTGCCACATAACATGAAGGCTAGTTCTGCGTATCCAACAGATTCTTTAAGGTCTGCAAGCTTTACTCAGAAATTCGGCTTAACACCTTCTATTATGGATTATGCTCGTGTTAACTATGTGGCGCAGCCGGGAGATGATGGAGTGAGATATATTAGAATGATGGGACCTTATGATAAATATGCCATTAATTGGGGGTATAGATACTTACCGGAAGCCCAAAATGCTAAAGCAGAGAAAAAGACCTTGGATGCTTGGATCTTAGACAAAGCAGGAGATCCTATTTATGAATTTGGTGGTGGATACGATGGTGTAGATCCTCAATCTCAGAGAGAAAGTTTAGGGCAAGATCAGGTGAAGGCAAGTGAATACGGACTTGCAAACCTGAAAAAGGTAGTGCCTAATTTAGTAGAATGGACTGCTACTAGCGGTAAAGGTTATGATGATCTGGAAGAGGTTTATCGAGAACTGATAAATATGTGGAGAGGTTATATCTATCATGTAGTTACCAATGTTGGTGGAGTTTACGAAACCAGAAAAACAAGCGATCAAGACGGCGTAGTTTATACTCCGGTTCCGAAAGTAATTCAGAAAAATGCGGTAAAGTTTTTAAATGAAAATGCTTTTACTACTCCGCAATGGCTGTTGGATACTGATATTTTGAATAGAATGGAGGCTTCCGGTTCTATAGAAAGAATTCAAAATCTGCAGACAAGATCGCTTAGTTATTTGTTGAATGAAGATCGAATCAAAAGAATGGTTAGTAATGAGCAGATGAATGCAAAAGATGCTTATAGCGCAGTTAATATGATGGATGATCTGAGACAAGGAATCTTTTCAGAATTATATGTCGGTAAAAAAGTTGATGCATATAGAAGAAATTTACAACGCTCTTTTATAGATGAAGCGGCGGCGTATGTTCAGAAATTAAAATCTCAGGAAGATCAAAAAATATTAAAGTCTGATATTATAGCTTTGATGAGAGGGGAAATGCAACGTTTAAAAACTGACATGAATGCTAGAAAAATGAGATCTTCAGATCAATTAACCAGATTTCATTGGGCAGACTTAATTGCCAGAATAGATGCTGGATTGAAAATAGAGTAGTTTCTTCAATTAGTGAGAAATAAAAAGAGGTAGTTTTATTAGAATTACCTCTTTTTTATTTGATTGATGCTCGTTTTAGATCTTTCCGAATTTATTGGCTTTAACAGGAGTATCTGCGGCAATCTTATCGGTTTTAAACCAATTCTTCATGCGGTTATAATCTAAGTAATAGCTTACACGTAAAGACAAACTGTTAATCTGTGGCTGATCGAACAGAAGATTAAAGTTATTAGAAAAGTTGATCTTAGAAGCATCTATATAGCTATCTACAGCATTTCTATATAACAAAGTTAGCTGACTTCCAGGTGCGAACCACCAAGAATATCTAAGGTCTACATTCCAGCTATTGTAAGTGGCATCGTAGGTATTTTCATAACTAGGGCGTAGATTCAGCTCTCCATTTTGCTGTAAATTGAAGAATTGATCATACTGTACTTCGGTGTAATAATGTCTAAAAGCTAGATTAAGCGCCATTTTATTATTGAAAATATATCTTGATTCTAAAGAATTGATAATCGTATTTCTATTTCTAGAACCAATAATGATATCGTCATTTTCAAGATTCACAAAACCTACTTCTTTATCTGATAGGCTGATATTTGTAGAAAGTATCACTTTAAATTTATCTGAAACCTGAAAGCTTGGATTAAGATCTATATTAAGTCTACCACGCCCTTTTTCATCATATTTATACCAGTCTATAGACGCAGCAAATTTTACTTTTTTGCGATAATCGGTGTTAAAATAAACCCATTGATCATAATATGCGGGTATCTTTAAAAATCTTCCGCTTACACGTGGTTCATAAATATCCTGAGTTCCAAACGGCGTACTTTCAAATCCGAAACCGAAATTGAAGAACTCTTTGGTAGTAAAGCTTGAGTTGAAATTAAGGATCAAATTGCTATAAAGATCTGGATCTAATCGGCGTTGATGGAACACATTAAAATTTAGATACATTTGATTTAGAAATCCTTTAGGCTGAAGATATCTATAACCATAATATCCGGAGTAATTAATATAGTTGGTAAGTCCAGAATAACCTAGGTCATTAATATCATAATCTTTGGTTCTATAATCCATCTGCACATTCAATCTATTCTTACCATTAATCTTGGCAACTCCTAAAACACCTTCGGTTCCAAATTTTGTTTCTTCATCCATCACCCAACTACCTTCAGCATTAGCCCAATAATTTAAGGTATTCTTCTTATTAGTAAGATCTAGATAAAGGCCGGTAGCATTGGCATCTCTAAAACCTCCATCTCTAGTAGTATTCGTATTTACAAAAGAAACCGAGGAGTTTTCTCCAAATCGCTGATCGAGTACTAAAATGTTATAATTGGTAAGTGGTTCTACAACTTCTTTTCTGGTTTCACCGGTTTCTGTATTCTTAACGGTGGCATATGTTTTTTTGGTTACCGCATTAAAAAATCCAATTCCTAAGCCTTTATCTGTTCTTCCTGAAATTTTTAGAGCATTTATAAGATCTACTGTGAGGGGGAAAGATTCCACTTCTTCATTGTCTAATAGATTGGGTCTGCTGGAAGGAACTCCTCCAACTCTTCTGGAATAAAAAAGATTTCCTTTAGAGAATAATTCTGTACCCTCTGTAAAGAATGCTCGTTGCTCATTATACTGAACTTCAAAAGCAGATAAATTTAAAACTGCATCATCAAATTTTGTCTGACCAAAATCTGGGATCAAAATCATATCCAACGTAAAAGCATCGTTAATCCCATATTTAAGATCCATTCCACCATTCACATTTACATCTGTTTCTCCGTCGTAATTATTTACGTAGGTAGAAAAATAAGGTTGGAAAGATAGGCGGGTAGGGGTATTTATATTTTCTATACCATGAATTTCGCCATCATATATTGAAAAGGAACCTTTAGCGTTGTCCACCGGACTCCAGCTATAACGAGCACCACTTCTTCTATATTCACGCTCCATGTTCAAGCCCCATTCCTGAATTTTCTTTTTAGGAAATCTCAATTCAGAATATGGAATAAAAACTTCTGCTACCCAATCTTTTTCATTTATTTTGACTGAGCTGTACCATACTCCATTCCAACTGGAATCTTCATTGCTATTAGTCATTTTTGCATCATACTGCACTCCTGCAGCCGTGATAATAAATTGAAGACTTTGCTGACGGTCATTATAACCATTCAGTAAAATGAAGAAAAAATCGTCATTCCCAATATTATCTCTTTCGGTAAGTTCTTGTGGAATGTTCTTGATACTAGGATCGTTAAGTGTAGCTCCAAAATAAATTCCAAGATCATCATAAACAATCTTGACCTTTGTTTGAAGACTATCCGGAATAGCTTTCCCATTTGTAGGCATTCTTTCTACAAAATTGGTGGCAATTGGAGCATTTTCCCAAGCAGCGTCATCTAGAACTCCATCTATTTTAGGAGCATCTGTTACACGTATAATATTGATAGATTTTCTGGGAATGCTATCATTATTTTGAGCGTTTGATAATTGAAAAATGAAGAGAGTGATGATGGTGATGATGATGGTTTTCATTGATTGACTTTCTTAATAGACACCACTTTTAATGATTTGTTGCAGTAAAAATGAAATTGTTTATCAATAATTTATAAATACAGCTGATTTTAAGTGATTTAATGATTTTTGTTTTCCTCAAAAAAATAACAGATAACTGAGTATTAGAAATAAAAAAACCGTCACAAAGACGGTTAAATAGGTGTTGTAAATTAGAATTATTCCATGTCATCGGCAGCTTCTTCGCCATTCACATCATCTGTATCATGAATTTCTTCATCAATTTCCTGCTTCATTTTTTTAGCGCCTTCTTCCATTTTATCGCCCGCTTTTTCAGCATTTTCTTTAATGTCTTTACCTATTGCTTTAGCAGCATCTTCGGTTTTTTGTTGGGTAGATTCTCTGCAGGAAGTCAAAGAGTTGGTAATACCGCAAATCATTAATAATAACAATAATTTTCTCATGGGTTAAGGTTTTAAGTTTTAAATTAATTAAAAAAAGCCATCACAACGTTAATTGAGATGGCTTTTTAAATATTATAGTGAAATACTATTGCATGTCTTCAGCAGCTTCTTCACCGTTAACATCGTCAGTTCCTTGAACTTCTTCATTCATTTCTGTAGATGCATCTTGTGCAGCATCTTCAACTTCGTTTCCAGCTTCTTCAGCGTTGTTTTCGATGTCGTTTCCAACAGCTTCAACAGCATCTTCAGATTTCTCTTCAGTAGTTTCTCTACAAGAGTAAAGAGATAAAGTTAAAACTGCTCCTAATAATAATAAAGATAATTTTTTCATTTTGAAATATGTTTAATTAGTTGAACAGCAAATTTAAACTAATTTTTAATTTTGCCAAGAACTCTTTTCAGTTAAATATTTCCAATATCTTTTAGGTACATGTTGCACGTGAAGCCTCATATTTACTCGAGATTTGATGTTTGTGCTTTTAAAATATTGTTGCCATAATTGTTCGAATTCTAACTCCTCAGTTTTATAAACGTCAGAATTTTGCGCGTTTAGATCAGAATTTTTTGTAATTTCTACACTTATGTAATTGGTTTGTTGGAGGTTATAATACAATCCTATTTTTCTTTTTAGGTCGTAAATAATCCAATTCTGGTCTGCATATCTTTTTTCAAAATGATCCAAAATAAGTGGTAATACGTTAAAATCTGGTTCAATTACGGCAAAAAAGATGTCGTCTTTAGTAAGTTTGAACCTTATAAAAGCTTCCATTCTATGTTTTTCTCGATGAACCATCTTTGCAACTTGGGCAATTTCTAACACAACGGGATTAGAAAAATCTTTATCAACAGGTGTTTTTGAAGTGAAGATAAGCTTGATAAAGCTAAGTAATTTCATTTCTATACCAGTTTGCTCGCTTAAAAAGGCGTGGTGAATCTTTTTTAGAACAGCCTCAGAACCTCTTTTTTCCAACCCTGCTTTAACTCGATTCGCTTTTTCCACATCTGTTGCTACCATTTCAATTTTAGAGAACATATCCGGTTGTAATTCTTCGGAATATGAAATAGCTGCAACCGTCAATTTTTCTTCAAAAATGATAAAGATACAAGTCAGGAAACCTTCAAAACTACCGTCGTAGCTAAGATGTATATGAGTTCTTACCATTTTGCCTCAAATAAACTTAATTGATTGCTATAATCTTTTCTGAATTTTGAAGTGGAGTTCTGTAAAATGAGGCCTTTGATCTTTACTGCTGTAAGATCTCTTTTTTCGAAATCTTTAGAATCACACGTGATAAAATATTTGGCCCTATTTACAGCAATCCCAATCTTTTTAAGATGATCCCAATTTAACTTGTTATATCTTCTTGCTTCAATGATTTTATAAACAGACTTGAGCCCGATTCCCGGAATTCTTGTGATGAGGTTTTTATCGGCTCTATTAATGTCTATGGGGAAAAGGTCTAGATTTCTAAGAGCCCAGCTTAGTTTTGGATCTATTTCTAAGTCAAGATTTTGATTTTCCTCATTTAGAAGTTCTCGAATATCAAATCCATAAAATCTAAGTAACCAATCTGTTTGATATAATCTATTTTCTCTAAGTAAAGGCACAGGGCTTCCCAATGCAGGGAGTCTGGAATCTTGAGCTATGGGAATGTATCCGGAATAATAAACTCTTTTCATCTGGAATTTTTTATAATAATAAGCCGCAGAATACATCACGTCTCTATCACTTTCTCCTGTCGCGCCAACTATCATTTGAGTGCTTTGCCCGGCAGGTGCATATTTAGGCGTGCTGCGAATCAATTTTTTCTCGCTTTGATAAAGCTGTATACTATTTTTAACCGCTTCCATAGGTTTTATAAAATCTTCATGCTTTTTATCTGGAGCTAATAATTTTAAACCTGAAATGGTTGGGATCTCAATGTTTACTGAAAGCCTATCGGCATAAAGCCCGGCTTCTCGCATTAATTCATCACTGGCTCCCGGAATAGATTTTAAATGTATATAACCGTTGAAATTTTCTTCTAATCTCAGTTTTTTAGCCACTTGCACCAAACGCTCCATGGTATGATCTGGACTATTAAAGATCCCGGAACTTAAGAAAAGGCCTTCAATATAATTTCTTCTGTAAAAATTCATGGTTAGGCTTACCACTTCTTCCACCTTAAAAGCCGCTCTTTTTATATCATTGCTTTTTCTTGTAACACAATAAGCACAATCAAAGATGCAGTGGTTAGTTAATAATATTTTGAGAAGCGAAACACATCTACCATCTTCTGTATAGCTATGGCAAATACCCACGCCATCGCTATTGCCTAATCCCTTATTTTTGTTAGATCTCTTACTACCGCTGCTGGAGCATGAAATATCATACTTTGCGGCATCTGCCAGAATATCTAATTTTTCTTTAATTCTTTCGAAAGACATACTTTTAAGATTTGGTGTGAACTTCTTTTCGTTCTTCTAAACTTTTCATTTTTTCCAATCGGTGGCCGGTTGCAAGATTTTCTTCTGCAAACCGCGGATCTGTGATGTAGGCTTCTTTTCTCATTTTGCTGACTTCAATACTCAAAAAATCGAATTCTTCCGTCACTTTTCCGAAGAGCGCATAAACTCCAGAGCCTCTAAAACTGTATTTTTTTGCTACCGGCGGAAAGAGAATCGTATCAAAAAATTGACCTTCGCTATCTATAAAAGTTCCAAAATTCATCCGGTCACCTTTGGCAGTTTTGGTATTTTTAACCGTTACCAAATAGCCGTAGATCAAAATATTTCGATTTAAAAATTCTTTAAGATCTTTCTGTCCATGTGTGGTTTTAGGATCTTCTTTAAGAAGTTCAAAATGACCACACAAAGGGAATCCTAAAAGTTCTATTTGCTCAAAAGCTTCTTCCAAACTGGTGGTGTTAAGCGCAGGAAGCGTAAAGTTTTTATGCTTCGGAACAAAAAGCGGTAACTGGTTTGGACGTTTTGGAGCTTTGCTAAGCTTGAAATGTGCTTCCCACAAGAGTTTGTATTTGTCTATTCCTGTAAACCGAAAAGCGTTGATCCTTATAAGAATGCTTAATTGCTCGATACCTATGCTCACTCTATTAATAAAATCTTCGAGAGAGGTAAAAGCGCCGTGAAAATTTCTATTTTCTATAATTCGTTGTGCGGCGCGCTGCTCCAATTCCTTTAAATATCCAAAGCCTAAATAGATCGTTTTTCCTTTTATGGTATTATGAAAATCACCCTGATTAATGCAAGGTGGTTCTATAGTAGCACCCTGCATTTTTGCCTCATGCACATACATCTCTGGAGAATAAAAACCACCACCATTGTTAAGCGTTGCCACCATATATTCTAATGGGAAATAAGTTTTTAAGAACAAACTCTGATAGCTTTCTACGGCATAACTGGCGGAATGGCCTTTGGCAAAAGCATATCCGGCAAAACTTTTTATCTGATCCCAAACTTCAAAAATGGTTTTTTCTGCTATTTTCTTTTCTCTACAATTAGAAATGAACTTTTCTTCTACCTGCTGAAATTCTGCTCTAGAGCGATACTTTCCGCTCATTCCTCTTCTTAGCACATCTGCTTCTCCTAAACTAAGTCCGGCAAAGTAATGCGCTACTTTAATCACATCTTCCTGATAGACCATAATTCCATAAGTATCGGGCATGATGCGAGCCAGTTCCGGATGCGCATTGCTTCGGCGTTCCGGATACCGATGTCTTAAAATATATTCTCGCATCATTCCGCTTTTGGCAACACCGGGTCTAATAATAGAACTAGCTGCTACCAAACCTAAATAAGTATCGGTTTGAAGTTTTTTAAGCAACATGCGCATTGCCGGAGATTCAACATAAAAACAACCAATACAAGAAGCTTCCCGCACCAAATTATTGATATTGGGGTCTTCTTTGAATTTCTGTATATCATGAATGTCAAAAGCTGCAGCATTTGGCTGATTTTGTGCAATAATGTCTAGAGAATCTCTGATCTTTCCTAAACCCCGTTGAGCAAGGATATCAAACTTATATAAGCCAACATCTTCGGCAATCACCATATCAAATTGCACCGTTGGAAAACCTTTTGGAGGCAGGTCCAATGCAGAGAAATAGGTGAGGGGTTTATCTGAAATTAAGATACCTCCGGAATGTATACTGATGTAATTTGGCATTCCTTGGATCAAGTCACCATATTTCAACACGATCTTATGGAGATTGTCTATTTCAGATTTTGGTAGATATCCATCACACAGCTTGTCTATATCTTCTTTTGGCAATCCAAAAACCTTACCTAATTCTCGGATCACTGCTTTATATTGAAAGGTGTTATAAGTTGCCAACAGTGCGGTATTCGGAAACTCTTCAAATATAAAACGGGTGATATCTGCTCTGTCATTCCAGGCAAAATCTATATCAAAATCTGGCGGACTCGTTCTGTATTCATTGATAAAACGTTCAAAATATAGGTCTAGTTCTATGGGATCTACTTCTGTGATCTGTAATAAATAAGCAACAATACTGTTAGCACCACTTCCTCTACCTACATAAAAATATCCTTTTTCACGGGCATATTCACAAATGCGCCAGTTCAGAAGAAAGTAAGAAACAAAGTTTAGTTGTTTGATCACTTTCAGCTCAGAGGTCATTCGTGCATAAACTTCTTCATTCGCTTCAGGATATCTAAAGGATACCGCTTTCTGGCATAATTCATCTAGCAATTGCTCATCAGACGCTCTACTTTCTCTAAATATTTGCTGATTTTGAGGCTTTCTATTTGCTGAAAAATCAAAATGAATTTGGCACTCGTCCAGTAATTTTTTCGTGTTCTCCAGAATGAATGGGAAATCTTCAAATTTTTCTTCTAATAGTTCCAGCGGAAGCATTCTTTCATCGATACCTGCCTGCTCTTCGGGTTGAAGTTTGCTTAAAATGGTATTGTTATCTATAGCGCGTAAAAGTCGATGTGCATTGAAATCTCTTTTATTTCTGAAGGTTACCGGCTGCAATACCACCAATTTTGTGGTGAGTTCACGCAATTTTGAAAATCTTAATTTTCGCAATTCGTTCACAGAAACCCCGATAAATTCATTGGGTTGAAATTGAGTGATCTCTGCCGCCATGATCTTCTCGAACGGATAGATCACAAAAGCTTCTTTAAAAACGGGAGCTTTTTCCGGGATCTTAGATTTTTGATGCAGATGTATAGATAGGTAATCGTTAAGCTCTTTAAAACCTTCATTATTTTTAGCAATGGCGACAAACTGCTGCTGTGCACCATTTCTAAAATCAATTCCCAATACAGGCTCTATATTATATTCTGAAGCTTTTCTCACAAAATTTAAACATGCTGAAGTGTTGTTGATATCTGTAAGCACCAACTTTTGAACATGATTCTCCTTGGCCAGTTCCAGTAAATCAATTTCTGAAAAAGTGCCGAAGCGCATGCTGTAATATGTGTGGTTATTTAGATACAAGCTAATTGTTAGTATTGAGTAGTTAGTATTGAGTATTTAGTGGTTGTTTTTTGTTGATATTTTGGTGCTTATATTTTTTTCATTCTACTTTTAAAGTTTTAATTTTTTTTCAATTTTCAATTTTCAATTTTCAATTCTCAATTCTCAATTTATTGTTTTCTATGCGCTAACACCACCGGAGGTTCTCCGTTAAAAGGATTGGTAAAGCGGCCTATAGTTTTTGCTCCCATCGATGCAGCCCTTATCACACTTCTGTCTCCATATCTATTTCTTATTTTATCCATGGCATTGTAGAGTTGCAGTACTTCTTCGTTATCATCAAACAGATTGATCTGATAATTTCCTCCTGCTAAATGGCTAAATCTTATTCCTATTAACCGTACCAGTAACCTTCGGTTATAAAGCTTTTTAAAAATATCTTGTATAAGCGAGATCAAAACATGGTCTGCGCTGGTATAAGGAATTTTAAGCTGCTTGGTATACGTATTGAAATCTGAATATCGAATCTTTACCGCTACACAAGAAGTAAGTTTATCTCCACGCCTTAATTGATAGGCTAGATTTTCTGTCATAGCAATTAAGATGGCAGAAAGTCGCTGTACATCTATAGTGTCTTTGTCAAAAGTTCGCTCTGTAGAAATAGACTTGCGTTCAGAATATGGAATAACGGGGGTATGATCTATTCCCTGTGCTCTATTCCAAATAGTAGTACCGTTAGACCCTAAAACTTTTTGCATCATTTCCAGGGGCATTTCCTGAATGGTCTTGATTTGTCGTACTCCTAAATTCCGAAGGGTTTGATAGGTTTTATCTCCAACCATGGGAATCTTTTTTACAGAAAGTGGCGCCAGGAACTCTTTCTCAAAACCAGAATCTATTTTTAGCTGATTGTTAGGTTTCGCTTCATTGGTGGCTACTTTAGACACGATCTTGTTTACAGAAAGGCCAAAAGAAATAGGAAGTCCGGTTTCTCGTGTGATCTTTTTTCTTAATTCTGAAGCATACTTATAACATCCAAAAAAGCGATCCATCCCAGTAAGATCTGCGTAAAACTCATCGATACTCGATTTTTCAAATAGCGGCACATCGATCTTTATAATATCTGTTACATCTTTAGAATATTTGGTATAAGTGCCGGCATTTCCTCTAATAACCGTAGCCTCCGGGCAGAGTTGTTTAGCTAATTTCATAGACATTCCGGAGTGCACACCAAAGGCACGAGTTTCATAACTACAAGCAGCAACCACTCCACGATCGCTAGTGCCGCCCACCAATAGCGGCCTATGTTGAAGGCGCGTATCTATAAGCCTTTCTACAGAAACATAGAAGGTGTCAAGATCCAGATGTAACACGGTTTTCTCCATAATTTCTTTTCCTTTTTGATATTAGCTCAAATTGGAATCTTTACAAAATTATGGAATAATTCCATTAAGTAGGAAATAATCCAATGTTAAAATTGGACTTATTCCAGAAAAAGTTATATTTGTGTATGGGAACAGATGTAACACTGGAGGTTAAGCGCTTTAAAGAAATTCGTGAAGACCATAATTTTACCCAGACCGAGTTTGCGGAATTACTGGGAATTAAAAATTCTACTGCCGATATTGAGCGTGGAAGAACAAAGCTATCTGGCAAAATGGTGGCAGAATTATTGCGCCAGTTTGGAGTAAACCCGCTTTGGATCTTTGGCGATAGCAACCAGAAATTCTTGCCAATTAATCGCGGTGATGTAAGTCCAAAGGTGGTTACAGTAAATAGCGGTGAAGAGGAGAATATTGTGTTGGTAAATCAAAAGGCGGCAGCCGGATATCCGCACAACGTTCAAGATGTAGAATGGTATCATCAACTTCCTGCTTTCGATATTCCTTTACCGGAATATAGAAATGCCAGTTATAGAGGTTTTCAAGTAGAAGGAGATAGTATGATGCCTAATTTAAGACCTGGAGAATGGGTGTTAGGAAAAGCTATTTCCAGTGTTAGCGAGGTTAGTTATAGTAAGATCTATGTGGTGGTCTTGTATGATTCTGTTTTAGTTAAGAAAATTCAGAAAATGGAAGATCCACAAAAAGTAGTGTTGGTCTCTTTAAATGAAGAATATGCACCAATTCAAATTCAGGTAAATGATATTCAAGAATTGTGGCAGATAAATAGTAAGCTAACTTTTAGTGTAGATGCTACTTCAGAAAGTGGATTGTTAAGACAGCTACAACAATCTATGGAAGAGCTTAAAAGTGAATTCAAGACTTTGAAACGATAAAAAAATCCATCCCTTTAGAGGATGGATTTTTTGGTTTAAGTTGGTTTGAAAATGCTAGTTAATCTACTGCATCTTCAACATCATCTGCTACTTTCTCTACAGTAGATTTCTCTCTGCATGAAGTAAAAGCGATACTTGTAGTAAAAGTAAGCGCTAATAATAAGATTAATCTTTTCATAATTTTAGTTTTAATTGATTCAATTGGTTATTTGAATTTTAAAGGTTGAAAAGAACACAATATTACATATCGTCAGTTCCTTCAACTTCACTTTCTACTTTGTTCGCACCTTTGTCTACAGCATCTCCAACATCGTTTGCTGCATTGTCTACTGCATCACCAACATCATTGGCTGCATCTTCAACATCATCTCCTACGTCATCCATATCGTCGCTTACTTCCATTTTATCTTCAGAGTCTGTTTTATTTGTATCTCTACAAGAAGTAAAAACTGCTGAAAGCGAAAATGCTGTGGCTAGTACTAGAATCGATTTTTTCATAATTATTTGGTTTATTAGGTTTAATATTAGTCAGTATCTCTCTTTAATAATTAGCAATAATATATAAAACTAAGTAAAATACAATAAAAAATGTAAAATTTTATATTTAATTATCATCTCCTATAGTCTCAATTTTTTTATCTATTTCTTTATTAACTTCTCCGTCTACCTTTTTGGCAGTTCTTTCTAAGATTCCTTCTTTTGGTGCAGGTTCTGTTTGTACAGGCTCGGCTTTTTCAACCCTAACTTCACGTACTATTGTTTCTTTTTCAACATTGTCTCTACAAGAAGTAAGACTTGCAGCAGTTGTAACTAATAACGCGGTTATATATATAACTCGTTTCATACTATAAAATTTGTGGTTTATAGAGATCGAAATTACTACTATTAAACAATGGGCAATCTTGTTTTTAGAATATTTTAATATAAATTAAAAGTAAATTTAGAGTTTGAGAGGAAATTTAAGGCTTTTTAACAGTTTTACTCTCTAAATAATAGCGAACCATTTTGGTTGCGCCGATGTTTTTCTGAATATAATTTTTTACAATCTTCCCAGTTCTCGATCTGAATTCTTCATCGCATAAAAGTTTACTCAAGATTAAAGTAAGATCGTCAGAATCTGCAACGGTATATAATCCTGTTAACTCTTTAAGTTCAATAGCTTCTGGAAATTTATTGAAGTTCTTTCCTATAATGATCGGAATTCCAAAAGTGGCTGGTTCTAATATGTTGTGTAGTCCCGTAGTTCCTGCGGCTCCACCAACGTAAGCAATATCTGCATAGTTATAGATCTTGCTTAAAAGACCTATAGTATCTATAATAAATACATCATACTCTTGGAGATTCTTTTCTTCTTTTTCTGAAAACAGAATAGTTTTTTTGGTTAGCTTATTTCTGAAATTCTTTATTTGTTGCTCTTTAATTTGATGTGGTGCAATAATGAATTTTACATTAGGTGAGGAGCTGTTTATAAGATCATGGAGCATAAGTTCATCTTCCGGCCAAGTGCTTCCTGCTACTACGCAAGCCTTATTGTTTTTAAAGGCTTCAATAAATTCCAATTTGTTATCATGCTCTAGTTGTTTAGCAACTCTATCAAACCTAGTATCTCCACTAACACTTACATTATTAAAACCTATACTGCTTAAAAGTTGTTTTGAATATTGATTTTGAACAAAGAAATGTTCAAAGGATTCTAGATATTTTCTCATCCAGACTCCATAAGATTTAAAAAAGATCATGTCTTTTCTAAATCCGCCAGAGATTAATAAGGTTCTAATAGAACGCTTCTTTAATTCTGAAAGATAGTTAGGCCAAAATTCATATTTAATGAAGATCACAAGATCCGGATGAACCAGGTCTAAAAATTGTTTAGCATTAGATCTTGTATCTAAGGGTAAATAAACAATGGCATCTCCAACGGCTGAATTTTTCTTTACTTCATATCCGGAGGGAGAAAAGAAGCTTATTACAATTTTATGAGTTGGATATAATTCTTTTGCAACTTCAATTATTGGTAAGCCTTGTTCATATTCACCCAAAGAGGCAACGTGAAACCAAATTACCGCGTCATTAGGTTTAATTTTATCTTTTAAAATAGGGAAAGTGTCTTTTCTTCCGTTAACAAAAAGCTTCATCTTTTTACTAAAAATGCTTGTTACTGGAAGCAGGTTTTTAATTGTCTTAATTAATATGTCGTAAGCTACTTTCAAGGAGATCTCTTTTAATTGCTAAAATACCGCTTTCCTAAAAATTGCATTGGTGATAGGGGCTATATTTTGTATTTTCGTAGTCTCAGAATAAAAAATAAATGAAAAAGATACAAATGGTTGACCTTCAGGGTCAATATAGTTTAATTAAAGACCAAATTAATAGTTCGATTCAGGAAATAATGGAAACTTCAGCATTTATTAATGGCCCAGAAGTTCATGGTTTTCAGAAAGAATTGGAAGAATATTTAGGGGTAAAGCATGTAATTCCATGTGGTAATGGAACAGATGCCTTGCAAATTGCAATGATGGGTCTTAATCTTAAGCCCGGAGATGAAGTTATTACTGCAGATTTTACCTTTGCGGCTACAGTAGAAGTTATTGCACTTTTACAACTAACACCGGTGTTGGTAGATGTGGAGCCAGATACTTTTAATATAGATCCGGAAGCTATTAGAAAAGCGATCACTCCAAAAACAAAAGCAATTGTTCCTGTGCATTTATTTGGACAAACCGCAAATATGGATGCTATTATGGAAATTGCTAAAGAGCATAATCTTTATGTAATTGAAGACAATGCACAAGCAATTGGAGCAGATTTTCATTCAAAAGAAGGAAAAACCTTAAAAACAGGTGCTATTGGTCATGTTGGTTCTACATCTTTCTTTCCATCTAAAAATCTAGGTGGTTATGGAGATGGAGGTGCAATTTTTACTAATGATGATGATCTTGCACATATGATTCGCGGAATTGTGAATCATGGAATGTATGAGCGTTACCATCATGATGTAGTTGGAGTAAATTCTAGATTAGATAGTTTTCAGGCTGCTGTATTAAGAGCAAAATTGCCTAATCTGGATATCTATAATGAAGCCAGAAAGAAATCTGCCTTTATGTATAACGAATATTTTAGAGAGCAAGAACATATTCAAACTCCATTTAGATCTGGAGACTGTGATACACATGTATTTCATCAATACACACTAAAAATTACGAACGGTAAGAGAGATGAATTGGTTAAGCATTTAAACGAAAAAGAAATTCCTTGTGGAGTTTATTATCCAATTCCGCTTCACAGTCAAAAGGCTTATAAAGACTCAAGATATAATGAGGCAGATTTTCCAGTAACCAATCAGTTGGTGAAAGAGGTGATCTCTTTACCTATGCACACCGAATTGGAGAAAGACCAGATAGATTATATCTGTAAGACAGTGATAGATTTTGTGAATTCTTAGACCTTACTATATATAATCAAAAAAGCCTAAGATTCTGTCTTAGGCTTTTTTATTTGAACTTATATAGTAATTAGATAATAGCAGAACTTACTTCTGTACTTCGTTCTATTTTCTTAACTAATCCTTGTAATACTTTTCCTGGTCCAACTTCAGTAAAATGTGTAGCACCATCTGCAATCATATTTTTTACAGATTGTGTCCATTTTACAGGAGCTGTTAATTGAAACATCAAATTCTTTTTAATCTCGGCGGGATCTGTTACTGCAGTAGTACTCACGTTTTGATAGATTGGGCAAATTGGATTGCTAAAATGAGTTGCTTCAATAGCTTCTGCCAATTCTTTTCTTGCAGGTTCCATTAACGGAGAGTGAAATGCGCCACCAACTGGTAGTAATAATGCTCTTTTTGCACCGCGCTCTTTCAGTAATTCACAAGCTTTTTCTACTGCGGCTACCGTTCCTGAAATTACCAACTGCCCCGGACAGTTATAATTTGCTGCCACTACAATTCCATCTACTTCTGCGCAAACAGCTTCTACCAATTCATCTTCCAGTCCTAAAACTGCTGCCATTGTAGATGGTTCTAATTCACATGCATGCTGCATGGCCATAGCTCTTTTGGATACTAATTTTAAGGCAGCTTCAAATTCTAATGTTTTATTTGCTACTAAAGCGGAGATTTCTCCTAAAGAATGTCCAGCAACCATATCTGGTTTAAAAGACGTTCCCATAATTTCACTTAAAATTACTGAATGCAAGAAAATAGCGGGTTGGGTAACCTTTGTTTGTTTTAGGTCTTCAGCTGAACCTTCAAACATAATATCTGTTATAGAGAAGCCTAAGATGTTATTGGCTTTTTCAAAAAGTATTTGTGCATCATGAGATTTTTCGTAAAGGTCTAATCCCATTCCTGAAAATTGTGCCCCTTGACCGGGAAATATATAAGCGTTCATTTTTTAAAATTTTGATTCAGCTAAAATAGAAATAAAAAAAAAGACCTCATAGGAATAGTTCCATATGAGGTCTCTTTAAAAGTTAAAACATGAAATTACACGTTTAATTTTCCTTTTTCTCCAACATCTGCTTTATTGCCAGAGACAGCTGCAACGCCCATTTTAAATAGGCTTATATATTTATTTTGTTTGGTATCCCAATAATAAGCTTCATTTGGATCGAACTTTATTGCGGTTAGATTTGGATCATCAACTCCATCAAACCAAGTATCATCGGTTTTTCCGTAAAGATCTTCTAAAATAGATTTATCAGTTACTATACTAGCCTGCCCATAAATGCTAATAAATTCCATATCAGACGGTTTACTGTACAGTAATTGAATTTTTGAATCTTTTACAATATTAGAATTATGATCGCTATTTAACCCACTCAAGAACCAAATATGCCCATTATCATCCATTTTCTTTGTAGACATTGGAATAGCGCTTATAGGTATGGTTTTAAGATCTGTAAGCATCATACAGAAATCTATATCATTAACCAATTTCTTCATTTTTTCAAGCGCATCTTGGCTTGTTAGATTTTTTGTGCTCATAACTTCTTTGATTTTAAAGCAAATTACTATTAAGCTTAAATAATATGCGCTAACAAAATGCCAAAAGAAACCTACAACTTGTTAAGAAATGTGAAATCAGTTAAATTGTTTTATAATTTGTTGAACCTGCCTTTTATATCCAAGTCCAAAAATATTGAGGTGAACTAAAAGGTAATATAATTTCCAGATTGGTAGTCTTTCTTCAAATCCTGCAAGAATAGGGAACTGAGCATGATAACTTTCAAAAAGTTCTGAATTAAAGCCGCCAAACATTTTCATGAGTGCCAGATCCATTTCTCGGGAAGCAAAACTCACCGCCGGATCTATTAAACAAGGTTTACCCTCAGAATTTACCAAATAGTTGCCACTCCAAAGGTCTCCATGAGTTAAAGCAGGTGCTTCTTGGGGAATTAACTCTGAAATATTATTTAAAAAACTTTCAGGAGTCTTAGATAAATATCCATTATCTACCGCTAATTTTAGCTGAGGTTCTAATCTTTGTGTGATATAAAATTCTGAAGCCGACTTAGTATATGAGTTATATTGATGAAGATTTGCGATATAATTGTCTCCTTCAAATCCAAAACTCTCTGAAGTAGTGCTGTGGAGATTAGCTAATTGTTTACCAAACAGATGCCAGAAGTTTTCTGAAGGTTGTGCAGAGGCTTTAAACTCTAAGATCAAAAAAGCATGATCTTCAATTTCTCCTGTAAATTTAGGATTTGGAACATCTATACAATTTGGTGAAGCTAAAGCTTGAAGCCCTTTAAACTCGGCTTCGAACATTCCGGGAAATTTTCGAGCGTTATTGATTTTGATCACCAATTGCTCGCTATTTTTAGAAGTCAATAAAAAGACCTCATTAATATCACCTCCTGTTAATCTAGAAAATGATTTTAGATCAAAACCTATCTGATCTGCTGCTTTAGTAAGTAACTTTTTAATGTCATTATCTTCGCTCATAGGTAAGGTAAGTAAAAGCGTAATCGTGTTTTTCGTCTTGCTCGTGAAATTTTTCTGAAACTAGTTTCCATTTCGTTTCATCTATTTCAGGAAAAAAGGTATCAGCTTCAAACGTGCCGTGAACTCTAGTAAGTTCAATTCTGTCGGCTAACTCCATACCTAAATTATATATCTCTCCACCACCAATAATAAAAGCCTGCGGATCGTCATTAGAAAATTCTACCGCGCGTTCTAAAGAATGAACCACCACAATTCCCTCTTTTTTATAATTGTCTTTTCTGGTAATAACCACATGAGTTCTTTTGGGAAGCGGCTTAGGGAAAGACTCAAATGTTTTGCGACCCATGATAATATGATGCCCAGAGGTGAGTTCCTTGAATCGTTTAAAATCATCTGGTAAATGCCAAACCAGATCGTTCTCTTTTCCTAAAGCATTATTCTCTCCAGCTGCGGCTATTATTGTAAGCATATTTATTTATTTGTAGATGGATTTGGATTGTTGCGTGAATTATCTTCTTTGATTTGACTAGTGGTAGAAGATTCCTTTCTGGATGGTAGTGGATGATCTCTTTCTACTTTTTGCTGTAATTCTTCAATTTTAGCTCTTTGTTTTCTTACCAATGTATCCAACTGTTTTTGCTCCCATTCTTTTCCCATAAAGGCGTTAGTAACAAATACATTTATTACATGAATGAGGAAAAAGAAAGTCCAAAGCAAAATGGCCCATACAAACCAATTATAGCCCAATGGCATAAAATCTTCTCTGTACCCAATAACTACATTCACAACAATTAGGAGGACAGCGCCCACTAAGAATATTACAAAATGTTGAAAAAGTCTTTTTTTCTGACGGGCTCTTCTTCTCGCATTTTCATACAATTCACGTTGCTCGGCATCTAGTTTATCTGGGTTTTTCTTTTTAGAGAACATATTTAGAATTACTTTAGTGTACATTCAAATTTAAGATTTTTATACCATTGTTAAAGCGCTTATGAAGAATTTAAGAAAACCCTTTCCTGTATTAGCTCAATATCTTTACTTTAATACTGCCGCCTCAGGCCTTTTATCTGAAAAAGTTCTGGAATTTAGACAAGATCATGACCTGGATTTTTTGATCTCCGGAAGTATTTTGAAAGAGAAACAAGGCAAATTACTGGCACAGGTGAGAGAATCTGTAGGTAAATTCTTTAATTGTGCTCCAAACAGAGTGGCATTGGTTCCAAATTTCTCTTATGGTTTTAATACCCTTCTAGAAGGAATAGATAAATCTAAAAAAGTATTATTGCTAGAGGGAGATTATCCTTCTATTAATTGGGCTGTTACCTCCAGAGGTTTTGAAGTTTGCTATGCACAAATCAATGAAAAAATAGAGGCTAATATTGAAGCCGCTTTCAAAGAAAACAAACCAGATATTTTCGCTTTCAGCATTGTTCAATATATAAGTGGGATCAAACTTTCAATTCCATTTCTAAAAGAATTAAAAGCAAAATATCCAGAAACTATATTTGTAGCTGATGGTACCCAATTCTGTGGGACTGAAAACTTCGATTTTGATGATTCTGGACTAGACGTTGTAATTTGCAGCACCTATAAATGGTTGAATGCAGGTTATGGAAATGGATTTATTCTCTTCAATGAAAATGTACAAGGCAAAGTAGCGCCAAAAGCTTTAGGCTTTAATTCGCTTCAAGGAAAATATAAAGCACATGAGGGCAATTTTATTGGCAAATTTGAACCCGGACATCAAGACACTTTAAATTTTGGAAGCTTAAAAATAGCGCTGGATTTGCTGAATGAAGTTGGCAAAGAAAATGTTCAAGAGAAGGTGGCTAACATTAGTAAACTAGCAAAAAAGGAATTTTCGGCGCTTAGACTTTTGCATGAAGATGTTGTGAACAGAGAGCAACATTCTTCTATTTTTAACATTAAAGGAGATGCAAAGTTATATGATTATCTTAGAAGTAATGACGTGATTACCTCCCAACGAGGGGAGGGCATACGGTTGAGTTTTCATTACTTTAATACCGAAGAAGAATTAGATCAATTGGTTGTTCTCCTAAAGAAGTTCTTGGGCAAATAAGTTATTCTATTACTTTGATCTCTTTCCAAAATGCTACATAATTCTCTATAGGTTTTGCAGCATGACTTGCTTGAGGATAATACCAAGCAGCATCTTTGTTTAATTTATCACCAACTTTTACGTTGTAATAAGAGGCTACACCTTTCCATGGGCAACGGGAAGTGGTATCACTTTCATTAAAAAATTCTTGTTTAATGGAATCTTTTGGAAAGTAATGGTTGTTCTCTACAATCTTAGTGTTATCGCTTTCTGCAATAACGGTATTATTCCAAATAGCTTTCATATTACTGTTTTTTAAAAATATAGTTCTTATAAAATCTTTTGTCGTCTATAAAAGAATGGGTCACTTTTAAGCCAGCTTCTTCTGCCAGCCATTCTACTACAGGATCATCATATTTTTGAGATATCTCGGTATGAATTGTTTCCCAAGCATCAAAATGAACATCTAATTGAAGTGCTTTTATTCCAACGTTCTGCTCTTTCTTACTAACTAGAAAACTTCTAGCGGTACCGGTTTCCGGATCATAAGTTTCCCAATGTGTGAAGCTGTTTAGGTCAAAATTTCCACCTAGCTCAGAGTTTATTCTTGCCAATAAGTTTTTGTTGAAGGCGGCAGTAACTCCAGTTTTATCATTGTAGGCTTCTAGAATTATTTCCGGATCTTTTTTCTGATCGAATCCCATAAATAACATGTCTTCATCGCTCATTGCAGTTTGAATATGCTTTAAGAAGTCTATCGCATCTTTATGAAGTAGATTCCCAATATTGGAACCTAGAACTAAGATCACCTTTTTACGAGAGTTATAATCGGCTAATTTTTCCAGAGTTTTAAAATAAGTTCCCTGTTGAATTTTCACTTCAACCTCAGGAATTTCTGATCTCAGTGAAGTTTCCAATTCCTCTAATACATTCTCGCTAATATCTATGGGTAAATACGTGAAATTTACTTTTTGATCTACTAATTCTTTTAGTAATAATTTTGTTTTCTTCCCATCTCCAGCGCCAAGTTCAATAAGATCAAAACCTTTATCACTCTTGAAAATATCAGCTATTTCTGTGGTGTGATCTTTAAGAATATTGTATTCACAATTGGTTAAATAATATTCCGGAAGGTTCATTATATCCTGAAATAACTTGTCTCCTTTTTTATCATATATATATTTAGATAATAAGTATTTTGGATAGGTGGTTAACCCTACATGTACATCTTCTTCAAAAGCTGAAGAAAAAGTAATTTTTATATTTTCTTTCATTTTTAGTTATGGAATTATCTTACCAATCTTAGGCCAGTGAACTGCCATCTTAACTGGGTATGGAAAAAATTTCTATAAGTAGCTCTGGTATGATTTTCTGAAGTTGCAACAGAACCTCCTCTAAGCACTTTTTGGTTTACCATAAATTTACCGTTATACTCTCCTAAAGCTCCCGGTGCTTTTGTATAATTTGGATATGGGCTATAGGCACTTTCTGTCCATTCCCAGCGACTGCCCCAATCAAATTTATCTTGTGCTACTTCCCACTCAAATTCCGTAGGTAATCGCATTTCTTTCCATTGCGAATAAGCAAAAGCTTCAAAATAAGAAATATGAGTAAGCGGAGCTTCAAGGTTGAGCTCTTTTAATCCTTGAAGAGTGTACTCATGCCATTTTCCATCGATTTGATGCCAATATGCGGGAGATTTTATTTCGTTTGAATTAACCCAATCCCAGCCTTCTGCATGCCATAACAAAACATCATTATAACCTCCGGTATTCATAAATTCCAAAAACTCTACATTGGTTACTAGTTTGTTAGAGATCTCATAATCTTGAAGATAAACTTTATGTCTGCCAAGTTCATTATCATAACAGAATGATTCTCCTTGATGACCAATTTCATAAAGTCCTGCAGGAATCTTGATCCATTCTGCATCGTACTTCTGAATTGGATTTTCTATGAATTTATCGTTGTATTTAGGAAGTAATGGGTTATTTCCCAAGATATATTTAATATCTGTTAGCAATAATTCTTGATGTTGTTTTTCATGATGGCACCCAATCTCAATTACCTCCAACATTTTTTCAGAAAAATTTGAAGTCTCTTCGAAAAGTTTGTTCATCGCTTTGGTAACATGAGCTCTATAAGTGTAGATCCAAGCTACTGTTGGGCGAGAAAGATTACCTCTATCGGTTCTCACTACTTTTTCACCAACACTTTCATAATAGCTGTTAAAGACAAAAGCAGAATGTTTATCAAATAGCTGATAGTCTTGATAAAATTCTTTTAAAACGAACTCTTCAAAGAACCAAGTAGTATGACCAAGATGCCACTTAGGTGGAGAAACGTCCTCTACGGGTTGAACCACATAGTCTTCAATTTCTAGATAAGAGCAAATTTGCTCTGTATCTCTTCTGGTGTTAGTAAATAAAGTATGTAATTCTTTTTTTGAGATCATATTAGGTAGTATCAAAGGCTACTACTCAAAGTTACAATAATTTGTAAATGACCGAAATATACATGAGTTAAGGCGGAGTTAAAGTATTACTCCGCCCTATGAAATCTATATGCTAGAAAATTCTAGAAGTTGAGTGGGATGGTATATTTAATTGGAGTAGGTTTTCCTGCTAACGTACCAGGTTTCATTTTTGGCATTTTCATGATCATTTCTCTGGCAGCGGCATTAATCTTTGGTTCAGGTCCTTCTATAGATGTGATTTCTACTTGGCCTTCTTTATTAATAACCATAGAAATAGTAGCTTTTCCTCTTAAATATTGACCTTTGTCATCTTTAGGATATTTGAAGTTTTCTCGTACATGCTGTCCTAACATTTTGTTGAAGCAAGCTTTGGTGTCTTTAGCATCGGCACATCCTGGCCAAACCGGTGCTATCTCTTTAGTAGTAACTGTATTATCTGAAACTTTTACACCGTCTTGTGCAAAAGAAATGCTTGCAACAAAGAATAGAACAACAAATGAAATTACTTTTTCCATAATATAAGTAGATTTTAATGCCCTAATTTGAGATTACTGGGCTATGAGATTATACTAAAGCAATTATTATACCGCTACTTTTCCTTTTATATGCGGATGCGGATCATAATTTTCTAGACTGAAATCTTCAAACTTGAAATTGAAGATATCTTTAACCTCCGGATTAATTTTTATTTGAGGTAATTTACGAAGATCTCTAGATAACTGCAATTCTACCTGCTCAAAATGATTGTTGTAGATATGTGCATCTCCAAAAGTATGAATGAAATCTCCAGCTTCATAACCGCAAACCTGAGCCATCATCATAGTAAACAAAGCATAAGAAGCAATATTGAAAGGAACTCCTAAGAAAACATCCGCGCTTCGCTGATATAGTTGACAAGATAATTTACCATCTGCTACATAAAACTGAAAGAAAGCATGGCATGGAGGCAAAGCTGCTTTTCCATTAGCTACATTTTCAGAAAAAGATTTTGAAGTATCCGGCATAACCGAAGGGTTCCATGCAGAAACCAACATTCTTCTACTATTAGGGTTGGTCTTTAAAGTTTCTACAATTTCCTTGATCTGGTCTATTTCCTCACCATTCCAATTTCTCCATTGATGACCATATACCGGACCTAGATCTCCATTTTCATCTGCCCATTCATTCCAAATCCGAACACCATTATCTTGCAAATACTTTACATTGGTGTCTCCATTTAAAAACCATAAAAGTTCATAGACTATGGACTTTAAATGAAGCTTTTTAGTAGTAACCATAGGAAAACCTTCGCTAAGATCGAATCTCATCTGATATCCAAAAACGCTTTTGGTACCGGTTCCTGTTCGGTCTCCCTTTTGAACACCGTTATCTAGAATATGTTTTATAAGATCGTGATATTGTTTCATAACTTAAAAATGGGCCTTTTATATTAGAAATGCTCTTGCGAGAATAGCTAAAATATGGAATAGAAGAGTAGGATAAAACTTTGAGGTTCTATCAATTATTAATAGTTATTAACTACTTAATTTTTATGTGAGAAATGCTATTTATCCGATGATCATTCCTGCAAGAGTTGCAGAAAGCAAAGAGGCTATAGTACCACCAATAAGTGCTTTAAGGCCAAATTCTGAAAGCGTCTTTCTTTTACCCGGAGCTAAAGATCCAATCCCTCCAATTTGAATTCCAATAGAAGCAAAGTTGGCAAATCCACAGAGCATATAAGTAGCCATGATCACAGATTTCTCATAATTCAAACTCAATGCATTTGCAGGATTCTTAAGATCTGCAAGCTGAATATATCCAACAAATTCACTAGCGGCAAGTTTTATACCTAGCAATTGCCCCATAAGCATCATATCTTCTTTAGCAACACCAATAAGCCACATTAAAGGAGCAAAAACGGTTCCTAATATAGATTCTAAAGAGAATTTGGAATAAGGTGTGTACTCTGCCATCAAGGTGTTAAGATGAGTAAGAGAACCAAAATATCCTAATACGTAATTAATCATTGCTATAAATGCTATAAATACAAGCAACATAGCTGCAACGTTGGCAGCAAGTTTTAGTCCTTCTGTAGTTCCATTTGCAATTGCATCTAGAATATTAGATCCAATTTTTTCTGAAGAGATCTCCACATTTGTATTAACAGGTTCCTGTTGTGGATAAAGTATTTTTGAAATTACAATTGCACCGGGAGCTGCCATTACAGAAGCTGCCAATAAGTGTTTTGCGAACTGAAGTCGTAATTCTGGATCGTCACCACCAAGAAACCCAATATATGCAGCAAGTACACCACCGGCTACAGTTGCCATACCGCCAATCATGACCAGCAGTATTTCAGATCGGTTCATTCTTTCTAAGTAAGCCTTGATCATTAAAGGTGCTTCGGTTTGCCCTAAAAAGATGTTTCCGGCAACACTTAAACTTTCTGCTCCAGAGATTCCCATTAGTTTGGTAAGCACTTTTGCCATTCCTTTTACTACTAACTGTATTACTCCTAAATAGAATAAAACTGAAGTTAAAGCCGAGAAAAAGATGATTGTAGGCAGCACTTGAAATAAGAAAATGAATCCGAAGCTATCTACGTCCATCATTCCACCTAATAAGAATTCACTTCCCGCTCTGGTAAAGTCTAATATTAGTACAAAGATATTTCCAACAAACTCAAATACCCTTTGTACAAAGCCTATTTTCAATACTCCAATAGCTAGTAATAGTTGAGCGCCTAAACCAATTCCTACCGTTTTCCAGTTAATTGCTTTTCTGGCGCTACTAAAGAAATAGGCAATAAGCAGTAATACTACCATTCCTAAAACTCCTCGCCAAATACTAGAAAATGAGATCCCTGAACTAGGGATCATGGTTTTTTGAGTAGCAACTGGAATTACTTCTGAAATTGATTCAGGAGATTCTTTAAATGAATATGCTGTTAAATGATCTGAAATTACCAAAGAAGAATCGGTAAGTTCTGATATTCTGAAATTTTGAATGGTATCTTTTGGAGTGTTATAAAAGAAAACAAGTAAATTATTCTGGTAGAGATAATCTCCTTTTGCTTTTACTTCCCCTGCAGAGTCTGTTTTAATTTCAAACTGACCTTCGTTTAAAACTAACCTATCTTGATTTGAGAAATTATTTTGGACTATGCTTGTGTCTTGGATGGACTCAAAACTCCAATTTTTAGAAATGCTTTGGGAATGTGCTGTAAAAATTCCGAATAAAACAAAGAACAGGCAATACCAGTAATTCTTCATATAAGAATGCTTATTTGCGTTTTGAAATTTCATCTCTTAAACGCGCAGCTTTTTCGTAATCTTCATTCTTTACCGCCTGAGAGAGTAACGTTTCGAGTTCGTCTAATGACATGTTTTTATAATTGGGGCCCGGAGTTTCCATTTCTTCTGCATGTATATCATCTACATCCACATTCATGCTTTCTCTTCCGGTAGGAGGTGTCATGGTGCCGGTTTCTCCTTTTAAAAAGATACCTGCTTTATCCAAAATATTCTTGTAAGTAAAAATTGGCGCATCAAACCTTAAAGCTAATGCAATAGCATCGCTTGTTCTGGCATCAATAATCTCTTCAATTTTATCACGCTCACAGATAAGACTTGAATAAAAGACTCCGTCTACCAGTTTGTGAATGATCACTTGTTTAACAATGATGTTAAATCGTTCGCAGAAGTTTTTAAAAAGGTCGTGTGTTAGCGGTCTAGGAGGTTTAATCTCTTTTTCAAGAGCGATGGCAATAGATTGTGCCTCGAAAGCTCCAATTACAATTGGTAGTTTTCTTTCCCCATCAACTTCACTAAGAATTAGCGCGTAAGCTCCATTTTGGGTTTGACTATAAGATATTCCTTTTATGTTAAGGCGTACTAAGCTCATATATCATAATTGAAAAGGGCTGTCTAAAATAAGGACGATATTACCGTATTTAGACAGCCCTTTTAAGGTGTGCAAGTTAAAAAAATTATGCGTTTTTCTCTTTAAATTCTTTTAGTTTTTCATTCAACTTGGGTACAATCTCGAAGGCGTCTCCCACAACTCCGTAATCTGCAGCCTTAAAGAAAGGTGCTTCAGGATCGTTATTGATAACTAATTTTACTTTTGAAGAGTTAATTCCTGCTAAGTGTTGGATGGCTCCAGAGATACCAATAGCGATGTATAAATTGGAAGCAACAGGTTTTCCTGTTTGTCCAACATGCTCACTATGAGGTCTCCATCCCATATCGCTCACTGGTTTAGAACATGCAGTTGCAGCTCCAAGAGTTTCTGCAAGATCTTCTACCATTCCCCAGTTCTCAGGTCCTTTAAGTCCTCTACCACCAGATACTACAATTTCTGCATCTGCAATAGTCACTTTATTTTTGGCCTTATCTACATTGGTAACTTTAACAGAAAAATCTTCAGCTGTAAGTGTAGCGTCAAAATCTTCTGCAGTTGCGGGTGCTTGATTTTCTTTTAATCCGAAAGCGTTTTTAGATACTCCAATGATCTTAACTTCGGTTTCAATTTTTGTGAAATTGAAGGCTTTATTGGTAAAAGCTGTTCTTTTAACCACAAACGGACTTGCGCTTTCTGGTAAAGCAACCACATTAGAAGCATATCCTGCATTTAAATGCACCGCTAACAGAGGCGCTAAATATTTGCTGTTTGCACTCTGACTAAGTATTACAACTTTAGATTCTTCTTTTTCTGCTGCCTGTTTCAACACATCTGCATAAGCTTCAGCATTAAAATTGGCCAATTTATCATTGTTCACTTTTAATACTTTATCTACTCCATAAGTTCCAAGTTCTGAAGTATCATTGGCGTTAAAAGTAACTGCGGTTACAGTAGTTTGAAGCATTTGAGCAACTTCTCTTGCGTAAGAAGCTACTTCAAAAGATGCTTTTTTAAATTTTCCGTCTTCGGATTCTATATATACTAAAACTGACATTTCTTTATTTTTTTGTTATTGACTAAATGAATTCTATTTATAATTTTCAATTAAACCGATCGCTCGATCTTGAAAATTCAATAATTAGATCACTTTTGCTTCGTTGTGCAATAGGTTGATCAATTCATCTAGATTATCTGGATCGATCAATTTCACAGCTCCTTTAGGTGCCGGTTTTTCAAACTTTTCTGCTTCTGTTTGTGCAACCACATCTACAGGTTCAACCACATTTAGAGGTTTTTTACGAGCTTGCATGATTCCTCTCATATTAGGAATTCTAAGATCGCTCTCTTCCACCAATCCTTTCTGACCACCAATTACTAATGGTAAAGAAGTAGTAGAACTTTCTTTTCCTCCGTCTATTTCACGAGTTACTTTAGCTTCGGTACCATCAATTTCAAGACCTATACAAGTGTTCACGAAATTCGCATTTAGTAAAGCAGCCATCATTCCCGGTACCATTCCTCCATTGTAATCAATAGATTCTCTTCCTGCAATGATAAGGTCATAACCACCTTCTTTAGCTACGTTCGCAAGTTGTTTTGCAACCTGAAATCCGTCTGTAGCCGGAGTATTTACTCTAATAGCATTATCTGCTCCAATAGCTAAGGCTTTACGTAATGTAGGTTCGGTTTCTGCACCTCCAACATTAACAACATCTACACTTGCTCCTTGTTTTTCTTTAAACCACATCGCACGGGTAAGTCCAAATTCATCATTAGGATTTATTACAAACTGAACCCCGTTAGTATCAAACTGGGTATCATTATCTGTAAAATTGATTTTGGAAGTAGTGTCCGGTACGTGACTAATACACACTAATATTTTCATCTATATACTCTTTTTGAATGATTTATTTTTAATGTTCACGAAGATAAGGAATTTAAATCGAAATTTACTATGCATGCATAGTAAATATTTTATCTATATGTAGTAGTTAAACTTTCTTGAATTACTATTTTTGTTTTTTAAAGACGACAATTAATATTTTATCATATAATGAAGACAATTCAATTTAGAGAAGCCGTTCAGCAGGCAATGAGCGAGGAGATGCGTAAAGATGACACCATTTATTTAATGGGTGAAGAAGTGGCCGAATATAATGGAGCCTACAAAGCGTCTAAAGGAATGTTGGATGAATTTGGTCCAGACCGTGTTATCGATACTCCTATTGCAGAGCTTGGTTTTTCTGGTATTGCTATTGGTAGCGCCATGAATGGAAACAGGCCTATTGTTGAATATATGACCTTTAACTTCTCATTAGTTGGTATAGATCAAATTATTAATAATGCTGCAAAGATGCGTCAAATGAGTGGTGGGCAATTTAATATTCCTATCGTTTTTAGAGGACCAACAGGTTCTGCGGGTCAATTAGGGGCGACTCACTCTCAGGCATTCGAAAGCTGGTATGCAAACTGTCCAGGTTTAAAAGTAGTAGTGCCATCTAACCCTTATGATGCAAAAGGATTATTGAAATCTGCAATTAGAGATGACGATCCGGTTATTTTTATGGAAAGTGAGCAGATGTATGGTGATAAAGGGGAGGTGCCAGAAGAAGAGTACACTATTCCTTTAGGTGTTGCAGATATTAAAAGGGAAGGAACAGATGTAACCATCGTTTCTTTCGGAAAAATTATTAAAGAAGCTTACAAGGCTGCTGAAGAATTAGAGAAAGAAAACATTTCTTGTGAGATCATCGATCTTAGAACTATTCGTCCTATGGATCATGAAACCATTTTTAAATCGGTTAAAAAAACAAATAGATTAGTGATCTTAGAAGAGTCTTGGCCTTTTGGAAGTATCGCTACAGAAATTACATATCAAGTACAAGCAAATGTTTTTGATTATTTGGATGCTCCAATTATCAAGATCAATACTGCAGATACGCCAGCACCATATTCTCCGGAACTATTAAAAGAATGGTTGCCAAATAGTGAAGATGTTGTTAAAGCTGTGAAAAAGGTGCTATACAAGTAATTAGATAAACTTACCTTTGAAGCTTCATCTTAATAGATGAAGCTTTTTTTTTGCCATATATGAAAAACACCCTTGCCCTTTCATTCTTATTCCTACTAACATTTACCGCATTTTCACAAACCAGAATTGGAGGAGAAGTAGTAGATAAAACCGGAAATCCGTTGCCATTTGTAAACGTGATCTTTCTTAATTCTTCTGAAGGTACTACCACCAGTGAAAAGGGAATGTTTTATCTAAAGTCTGATAAAGATTATAAAACTGCAGAGATCTCTTACATAGGTTATGAAACCATGGAGGTTCCTTTAAAAATGGGAGATAATCTCAATATGAAGATTGTATTGAAAGAAGCTTCAGAGTCTTTAGCTGAAGTAATCGTGTATCAAGGGAAGACTTCAAAAAAGAACAATCCTGCCATAGATATACTTCGCAAGATCTGGGAGAATCGTCGTAAGAATGGGGTCAAAGAATTTGATCAATATCAATACAGAAGATACGAAAAACTAGAATTCGATCTAAATACTATAGATAGTGCCCTTATAGAAAGTCCAATTTTTAACGGTATGGAATTTATATTTGAAGATCTAGATACCAATGCTTTTACCGGAAAGACCTATTTGCCAATATTTTTAAATGAGGCGGTTACTAAGGTTTATGGAGATAATACCAATGGGCAGTCTAGAGAAGAGTTATTAGGAAACAAAAATTCAGGTTTTAGTGAAAACCAAACCTTGATCTCAGACCTAAAAGATATTTATGACGAGGTAGATATCTACGATAATTACCTTCAATTCTTTGACAAGAGTTTTGTGAGTCCGCTTTCTACTACCGGAATCAATAATTACAATTATGTATTAAGAGATAGTTCTTTTATAGGAGACAAATGGTGTTATAATATCGTGTATTATCCACGAAGAAAGAATGAACTTACGTTTAGCGGAGATTTTTGGGTGAATGATACTACTTGGGCAGTGAAAAAGATCAACCTAGAAATGGCCGAAAGCGCCAATATTAATTGGGTGAAAGGAGTTTATATAGAACAAGAGTTTGATGTTTTAAACGATTCTGTCTTTTTAATGACGCGTGATTTCTTTCAAGCAGATTTTTCACTTCGTAAGAAAAAGGATGCTAGAGGAATATATGGAAAACGTACCGTACTTTATGATAATTACGAATTCAACAAAAAGAAAACTTCAGAATTTTATAATAGGCCTGTAAATAAATATCAGGAATCCAAATATGATCAAGGGGATGATTTTTGGGAGGAGAATAGGCTAGAGCCATTAAGTGGAGATGAACGCGGAGTGTATAAAATGATAGATACGCTGCAAACCGTAAAGGCTTTTAATAGAATTTATGATGTTACTACCAGTTTAGCAACCGGTTATATAGAAATGAATGGTTTTGATTACGGACCTATTTATTCTACCGTTGGGTTTAATAATGTGGAAGGGTTAAGATTACGTGCCGGAGGAAGAACTTATTTTGGTTTTAATGATTTATGGAGGCTAGAAGGTTATGGTGCTTATGGTTTTAAAGACAATCAATTTAAATACGGAATTTCCGGTAAGGTATTATTAGATAGAAATTCTAGATTGACACTTTCCGGAGGAAATAGAAGAGATATTGAACAATTAGGAGTGAATCTTACTAATTCTACTGATGTTTTAGGTAGAAGTCTGGCTTCATCTTCTCTTATTAATGTTGGAAATAATGATAAATTGAGTTCTATAAATCTTTCGGTAGTGGCGTTAGAAATAGAACCTTTCAAGAATTTCACCATGCGAGTGGGAGCTTCCTATAGGTTTTTAAAACCTGCATCGCCAACTTTCAGTTTAGATTATTATACAGATGAAGCAAGAACACAAACAGCATCTAATATTCATCAAACCGAAATCTCAACTATTTTTAGTTTCACTCCCGGAAAAGAAACTTCCGGATATGGAGTAGAGCGTAATGTGGTTAATGGAGGCGATTTCCCAACTTTCTTTTTGAATTATAGTTTGGGGGTGAAAGATTTTTTAAATAGCGATTTCAATTATAAAAAACTTCAGTTCTTCTATAATCAACCTTGGATGGTTGGAGGATTTGGTAAGGCTAATATTAGCGTAGAAGCCGGAAAAACTTTTGGAGATGTTCCTTTAGGACTTTTAAGTGTAGTTCCAGGAAATCAAACTTATTTTGAACTTTACAATACATTTTCGCTGCTTAACTTCTATGAATTTGTAACAGATACCTATGCAGCCGTGCATTTTGAACACAATTTTAATGGAAGATTGTTTTCTAGAGTTCCTCTGCTAAGAGATCTTAATTTAAGAGAGATCGTTGGAATAAGAGGGGTTTGGGGAGAACTTTCTGACGCCAATAAACAGTTGGATGCTTCGGGTTTAGAGCTTATAGCGCCTAACAATGAGCCGTATTATGAATACAGCGTAGGGATTGGAAACATTCTAAAATTCATAAGAATTGATGCGCATTTCCGCGGAAATTATTTCAACAATGTAGATGCCAGATCTTTTGGTGTAACCGCAGCTTTCGGATTTCACTTTTAAATAACAGTTATAAGGTTGGAATGTGTTATATTTGCGCCCTCGAAAAAATAGAATAAAAACACGTATATAATGTCTGAGACTTTTGATGTATTGATAGAAATCCCTAAAGGGAGTAGAAACAAGTATGAATATGACTTCGAATTAAAGAAAGTTCGTTATGATAGAATGATCTTTTCTTCAATGATGTATCCTGCAGATTATGGTTTTATTCCAAATACCCTTGCTTTAGATAGCGATCCGCTAGATGTATTGGTATTGGTTGCAGAACCTACATTCCCGGGAATTGTAATGGAAGTGAAACCTATTGGAGTTTTCCATATGGCCGATGAAAAAGGTCCGGATGAAAAAATTATTTGTGTACCGGTTTCAGATCCTATCTGGAATAGAATTAATGACCTTCCTGAGTTGAATGGTCACCTTACTAAAGAAATCGAGCATTTCTTTAAAGTATACAAAGATCTTGAAAAGAAAAAAGTAGATGTTGGTGGATGGGGAAATGCTGCTGAAGCAAAAGAAATAATCCAACAATGTATCGACAGATATAAGAATTATGAAGGAGATAAAGAAAGATTTGGAATATAATACCGTTTCTTTTTAATAATCGTTCAATATTTAAAAGCAATAACCTTAAAAAGTTATTGCTTTTTTAATTATCATCGTTTCACTACATTAGCCATATTAACTAATAATTAACAGTCAAATATGGAATCAATGATGATCTACGTCCCGGTGGTTTTAGCCCTTCTCGGTCTAATTTACATGTGGATTAAAAGATCCTGGGTACTTAAACAGGACGCCGGAGACGGAAAAATGAATGAAATAGCTACTCATATTTATCAAGGAGCGCTAGCATTTTTAAAATCTGAATACAAAATTCTAACCATCTTTGTAATTACCGCAAGTGTTGCTTTAGCGGTGATTTCTTTTGTAGTGCCAACTACGCACTGGCTCATAGTTGTAGCTTTTATCTTTGGAGCATTCTTTTCTGCACTTGCAGGAAACATGGGAATGCGTATTGCTACTCAAACCAATGTAAGAACTACACAGGCAGCCAGAACCAGTTTGCCTCAAGCGCTTAAAGTATCTTTTGGTGGCGGAACGGTTATGGGATTAGGTGTGGCAGGTTTAGCAGTGCTTGGGCTTACTTCATTCTTCATTATATTCTATCATTATTTTATGGGTGGTGTTTGGACCAATACAGAACAAATGACCATCGTTCTTGAAACGCTTGCCGGATTTTCTTTAGGAGCAGAATCTATTGCTTTATTTGCTAGAGTAGGTGGTGGTATTTATACCAAGGCAGCCGATGTTGGAGCAGATTTAGTTGGAAAAGTTGAAGCAGGAATTCCTGAAGATGACCCTCGTAACCCTGCAACTATAGCAGATAACGTGGGAGATAACGTTGGAGATGTTGCCGGAATGGGTGCCGATCTTTTTGGTAGTTATGTAGCTACAGTTCTTGCCGCCATGGTTCTTGGTAATTATGTTATTAAAGACATGGGTGGAGATATTATAAAAGAAGGTTTTGGAGGAATAGGTCCTATTTTATTACCTATGGCTATTGCTGGGGTTGGAATTATCATTTCAATTGTGGGAACGTTGTTAGTAAAAATAAGCAGTAATTCTGCTAAGGAAAAAGAAGTTCAGCGTGCTTTAAATATAGGGAACTGGGTTTCTATTCTTTTAGTAATGGTAGCTTGTTTCTTCTTAGTGAGAATGTTACTTCCTGCAGAAACCATGACCATGGGATTCTTTGTTGGAGGACAAGAAGGATTTGAATATAAAACCATTTCTTCGATGAGAGTATTTTATGCTACTCTGGTAGGTCTTGGAGTTGGTGGATTTATCTCTGCCGTTACCGAATATTATACTGGTCTGGGTAAAAAACCTGTATTATCTATAGTTCAAAAATCGAGTACTGGAGCTGGAACTAATATTATAGCTGGTTTAGCTACTGGGATGATCTCTACATTTTCATCTGTACTTTTATTTGCAGCTGCAATTTGGGCATCTTATGCTCTTGCAGGATTCTACGGTGTTGCAATTGCGGCTTCGGCAATGATGGCTACAACAGCAATGCAGTTAGCAATAGATGCTTTTGGACCAATTTCAGACAATGCAGGTGGAATTGCAGAAATGAGTGAATTGCCTGCTGAAGTTCGTGAACGTACAGATATCTTAGATTCTGTAGGGAATACTACTGCAGCTACTGGAAAAGGATTTGCTATTGCTTCTGCAGCACTTACATCGCTGGCATTATTTGCGGCATATGTAACTTTTACAGGAATTGATGGAATTAATATTTTTAAAGCTCCTGTTTTAGCGATGTTATTTGTGGGTGGAATGGTACCGGTGGTATTCTCTGCACTTGCAATGAATTCTGTAGGAAAAGCTGCCATGGAAATGGTGAATGAAGTTAGAAGACAATTCAAAGAGATTCCGGGAATTATGGAAGGTACCGGAAAGCCTCAATATGATAAATGTGTAGCAATTTCTACGGATGCTGCCTTAAGAGAAATGTTATTACCAGGAGTTCTTACTATAGGATTTCCAATTCTTATAGCCTTTCTCCCTATGCTTTTTGGATATGATAATATTCTAATTGCAGAAATGTTAGGTGGTTATATGGCCGGAGTTACCGTAAGTGGTGTGCTTTGGGCTATTTTTCAGAACAATGCCGGCGGTGCATGGGATAATGCTAAGAAATCTTTTGAAGCTGGAGTGCTTATTAACGGGGAGATGACCTATAAAGGTTCTGAAGCACATAAGGCTGCTGTAACCGGAGATACTGTAGGAGATCCTTTTAAAGACACTTCAGGACCTTCAATGAACATACTTATTAAACTAACTTGTTTAATAGGTTTGGTTTTGGCTCCAATTTTAGGCGGCGAAGCTTTAGCAGATGTAAATGCTGAAGATGGAAGAGCTTCGGTAATAAATACTGAAACCCTGAATTCAGATGCTAATGAAAATATCTCAAAACAAGTGGAAGTAAACATGACTACTGAAGGCGATCAAACTATTGCTAAGGTTAAAACTACCACCATAAAAAATGGAGAGACAAATGTTAAGGTGAAAACCTACGCAGGAACTAGAGCAGAAGTTCAAGAACAACTAGATAATATGTAAGTTTCAAAATATTAAACTTTGCTTAAAATCTTCGCTATAAACGCGGAGATTTTTTGTTTAGTGGTATTTTCAACAAGAATTTTAAAACAAGAATTTAATCTCTATGTGGAAACGTATAAAGAAGACATTTGGTGCTTATAAAAGAATAGATAATGTTCTAATTACTCCATATAGAAGTTATGGTACTAATTCCCATCTATATTTATTAGGTAGAGCTTTAGATGATGTGCCGCTTAAAATTGTAGAAGATCAAAACATCTTCACTAATCTTAAAAATGCCTATAAGCAATTTGATAGTTTCGAAATTCGGAAAGCCAAGATCAGAGTAAAAGTTGGAGAACAAATAGAGTTGGAAGGGAAAACCAATGGTGAAGGCTATTATTTATTCGATGAAAAAACTTCTATAGATCTTTCTAACTTAGTAAATGAAGAAGGTTGGCTCACCACCGAAATTTATTTTGAAAATGAAATCTCACCAGAAACCAATTTGGTGAATGATCATTTTCAGGGAGAGTTGTTAATTCCAGAAAAGAATGCCGAATACGGGATTATTAGCGATATAGATGATACTATCATGCACACCGGAGTTACTTCTTTTCTAAAATGGAGGTTGCTCAAGAATTCTTTGTTGACCAATGCTTATGATAGAATTCCACTAAAAGGAGCAGCAGAATTGTATCAGAAATTACACTTAGGAAAAAGTGGAGAAAATAAGAACCCTATTTTCTATTTGAGTAATAGTCCGTGGAACTTATATCAATACCTAAAATTATTTCTCGATTTTAATAAATTTCCGAAGGGGCCAATTTTATTGAGAAATTTTAGAGGACCTTTTGATAGATCTTTAAAACCTGAAAAGCCTCATAAGCAGAAAGAGATCATCAATATATTAAAGACTTATTCAGATCTTAAATTTATTCTGATTGGAGATAGTGGAGAACATGATGCATCCATCTACATAGAAATTGCAGAAAAATATCCTGAAAGAATTCTGGCGATCTATCTACGCAGTGTTAAACATAAAAAAAGTATGCGTCGCGTAAGAGGGATGATCGATTCTTTTGAATCTGTACCTGTTTTGATGGTTGAGAATTCTATAGATGCGGAAGCGCATGCCAGAGAAAATGGTTTTATTTAAAATAAGACTATATAACTACGATTTTAACTTTAACATCTCTACAACTATACCACCTTCTATAAGTTTGTAATTTTAGATATAAAGCTATAATTATGAGATCTATTTGGAACGGTTCAATAAGTTTTGGGTTTGTGTCTATTCCTATTAAAATGTATTCAGGTTCTGAAGATAGAAAGCTGGATCTTGATATGTTGGACAAGCATGACAATGCAAGAATTCGATATAAACGAGTGAATGAAGATACGGGTGAAGAGGTAGAATGGAAAGACATTGTAAAAGGCTTTAAAAAAGGCGAAAAGTATGTGGTGCTTGAAGATGAAGATTTTGAAAGCGCTAATATGAAGAAAAGTAAAACTATAGATATAGAAGAATTTATAGATGAAAAAGATGTAGAAGATGTTCTTTTTAAAAAACCATATTTTTTAGAACCACAAAAAGAAGGTGGTAAATCTTATAATCTTTTAAGAGATGCCTTAAAAAAATCGAAGAAATTAGGAGTAGCAACTTTTGTGATGCGACAAAAGGAGAATCTTAGCCTAGTTGGTATTTATAAAGACGTTCTCGTACTTCATGTTATCAGATTTTCTGATGAGATTAGAGATCCTTCAGAGTTAAAATTGGTAAAAGAAAAAGTGTCAAAGAAAGAATTGGATATGGCAGTTTCATTGATAGATCAATACACCACAAAATTCGATTTTAATAAATTTAAAGATCAGTATAACGATCAGTTAATGAAGATCATTAATTCTAAATCTACCGGTAAGAAAACCAAGGTAGAAAGTTTTAAAAGCGATCCCACTCCCGCAAAAGATCTCATGGCACAACTTAAAGCCAGTTTAGAGAAGAAAAAGAAAAGTAAAGCTTCTTAATAAATGAGCCTTCAAGATTACTATAAAAAAAGAGATTTTAAGGATACGCCAGAACCTAAGGGCAAAATTGACAAAGAGAATGCTTCAAGATTTGTGGTGCAAAGACATAAAGCTTCTCATTTGCATTACGATCTGCGTTTAGAAATTAACGGAGTTTTAAAAAGTTGGGCTGTTCCAAAAGGGCCCTCAATGAATCCAAAAGATAAAAGACTTGCCATTCAAACTGAAGACCATCCAGTAGCTTATCTAGATTTTCAGGGGAAAATTCCAAAAGGTAATTATGGAGCAGGAGTCATGAATATCTGGGATTCCGGGAAATTTCAGCTCGCAAAAAAGTTTGATGAAAAGGAAATTCTAGATCAGCTGGAAGCAGGAGATCTAAAACTGACATTTTTTGGAAAAAAACTGAAAGGTGATTTTGCGCTTGTAAGAACAAAGAGAGGTGATCAGCAAAATCAGTGGTTATTGATCAAAAAGAAAGATGAATATCATACAGAACTCAATTACGACGCGGAGGATTATATCACTCAGAATTCTGAAAAAGCTTCCATTGTAAAAGAGTTAAGTCTCAAGACTTCCATCAAACCTATGTTAGCATCTGCTACAAAAGAGATCTTTAATGATCCAAAATGGATCTATGAGTTGAAGTGGGATGGATATCGGGTAATTACAAATATTGTAGATGGAAAGGTGAACTTATATTCCAGAAATGGAATTTCCTTGAATAAAAAATTTCCTTCTCTGCGTAAAGATCTAGAACAGATTCCGCATAATGTGATCTTAGATGGGGAAGTAGTTGTAGTTGATAAAAATGGAGTTTCAGATTTTCAAAAACTTCAGAATTATAGCGAAGACACCAAAGGAGAACTCCGATATTATGTTTTCGATATGTTATTCTTGAATGATCTAAGTATGCTCGAGTTACCATTGCTTCAGCGAAAGAGTTTAATCCCCGAGGTGCTAGAAGATAGCGGTGTAACCTATACTTTTTACTGCGATCATATAGTAGGAATGGGAACTACTTTCTATAAACGCGCTGTAGATGCAGGTATGGAAGGGGTTATTGCTAAAAAAGCAGATTCAACCTATACTCCCGGTTATAGAACTACCAATTGGTTGAAGATAAAAGCTATAGATAGTCAAGAAGCGATTATTTGCGGTTATACTAATTCTGAAGGTTCTTTATTCGGATCTTTAATCTTAGGGATACAGGTGGAAGGAGAACTAAAATATATAGGAAATTGCGGCAGCGGATTTTCAGCCAAAGAACAAACCAATTTATTAGCCAAGTTTAAATCTTTACAAATTGAAAATTCTCCCTTTCAAAACAAAATTAATTTAAAAGGCCGAAAGCCGAATTGGATAAAACCTGAGCTAATCTGTGAAGTGAAATTTTCTGAATGGACCAAGAGCGGAGTGATGAGACATCCCATTTATAAGGGTTTAAGAAATGACAAAAATCTTGATGAGATCTCTAAAGAACAAATAGTTGAAGAACCTAAAAGTAAGAAGATTTCAAAAAGTAGTTCTTCTTCCTTTTTAGAATTAGATGGATATAAAGTACCCATTACAAATCTGGAAAAAGTTTTCTGGCCTGAATCTGGTATAAGAAAATATGATCTGATAGATTATTATCTAAATATTGCAGAGATAATATTGCCATATTTAAAAGATCGACCTCAAAACCTACACCGTCACCCAAATGGTATTAATAAGAAAAGTTTTTATCAAAAAGACAATCAAGGTTTGTTACCAGATTGGGTTGAAACAGTAGAACTCCATTCAAAATCTGCAGATAAGGATATTGAATATTTGCTCTGTCAGAATACTGCAAGTCTTTTGTATATGGCCAATTTAGGCTGTATAGAGATCAACCCGTGGAGCTCCAAAATTCAAAACTTAGATAATCCAGATTACACGGTGATTGATCTAGACCCTTCAGAGAAAAACAGTTTTGAAGAAGTGATAGAGGTAGCTCAAGTTGCTAAAGAGATTTTAGATAAAGCGGGGATTGCTGGATATTGTAAAACTTCAGGTTCTTCCGGACTTCATATTTATATACCCCTAGCAGGAAATTACAGATATGAGGAAGCACGAGATTTTACCAAGTTGTTGTGCTATTTTATAAACGAAAGAATTCCAAAGTTAACCAGTATGGAACGAGTTATTAAGAACAGGAAAAATAAGATCTATCTAGATTATCTTCAAAATAAAAAGGGACAAACTCTAGCTTCTGCATACTGTACAAGACCTAAACCTGGAGCTACTGTTTCTGCACCGTTGTTTTGGGATGAGGTGAAGTCTGGCCTTAGAATTATAGATTTTAACATACAAAGTATGCCAAACAGAATTCAAGAAAAGGGAGATCTCTTTTTAGGAGTTCTTGGTGATGGAATTAATATGGAAAAGGCTTTAGAGAAACTAAATCTTTAAATATAAAAGGGAGCTTTAAAAGCTCCCTTGTTTTTTATCTATTTTCCTGCAACTTCTACAGGAGATTTTCTTGGCATAGTCCCAAAGATCACATCCCATAACGGAGAAGATACTCCGTAAGCTCTATCCGGCTCTCTGTAATGATGAATACTGTGGTGATGCCATAAGATTTTCAAGAAATTATTTGGAACTTTAAAGGCATGTACAGAATAGTGTACTCCTAAGTACGCAGTATATCCCATTAAAAATCCGGCTAAAAATCCGAAGGCATAATCTTCCATTATTCCTCTATAGATCACAAAGAAAACGGTAGCCAAGATTAAACTTAAAACAGGAGGCATTGCCAATCTATCTTTATCTTTTGGATAATCATGGTGCACCCCGTGCATGGTATAAACAAATTTTTCCCTTTTCGGATTGGTCACAGGTAAATGGTATAAATATCTGTGCATTAAATATTCTATGAATGTGAAAAAGAATAATCCTCCTAAAAACAACAAGATCATGTTAGGTACCTCAAAACCTTTTTCAACTATTCCGAAATAGATCAAGATTGCAGAGATCACTGTAAAAATTATCAGCGGGGCTGCAATGTGTGTGTGAGTTAGCTTTTCTAAGATCGGATTAGAAAATAATTTAGCCGATCCTTTGTGATGTGGTCTTCTAGTAGAATTGCTCATAACAACATTTATTAAAATAAGCCGTGTAGTTCGGCATCTATCTTATTTATAATATTTCCGAGATCTTCCGGTTCATCAACAAAATTAATATCATCTACATCTATTACCAGTAAATTCCCTTTGTCATAATTATGTACCCAAGCCTCGTAACGTTCATTTAGCCTGCTAAGATAATCTATAGAGATAGAATTCTCATAATCTCTACCTCGTTTATGAATTTGAGCTACTAAGTTAGGAATACTGCTTCTTAAGTAAATAAGAAGATCTGGACCCTGAACTACGCTCTCCATTAAATCAAATAAAGACTTGTAATTCTCAAAGTCTCTATTAGGCATTAAACCCATAGAATGAAGGTTAGGCGCAAAAATATGCGCATCTTCATAAATAGTTCTATCCTGAATAATATTTTTTCCGCTTTCTCTAATCTGAAGGATTTGTCTAAATCTGCTATTCAAAAAGTAAATTTGAAGATTAAAAGACCAGCGTTCCATTTTGTTATAAAAATCCTCTAAATACGGATTTTCAAGTACGTCTTCATATTGAGGTTCCCATTTGTAATGTTTTGCTAATAATTTGGTTAGGGTGGTTTTCCCTGCCCCGATATTTCCCGCAATGGCTACGTGCATAATTTATTTTTTAACGGCTGGTTAGATTTGAAGCGACTTAAATTAATTTAAAGGTGATAAATATACAAGTTTTCCTGAAAAAATTGCCTTGCATTATCAAAAGGAACGCGTCATCATAATTTTATTAAGTTTAACAGTTAGGGTTAATATTATACAAACTATATGCAAATTGAGATCCTATGGGATATATTAGAAAAAAAAGGAGCTATCACAATGTATAAGTATTTAATTTTGACAGTTTTTGCAGGTATTTTTGGTTCTTGCAATAATAACGACAATTCAGACGATGTTCTAATTCCTTCTAATTCATCAAACGTAATTGGAGCCAAATATTCTGAAAGTAAAAATAATTTTTCCAATACCTATTCCGCTTTTATAGAATCGCTTAATGCAAATGACGCCATTTCAATAGTAGTAGAAGTAGATCACACTGCAAATGCGAGCTCTGTAGGAAGTGTACTTAGCCCTACTAAAATCGTTTTTTTTGGTAACCCAGCTTTGGGAACACCATTAATGCAAAAGAATCAGTTGGCAGGATTGGATCTTCCACAAAAAGTTTTGTTTATTCAAAATTCATCTAACAAAGTTTATGCATTTTATAATAGTGTTCAGTATTTAGAATCAAGATACAACTTAGAGGGGGTTGCCACTTTGGGCAAAATTTCAACTGCCTTAGAAAACTTAACCAAATCTGCCACTTCTTCAGAAATTAAAAATGCTACAAATTTAGGTGTTGCTTTTGAAGAAGGTATTATCACTAAAGAAAGTACTCAAGATTTTGATACTACATATAATAGCCTACTTAGTAGCATAACTTCTAATGAAAATCTAAAAGTAATTGCCGAATTAGATCACCAAGAAAATGCAGCTACTGTTGCATTAGAATTAAGACCTACTAAAATTATTATTTTTGGGAATCCTAATTTAGGCACTCCTTTAATGCAAGATAAGCAATCAATAGGTTTAGATCTGCCTCAAAAAATGTTGGTATGGGAGGCTGAAGATGGCACAGTTAATATATCATATAACAATCCTTCTTTTCTTGCGAAAAAACATGAAATTCAAGGTAGTGAAGATGTCTTAAATCAAATTACAACTGCATTGGAAAATCTTTCAGATTCTGAAGCAGGATTGTAAGAATATTAATTAAAATTCGCCTTCACGCTCATTCTATATTGATTTGGTGTTATTTTTTCCAATCGTTTGAACTGTCGGTTAAAATAGCTGGCATTGTTAAAACCAGATTTATAGGCGATATCTGAAAATTTGGAAGTGGTATTTTGGATCAATTTTTTGGCAAATTTAATTCGCTCGGCGTTTAAATGATCTATAGGACTTTCACCAAAAGTATTTTTAAAGGTTTTGTAGAAATTTGATGTGCTCATACATGCTTTTTCAGCTAAAGAATCTACCGAAATATTTTCGGTTAAATGATCTCTCATATACTTAACCACGAATGCCATTCTGTTATTATCAAATAATGTAGAATTATCTATCAGCATCATTTTAGCTTTGGTTTGTAATAACCTAACAATAAGCTCTCTTACCATAATATCTACCAACACATCTTTAGCTTTATTATCACTTAAAAATGTGCTAAAAATTCTATCCATAACAAATTGAACCTGCTGATTGTTGTTTAGATGTATAGACCTTTCATCAAAGCTATGAATATCATTTTCCAGATCTATTCTTGTATGCTCATTGAATAGTTGCACGGTTTCTTTGATCTTTTCAGGATCTATACCCAGCGCTAAACATCTGGTAGGATTCTCTTTAGTTGCCAAGGGAAAATCTATGATCATTTTCTCATTGGAAGGCAATACTACAGACTCTCCTGGATAAAAATCAAAAGCATTACGATTATTTAAATGCATGATCTTTTTACCGGTAAGCATGCTGGCAATAATAGGGAAGCCAAATTGTAAGTCCACTTTTTCTGCTGCCTGTTGAGTTTCAAAAACATTTAATTCCGCAAACTCTGCACTATAAATAGTCCTGTTCTCGATAAAAGTATCGAGCCGGCGTGTACTTTGGTATTTTAACAAATTGGTATTCAAGTCTGCCTAATTTTAGGTATTTGATAGAAATGTAATATTAATAAGTAGAAATGTGCAATTTTTTGTCTGATTAAATATAGAGATTTATAATCAATTATTTATTAAAAAATCTGTTATATGAAATATTCAAAACCTAAGTTTAAAGAAAAATACGGCAATTATATCAATGGTAAGTTTGTAGAACCTATAGATGGGGAGTATTTTGAGAATCATTCTCCGGTAGATAATAAGTTATTGGCTAAATATCCGCGTTCTAAAGAAGCAGATGTTAAAAAGGCGATAGAAGCTGCAAATAATGCTAAAGAAGCTTGGGGTAAAACTTCTGCGGGAGAAAGAGCTTCCATGTTAATGAAGATTGCAGATGTAATAGAACAGAATCTTCAAGAATTTGCAGAAATGGAAACTGCAGATAATGGTAAAGCTATTAGAGAGACTGTAAATGCAGATGTTCCTTTAGCGGTAGATCATTTTAGATATTTTGCCTCTGTGATTAGAGCTGAAGAAGGATCGGCAACAGAATTAAATGAAAACACTTTATCACTTATAATTAGAGAACCACTAGGAGTAGTGGCTCAAATAATTCCTTGGAACTTTCCATTATTGATGTTAGCCTGGAAAGTAGCGCCGGCTTTAGCCTCTGGAAACTGTGTTGTTTTAAAACCCGCAGAACAAACTCCGGCTTCAGCAACATTTTTAGCTGAAAAGATTGGAGGTATCTTGCCTCCGGGAGTTTTTAATGTAATACATGGATTTGGTCCTGAAGCTGGAAAACCATTAGCCTCAAGCCCAAATGTAGATAAAGTGGCATTTACAGGAGAGACTACAACCGGTCAGTTAATTATGCAATATGCATCTAAGAATCTTAATCCGGTAACTATGGAACTTGGAGGAAAATCTCCAAATGTTTTCTTTAGTAGTATTATGGATCATGACGATGATTTTCTGGATAAATGTATTGAAGGTGCTGTACTTTTTGCCTTTAATCAAGGTGAAGTTTGTACCGCTCCATCCAGGTTACTTGTTCAAGAAGATATCTACGATGAATTTATAAAACGTGTGGTAGAAAGAACCAAAGCTATTAAAATTGGAGATCCGTTCGATATGGATTCTATGATGGGTGCTCAAGCATCCAATGATCAGTTTGAAAAGATCTTATCTTACATAGATATAGGTAAAGAAGAAGGCGCAGAAGTGCTTGTAGGTGGTGGAGCCAATAAATTAGATGGCGATCTTGCTAATGGCTTTTATGTGCAACCAACTATTTTAAAAGGTCATAATAAAATGAGAGTCTTTCAAGAAGAGATCTTCGGGCCTGTGTTGGCAGTTTGTACCTTTAAAGATGAGGCAGAAGCTATAGAAATAGCAAACGATACCATGTACGGTCTGGGAGCAGGAGTTTGGACCCGAGATGCACATCAGTTATATCAAATTCCACGAGCTATAAAAGCCGGTAGAGTTTGGGTGAATTGTTATCATGATTACCCAGCACATGCACCTTTTGGAGGTTATAAAAAATCTGGATTTGGTAGAGAAAATCATTTAATGATGCTGAACCATTACAGACAAACTAAGAATATGCTGATCTCTTATGATAAGAAAAAGCTAGGATTCTTTTAGAAATTAATAAATGAATAATAAAAGAGTGGAGATTACTCCGGAAGCAACGGAAATAGTAGAGCAACTAAAAGATAAACACGGCGATGTTATTTTTCATCAAAGTGGTGGCTGCTGTGATGGCTCTTCGCCAATGCTATTGCCTAAAGAAGATTTTTATATTGACGATAATGATATTTTGTTAGGAGAAGTTGCAGGAGTTCCATTTTATATGAGTCATGATCAATTTGAATATTGGAAACATACTCACCTCACCGTAGGTTTAACCAATGGACGAGGATCAAGCTTTTCTCTGGAAATTCCCTTAGGGAAACGGTTTATAATTAAATCTCGATTGTTAACAGAGGAAGAATTAAACTACCTCAATAAAAATTGAATAAGGAGAAGGCTCTGTAATTAAAATTACGGGGCCTTTTTTAATTTCTGAAAGTTTTGAACCACTTAAAAACTTCAGAGTTTACATAGCATTCGTGGCATTTAGAAAAAGTCCATAGACAATCGATGAAATCTGTAATCATATGAAAGAGAAGTCCGATGAATATTAATCTCAATATCTTATTCTTTGTAAAGATGATTCCCAGAATGTAAGTAACAATAGCGACCTCAGAATGTAACAGGTGAAAACCGATGCTACATCTATTGGGTGCAAAAATAGGATCTGCCCATAGATGGTCCAGATCTACTAACATGGTTGCAATTAAGATCAACCAATTTCGTTTCCAATTCTTTTTATCATATAAATAAGCTATTAAGCCTATAGCCAGAAAATGAAGGGAATAATGTACTAAGGTTTGCATATGTTGAGTAAAAGAAAACCCATAGCTCTATAATTTGTGCTATGGGTTTAATAATAGTATTTAATATCTAATCGCAAATAAGTCCGTCTGGAGTTGTAAAACTTTGAGTGCTTTCATGCCAAGGAAATGCTTGGTTATATTTGCTGTTTTCCCAATAAAATTTACTTCTTTCTTTAGGGTGATTTCCAATTTCATTCATGGTTTCAGAATCAAAAAGTCTTCCATTTACCATAGTGTAAATTACAGAATTGGAGTTTTGAATATCCTCTAAAGGATTTTTATCCAACACGATCAGATCGGCAAGTTTTCCAACTTCTAAAGATCCAATTTCCTTATCCATTCCCAAGAAATGAGCTCCGGTAATGGTGGCAGATCTCAAGGCTTCCAGATTGCTCATGCCTCCCATTTGCAATAACCATAATTCCCAATGAGCACCAAGACCTTGTAATTGGCCATGTGCGCCAAGGTTTACTTTTACACCTGAATCAGCTAAAGCTTTAACCGCTTTAGAAACCAAGATTGGTCCGTTCTCATATTCTTCATCTGGCACCATCGTTCTATTTCTAGATCTGGAGTCTACAATAAATCTCGGAGTGAAATTCAATAACTTTTCGTTTTCCCAAACATTCGTCTTTTGGTACCAGTAATATTCTCCATTAATACCACCATAATTTACAATCAGGGTAGGAGTATAACCGGTGTTACTGTTACCCCATAATGTCTTTACATCTTTATAAACAGGAGCTACAGGTATGTTGTGTTCAATTCCTGTATGTCCATCCATGATCATGCTCATGTTGGTGAAAAATGTACTTCCACCTTCTGGCACTACATTCATATCTAATTCTTTAGCTGCCTGCATAATTTGCTGACGTTGCTCTCTTCTTGGCTGATTGTAGCTCTTTACCGAATTAGCTCCGTAAGCTTTTGTTCTTCTCAAAGCAGATCTTGCATCATCTATATTATTGATAACCGCTTTAAAATCTCCTTCGGCTCCATAAAGAATCATTCCTGTTGAAAAGATTCTTGGTCCTACCATTTCTCCACTTTGAATTAATTCTGAAAGTCCAAAAACGGTTTCACTCAATGCTGAAGGATCATGTGATGTTGTAACTCCGAATGCAAGATTTGCATATGCAGGCCAATGTTTTTGAGGACTTATTCCTGCTCGAAATGCACCAAGATGTGCATGCACATCTACAATTCCAGGCATAATAGTTTTACCTGCGGCGTCATAAACTTTAGCTCCACCCGGAATATTTACTTCTGAAGATTTTCCAACGGCAACGATCTTGTTCTCTTTTATAACTATCGTTCCATCTTCAATAACCTTCTCGCCATCCATTGTAATGATACGGGCATTCTTAAAGGCGATCTCTCCAGAAGGAATATCGGTTTTTGTTTCTAATCCTATTTTGATCCCTTTCTCGGTAATTTCAGAAATTGAGTCTGGTGAATTTTCTAAATAGGTGAATTTATTAGCAACTTCATTAGTGAAATATTCATCACCTAAAGTCCAGTGAACTTGTTTTGAGTTATTAGACCAATGTAGATTTACACCTGCATCCTTAGTAATTTGAGTAACAGGAAATGCTTTGGTTTTAGCATCTAGATCTATTGGCTTTCCTGTCATTACAAAAGGTGCCAGATAAGCTTCATGTAAATTTGTAAAAACTAACCACTCATTGTTTGGACTAGGCACCAATCTGTTTGCGTATTTCGAATTAAAATGAGTACGCTCATCTTTTCCATAAAGGTCTACACTCTTTAAACTTTTAGTGAGTTCTCCAAAAAATGTTCCTCCGGTTTGATAAATAATGCGAGAATCATCTTTATTGAAAACTGGGAAAGCACCTTCTGTAGTTAGCTTTCTCATGTTCTTGCCATCAGCATTCATAAGGTAGATTCCAGGTTCATTGGTAAAGGTTTGGCCAAGATCAGAATTTCCATCTTCCTTCATAAACACAATTGATTTCCCATCATGAGAGAAGGAAGGAGTTCTATAAATACTTTTTTGTGTTGTAATTGTTTTTTGATCTCCACCGGAAAGGTTCATAGTTTTAATCTGCCCTTTAGATTCATCGTTCCAAGTAACGTATACAACTTGATCGCCATTTGGTGAGAAACTAGGTTCGTATTCAAAATCTTTACCTTCTGTAAGTCGCTGAGGTTTTCCGTTAGGTAACTTCTTTTTCCATAAATAACCAACAGCATGAAATATCAAGGTTTTTCCATCTGGAGAAGTCGCCGCATCTCTAATTGCTTTCGGAGTGAATTCTTTTTTATAAACTGGTGTTACTGCTCGTTGTGCTTCCGCAATTTTAATTTTTGTGTCTACTTGAAATGGAATATTGGTAACCTCAAGATTGTCAATATTTATCTTTTTGATCTTTCCTTCACTCCATATCACGATACTTTTATCTCCCGGCATCCAAGAGAATCCTGGATAGACACCAAAAATAGCCCAAGCTTCTTGCTGATCTTTACTCAAACTATCGTAAATAGGCCATTCTTCTCCTGTTTCAAGGTCATGAATAAATAATACCGATTTCGTTCTTACTCTCTTTACAAAAGCAAGTTTTTTACCATCTCTGGAAACTTCTGGTCTTGCAGCTCCACCAGGTCCACCCGTAATAGTTTCGGTTTTTCCGGTTTCAAAATCATAGCGTTTTATAACGTAGATCTGCTTGTTTGGATCTTTGTTATACTGAAAATTTCCTCCGGGATACATATCTTCACTATAATAAAGATATCTTCCATCTGGTGAAATACTAGGCTCATTCACATCTTGCTGATCATTCTTGCGCTCTGTAAGTTGAAGTCCGGCGCTACCAGCAATATGGTATTGCCACATTTCTCCAGCACCTAAAGAACGTTTAGATGTGAAATGTTTTCTTGCGATTATAGAATTTCCATCTTCGGTCCAAACGGCATTATTTAGTAAATGAAAATCTTCTTTGGTGATTTGCTTAGCATCTGTACCATCGGTTTTCATGATCCAAATATTATCTCCGCCGCCGGCATCACTGGTAAAAGAAAGACTTTTTCCATCTGGACTAAATCTAGGCTGAACTTCATAAGGCATTCCAGTTCTTAGCGCTGTGGCCTTACCTCCAGAAATTGGCATAATATAGATATCACCTAAAAGGTCGAAAGCTATCTTAGATCCATCCGGACTTACATCTAGATCCATCCAAGTTCCTTCATCGGTACTCAAAGGCACTTCATTTATTTTCCAGTCTTTAGAATATGGGTTAGCGACATTCCAAGTGTCTTTTTTGTCTTTATTCTTATCTTTTTCTTGTGCGAAAATTGTGGAGGTGGACATTATTACAAGTAATGTCAGAAGAAATTTTTGAAACATATTATTTATTTTAAGAAGTCTAAAGATACTATTTCTTTTATTTTTTCCGATTTTGCATTTCTAATGAAAGAACACCACACTAATTCTGAAAAATCTCAGCAAAAACCGGAAGTTTGGTTGAGAGGTCCTGTTGAAGGAATCCCGGCTTTATTGCAACCTGCAGCACATGCGTTACTGCAAGCAGGTGAGGATATGCATACCCATGCAGATAATTTTCCGAAGGAACTTTTATGGCAGGAACCTACCGGCAGAGCTTCGGTAGGATTTCATCTTCAACACTTAACGGGAGTGTTAGACAGAATGCTTACATATGCAAGAAAGGAAAACCTTAGCGATCTTCAATTTGATCATTTAAAGGAAGAAGGAGTCGAAAACTCTAATATTTCAACACTGCAACTAATGCAAGATTTTGATTCCAAGGTTTCAGAAGCCATGGAATATTTTAAGACTGTTGATATAGATACTTTAACCGAAGAAAGATCGGTGGGAAGAAAAAAAATACCTTCAACTCACTTAGGCTTGCTTTTTCATGCAGCCGAGCATAGTCAAAGGCATATTGGTCAAATGCTAGTTACTATCAGCATTTTAAAATATAAAGAATCGATTTAATTCTCTTCTTCTTCCGAAATTGGAATAGTTAGCAAGGGAATATTTCCGTTTTTCAGCAATTCTAAAGAAACACTTTCCGATAATAGATTATGAAGGAAACTATGTTTGTGGTTCCCAACTATCAGTAAATCTGCATTTAGTTTTCTAGCTTCCGCTAATACCGTTTCTACAGTAGAACCCTGAATAAGCAGCGCACCTTTCTCAATTTTCGGATCTAAAAAAGTGTTGCAAATGTCTTGCAATTTTTTGTGTTCTCCTTTCAATTCATCTGCTCTAAAATCTCTTATATATTGAGGTCCGGGCTCATATCCAACAAAATCCGGATCTGGAGCAGCAACGTGTACCACCCATACTTTAGCCTCAAATTTTAACGCTAACATTTCGGCATAAGACATTAGCTCGCCAATTGCATCGTTAAAATCTACCGCTACTAAAATGGTTTTAAGATCATTCATAATTCAATATCTTATTAAAATTTAATATCCTTTGTCTCTTTCTACAACATTTATCAATTCCTCTTCCTCTGTCATTCTCTCATAATTTTCTGCCATTTGTGGAACCACTTTTTTAGGGTTTGTTACACTGGCAATATGTGGAGTGATATTGATCTTACTATGTCCCCAAAATGGATGTTCCTGTGGTAATGGTTCTTTTCTAAAAACATCTAAACTAGCTCCAGATAATTGTTCGCAATCAATCATCTCCAGTAAATCCTGTTCTACAAGATGTTCCCCTCTAGCCACATTTATAACATAGGCACCTTTTGGCAATTTCTCAAACAGCTCTTTATTTAAGATATTTTCGGTTTCCGGTGTTAGTGGGAGTAAACAGATCAAAATTTCAGAATTGCATAAAAATTCTGATAGTTCATCATCCCCGCAATAGGTATTGATACCTTCTAAATTTTTAACTGATTTAGACCAACCATGCACATCAAATCCTACTTTTTTAAGGGTGTCTGCAACTCCATTTCCAAGAACTCCTAAGCCCATGATCCCAATTTTAGTAGAATCTATACTTCTGTAATTTTGAGGTTCCCAACTTTTCTGATTGTAGTGATGAGATATATTTCTCATCTTGTCCATAACCAGTGCCAAAACAAAAGCGCTCATATCTTCGGTAAGCTGCTCATCAACAACTCTGGTAATTTTTATATTTTCAGGAATATCTGGATCACTAGTAATATGATCTACTCCTGCACCCATAGATGCTATCACTTTTAAATTAGGATAATTCTTAAAGATTCCTCGTGGGTGTTTCCATGTAATTGCATATTCAACTTCCTCTTTATCGTGATCTTCTGGATACACATAAATATTCATTCCCGGGTGTTCATTTTTTAAAGCTTCAACCCAAGCTTCCGGATCTCTTCCCGGACTGACTACTAAAACTGACATTTTTTTATTTTTAATTAATTATTATTTAGTTCACAAATGCGCTGTAGCCTGTGATTGCACGTCCTACAATAAGTGAATTAATTTCTTTTGTTCCTTCATAGCTATAAATTGCCTCTGCATCTGCCACAAATCTAGCAACATCATGCTCAAGCAAAATTCCATTTCCTCCCAATACTTCTCTAGCTCTGCTTACTACATCTCTAGTTCTCATACTACAGAAAACCTTGGCTAAAGAAGCATGTTCATCTGTAAGTATACCTTGATCTTGTAATTCTGATAGTCTAGTAACCATAGTTTGCATAGCGGTAAGATTAGAAAGCATCTCTACCAAATGATTTTGGATTAATTGATAGGAAGCGATTGGTCTTCCAAATTGCTCTCTTTTTTTGGTGTATTTCAAAGCGCTTTCATACGCTCCTCTAGCACATCCAACAGCCTGCCAAGCCACACCAGCACGCGTCATTCTTAAAACCTTTGCAGTATCTTTAAATGAATTGGCATGTTTCAATCTGTCTGCTTCAGGAACTGCACAATCGGTAAGTGTAATAAGTGCATTTTGAACGATTCGCAGTGCCATTTTATCTTCCATCTTTTCAGCTAGGAAACCCGGATTTTCTTTTCGTACTAAAAATCCTTTTACTTCATTTGTTTCTTCATCTCTAGCCCAGATAATAATAACATCGGCAAAAGTGGCGTTCCCAATCCATTTTTTCTGCCCATTCAAGATCCAGTTCTCTCCATCAAATCTGCAAGTGGTTTCCATTCCTCCTGCAACACCAGAGCCAACATTAGGTTCTGTAAGACCAAAAGCTCCAATTTTTTCTAGTTTTTGCATTTTTGGAAGCCATTCTTCTTTCTGAGCATCACTTCCGCATAAATAAATAGATCCCATTGCAAGCCCGCTGTGAACTCCGAAAAATGTAGAAATAGATACATCTACTCGTGCCATCTCTTGTGCTAACACACCTTCCATTAAAAATGGCAAGTTTGGACATCCATAACCTTCATAAGGAATTCCGGTAATGTTTAATGCTTTAAATTTTTCTATAATCTCAAACGGGAATTTAGCTCTGTTCCAATGATCGTTCACCAAAGGCTTTACCTCATCTTCCATAAAGTTTCGCACTTTAAGCTGAAGGGCTCTTTGTTCTGGAGTAAGTTTTAGATCTAAATTGTAAAAATCCCCATCTATAGGAGGCAGGTCATGCTGACCTTTTCTTCGTTTGGTTTTTAACATTTTCATCAATCCCTTCAATTGTCGCTCATCTAAACTACCTAAAGCTTTCATAGCTTCTGGCAGATCTATCTGTTCGTTGATTTTTGCGAGTTGATCCATATCAACCGACTTTAATAGGTTGATGGTGTTTTTTACTTTTCCGAAGATTGACATAGGAGTTGTTTTGGTTCTATCTAAAAATAGGGATTTATTGAGCGCCTAATTGTTAAAGGTTTCCGAAGAAAAAGTCAAAAAAAAAGCCATCATTTCTGACAGCCTTTATATTATATTTATGTCACATCGAGCGTCCCGATAGCTATCGAGAACGAGATGTCTTTAAAACCCTTCGACTCGAGTTTATCCTGAGCGGTAAACGAAGGACTCAGGGTGACAAAATCGCAATTTGATAAGTCAAATGTCACATCGAGCGGAGTCGAGATGGCTTTGAAACCCTTCGACTTCGCTCAGGGTGACAGAAAACAGTCATTATAATTTTGTCACATCGAGCGTAGTCGAGATGAACAACAATTACAATCCGAATGCTTCTTTTACTTTATCAACGTAATCTAACTTTTCCCAAGTAAATAATTCTACTTCGCGAGTGATCTTCCCAGAATACGGACTTTCGAAAACTTTAGTTATGGTACGAGGTTCTTTCCCCATATGTCCGTAAGCTGCAGTTTCTCTATAGATAGGATTTCTTAATTTCAGTCTGTCTTCAATAGCAAAAGGTCTCATGTCAAAGATCTCTGCTACTTTTTTAGCTATTTCTCCATTGCTAAGATCTACTTTTTTGCTTCCGTAGGTATCAACATAAATTGAGGTAGGTTCAACAACTCCAATAGCATAAGAAACCTGTACTAACACCTCATCTGCAACTCCCGCAGCAACTAAGTTTTTAGCAATATGTCTTGTTGCATAGGCCGCAGAACGGTCTACTTTACTAGGATCTTTTCCTGAAAATGCACCACCACCGTGAGCACCTTTTCCACCATACGTATCTACAATTATTTTTCTTCCAGTAAGTCCGGCATCTCCATGAGGTCCACCAATTACAAATTTTCCTGTTGGATTAATGTGGTAAGTGATCTCTTCATCAAACAATTCCTGAACATATTCTGGAAGCTGAGTTTTTACTCGAGGCATTAAGATCTCTACAATATCTTTCTTGATCTTGTTCAACATCTTCTCATCATCTGCATCAAAATCGTCATGCTGCGTAGAAACTACAATGGCAACAATTCTTTGAGGCACATTATCATCACTATACTCTATAGTAACCTGACTTTTTGAATCTGGTCTTAAGTATGGAATCTCTTTTTCTTCTCTTCTTAATTTGGCAAGTTCTATCAAGATCTTATGAGAAATATCTAGAGCCAAAGGCATATAATTCTCAGTTTCTTTAGTAGCATAACCAAACATCATTCCCTGATCTCCGGCACCTTGCTCTTCTTTATTTCCACGATCTACACCTTGATTGATATCTTGAGATTGCTCATGGATCAATGAAATTACACCGCAAGAATCACCGCTAAATTTATAAGCGCCTTTGGTGTAACCAATATCATTAATTACCTCACGGGCAATATTTTGAACATCTATGTACGTATTACTTCGTACTTCTCCTGCTAGAACAACTTGCCCTGTAGTAACCAAGGTCTCACAGGCAACTTTAGAATTCTCATCAAAAGCAAGGAAATTGTCTAAAAGGGTGTCGCTAATTTGATCTGCAACTTTATCTGGGTGTCCTTCAGATACACTCTCTGAAGTGAATAAATATGCCATTTTCGAAATTTAAATTAATAGTATAGGAAACTATTTGACGTGAACGGCTAGAGGAGTTTACACTGCTTTAGCATTTTTTAAGGGTTGCAATCAGTCAAATCATTCCCTGTAATAATTATGGCAAATGTATAAAATAAGATTGAAATGCCTTATCCTTTAACGTCAAATTAAAAGTTGTTGGGCGCTCCGCTTCGCTAAATAGCTCGCGTCTGGCTTTCGCGGCTCGCTTCCCAATAAAAAAATATTGGGAGAGCTCAAACAACCGCTCTATCCATAGCGCATATTCCAAATAAAAAATTAATTACATTCTAAGTATTGATTTTTAGTGGGTTATAAATAATTATTCAAAAAAATATCAATTTAAGTTTGTTTTATAAAAGTTTCTGTCGTTAACTTTGCGGTATAGTATTTAAAAAGATGAATCGAGTAATGTGTAATATGTATATGATGATGTGGGGAAACCTCGCAGCGTATCCTATTGCATAACACTTAACATATAAGAAATGCAAAAAGCCGCTGCCAACCGCAGCGGCTTTTTTGTTTCTATAAATCGCCATCAGATAAATTTAAATTCTAAAAATAGAACATGATTAAAAATTTCGCAATAGCAACTATAATGTGTCAAATGATGCAAATGCGTATGATGTACGCAACAAGCCGCTATTGCCAAAAATTCAGGATATAAATTAGTTTTATATAGTTCAATTCCTAAATCCCTCTGGCAAACAAGCCAGAGGGATTTTTTTTTACAACAAAGTCAAGAACAATTATCAATTAACAAAGAGCAATGAACAATTTTCGAAAATTAATTTACTCAATACTCAATACTAATTACTAACTATTAAACTTAAAATTATGAGCACACAACAATTCGCAACCAACGCCCTACACGCAGGACATGATGTAACCGCCAACGGAGGAACCAGAGCAGTGCCTTTGTATCAAACTACCTCTTACGTTTTCAAAAATTCAGACCACGCTGCTAATCTCTTCTCTTTAGCAGAACCTGGATTTATCTACACCAGGCTTAACAATCCTACCAACGATGTTTTAGAGCAACGCTTAGCATCTTTAGAGGGAGGGATTGGAGCAGTGGTTACAGCATCTGGTGCAGCAGCTATTAATACCACTTTGCTAACCTTGCTTAGATCCGGAGATCATATTGTAGCTTCCAACAGCCTTTATGGTGGGACTTATAATCTCTTAAGCGTTACGCTTCCAAGATTTGGTATAACCACCACCTTTGTAGACCCTTCTGATCCTGAAAATTTTAAAAAAGCTGCCAAAGAGAATACCAGGGTTTTCTTTTTAGAATCTCTTGGTAACCCAAAACTTGATGTTTTAGATATATCCGCTATTTCTACTCATGCAAAAGAACATAAGGTTCTCCTAATTGTAGATAATACAGTACCTACGCCTTCACTTTTAAATCCTATTAAACACGGAGCAGATATCGTAATTCATTCGTTGACTAAATACATCAATGGCAATGGAACTTCTTTGGGAGGCATAATTATAGATGCCGGAAAATTTGATTGGGCCAATGGGAAGTTTCCAGAATTTACAGAACCATCTGCCGGATATCATGGCTTAGTTTATCATGATGCTTTAAAAGAAGCAGCCTTTATTGCCAAAGTAAGAATAGAAGGCTTGAGAGATCATGGTGCAGCATTAAGCCCTTTTAATGCTTTTCAGATAATTCAGGGCTTGGAAACTTTAGAATTACGAATTAAAAAGCACAGTGAAAATGCATTGGCACTAGCCAAATGGTTGCAGGAACAAGAGCAAGTAAAATGGGTGAATTATCCAGGACTGGAAAACAACGATTATTATGAATTGGCTCAAAAATACCTTCCAAAAGGCCAAAGCGGGATCGTCACTTTTGGAGTAGAAGGAGGATTTGAAGCTGCAAAAGTTATAGCAGATGAAACCAAGATCTTCTCACTTTTAGCAAATTTTGGAGATTCCAAGTCATTAATTATTCATCCGGCAAGTACAACCCATCAGCAATTAAATGATGAGCAGCAAGAATCTACAGGGGTGACCAAAGATCTTATCAGGCTTTCTGTAGGTCTTGAAGATATTGAAGATATTAAGGCAGATCTTCAACAGGCCTTTTCAAAAATAGGAAGTAAAATTCTTCAATAATGTTTGTTGGTGGATCAAGGCAGCCGGAATCATCAAATCCTCATGCGGCGGTTTCGGTTGCCCTTGATCAAATCATTAATAAAAAGTGGTAACAATGCTTCAAACAATAAAAATATCAGAATTTAAAAATAGTGTAGGCCGCGTCCAGGAAATTCATGTTTCGTATGAGATTTTCGGTAAGCCTTTAGGAACTGCTCCTGTGGTCCTTATGAATCATGCGCTCACAGGAAACTCTTCAGTAATTGGAAAGAATGGTTGGTGGAAAGAGCTCGTTGGAGATGGTAAAAGTATAGATACTCAAGAATATACAATCTTGGCTTTTAATACTCCCGGTAATGGATTTGATGGCAAGGAAGATCATCTACTAAATAATTATAAAGAATTTACCCTTCGAGATATTGCAAAGATCTATCAAATAGCACTTAATCAGCTCGGAATCCCCAAAATATTTGCGGGAATTGGTGGATCTATAGGGGGAGCTTTGCTTTGGGAACAGGCAGTTTTAAGTCCGGAGCTTTTTGAACATATTATTCCGGTAGCATCAGATTATAAAGCCACACATTGGGTAAAAGCTTTGTGTAAAGTGCAAGAACAGATCCTGAATAATTCAAATACTCCGGTTGCCGATGCCAGAATGCAAGCAATGACCTTTTATAGAAGTCCACAATCTTTTGTTTCAAAATTTGGATCGCTTCATGGAGAACAGAATTCTAATTGGAATATAGAAGGCTGGTTAGAACATCACGGTAGAAAACTGGAAGAGAGATTTCAGTTGGCGTCTTATAAACTGATGAATCATCTACTAACCACAGCAGACATCAGTTTAGGTAGTGGAGATCATATTACTGCAGCTTCCAAGATCAATTCCAATATTCATATTATCACTATTAATTCTGATGGATTTTTTACCCCTTTTGAAAATTGGGAAACGTACGTCAATCTATCTCTCATCAAAAATAACATCAGCATCCATGAGATTAAATCTATTCATGGGCATGACGCCTTTTTAATAGAACATTCTCAGGTATCAACATTTATAACACCAATATTCAACACTAATAAAACACAAAATGAAAAAGATAAACATAGTACTGTTTGGAGTAGGTAACGTAGGGAGTACTTTAATTCAGCAAATTTTAGAGACCAGACAGAGCATTTTAAAATCTTTAAATGTAGAGATCAATATTTCTGTAGTGGTAAATTCTAAGATCGCTTTTTTCGAACAAAAAACGGTGAGACCTTCATGGGAAACAGATTTTAAAGCTTTTGGACATCCTTATAAGATTTCAAATATTATCAATCATGTTAAAGCGGAAGGATTGCAGAATGTAATTGCAGTAGATGCCACGGCCAGCGAAGATTTTGTAAAGAATTATAAAGAGCTTATTAGAAACGGTTTCCATATTGTAGCCGCCAATAAAGCCGCCAATACTTTATCTGAAAAATTCTATAAAGATTTGAGAGTCGAGCTTAAAAAACACAACAGGCAATTCTTATACGAAACCAATGTGGGAGCAGGATTGCCTATTATTAAAACCTTGCAAGATCTGCATATTGCCGGAGAGGAGATCACCAAAATGAGAGGTGTTTTTTCTGGATCTCTAAGTTATATTTTTAATACTTTTTCTAATGAGAATAAGTTGTTTTCTGAAGTTTTACAGGAGGCGAGAGAAAAAGGCCTTACAGAACCAGACCCAAGAATAGATCTTTCCGGGAAAGATGTTGGGAGAAAATTACTAATTCTTGCCAGAGAGATCAAGATCAAAAAAGAACTTTCAGAAATAACAATTGAAAATCTAATTCCTAAACATCTCAACGGGAAAAGCTCTATTGCTCATTTTATAGATAATCAGCAAGATCTTAATATTGGTTTTGATGAACGAAAATCGAATCTAAAAAAGGATGAGGTATTAAGACATATAGGAGAATTGGATGTTGCCAGTGGGAAATTAGAAGTGAAGTTGGTTTCAGAAAAAAGAAGTTCTCCTTTTGGAAGTCTTCAGCAAGCAGATGCATCTTTTGAGATCTATACCAAATCTTATGGAGAAAGACCTATTGTAATTCAAGGTGCCGGTGCAGGAGCAGCAGTAACCTCAAGAGGGGTTTTGTCTGATATTTTAAAGCTTTCAGAAAAGATAGAATTTAGAAATTAGTTGACAATTCTAATCACCTATACATCCAAATAAACTTAGGTGTTCACTGAAGAACTATTTCTCAAGAATTGTTTAATTTTGGCTAAAATCAATATAGATGAAAGTAAATCTAAAACGCATAAACGATAATTACCTTTTTGAAACTAAAAATGAACGAGGAGACATAGTTCTTTTAGATAATAAATCTGAAGAAGAGCCAAAAGGTTCAAGCCCAATGGATCTAATTCTTAGAGGTATTGCCGGATGTAGCAGTATAGATGTGGTAATGATCTTAAAAAAACAGCAACATGAATTGGAAGATCTTCAGGTGGAAGTAGAAGGTTTTCGCGTGGAAGGCGCTATTCCAAATGTTTTCAAAAAAATACAATTAGACTTTATTCTTAAGGGAGATGTTCCTGCTGCTAAAGTTGAAAGAGCAGTAAAATTATCTATGGATAAGTATTGTTCGGTATCAAAAATGTTAGAAAAGGCTGCAGAGATTAGTTATAGCATTAGTTTAAACGGTGAGAAAATATATTAATGACGTTTTTTGAAACCAGAATAGTTAGAGCATGGGAACCTACTAAATGGCTAAAAACTTTAGTTAGTTTGCTTTTATTGGCAAGTGCAGGTATAGTTTTTATTTGGGATCCGGAAATAGCTTGGTTAAAAACCACTGGTTATGTTGTCTATTTTATAACGTTCTTTTTCTCATTAAGTACCTCATTTATAAAACCTAAAGATATTGGCTCGGTTTCAATTACCGAAGACCGAATAAAGGTAGAATATAAAGGTGAAAAAGCGTCATTTCTAATTTCCGAACTTCAGGAATTAGGATTGGATGATCGTGGTTATGCGAGTTTTTGGAAGCACTCGCTTCAAGGAAATAAAAATCATCTTTTTTTTACAGACGGATTAAACGATCAGTATGACTTCGAGATAACTATCCAGAATAAAGAGAAAAAGGAAGATCTACAACAATTATTGAAGGATCTAAAATCAAACACCCTGCTTAAGATAAAACAAACTGAGATTTCTTAGTTTTAATAGTTCGAATTAAAGTTGGGATGATATGAAAATAAAATATAATGAAATCGAAAATACTTTAAAGATTGATGACGGCTTGGGGGCACAGAGTTTTATTATCAATACCATGTTAATTCTAACTCTAATAAACGCCGTAATGAATCTTTATCTTGTTCTAAATGAGGAGCAAAAGAGCATGTTTGGTTTTATCTATATAATTTTAGGAGTATTTGCTACTGGCGTTTTGCTTTACAGGTATCTAAAGAAAACTTCAATTAATAAGATTAAGTTAAGCGACATTGAATCTTTGCACGAAAGAGATATTTTGGGAAGAAGAAAGTTCTCATTAAGACTTAAGAGCGGCAAGTTTCGGGATATGCCTGAATTAATAGCACATGATGAAATTGCTAATTTGAGAAAAATATTACTGAATATATCTGTCTAAAAAGAGGGGGATATGATAACTATTTTAGAGAAAAAAGATTACTCATCTCTTAACTAGTATTTAAAATCTTTTCTTAATTAAATATGTCTTTATTTACAGAGACTGCTTAACACTATTTGTAATGCTTGTTTAGCAGTCATAGGATTATTTTCAGCGATCAATGCCGGTTTCTAAAAACCATATTATATATTTTTTCGTAGGTGTATGTAGGTTTCCCAGAAAACATTAGTAGGCTTTTGTGATTATTTCTTAAGATTGAAAAATTACAATAGTTTTACTAAACTACAGGGAGAATAGCTCAAAATTGGTTATTCAAGAATCAGGAATAGAGTTCTTACCTTAAAAGACAGAAGTAGGAAGCTTTAAAAAAGAGCGGCAGCGGTTTTTTGAGAAATAAGTTACATTTGCCCACGTATGAAGAAAATTACCCTGCTATTGCTTTTGCTTATAAGCTCCATTTCTTATTCGCAAAATGAAATAAAAAAATATTACTCCTTAGATGCCAATTATTTTTATGGTACTATTTTAGAGCACAATCCGGATATAGCTCATTTAATAACGGGACATCCTCGTGGTTTCATTTTGAGCTTGAATCAAAAAACCTATGGTTTAAGAGAGTGGGAGCGTAGGTATAATTATCCCGATTTTGGATATTCCTTCTGTTATCAGAACATGGAGAACCAATATCTTGGTGAAAATTTTGCGCTTTATGCCCATTTCAATTTCTACTTTTTTCAGCGGAATTTGATGTTTAGAATTGGGCAAGGAATTGCATACGCAAGCAGTCCTTATGATCCTGAAACCAATTATATAAACAATGCGTATGGTTCAAGATTTTTGAGTTCTACCTATTTAATGGGAAATTATCAAAGACAGAATATTTATAAAGGATTTGGTGTTCAAGCCGGAGTTTCTCTTATACATTATTCTAATGCCGATTTTAAATCGCCAAACAATAGTACCAACACCTTAGCATTCAATCTAGGGGTCAATTATCTGTTGGATGCTGAAAACACCCCAGATTTTGTGCCTAAAGATCCCAAAGAGAAAAAATACACTGAACCTTTTCATTATAATTTCGCCCTGAGGGGAGGAGTTAATACTACCGGTGTTATTGGTTCAAAACAATATCCTTTTTTAACTATTTCGGCTTATGCAGATAAGGTGATCAATAAAAAAAGCACCTTACAAGCAGGAACAGAAATTTTCTTTTCTAAAGCTTTAGAAGAATATATTTATTATCAATCTGTTGCTTTTCCGCAAGAACGAACAACAGGAGATGAAGATTCTAAAAGAGTCGGGATATTCGTGGGGCATTTGTTGACTTTCAATAAAATGTCTTTAGTTACTCAATTTGGATATTATGTGTACTACCCGTATGATAATTATGTAGATCAGATCTATAACCGATTAGGATTGCAGAGAAAGCTATCCGAACATTTTTGGGCCTCGGCAACAGTGCGCTCGCATGGAGCAAATGCAGAAGCAGTAGAATTTTCACTTGGATATAGATTATAAAATGAAAGCGATGAAAAGAGTATTCTGTTTGATGATTTTAGGATTGATGTTGGGATGTAATACTGAAGATGCCCCGGGTTGTTTTAAAAAGGCAGGTGATATAATTTCTGAAGAAGTGGAAGTTTCCCCTTTTAATGAAATTATGGTGTATGAGAGAGTTAAACTTTATATCAACCAAGGCGAAGAACAGAAGGTGGTAGTAGAAACGGGAGAGAATCTTATGGACGATGTGGTAGTAAATGTTGAAAACAATAGGTTAAGCATTCGCAATGAGGCCTCTTGTAATCTGGTTCGTGATTATGAAATCACTAAGGTTTATGTTACGGTTACAGATCTTACTTGGTTGCAAAACAGTAGCGGGAGCACTATTGAAAGTAAGGGAACTTTGAAATTAAATGATCTTTGGCTGCGGTCAGTTAATCAGGAGCGAGATCTTTCTATTCATACAGATGGCGATTTTAAATTAGATCTGGATGTTCAGAATCTTAGAATAACCAATGATAATGTATCCAACTATTTTCTAACAGGAAAAGCTAAAAGCGTAAATGCATTTTTTGCAGCGGGTGATGGGAGGCTTGAAGGTGCATATTTCATAGTTCAGAATTATGATATCTTTCATAGAGGAACAAATAAGATGATTATTAATCCACAACAATCTATTAAAGGTGAGATTAGAAGCAGCGGAAATGTGATCGCGAAAAATCATCCCCCAGTTGTAAGTGTAGAAGAATTCTATACTGGAAAACTTATTTTTGAGTAGTAGTTAATTCTGAAAACAAAGTTTCTAAATTTTTAGATTTTCTGTTTAGCTGAAGGGTTTTAAGTCCGTTATCATGAGCAAAATCAAATACTGCCGGGCGCATGTCTTTGTTGGTATCAAATTTTAGCTCGTAATGAAATCCGCCTAAATTTTTTGCTGAAACTAAATTCGGTAATACGTTCAACGCTACTTCTTCAATACGATAATCAAATTCTACCTGAATGATCTGTTCTTTTTGCTCCTGCAGCTCTTTCATTTTCTTATCGGCAACAATAACACCTTTGTCAATAATAATAACCCTGTCGCAAATAGCTTCCACTTCCTGCATAATGTGAGTAGAAAGAAATACTGTTTTTTCTTTTCCAACCTTTAAGATCAAATTTCTAATCTCTGTAAGCTGATTTGGATCTAATCCTGTTGTTGGTTCATCTAAAATAAGCACTTCTGGATCATGTAAAAGTGCAGCAGCAAGACCAACCCTTTGGCGATACCCTTTAGAAAGTTGCTCAATCTTTTTATTGGCTTCCGGTAAAAGGCCTGTCATTTCTATCACTTCTTCAATTCTCGACTTTTTGATCTTAAAGATGGAAGCGTTAAAAGAAAGATATTCTCTTACATACATTTCGGTATAAAGCGGATTATGTTCCGGTAAATATCCAACAGATCTTTGGACTGCTTTCAAGTCATCAGAGATCAAAACATTATTCACACTAGCAATACCTTCAGAAGCGCTTAAATATCCGGTGAGAATTTTCATTAATGTAGATTTTCCCGCACCGTTAGGGCCAAGAAAACCAACGATTTCCCCTTTGTTGATACTAAAGTTTACAGTATCTAGAGCTTTTTGATCTCCATAGAATTTTGAAACATTTTCAACCGAAATAGACATAACAAAGCTTTTTTCAAAAGTAAGAATTAAATCAGCATCTTATACTTTTAGATGTTTTTATAGAGTTTCATTTTGCTATTTTAATTAAAGTAGCAAGTGTCAGGTTGAGCTTAGTCAAAACCTAATTTTAGAATTTAAAATAGTTCTCGACTCCGTTCCCATTTACATGTTTTTATATAGTTATGTATGATAGACCCTGAAACACGTTCAGGGTGACGATGCTGGTGCTTTGAACTACAGTCATGCTGAACTTGTTTCAGCATCTTATACTTTTAGATATTTTTAGAGAGTTTCATTTTGCTATTTTAATTAAAGTAGCAAGTGTCAGGTTGAGCTTAGTCAAAACCTAATTTTAGAGGATAAAATAGTTCTCAACTCCGCTCGAACTGACATCAATTCAATAACCTCACAATATCATCTTGAAGCCTGAAAAGAAGCATAGGAATGACGAATTTAATAATGATGTCTCCCCGAGCGGAGTCGAGGGGGGCTATAACAGTCTAAACGAAACCGTTTGAGTATAAAAAGTAAATTTTTATGAGGTGTTTTAATTTTTAATTCTAAATTAGCATTATTCAATTACAGAGATGAACAACTTAAATTCTTGGAACGCTTATTATTATTTTTATTTCTACACTAGAGATAAGATCGGGAGCGCCATGTAATTAAGTAAGCAAATTATATATAAAAGGTCCTGATTTAAAAATCAGGACCTTTTTTTTATTTCAATTTTAAAATGGAAAAATTAATAGGAATTCAAGGAATACAAGGTTCTTTTCATCATTTGGTAGCTCAGCAATATTTTGGGGAGCAGGTGAATGTATTGGAGGCTATGTCTTTTCATGAGATGGTGAATAGCCTAGTTTCTGGGGAATCTCAAGAAGCTGTGATGGCCATAGAGAATTCTATTGCCGGTTCTATTCTTCCCAATTACGCCTTGATAGATGAAAATGAACTTCAGATTATTGGAGAGCATTATATTCCTATTAATATGAATCTTATGGCGCTGTCTGGGCAGAAAATAACCGATATAAAAAAGGTGTTTTCACATCCAATGGCTTTGCTTCAATGTAAAGAATTCTTTAAGAATTATCCGCATATTAAACTTATTGAAGATACCGATACTGCTGAAGTTGCTAGAAGAATTTCAGAAAAAGAAAGTATGGGAATTGCTGCAGTAGCAAGTGAAGCAGCTGCAAGCATCTTTGGATTAGAAATTTTAGCTTCCGGCATTCATACCAAAAAGAGCAATGCCACCAGATTCTTGATCATCAGTAAGATCAAAAAAGAACCAAACGGAGAAGTACTAAATAAAGCTTCGCTGAAATTTGAATTAGAGAGCACACGTGGTAGTCTGGTTTCTGTTCTAAACATTTTTAGAGATTTTAATCTGGACATGACTAAGATCCAATCGATGCCAATTATTGAAACTCCATGGAAGTATTCATTTTTTGTAGATGTGGTTTTTGAAGATCATTCAGAATTTTTAAAAGCCATGGAAATAATTACCATAATGATAGATCATTTAAAAATATTAGGAACTTATAAAAATCGCTTATAATGATACAGGCCAATAGATTGAATCAGGTACAGGAGTATTATTTTTCTTCTAAGTTGAGGGAGGTGCGTGCGTTAGAAGCTCAGGGCAAACCTATCATTAATTTAGGAGTTGGAAGTCCGGATCTTCCCCCGCCAATGCAAGTGGTAGAGGGCTTAACCAAAGCGCTTTCACAATCTGTTGCACATCAATATCAGCCTTATAAGGGAACTTCAGATTTTAGAAATGCAATTCAAGAATTCTATAAATCTCATTATAAAGTTGAATTGGCTTCAGAAACAGAGATCCTTCCATTAATGGGAAGTAAAGAAGGGATACTTCATATTTCTATGGCTTTTTTAAATGAAGGTGATGAGGTTTTAATTCCGAACCCGGGATATCCAACTTATTCTTCGGTTACGGAATTAGTAGGAGCTAAAGCGGTAAAATATGAACTCTCGGAAGGAAGAAATTGGTTGCCGGATCTAAAAGAATTAGCCAAAAAAGACCTTAGTAAAGTGAAGTTAATGTGGGTTAACTATCCGCACATGCCAACCGGCGCTTCTGCTACGAAACAGGTTTTTAAAGATCTGGTGGCATTTGCCAAAAAACATCAAATTTTGGTGGTAAATGACAATCCGTATAGTTTTATTTTAAACGAACATCCGTTAAGTATATTAGAAGTTGAAGGAGCAAAAGAAGTTGCTTTAGAACTTAATTCCCTCAGCAAAAGTTTTAATATGTCTGGCTGGAGAGTGGGTATGGTTTGCGGAAGCGAAGAGAATTTGAATAGCATTTTAAAAGTGAAATCTAATATGGACAGCGGTATGTTCTATCCATTACAAGCCGGAGCTGCCATTGCACTTAGATTATCTAAAGAATGGTTTCAATCTTTAAATGAAACTTATTTAAAAAGAAAGAAGCTGATCTTGGAGTTGGCAGATGCATTGAATTGTACTCCGACAAAAAATCAAACAGGAATGTTCGTGTGGGCAAAAATTCCAGAGGGAACAACTTCAGAATTGATAGTAGATAAATTGTTACATGAGTATGATCTTTTTATCACTCCCGGTTTTATCTTCGGAAGTCAGGGAGAAGGTTATGTACGGTTTTCGTTATGTACTCCAGAAGAAACGATTATAGAAGCAATTAAAAGAGTGAAGCAATGAGAGTTCATATAATTGGAGTTGGATTGATTGGCGGTTCTTTTGCGCTTGATATTAGAAATGCATATTCTGATGTTACTTTGGTGGGAATAGATAAAGATCAGGAAAACCAGAAGCGAGCTTTAGAATTAAAGATTGTAGATGAAATTGCAGAAATTGAAGACGTAGCAACATCAGACCTTGTAATTATTGCCGTTCCTGTAGATGTAAGTTTAAACGTTGTGAAGCGAGTTTTAGATCTGGTAAAAGACGATGCTATTGTTATTGATACAGGTTCTACAAAAGGCAAATTATGTGAAGCGATTGCAACCCATGAAAAGAGGAGAAATTTCTTGGCTGCTCATCCAATAGCAGGAACAGAATTTTCTGGACCCGATGCTGCGATTGCTAATCTTTTTAGAAATAAGACGAATATTATCTGTGAAGTAGAGAAGACCACTTTTAAACTTCAGGAAAAGGCTTTAGATCTTTTTCAGAGATTAGGCATGAGAATTTGTTATATGGATGCCAAGTCTCACGACAGACATATTGCGTATGTTTCGCATTTGTCACATATCAGCTCTTTTATGCTGGGGAAAACGGTATTAGAGAAAGAGAAGAATGAGCGTAATATTTTTGATCTTGCCGGAAGTGGATTTGCTTCTACTGTAAGATTAGCAAAAAGTTCACCTGCTATGTGGACACCAATTTTTGAACAGAATAAAGAGAATGTAGTGGAGATTTTAAATGAATATATTCTGAACCTCGTCAATTTTAAAAATCTTTTAGAAGATGATAATTTTGAGGAAGTATATCAAGAAATGGAAACTACCAATCATATAAAAGCCATTTTAAATGGCATTAACTAGAATAATAATTGTTATAATATATATTGAAAATGGAAAATAAAAAGGAATTAGGAAATTGGTTAAAGAAGTTTGATCTCGATCACCCTTTAGTTATTGCAGGGCCTTGTAGTGCAGAGACAGAAGAGCAAGTTGTAAAGATCGCTCATCAATTAAAAGATAGTGATGTAAGTGTTTTGCGTGCGGGAATTTGGAAACCAAGAACCAGACCCGGAAATTTTGAAGGAGTTGGAGCTTTAGGTTTAAAATGGATGCAAACCGCTAAAGAAGAAACAGGATTGTTAACCACTACAGAAGTTGCAAATCCAAACCATGTAGAATTGGCTTTAAAGCACGATGTAGACATTCTTTGGATTGGTGCAAGAACTACAGTTTCTCCATTTATAGTTCAAGAAATTGCAGATGCTTTAAAAGGGACAGATAAAACGGTCTTGGTTAAAAACCCGGTAAATCCAGATCTTTCATTATGGTTAGGTGCGGTGGAAAGACTCTATACAGCAGATATCAAGAATCTTGGAGTGATTCATAGAGGATTTTCGGCTTACGAAAAAACCAAATACAGAAACAATCCGGAGTGGCAGATAGCGATAGATCTTCAAAATAGATTTCCGGATCTTCCATTAATCTTAGATCCATCTCATATTGCGGGTAGAAGAGATCTTATTTTTGATCTTTGCCAAACCGCTTTAGACCTGAATTATGATGGGTTGATGGTAGAAACTCATTACGATCCGGATAATGCTTGGAGTGATGCCGCTCAACAAATTACCCCGGCAACTTTGGTGCAGATCATGAAAGATCTGAAAATTAGAAAAGAAGTAGGAGAGAGTGAAGAATTTCAGAATAGTTTGAAAAACCTGCGTGCTAAAATTGATATTGCAGATCATCAGTTATTAGATGTATTGTCTAAAAGAATGAAAATTTCTGATGAAATTGGAAAGATCAAGAAAACTCAAAATGTGGCTATTTTGCAAACCTCCAGATGGAATGAAATTTTAGGAAAAATGATCTTAGAAGGAGAGCAACAAGGACTAAGTGAAGAGTTTATCTTAAAGATGTTCAAAGCTATCCATCAGGAATCTATAAATCATCAAAATAAAGTTATTAGCGAATAAGCGAGGGATTTCGCACCTTTGTAGTATGAAAGGAATAGTTTATAAATCTACCGGAAGTTGGTATCATGTCAAGACTGAAGCTAATGAAGTCTACAGATGTCGTATCAAAGGGAAGTTCAGAATGAAAGGCATTAAGAGCACCAATCCGGTAGCTGTTGGAGACAGGGTGGAATTTGATCTGGAAGAAACCGGTGATGATGTTTTTGGGGTAATCAAAACTATAGAAGAAAGAGAGAATTATATTATCAGAAAATCTGTAAATCTATCTAAGCAAACGCATATTATTGCTTCTAATATAGATCAAGCCTTTCTTTTGGTAACTCTTAACAATCCGCCAACGTTTACCACTTTTATAGATAGGTTCTTGGTTACAGCAGAGGCGTATCATATTAAAACGATCTTACTATTCAATAAAATAGATACTTATACTCCAGAAGAGACCGATGAGATTAAATATTTGGCGGCTCTTTACAGAGAAATTGGATATGAGTGTATTGGAATTTCAGCTAAGACCGGAAAAAATTTAGATAAGGTTAAAGAGAAAATGATAGGGAAAACCAGTATGTTTTCAGGTCATAGTGGTACCGGAAAATCTACTCTTATCAATGCTTTAGAGCCATCATTAGATCTTAAAACTACCAAAATTAGTACCCAGCATAAACAAGGACAGCATACCACAACTTTTGCCGAAATGTATGATCTGAGTTTTGATGCTAGAATTATTGATACTCCCGGAATTAAAGGTTTCGGGATTGTTGAAATGGAAAATGAAGAATTAGGGAATAATTTTCCTGAATTCTTTGCGGTAAAACAAAACTGTAAATTCCATAATTGTATTCATGTAGAAGAACCTAAATGTGCTGTAAAAGATGGTTTGGAAGATGGAAGTATTGCTTGGTCCAGATATAAGAGTTATTTGCAGATAATGGCAGGGGAAGATGAACAGCAATACAGAATAGATAATTATACCGAAGAATGAAAGTAGTTTTACAAAGAGTTACTCAAGCTTCGGTTACTATTGAAAACAAAGTAAAAGCTAGTATACATCAAGGACTTTTAATTCTACTCGGAATTGAAAATGAAGATACTTCAGAAGATATCACTTGGTTATGCAATAAGATCTTAAAGATGCGCATCTTTAATGATGAAAATGGAGTGATGAATCTTTCTTTAGATGATATTAACGGTGAGATTCTACTTATAAGTCAGTTTACGCTTCATGCTAGCACCAAAAAAGGGAATAGGCCAAGTTATATAAAAGCTGCTAAGCCAGATGTTGCCATTCCGTTATATGAAAGTTTTATCCAGGAAATGCAATCGCAATTAGGAAAAGAGATAGGCACTGGAATTTTTGGAGCAGATATGAAAGTAGATTTGGTAAATGATGGACCGGTTACCATTGTTGTCGATTCAAAAAACAAAGAATAATTTGCATATTCTTAATTAAATCTTAATTTTAGCGAAATATATTTCCTAAAATGCGATTTAAAAGCCTCTTTATTCTGTTAATAGCAGGATATTCTTCCATTTCCTATTGTCAGGAAAAAGATCTTGCCGTTTCAAACATTCCCTTTAAGTTACTTCTAAATGCTAACTCTGTTGTTAGAAATGAAGAGCTGATTATAGACATAGAAGATGTTGATGAATTGGTCATTCAGAATAAAATAGTTGTTACCGTGCTTAATTCCAACGGAGATAATTCAGTTAAACCCGGACAATTTTATGATGATAATCTCAAAATAAAAAAGCAGTATGTAATTGTTTATGATGCTGATGGAAAGGAGATTAAAGATTATAAACAGCGAGATTTTAAAGATGTAAGTGGAGTAGATAGAAATACCCTATTTTCAGATAATAGAATAAGCTATTTAGATTACACCCCTACTCAATATCCATATACTATAGAATATTATTGTGAAACTAAATCTGGAAGTACCGCATTTTTACGTTCATGGATGCCGGTGAAGAGATATTCGCAAAGTGTAGAAGAATCGACTTATACTTTAAATAATCCCGAATCTATAAGCTTAAGGGTTATTAAAAACAATTTGAATGATTCTATCATCAATTCTGGAGATCAATTCAATTTAAAATTTAAAGCTGAAAATATATCGGCATATAAATACGAAAGCTTGAGTCCGTCTTTAGAAACATATGCACCTATAGTGAAAGTAGCTTTAGATCATTTTTCATTGATTGGGGTAGAAGGGGAAGCAGATAATTGGAAAGATTATGGTAAATGGCAGTATGATCATTTACTTAAAGGGAGGAATATTTTACCTGCAAAAACCATTCAAGATTTAGATAATCTAACAAAAGGAGTTACAGATACCTTAGAAAAAGCAAAATTAATCTACGAGTATGCTCAGAATAAAACTAGATACATTAGCATTCAACTAGGTATTGGAGGTTGGATGCCTATGTTAGCATCAGAGGTAGATAATCTGGGATATGGAGATTGTAAAGCACTTACCAATTATACCAAATCTTTATTAGAGAGCCAGGGAATTAAATCTAACTACGCAATAGTGTATTCTGGAGATGAAGGAAAAAGTATAGATAAAAATATAGTTTCTTTACAAGGAGACCATGTGATTTTAAACGTGCCTCAAAAAGGGGAAGATGTTTGGTTGGAATGTACAAGTCAAACCCATCCATTCAATTACTTAGGCGATTTTACAGACAATAGAGATGTGTTACTTGTAAAACCTAATGGCGGAGAAATAGTCTCTACAAAAAAGTACCACACTTCAGAAAACTTAGTTCATACGGTAACCAATTTGAAACTTGATAAAGACAGAAATTTCAGAGCCGTTGGCAAGCGAAGTTCTCAAGGAATTGAATATGGAAACATCTATCCGATAGAGAAAATTGAAAAGAAAAGACAGAGCACTTATTATAAAAATCTATTAGGGCATATAAACTATTTAGATTTGGAGCACTTTGAATGCCATAATAATAAGGATGCCCAAACCTTTGAAGAAACGCTGACATTTTCTGGTGCTAATTATGGGACTAATGCAGGTTCTAGAATTCTAGTTCCGCTTAGCATATTTAATATTGAAGGGGAAGAGGCGCCACGCTACAAACCCAGAACTTTAGATTTAGAAATATTAAGAGGAAAAACGGTGATAGATGAACTTACCATAGAATTGCCTGAAAACTATATAATTGAGATCCTACCTAAGGCTACAGAGATCAAGAATCAATTTGGGAGTTACAGCTTTCAGGTAGTTTCTGTGGCAGATAACAAGTTGAAGGTTACCAGAAAATATGTTTTGAAAGATGGGCTTTGGAAAAAAGAAGAATATACTGCCTTTCGAGAATATATGAATAAGGTAAATCTTTTAAATAATCAAAAAGCAGTAATTGCTGTTCCCAATCAATAAAACATGAAAAAATTCTACTTAGGTTGTACTTTATTACTAATTGTTTTAAATGTAAATGCTCAAGATTATCGCTATGGTAAGGTTTCTAAAGAGGAAGTTGCATCCACTTCTTACAAAAACGATTCTTCTGCCAATGCCGTTGTGTTATATAGAGAACAACATATCTCCTATAATTTCACAAAAAATAAAGGTTTTGAACTTATGGAAGAGGTCTTTGAAAGAGTGAAGATCTATAATAAAGAGGGTTTTGACTGGGCTACACGCGATATAGATTATTATGTTTCTAGTAATGGGAAAGAAAGTGTTTCTAATTTAAAAGGAGAGACTTATAATATAGAGAACGGAAAGTTAACTTCAGTAAAACTAGATAAAGATGCAATATTCGAAGAAGAAGTAAGTAGATATAAAGAAAGGGTTAAATTTACCATGCCGGCAATTAAAGAAGGAAGTGTAATAGAGTTTAAATATGTAAGATCTTCTCCATTTATTACCTCTATAGATGATATTCCATTACAATATACTATTCCTATTCAAAAACTTGACTTTCAAATTGCGATTCCAGAATATTATATTTTTAATACCTATTTCAATCCGCGAAGTATAGTTAAATACGATCTTACAAACCATTCGGGAAGAGGAAGTTTTACCATAAGTAACCTACAGAGAAATTTAATGGGGAATGTGGTAAATCATACTTCAAGTGTTCAAAAATTAGAATTCGACAAAAAGATCTATGAAATACATAAAAAGGATATTCCAGCTTTAAAAAGTGAACCTTATATAGATTATCTGCGCAACTATGCTGGTTTTTTAAAGATGGAGTTGGTGTTTATAAAATATCCAAACTCTCCTATTGAGAATTATACTGAAAGCTGGGAAAATGTCGCAGAAAAAATCCAGTTACATCCAGAATTTGGCGGTCAGCTAGAAAAGACCAATTATTTTGAAAATGATCTGGATGCTTTATTATCTGGGATAACAGCTCCTCTAGAGAAAATTCCTGCAATTTTAGAATTTGTAAAATCTAAGATGAAATGGAATAATTACGTCGGGTATTATACAGACAAAGGGGTAAAAAGTGCTTATAAGGAGGGTATTGGAAATTCTGCAGATATCAATTTGATGCTAACCTCTATGCTTAGATATGCTGGTTTAGATGCAAATCCAGTGTTGGTAAGCACAAAAAGTAATGGCGTGCCGGTATATCCTACAAGAAATGGTTTTAATTATGTGGTAGCGTCGGTAAAGTATAATGACCATATTATATTGATTGATGCTACAGAGAAGAATGCAGTGCCAAATCTTTTACCTGAAATCGCTCAAAATTGGTTTGGGAGGTTGGTGAGGACAGATGGAACTTCAGAAATGGTGAACTTGATGAATTCAAGTGTTTCAGATACCAAGAAAATATTAAAAATACAGTTTATAGATAGTCTTAAAATCCATGGGAATTTTACACAGATTGCTACAGGATATTCAGCTAAAGAATTTCGAGATAATTATGCTGACATGAGCAAAGAGAACTTGCTTAAAGAATTAGAAGAGGGAAAAGGTAATATTGAGATCTTAGATGTAAAATTAAAAAATGAAGATAACAATTATGGTAAAGTAACAGAGAGTTTTAATTTTGAGTTGAGGAACGGAGTGGAGAAAATCAATGAGAATGTATATATTAAACCGATGTTCTTTTTGGCGCAAAACACAAATCCTTTTAAATCTGAAGAAAGACAATTACCAATCTTTTTTAAATATCCATCTGTAGAATCTAAGACCGTATTTTTGCAGGTTCCGGAAGATTATATGGTAGAATCTTTACCAGAAAGCAAAATGTTTAATTTAAATGATGGTCAAGGAATGTATAAATTCATAATTTTACAAAGTGGAAATTATATCAAGATCACTTCAGAATTAAAAATGAACAATATTGTTTATACTCCTAATGATTATCAATCTCTAAAAAGGTTTTATGATGAAATGGTGGCAATAAATTCTGAGGCGATTGTTTTAACCAAAATGTAATATGGAAATTAAGAACGCACAGCTTGAAGTAGATAATTGGATTAAGGAGCACGGGGTGCGCTATTTTAATGAACTAACCAATATGGCTCAGCTTACAGAAGAAGTAGGGGAAGTTGCAAGAATCATTGCTCGAAGATATGGAGAGCAAAGTGAAAAAGAAAGCGATAAAAATAAAGATCTGGGAGAAGAGCTTGCAGATGTAATGTTTGTGGTTTTGTGTCTAGCAAACCAAACAGGAATAAACCTACAAGAAGCTTTTGATAAAAAACTTGATCTTAAAACCAAAAGAGATCATGATCGCCACCAGAATAATAAAAAACTACAATAATGAGTTTTCAAAAAATTGTAAAGCTAAAATCTTTTTGGAAATCGGTTTTGGTATTGGGAATTGGTTTCACCATTGTGTATCATATATTTTCTATGTTCTTCGAATTTGGAGGTATAGATTTTTCAGCATTTTATGATAAGAAATTAGCAGATGGGAAATGGGTGAAATTTGTAATAGCTTCACTTTTTTCTGCCTTTGTCTACGGATTTATTATTGCCTACGGAAAATTTCACTCAAGGTTAAAAAAGGAAGAAAACTAAAATACTTACCAATTAAAATTACTTAATTTGGGTGCTTAATCATTATTGTTAGGCCATGAACATTCAATTATCTCATTCTGCAGCAAATATTTCATCCAACTTAAAGATAACGGGTTCTAAAAGTGAATCTAATCGTGGTTTAATTTTGCAAGCATTATTCCCTACCATATCCTTAGAAAATCTATCTAATAGTGATGATACTCAGGTATTACAGAAAGCTTTAAAAATTGTTAATGGGGTTGTAGATGTACATCATGCTGGTACAGCTATGAGGTTTTTAACTGCATATTACGCAACTAAACCGGGATGCGACGTCATTCTTACCGGAAGTAAGAGAATGCAGGAGAGGCCAATTAGATTGTTGGTGGAAGCTTTGCAAAGTATGGGGGCAGAGATTTCTTATACGCATAAAGAAGGATATCCGCCAATCGAGATCAAGGGCAAAAAGTTACATCAACATTCGGTTAATTTACAAGCCAATATCAGTAGTCAATACATCTCCGCAATAATGTTAGTTGCTGGTGCACTGCCAGATGGTATTGAGATTAATCTTATCGGGCAAGTTACGTCTGTGCCTTATATCAACATGACTTTAGAATTATTGAACCTTGTAGGGATTAAAGGTGAATTCAAGAACAAAAGAATAAAGATTGAAGCTAGTAAAGATCTTTCTCCGGTAACGGTGAATATAGAATCAGACTGGAGTTCTGCCTCTTATTTTTATTCCATGATGGCAATTTCTGAGAAAGCTGAAATTAAATTGTCCAATTACAGAGAGTCGAGTTTGCAGGGTGATTCCTGTATTGCCGAAATATATTCTCAATTTGGTGTTGAGACTGAGTATCTTGAAAATGCTATTATACTAAGAAAAGTAGCTCATAATAAACCGATGCGAATTCATCAAAACCTTGTGAATTCTCCAGATATAGCCCAAACAATTGCAGTTACCTGTTTGGCTCTTGGAATAGAATGTGAGCTTACCGGTTTGCATACGCTTAAGATCAAAGAAACAGATAGATTGGTTGCATTGAAAAATGAAATGGAAAAATTTGGAGCTAAGGTGGAAATTGGTGAAGACTATCTAATTCTATCCGCTCAAGATGGTTTAAATGAAGGCGTGAGTATAGAAACTTATAACGATCATAGAATGGCCATGGCGTTCGCTCCTCTTGCTTTAAAAGTTCCGTTGACTATAAATGATGCAGATGTAGTTTCTAAATCGTATCCAGGATTCTGGAATGACCTTCAAAAAATAAGTTTCAACACTGTTGAAGGTGCTTAAACACAGTGATTTCCTAAATAAATAGCCATTTGCTTGACAACCCCTATGTTGAGGTTGTATATTTGCAGCCTTTAAAAAATGTAACTATGGGAATGAAACTTTCACAATTCAATTTTGAACTTCCAAAAGAACTTTTGGCTGAATATCCTGCTGAGAACAGAGATGAAGCCAGATTGATGGTTCTTAACAGGAAAGAACAAACAATTGAACATAAACAATTTAAAGATCTACTTGATTATTTTGAACCACAAGATGTGATGGTTCTTAATAATACGAAGGTTTTTCCGGCTCGTCTTTACGGAAACAAAGAAAAGACGGGAGCAAGAATCGAGGTTTTTTTATTGAGAGAGTTAAATGCTGAAACTAAACTTTGGGATGTTTTAGTAGATCCTGCTAGAAAAATAAGAATTGGTAATAAACTTTACTTTGGTGATGACGAAAGTTTAGTAGCTGAAGTTATTGATAATACTACTTCTAGAGGAAGAACCCTTCGTTTTTTATATGATGGTTCTTATGAAGAATTCAGAAAAAAATTACAGGATCTTGGAGAAACTCCACTTCCTAAATATATTAAAAGAGAAGTTCAACCTGAAGATCAAGAAAGATATCAGACTATTTACGCTAAAAAAGAAGGAGCTGTAGCAGCACCAACTGCAGGGCTTCACTTTTCTAAGCATTTATTAAAAAGATTAGAGATTAAAGGAATTGATTTTGCTGAAGTTACGCTTCATGTTGGATTAGGAACTTTTAATCCTGTAGAAGTAGAAGATCTTTCTAAACATAAAATGGATAGTGAAGAGGCTTTTATTGAATCTGATGCTACATTTACTATCAATAAAGCTATAGAAGAACGTCGTAGAATTTGTGCAGTTGGAACTACAGTAATGAGAGTTCTGGAAAGTGCTGTTTCTTCCAACCATACTTTAAATGAATTTAGTGGGTGGACCAATAAATTTATCTTCCCTCCTTACGATTTTAGTATTGCAAACTGTATGATTACCAACTTCCATACACCAAAATCTACTTTAATGATGATGGTTTCTGCTTTTGCTGGTCATGATTTTATGAAAAGAGCATATGCTGAAGCAATCAAAGAAGAGTATAAATTCTATACTTATGGTGATGCTATGTTGATCATCTAAATATATCTTATAATTTAAAAAAGCCACGAATTCACAAATGTTTATTTTGTTGAATCGTGGCTTTTTCTATTCCTATTCTCATCAGTCATTATTCTAATAAAAAATTCTACTTTTCAGAAAATACTGAAATTGGGTTCTTTACAGGAAAATCGTAATAATCTTCATACTTTTGCAGCGTGAAAAATGATAAGAAAGATATACGGGCTTTAACCAAACAACAACTGCAAGAATTTTTTGTTTCTCAGGGTGATAAATCATTTCGTGGAACCCAGGTTTATGAGTGGTTGTGGGTAAAGAGTGCTTATAGCTTTGAAGATATGACCAATATCTCCAAGCAAACCAGACAGATGCTGGAAGATAACTTTGTGATCAATCATATTAGAGTAGACCAAATGCAACGCAGTAGTGATGGTACTATCAAGAACGCTGTAAAATTGCATGATAATCTTACTGTTGAGTCTGTTCTTATTCCAACACCCAAAAGAACCACTGCATGTGTTTCATCTCAAGTAGGTTGTAGCTTAGATTGTAAATTCTGTGCTACCGCTACTTTAAAGAGAATGCGAAACCTAAATCCTGATGAAATTTACGATCAGGTGGTGGCTATAGATAATGAAAGTAGGTTGTATTTTGATAAACCACTTTCAAACATAGTTTTTATGGGAATGGGAGAGCCTCTTATGAACTATAATAATGTAATGAAGGCAGTAGACAAGATCACTTCAAAAGAAGGTTTGGGTATGTCTGCTAAGAGAATTACCATTTCCACTTCGGGAGTTCCAAAAATGATTAAGAAATTGGCAGATGACGAAGTGAAGATCAAATTAGCAGTTTCCTTACACTCTGCAATAGATGAGGTAAGAACTACCATTATGCCTTTTAATGAAACTTTTCCATTAACCGATCTTAGAGAGGCATTAGAATATTGGTATTCTAAGACTAAAAGCAGAATTACCTATGAGTACATAGTTTGGGAAGGTATTAATGATACTCCAAAAGATGCAGAAGCTTTAGTGAGATTTTGTAAATATGTACCATGTAAAGTGAATTTAATTGAATATAACCCTATAGACGATGGGGTTTTTCAACAAGCATCTTCTCAAGCAACACATATGTATGAGGCTATGTTAGAGCAAAATGGAATTACTGTAACCGTTAGAAGATCTCGTGGTAAAGATATTGATGCCGCTTGTGGGCAGCTCGCAAATAAATCATCTTAACGTTTAAATTCCTTAAACTCATAATCTTTAGTTATATTTAAAATCCTTATGAAGGTCATCTCTCAAATAAAATTACCGGTAGAAAAAGAGATGGAGCTTTTTGAAAAAAAGTTCTTCGAGTCCATGTCTTCTAAAGTGGCACTCTTAAACAGGATCACACATTACATTGTAAACAGAAAAGGGAAGCAAATGCGCCCTATGTTCGTGTTTCTGGTAGCTAAAATGGTTTCTGAAGGAAATGTGAACGAGCGCACCTATCGTGGCGCAGCCGTTATTGAATTGATACACACTGCCACCCTTGTACATGATGATGTGGTGGACGATTCTAATAGAAGAAGAGGTTTTTTTAGTATTAATGCGCTTTGGAAGAATAAGATCGCCGTACTTGTTGGCGATTATTTGCTTTCAAAAGGATTATTACTCTCTATAGATAATAATGATTTTGATTTGCTGAAGATCATTTCTGTGGCTGTAAAGGAAATGAGTGAAGGTGAATTGCTTCAAATTGAAAAAGCTAGAAAACTTGATATTACAGAAGCTGTCTATTATGATATCATTCGTCAAAAAACGGCGACTCTTATAGCTGCATGTTGTAGTTTAGGAGCTGCTTCCGTAAAACCGGAATCTTCAGAAATTGCTAAAATGAGAAGGTTTGGTGAGTTGATTGGGATGGCATTTCAGATTAAAGATGATCTTTTCGACTATGGTGATGAGCAAATTGGAAAACCAACAGGTATAGATATCAAAGAGCAAAAAATGACCTTGCCACTTATTTATACTTTAAATAATTCTTCATCTAAAGACAAGAAATGGATTATCAATTCTGTCAAGAATCATAATGAAGATAAAAAAAGGGTAAAAGAGGTAATTAGCTTTGTAAAGACTAGCGGAGGTTTGGATTATGCGGTAAAACGTATGAAAGAATACCAAAAAGAAGCACTTGCTATCTTAAATGATTATCCAGAATCCCCATATAAAGACTCTTTGATCTTGATGGTTAACTACGTTATAGATCGTAAAAAATAAGATCATTAATCTCACTTATTCGACATGCTGAACTTGTTTCAGCATTTCTTTAGATCCTGAAATGAGTTCCGGGTGACGTAGTTTATAATTTCTTGTACTTATACCTTCAGTTTAACCTCAATAAGTTTTATATAAAAATAATCTATTCTGTCACATCGGGCGGAATAGAGATGTCATGCTGAACTTGTTTCAGCATCTCTTTAAACCCCGAAACTATATCTCATGTCACATCGAGCGGAGTCGAGATGTTTCCTGTCATTTTTCGATGAACACCCTCCTACAAAATCAATTTTAAAAACTTTTTTTAAAAATAATCACTCCCTCTCAGGCAACCTTTTGTAATTTAAACTCGTCTTATAAATAGAAGGTTTAATTAGAACTTTAGTGAAGGTCATTCAACTCTTTAATCAAGAATCTAAATTAATTGCCCGGGCTGCAAAGCAAAACCGGGAAGCTCAGCAACGCATTTACGATATGTACAGTTCAAAGATGTTAAGCGTTTGCAGAACTTATATCAAAGATCTTCAGCATGCAGAAGATGTAATGATAAAAGGATTCCTAAAAGTTTTCACTCACCTAAATGATTTTAAGGAAGAGGGAAGTTTTGAGGGTTGGATTAGAAAGATAATGGTTAGAGAAAGTATCTCTTTTTTAAGAATTCAGAAAAGAATAGAATTTCAAGAAGAGTTTTCAGACGATCAAAGTTTTGATGATATCAATTCGAATTTTGAGGTAGAACATATTCAGCAATTAATAGATGAGCTACCAGAAGGTTATAAAGTGGTTTTTGTGATGTATGCCATTGAAGGATATAAGCATCATGAGATTGCAAAAACGTTAAATATCACTGTGGGAACTTCAAAATCTCAATTGTTTAAAGCCAGAAGAATGTTACAGGAAAGTTTAAAGACACAAAATAGTATAGGTTATGGGACACCTTAAATTTGAAAAAGAGTTTAAAGAAAAGCTGGATCGCAGAGAGATCAAGCCTTCTGAAAATAGTTGGGAAAAATTAAGCTCTCAGTTAGATTCAGAAGAAAAAACCTCCAAATATAATTTTTGGTGGCTTGGGATTGCTGCAACAATTTTAGTTGGGATTTTGATCATAGGACTTCAATACAGAAATTCATCGGTGAAATCAACTCCACAAGTAGTTGATGCTCCAGTTGATAAAGTTAACAAAGAACAGTATGAAATTTTAGATGAAAAATCAACTGAGGAAGAAGCAGAAAAGCTTCCAGTATTAAATGATGAAAATATAAGAACTCAGGATGCTGTAGCTGAAAATACAGAGGTTGAAGTGAATAAGAAGTCACCAAAATCGAATTCAGTAGAAGTTGAAAAATCAAAAGAAATTGCTTCAACTAAAGAGAGAAATACGATGGTGGCGAGTTCAGTAGAGCCGAAGCTAATTGAGCCAGAAACTATAAATTCAGCCATCAATTCTAAAGCTGATGCCATTATCACTCAAAAATTAAGTGAAGTTATCGCTCAGGTTAATAATATGAATTCAGTTTCAGATGCTGAGGTAGATAAATTATTAGCTCAAGCAGCCAGGCAAATAGAGAAAGAGAGGGATTATAACTTTTCTGCAGGTAAAATAGATCCGGATGATCTGTTACAGTCTGTAGAAATGGATATAGAATATTCTTTTAGAGAAAAGATTTTCGATGTGCTGAAAGAAGGATATCTAAAAGCCAAAACCGCTGTCGTCAACAGGAATTATTAGTTTAGAATTAGCCATAAAAATCTTCTAATTCAGAAGTAAATCAAACATTCATTCATCAATCAAGTCTGGAACTGTTTCTCCCGAAATTAGGGAGAGCAGAGAAAGATTTAAAAAATCACTCATCATGAAAACAATTACTATCTATTTAAGTATTCTATTAATGTCACTCGTAATGCCTAATATGCAGGCTCAGAATGACAGTATTCCTGCTCAACAGGAGAGAATTCAGGAGTTAAAAGACAAGATCATTAAAGAAGAAAAGGATCTATTAAGGATCAAATTGGAGGGTATAAATTATAGACTTGAAAGAGAATATATTACTCCAGAAGAAGCAGAAAAACAAAAGGAAGAAGCCGCAAAAACTCATGCTCTTAATATTGAGAACAGGATTGCCATTCTCGAAAATCAAATTGCGCTAAGACAGAGAGGAGGGAATAATACAACCTATGTTGCATTAGAATTATTTGAAGATGGGAAAGCTCTTAATTTTAAAGTGAACGAAGGAGAAATGAACAGAAAATTTGATAAACGAACAACGAGTGATCTTGTAATAGCTGCTGGACTGAATAACGCCATTTCTGGTGATAATTCTATAGATAACTCTGACTTTAAAATTGGAGGTAGCCGGTTCTTCGAAATTGGATGGGCTTGGAAAACCAGAGTTTTTAAGAATTCAAATTTTATGCGTCTTAAATACGGAGTCTCTTTTCAGTTTAATGGTTTAAAGCCTACAGATAACAGAGTTTTTGTAGAAGATGGAGAACTCACAACTTTAGAAGAATTTCCATTAGATCTTGATAAGTCTAAATTTAGAACTGACAATCTTGTATTCCCGGTACATTTTGAGTTTGGTCCTTCTAAGAAAATTGAAAGAGAGAACTACTATAGATATTCTACCAACGATCAATTTAAAATAGGTTTGGGAGGTTATGCGGGATTTAATATTGGAGAGCGTCAAAAATTGAAATACAAGGAAGATGGTGATAAGGTAAAAGACAAATTAAAAGGAGATTATAATACCAACGATTTTGTTTACGGTTTAAGCGGATATTTAAGTTTAGGAGGTACTGCCTTATATGCAAAGTATGATTTGAACCCTTTATTTAAAGATCCAAATGTGGAATTGCATAATATTTCGGTTGGATTAAGGTTTGATATTGATTAATTAGCATCACAAGTTTGTAATGTATTAAGGTTCAATATGTTAAAAACTATCATATTTCAATAGAAATCTAATTTGGCTTATGTTTTGATATAATAGTAGTGACAATCTGCTAAGTTGTTAAAGAGAATGGTTTCCAATTTTAAGGAAATCGTTCTCTTTTTTTATTGTTACATTTGAATATTCATTTAAAAATTATTCCCCACTACATTGATATCAAAAAGTACCATAGATCAGGTTTTCGAGACCTCCAGAGTTGAAGAGGTTCTGGGTGATTTTGTTCAGCTTAAAAAATCTGGTAGTAACTTTAAGGGTTTAAGCCCTTTTACAGATGAACGATCTCCTAGTTTTATGGTTTCTCCTGTAAAACAGATCTGGAAAGATTTCTCAAGTGGTAAAGGTGGTAACGTGGTAGCTTTTTTAATGGAGCATGAACATTTTACCTATCCTGAAGCTATAAAATACCTAGCTAAAAAATACAATATTGAAATTGAAGAAACCGAGCAGTCTGATGAGCAAAAGCAACAGGCAGATGAGCGGGAGAGTATGTATTTGGTTTCAGAATTTGCAAGTACCTATTTTCAAAATACACTTTTAAAGACGGAACAGGGAAAAGCAATTGGCTTGAGCTATTTTAAGGAGCGCGGATTTACAGATGAAACCATCAAAAAATTTAAGCTAGGTTACTGTTTAGATGAATGGGATGCTTTTACTTCAGAAGCAATTAGAAAAGGATATAAGTTAGATTATCTTGAAAAAACAGGATTATCTATAGTTAAAGGAGAAAAGCAATTTGATAGGTTTAAGGGTAGAGTGATGTTTCCTATCCATTCTATGTCTGGCAGAGTTTTAGGGTTTGGTGGAAGAATTTTAACCAACGATAAAAAAGCTGCTAAATACCTTAACTCTCCGGAAAGTGATATTTACCATAAAAGCAAAGTTTTGTATGGTATTCATTACGCCAAACAAGCCATTGCAAAAGAAGATAATTGCTTTTTAGTTGAAGGATATACCGATGTGATCCAGTTCCACCAAAGCGGAGTTGAAAATACTGTTTCCTCGTCAGGAACAGCTTTAACAACAGAGCAGATAAGGTTGATCAACAGGTTAACCAAAAATATTACCGTTCTTTTTGACGGAGATGCTGCCGGAATGCGTGCTTCTATTAGGGGAATAGACCTTATTCTAGAACAAGGAATGAATGTGAGGGTTTGCGTATTTCCTGATGGAGAAGATCCTGATAGTTTTGCAAGGAAACATTCTCAACTTGAATTGGAAGAATTTTTAGCTGAAAACTCTAAAGATTTTATCGAGTTTAAAGCTTCTTTGCTTTATCAAGATGCTAAGAATGATCCAATAAAAAGGGCCAATCTTATCCAAGATATGGTATCTAGTATTTCCAAGATTCCAAACCAAATTCAGCAGGAAGTTTATATTCAAGAATGTTCAAGAATTATGGATATTTCTGAAGATGTTCTGTTTTCCACCTTATCTCAAATTTTAGTAAAAGAAGGGAAAGCTACTTCAGCAAAACCATCAAAAACAAAGTCTTTTGAGGTTGTTAAAGAGACTGAAGCTGAAAAAACTAAAGTTGATGAGCAGTTTGAACTGGAACGTAAGATTATAAGCTTGCTTATGCTTTATGGTACAGAAGAGGAAGAGTTTGAAGACATGATCTGGAAAGAAAATGCTCAAGGGGAACTGGTTTTAGAGCCTGTACTGCATAAAGCTAAAGTTTTTGAAAAGATCTTTTTAGATCTGCAAGAAGATGAGATCGCGTTTACTAATGATCATTTTAAAGAATTGTACACCAAAAGTATCAACCATTTAAATGCCAATGGCTCTTTGAATATAGAAATATTTGTAAATGAATTAGACTCAGAACTGTCTTCTGAAGTTACCACCATTTTAATGGAAGAAGAACAATATGTGTTGCACGATTGGGAACGTATGGATATAATTGTAAAAACAAAAGATACTACGATCTCCAGATTGGTAAATGAAACCATATTGTCTCTAAGAAGATTTTTGATCAATCAAAAGATCAATGAACTTTCAGCAAGTATTAGGGATGCTAATGATGCCGAATTTGCCCAAGCAACCATCACCGATATTATGGATTACCAGTCTTTAAAAATGATCCTTTCGAATAAACTGAATAGGGTTATGTAATTCTTAATTGAAGCATTCTAGCCTGATTTATAAGATCTGCAAGATTATCTACTTTCAATTTTTTAAGCAATCTGGTTTTATAAGTACTTACTGTTTTTTCATTAATAGCAAGTGCTTCTGCGATGTCTTTATTCCTTTTTCCATTAGAAAGTAAATTTAAAACTTCACATTCTCTGGTAGATAATTTTTTAAATTTAGAAATAAGTCCGCTGCTCATAGAAGAGCCGGAATTTATTTTATCTGTAATGCTTTTATTCAAATAAATACCACCACGAGCAACTTGTTGAATGGCTTGTTGAAGATGTTCTGTAGAAACGGTTTTAGATACATATCCAGAGGCTCCGGCCTTAATTGCGCTTAAAGCGTACATTTCTTCTGGGTGACAACTAAATACCAACATTTTAGTTCCTGGATACTCGTTTTTAATGTTTCTTAAGGCGGTGATACCATTAATTTGTGGAAGATCGATTTCCATGACCAAAACATCAGGAATTTGATGTTTCAAAAATTTAAACAATTCATTACCACTAGTAACATTTCCTATAACCTGAAGGTTATCATTAGATCTTAGAAGTGCTGTAATGCCTTCTTTTGTAATTGGATGATGATCTGCAATTAAGACTGTACTCATAAAAAATAGTTAGCACTAAACATTACAGTGTACGGGGATTGCAATTTAGCTGGTTAATAAAGTATATTTAAAATTAACCGATATAAATTTCAATTTCTAGTCTTATCAGATTTATTCGATAAAAGTGTTAGTTTTTTAGATGAAAGGGTATTTCGCAAACCGGAATAGGTTTCATTTTGTGCTGATTTATTCTATTTAGTCTTCTGTAAATTTCAAATACTTCTTTCTCTCTACTTGAAAATTCACCTATATTAACTTCTGGAGTGTCGTGGTTCATCGCCCATTCCAACTCATCATAAGATGCACCTAGCTGATCAGCATCACTTCTATCATCTCCAAAAAGTCCATCGGTTGGAGCTGCAACTATAATTTCTTCATTAATATTCAGGTATTTTGAAATCTCATAAACTTCACTTTTGGTGAGATCTGCAATGGGGCTTAAATCAACTCCGCCATCGCCATACTTGGTGAAAAATCCTACACCAAAATCTTCAACTTTATTTCCGGTTCCTGCAACCAGATATCTATGAAGTCCGGCAAAGTAATATAACGTAGTCATTCGTAATCTAGCTCTTGAATTCGCCAAACTAAGGTCTTGAGTAGCACTTTCTTCTGCTAGAGGAACCGCAGATCTAAATTGTTCGAAGACGGTAGTAAGATCTACTTGTAGGTTAGAGATATTAGCGTATTGATGTTTTAAAAACTCTATATGATTTTGAGCACGGGTTACATGAGTAGCCGCTTGATGAATTGGCATTTCTAAACACAAAGTGCGCAATCCAGTTCTGGCACAAAGGGTAGAGGTAACGGCAGAGTCTATACCTCCGCTTATTCCAATTACAAATCCATTCATAGATGCAGAAACTGCATAATCTTTTAACCAATTAACTATGTGATCTACTACCTTTTCTGTATCCATATTTTTGGGTGTTTAAATTTGTAAGTAATACCTTTGCAAGCAAATTTAGCATTAAAAAGACAATTTATAAAAACGGGTTAAGTTAAACGCTTCACAATATATTCTCATGTTTAGAAAAATTTTAATGGTGCTGGGTTTAATTTTATTTTTTGCCTGTAATAATGAATCTAAGCAGGAAAAGGAAATTGAAAAAATAAATATTGATTTTAAGATAGAACGCTTCGATCAAGAGTTTGCACAAGCTAAACCTCAAGATCTGCCGAAGTTAAAAATGAATTATCCTTTTCTTTTTCCTGCCCAATACCCAGATAGTGTTTGGATAAATAAACTTCAGGATTCTATTCAACAAGAATTAAATACAGAAGTAACTTCGACTTTCTCTAATTTTTCTGAAGAGGAAGATCAGTTAAATTCTTTATTTCAACATATTAAATATTATTTTCCTTCTTTCAAAGCTCCTACGGTCATCACTATAACTTCAGACGTAGATTATAAAAATAAGGTTTTGCTCACACCAGAGTATCTTTTTATTGCTTTAGATACCTATTTAGGGAAAGATCACAAATTCTATTTAGGAATTCAGGAATATTTGAAGAAGAATTTTGAAAAAGATCAGATTCTTCCAGATGTAGCAGCAGAGTATGCCAAAACATATGTTCCGCAACCCGAGAAGAAAACCTTTCTTGCTAATATGCTATACTATGGGAAGATTCTGCGTTTAAAAGATAAATGGTTGCCAGAAACTCCAGATTATGAGAAAATTGGATATACAGAAGATGAGTTAAAGTGGGCAGATGCTAACGAAGAGCAAATTTGGAGATATTTTGTAGACAAGGAATTGATCTTTGATTCTGATACAAAATTATACACCAGATTTCTATATCCTGCTCCATTCTCTAAATTTTATTTAGAGCTAGATAATGAATCTCCTGCAATGTTAGGCCAATATATAGGATGGCATATTATAAGAGATTATATGGATAAGAATGATGTTGGAATTCAGGAAATGCTGAAAACCGATGCTGAAACTATTTTTAATAAAGCAAAATATAAACCGAAGAAATAATGTCAGAATATAAAAAATCGGAGATCAATATAGAGGTGATCTTAGACGAAAATCGTGTGCCGGAAGAACTTTACTGGAGTGCACAAGATGGTGAAATTTATAAGGAGGAAGCAAAAGCAATGATGCTTTCTATGTGGGATAGCAAACAGCAAGAAACGTTAAGGATAGATCTTTGGACTAAAGATATGCCGGTAGACGAGATGAAAAAATTTTTTCATCAAACCTTAGTTGCTATGAGTGATACTTTTAATCGTGCAACTCAGGATGAGAAAATGACGTCTACTATGAAAGATTTCTGTGACTACTTTGCAGAGAAAATGGAGTTGAAGAAGTAGGTTTAAGTCTGAAAACAATAAAAAAAATCCGGTCTTATTAAGAGCCGGATTTTTTTTATTTAATATGTCGATGAATTTACCCGTTCATAGAAAGCAGGAATTCTTCGTTATTTTTAGTTTGTTTAAATCGTTGGTTGATGAATTCCATAGCTTCAACAGGGTTCATGTCTGAAAGATATTTTCTCATTACCCACATGCGTTGTAAGGTGTTTTCATCAAGCAGTAGGTCATCACGACGTGTGCTTGAAGAGGTAAGATCAATAGCAGGGAAAATTCTACGGTTGGCAATTTTTCTATCCAACTGCAGTTCCATGTTACCGGTACCTTTAAATTCTTCAAAAATCACTTCATCCATCTTAGAACCTGTATCGGTAAGTGCAGTTGCAATAATTGAAAGAGATCCTCCATTTTCTATATTTCTCGCAGCACCAAAGAAACGTTTTGGTTTGTGTAATGCATTTGCATCTACACCACCACTTAATACCTTACCACTGGCAGGTTGTACGGTGTTGTAAGCTCTGGCCAGTCTAGTAATAGAATCTAGCAAGATCACAACATCATGCCCACATTCTACCATTCTTTTGGCCTTTTCTAGCACAATATTGGCAACTCTTACATGCTCATGTGCTTCACGGTCAAACGTAGAAGCAACAACTTCACCTTTTACGTTACGCTGCATGTCTGTAACCTCTTCAGGACGTTCATCTATCAATAAAATTATCTGATAAACTTCTGGGTGGTTAGCAGCAATTGCGTTAGCGATGTCTTTTAATAACATCGTTTTACCGGTTTTAGGCTGAGAAACGATCATTCCACGTTGTCCTTTTCCAATAGGTGAGAACAAATCTATAATTCTTGTAGAAACGGTACTTTCTCTTTCTGCTAAGTTGAATTTCTCCTTCGGGAAAAGTGGAGTTAAATGTTCAAAAGAAATTCTATCTCTTACAACTTGAGGATCCAGTCCGTTAATCTTAGTAATTTTAATAAGCGGGAAATATTTCTCTCCTTCTTTTGGAGGTCTAATTTGCCCAAGTACGGTATCTCCTGTTTTTAGACCAAATAATCTAATTTGAGATTGAGATACATAAATATCATCTGGTGAAGAAAGGTAGTTGTAATCTGAAGAGCGAAGAAAACCGTAGTTATCTTGCATAATATCCAGAACACCTTCACTTTCTATAATAGCGTCAAATTCATAATCTGGTTCACGGTAACGGTTTCTATTATCGCGGTTTCCATTATTTTTCTGAGAACTTGAATTGTTTCCAGAATTGGTATTGTGATTTTGGTCTTTATTACTGCTCCGATTATCCTTTCGCGGCTCTCTGTTGTTGTCTCTGCTGCTATTATCTCTGGAATTTCTGTTATTATCTCTGTTTGAGTTAGAATTTCCGCTTTTATCTTCTCTCTTTGGAGAATGAGATTTTTCAGCCGGCTTTTTAGAATCATCTTTAGCTTTAGGACCGTCATTTTTCTTTTCTGAAGATCTTTCAGGAGAAGGCTTTTTAGGTTCTGCTGCTTTTTCAGGCTGACTACTTTGCTCCGGTTTAGCCTGATTTTGATGTTGCTTTTTTGCTGGTTTGCGTTCTGAACCTACTTTAGATTTTGCAGGTTTATTGTCCGGCTTATCGTTAGAGGTGGGTTTAGAAGCAGTAGTATCGTCGTTTAAAACTTCTTTTACCTTATTAGGGTTAGCCGCCTGATAGTCTAGAATTTGGTAAACTAGATCTAATTTTTTTTGCGTGCGGTATTTTGGGACATTTAAAGATTTGGCAATGTCCTGAAGCTCAGGTAACTTCTTTGCTTTTAATTCTGAAATTTCAAACATGAATAAGTATGAATAAGTTTGTGTTTGGTTTTTGTGTAAACTTCTCGAGGAAGAATCGAAAAAAAATTGGAGTCTTAAGTAACCTATATTGAACCGGTTACGCTTTATATATGCAATAATACAACTTTATTTTAAATTTTTGAATACCTATTTTAAAAAGAAAACTTAATTTTGCTTTCAATATTTGAAAAATTATAATGTTACAACGAATACAAACTGTTTATTTATTAATTGCTGCATTATTAAGCGGTGTCTTAATATTTTTTGTTTCTTTGTGGAGCAATGAGGCTGGAGAGCCTACATATGTTGAGAATGTGATGTTAGCCTTAGGAATGTTTTTAGGCTCTGCCATTCTTTCGTTCATTACTATATTTTTATTTAATAATAGAAAGCTTCAATTTATCTTGGGGCGTATCAATATAATATTAAACTTTTTTTTGCTAGGAGTTTTTGTGTATTGGTCTCTAACTGTACCTGGAGAGATGCAAATCTCTGAGAAAGGTATTGGGATGTTTATTCCTGTTCTTTCTATCGTTTTTTTAGTTTTAGCCAATAAGGCTATCAAAAAGGATGAAGATCTCGTAAAATCTGTTGACCGGTTACGATAAACCTATTATCTTAGTGTTATTAGTGCGTAAAAACCCAGAGTGAAAGCTCTGGGTTTTTTAGTTATAGCTATTCCAGTTCTATTACTTCCAGATCAAAAATTCTCTCTTTTTCAATCTTAAATCGAAGCATGGTTCTCTTCTTATGAAATCCATGTTTGCCGGCTGCTCCGGGATTCATATGTAGTAAATTCAAGGTTTTATCATTCATCACTTTTAAGATATGAGAATGCCCTGAAATGAAGAGTTTAGGTGGATTTTTTCTTATTTCCTCACGTATGGCAGGAGAATATTTATTTGGATAGCCACCAATGTGCGTGATCCAAACGTCAACACCTTCGCAATAAAATCTTTGATTTAAAGGAAATTCTTTCCTAACTGTGTGATCGTCTATATTTCCAAAAACAGCCCTAAGGGGTTTGATCTTCTTCAGCTTGTCTGTAACAGATACTAACCCAATATCCCCGGCGTGCCAGATCTCATCGGCTTGTTGTGCATAAAAAATAATTCTGTCGTCAATATGGCTGTGCGTATCACTTAATAATAAAATCTTCTTCAAAACTTCTTATAACATTTATTTATTAATACATATAAAACTCAAACGGAGAAGCTCCGTGTGAGTTGCTAAGTTTGCCGTATCTTTGCAGGCAATCACGTAAAAGTATCAATTTACATTGAGATATTTTGTAGAACTAGCGTATAACGGAAAGGCATATCATGGCTGGCAAAACCAACCAGATGCAATTTCTGTACAAGAAACTTTAGAAAAAGCCCTGTTTACTCTGCTGCAAGTAGAAACACCAGTAGTAGGGGCAGGCCGTACAGATGCTGGGGTTCATGCAACTCAGTATTTTGCACATTTTGATGCCCAAGATCTTTTCGATCTTAAGAATTTTATATATAAACTCAACTCTGTATTGCCTCCAGATATTGCGGTGTATGATTTATTTAAAGTTACCGACCAAGCTCATGCGCGTTTTGGAGCAGTTAGTAGAAGTTACCAATATCATATAATTCTTAGGAAAGATCCTTTTCGATTTGATGCTGCACATTTTGTGAAAAATCATCTTGATATGAAAAAGATGAATCGTGCTGCGGCAAAACTGATGAATTATATAGATTTTAAAAGTTTTTCTAAATCTAAGTCAGACGTGAAAACCTATAACTGTGTGATCACTCATGCAGAATGGAAAAAAGAAGGTGATAAGCTGGTATTTTATATTACAGCCGATCGTTTTCTGCGTAATATGGTGAGAGCCATTGTAGGAACCCTGCTTGATATAGGGCTAGATAAAATATCTGAAGATAAATTTGATGAAATTATTGAGAGTCGAGACAGACAAAATGCAGGAACCTCGGTTCCGGCAAAAGGTTTGTATTTAACAGAAATTGAATATCCAACATCTATTTTAATTAAATAAATGGCGTCAGCAACAGGAAATGCTTTTGATTTTACCCTTTTTAAAAGGTTAATAAGATATACCAATCCATACAAATGGACATTCTATTTTGTAGGGTTTGCGGCAGTATTATTGTCTTTTTTCGCAGTATTTAGACCGTATCTTTTGCAGATCACCATAGATGATTCTATAGTGCCAAAAGACAATGATAACTTGGTTTACTACATCAGTTTGATGTTGATAGCCCTTATGCTGGAGGTAATATTTCAGTTTTGCTTTATCTATTTTGCTAACTGGCTAGGGCAGGAGGTTATTCGTGATCTTCGAGTAAATCTATTCAAGCATATGCTTCAGTTTAAAATGAAGTATTACGATAAGTCTGCGGTGGGAAGATTAGTGACTAGAGCTGTGAGTGATATTGAAACTATTGCCAGTATTTTTAGTGAAGGTCTTTTTATGATTGCTAGTGATCTTCTAAAGATGATCGTAGTGCTTGGCTTTATGTTTTATAATAGCTGGCAACTTACCTTATTAGTACTCCTAGTTCTTCCATTTATTTTATATGCTACCCGAGTTTTTCAGAAAAAGATGAAAATTGCTTTCGAAGATGTAAGAAATCAAGTAGCCAATCTAAACACTTTTGTTCAGGAGCGAATTACGGGGATGAAGATCGTCCAACTCTTTACCAGAGAGCAGGTAGAATTCGATAAGTTTAAAGAGATTAATGATAAGCATAGAAAAGCTTGGGTGAAAACCGTTTGGTATAACTCTATCTTTTTTCCAATTGCTGAAATGTCAACCTCTATAACCATTGGTCTTATTGTCTGGTATGGGGGATTAAGAGTGGTAGAAAGCGATGCACTTAGTTTGGGTGTCATTATCATGTTTATTGAACTTGCTCAAATGTTATTTAGACCATTGCGTCAAATTGCAGATAAGTTCAACACCCTTCAAATGGGAATGGTTGCAGCTAATCGTGTCTTTGGAATTTTAGATACCGATGCAAGTATTAAAAATGACGGAACCGTAGAGCTTGAAAATCTTAAAGGAGATATTGAGTTTAAGAATGTTCGATTTGGATATACTGAAGAGGAGGAAGTGCTTAAAGGAGTTTCGTTTAAAGCGAATGCAGGAGAAACTATTGCTATTGTGGGAGCCACAGGTGCAGGAAAGACTACAATCATCAATTTGTTGAATAGATTTTATGAAATAAATAGCGGACAAATTCTAACCGATGATATTGATATTACAAATATCACCTTAAAATCTTTAAGAGCTGAAATTGCTGTGGTACTTCAGAATGTATTCTTATTTGCAGATACTATTTTAAATAATATTACGCTTCATAATCCTGAAGTAACCGAACAAGATGTTGTTAATGCAGCCAAAGAAATTGGGGTGCACGATTTTATTATTTCCCTTCCCAACGGATATCATTACAACGTTAAAGAAAGAGGAGTGATGCTTTCTTCAGGACAGAGACAGTTGATCTCTTTCTTAAGAGCTTATGTGAGCAACCCTAGTATCTTGGTGTTAGATGAAGCTACTTCATCTGTAGATTCTTATAGTGAACAATTAATTCAGGATGCTACAGATAAGATCACCCAAGGTAGAACTTCAATTGTAATTGCTCACAGACTAGCAACTATTAAGAAAGCCGATAAGATCTTAGTGATGGATGCTGGAAAAATAGTAGAAATGGGAACTCACAAAGAGTTGTTGAAAGTAGAAGGAGGATATTACAAGAATCTTTATGAAGTGCAGTTTATGGCAGAAGAGTCTATTTAATACCTCATCGAGGGCTATGTTAAATTATATTGATCAATTCTAAGCTTCCTCTTTTGAAATAAATAATGTAAGCTTAGTTGAAGGAATATTTTATGTTAGATCCTCTTTCAGTTTATTGATCAATTCATCATTGTCCTCAAAAATTACAAATTCCCCATCTTTTAAATAAGAGATCTGGCCGGTTTCTTCACTAACTACTAATGCCAATGCATCGGTTTTTTCAGTAATTCCAACCGCAGCTCTGTGTCTTAAACCAAATCTTAAAGGGATGGTTCTGTCATTAGAAACAGGAAGAATTACTCGCGTTGCGGTAATTTTATTGTCTTCAACCACCAAAGCGCCATCATGTAATGGTGAATTTTTAAAGAAAATAGATTCAATAATTGGTTGATTCAATGAGATGTTCATCACATCTCCAGAATTCTTTACAAAGTCTAGATTGGTGCTTTTCTGAATGATGATCAAAGCTCCAGTATAGGTTTTACCCATATTCTCACAAGCCTTTACAATTGCATTCAAATTGGTCTTTATCTGCGTGTCATCTTTTACAAATCTGAAGGATCTTAAAAATTTTCTACGATGTGTGAAGTTGGTAGAACCAATCATCAATAAGAACTTTCTAATTTCTTGTTGAAATACAACAATCAAAGCAAAGATTCCGGCGCCAATAAATTCGCCTAAAACATTGCTCAATAATTCCATTTGAAGAAGTTGAGTGATCTTCCAAACAATCCATATGATCACGATCCCCACAAATATGTTGACGGCAACGGTTCCTTTAACAAGTTTATAAAGATAGAATAGCAAGATTGCAAGAAACACAATGTCTACTATGTCTAAAATACGAAGGTTTAGAAAATCCAAATTTTAAGGCTTTGTGTAAAAATAGAAAATATACGCTTAGTTTTGCAGATGAGATGATAATTTCACTACTTCCATCGCTTCCTTTACGTCATGAACCCTTAAAATATGTGCTCCTTTGCTAATTGCAATGGTATTTAAAACAGTTGTTCCGTTCAAAGCATCTTCCGGACCAAAATCTAAAGTTTTATAAATAGTAGATTTTCTGGAGAGTCCAGCAAGAATCGGAAGGTCTAAATTTTTAAAAAGTTCAAGATTAGAGAGAAGCTCAAAATTCTGGTCGATATTTTTAGAGAATCCAAATCCCGGATCAATGATAAGATCATTAATTCCTAAGGCTTTTGCTTTACTTATAATTTCGGAAAAATAAAAGAGAACATCTTGAGTAAGATCTTCATAATCATTAAGATCTTTCATAGTTTGCGGGGTGCCACGCATATGCATAGCGATATATGGGACTTGATATTTTGCAATTACCTTCAGCATATTTTTATCTAAATGGCCTCCGGAAATATCGTTGATAAGCGCTGCTCCGGCTTTTATGCTTTTTTCTGCAACTTCACTTCTAAAAGTGTCAATAGAAAGTAGAGCTTCAGGAAATACTTTAAGAATTGCTTCAATTGCCGGAATAACTCGCTCTAATTCTTCAGCAACACTGATATCTTTAGCTCCGGGGCGACTGCTATAACCTCCAAGGTCTAAAAAAGTAGCTCCTTCGTTCAGCATTTTTTCTGTAGCTTTTAAAAGACTATCTGTTGAATTTTTTCTGCTTTCAGAATAAAAAGAATCTGGAGTGATATTTAAGATTCCCATGACTTTGGGAGTAGTGAAATCTATAAGTGTGCCTTTGCAGTTGATGGTCATTATTTTAAAGCTTATATTTTTAAAGTTGAAATACCATTGGTAAATTAACTTTGACTATCTTAATTATTTGACCGAAATTTACGCAAATTAGACTGTTTTTTATGAAGGATACTTCAAAACAATACGATGCGGTGGTAGAATTATGCCGCTCTTTGTTTGCCAATAAAATGAAAGATTATGGAAGTGCTTGGAGAATTTTAAGACTTCCCTCTTTAACCGATCAAATTTTTATCAAAGCACAACGCATTCGCGGGCTTCAGGAAAATGAAGTGCGAAAGGTAGATGAAGATGAAATTCCGGAATTTATCGGCATTATCAATTACTCGATTATGGCTCTTATTCAATTAGAAAAAGGCATTGCCACACAGCCAGATCTATCTTTGGAAGAATCTGTAAAACTTTATGAGAAGCATATTTCAGAGACCAAGTCTTTAATGGAAAATAAGAATCACGATTATGGTGAAGCTTGGCGGGAAATGAGAGTAAGTTCTCTTACAGATCTTATTCTTCAGAAATTATTGCGAGTTAAACAGATCGAAAATAATAAAGGAAAGACGCTGGTAAGTGAAGGTTTGGATGCTAATTATCAAGACATGATAAATTATGCCATCTTCGCTTTAATCCTTTTGGAAGAAGGCGTGAGCTTAAAATAAAACCAAACTAAACATGAAAGTATTTGTTGGAATTGCACGGATCTTTGTAGGGATTTTATTCATGATCTCCGGATTTATAAAACTGAATGATCCTATAGGTTTTTCCTTCAAGCTTCAAGAATATTTTAGTGCAGAGGTGCTAAATCTGGAATTTTTAGTTCCGTTCGCTCTTGCAATCGCTGTAATATTAGTTGTTTTTGAATTGGTATTAGGGGTCATGCTCATTATAGGTTATCTCCCAAAATTCACGCTTTGGAGTTTACTGCTAATGATCTTGTTCTTTACATTTTTAACCTTTTATTCGGCTTATTTTAATAAGGTTACAGATTGTGGTTGTTTTGGAGATGCATTACCATTAACTCCGTGGCAATCTTTTTATAAAGATGCGGTGCTACTGGTTTTAATATTGATTCTGTTTTTCAATCCGAAAATGCTAACGCCTATTTTGGTGCCTGCTTCGCATAGATGGGTAATATTTCTGGCTTTTATGTTGAGCTTCTTATTTGGTTATTATGTATTGATGCATTTACCATGGATAGATTTTAGAGCTTATAAGATTGGTAATAATATTAAAGAGCAGATGAAACTTCCTGCAGATGCTCAAAAAACTGTGGTAGAATACAGCTGGAAATTCAAGCAAGATGGCGAAGAGGTTGTTATCAAAAATAATGGTGCGTATCCTCAGGTGAAAGGAGAATATATTGGGGTTGAAACCAATGTGATAGATGAAGGAGATAAGCCTGTAATTCCGTATTTCAAAATTGAAAAGGATGGCGAAGATCTAACCGATGAGTTCTTAGCAAAAGACAAGCTGATAATGATCGTTGCTTACAATCTTAGAAATACAGAAACTCAAGGTTATAAACAAATCAAATTACTTACAGATAATGCTTTAAAAAGTGGATATACGGTGATTGGTCTTACAGCTTCCGGAAAAGACAAACAGGAAGAATTAATAGAGAAATTCAATTTAGGTTTTGAATTTTATCAGGCAGATGAAACCGGCTTAAAAGCTATTGTGAGAGCTAATCCCGGAATTTTAGTGCTTAATAAAGGCACTATCACTCAAAAGAAACATTGGAATGATGCTGCAGAAGTAGAGTTATAGCAGCTTATATTTTCCAAGAGTCTTGTTAATCTTTAAGGCTATGTTTCTACTTATCAATATATTTGTAATCCTTGAAAAAATGCATTTCAAGATAGATATATCAATTCAAAAAAATAAAAGATACACTTCTACCTTTAAGTTTTAAGGGAAGTAGAATAATTTTTAAAATTTCAAAATGAGAAAAAATATAGTTGCTGGAAACTGGAAAATGAATAATGATCTTGCCGAAACTCAAGAATTATTATCTCACATAAAAATGCAATTGGTAAAAGAACCAAAAGCAGATGTGTACGTGGCTCCATCGTATGTTAGTTTATATAATGCTTTTCAATCGTTAAAAGACACTCCTATAAAAGTTGCCGCTCAAAATATGCATTTTGCAGAGAACGGTGCTTACACGGGAGAAGTTTCAGCAAAAATGTTGGAAGGGATCGGGGTGCGAACGGTGATCTTAGGTCATAGTGAACGTCGTGCATATTTTAATGAAACGGATGAGTTGTTGGCTAAAAAAGTAGATACAGCTTTAGAACATGATATGACGGTTATCTTTTGTTTTGGAGAAGAATTAAAAGAAAGAAAAGCCGATAAGCATTTTGATGTGGTAAAGAGTCAGCTTGAAAAAGGATTGTTCCATATTTCTAAAGATGCTTGGAAAAATGTAGTCTTAGCTTATGAGCCTGTATGGGCAATTGGTACAGGAGAAACTGCTTCTCCGGAACAAGCTCAGGAAATTCATGCATATGTAAGAAAAATGCTTACCGAGAAATTTGGGGAAGAAATTGCTCAAAATGTTTCTATTTTATACGGTGGAAGTGTGAAACCAGATAATGCTAAAGATATCTTTGGAAAAGAAGATGTAGATGGAGGCCTTATTGGTGGAGCTAGTCTTAATGCCGTAGACTTTTTGGCTATTGTAAATTCTTTTGAATAGATGAATTATTTAGAATTTCAGTTTAAAATAGAGCCCCTTCAGCCGGCTTCAGAGATCTTGATCGCCGAATTAGGATATGCAGGATTTGAAAGTTTTGTAGAAAATGAAGAAGGTATAACTGCTTATATCCCTGTAAACGAATTTAAGGAAGCGTCTTTGGAGGATGTTCATATATTAAATTCAGATGAATTTGAAATAAGCTATACTACCACAGAGATCGAGCAAGTTAATTGGAATAGTGAATGGGAAAAGAACTTCAGTCCGATTATAGTTGATGATAGATGTTCTGTTCGAGCACCTTTTCATGAAAAGCCGGAAATTGAATATGATATAGTTATAGAGCCTAAAATGTCTTTTGGAACCGGACATCATGCAACTACGCATATGATGCTTCAGCATATCTTAAAAGATGAATGGAAAGATCTTTCGGTTTTAGATATGGGTTGTGGAACAGGAGTTTTGGCGATACTTGCCGGGATGAAAGGCGCACAACCAATAGATGCAATAGATATTGATAATTGGTGTTATTTAAATACGCAGGAAAATGTAGAGCGCAATAATGCTGAAAATATCTCCGTTTATGAAGGTACAGCAGATCTTTTAGAAGGAAAATCTTACGACAGGATCATTGCTAACATCAACAGAAATATTTTGTTGGAAGATATCAAGATCTATTCAAAATGTTTAAAAGTGGGAGGAAAATTGTATCTCAGCGGATTTTATACTGAAGATATTCCTATTATAGAGAAAGAATGTAATGCCAATAATTTAATGAAAGAAGGTTCACTTAATCGAGAAAATTGGGCTGCAGTTAGTTTTATCAAGTCCTGATTTTCATATTATTAGTATCTTTGTAACTGAATTTCAATATATAAAAACTGAAGATGAGCACGAAAGAAGAAGTATTGGAGAAGGTAAAAACCAGTACCAAGAAGCAAAAGAATTACGAGATCGTACTTTTTAACGATGATCATAATACGTTTGACCATGTAATTGAGATGCTAATTGCTACTTGTGAGCATACCGCAGAGCAGGCAGAACAATGCGCTATTTTAGTACATTATAAAGGTAAATGTACCGTGAAGACAGGGGCATATCCAGATCTTAAACCGAGATGTTCTAAATTACTTGACGCAGGTTTAAGTGCAGAAATTGTAGGATAAACCTAGGTAACTTATTGGTTATTAAGTTTATATTCTTAGTGACGAGTAAAATATTTTTTTGATTAAAAGAAAAGTTTTAAAATAATTAGAATGGATGCTATAAGCATTCATTCTTTTTTTATTAAAAAAATGAAATTAATCTTTCTTGATTTTAAAATAAAACATATATTTGCACCCGCAAAAAGGCCTCGTGGCGCAACTGAATAGCGCACTTGATTACGGCTCAAGAGGTTGCTGGTTTGAATCCAGCCGAGGTCACGAAATAAAAAAGTCTGTAGTGTTTACTACAGACTTTTTTTATTTTATAGAATATAGATTCTTATGATTTTTTAATTTGAATTTCTTTGCTGGGAATTTAAAGGAATTCTCTGGCGTTAATATAGTTCTCTGAGGAAAAATTTTAATTGAATTTTTCTTTCACCCATTCAAAAATATTTTTATAAACCTTGGCTCTAACGGGTTTACGGGATAGAATTAGATCATGCATTCCGTTATTAATCGTTATAATGCTAACATCTCCTTTTAGTTTACTCGCATATTTCTGAATATGATCTACATTTAATACAGCGTCACCTTTCAACAATCTATCTGTCCATTTTTTACTATAAATAGAGGTGTCGCTATGTAATACAAGTATGGGTACACTTAGATGTAAACCTTTATGAATGTTTTGCTGTGCTTTATATATCGCATTAATAAAACCTAAATTAACCCTTGGGATATCATGGGGCTTCCATTTTAGGGAGTAGTCCCATTCTCCATATTTTTTGAAATGCAAGCTATAACCATAAAGCTTCGTAAATCCACTGGATATTAATTTATTGGGAAAGAATCTACCTAAAAACGAGAGAAAAGGCATGCCTAATTTTCTTTCGATTAGATTCAGGTTAAAATCATAAAATGGGCTGTTGCATATAATTCCGTGAAACAAGGTATTCTGTAAATGATTTCCGGCATAATTTGTAACTATCAATCCTCCTGTAGAATGTCCCATTAAAATCACTTTTTGATTTGCTTCTAATTTTATAATTTCTAAGGCCTTCGTTATTTCCTCATCGTATTCTCTTAAAGAACGTACGTTGTTGAATTTTTGATGTTCCATCCAAGAGCGTCCATATTTTCTTAGGTCTAAGGCATAAAAGTTATATCCATTATCATTAAAATTGTTTGCTAATTCTTTTTGAAAAAAATAATCATTGAAACCATGAATATATAAAACAGCCTGAGAGGAAACTTTCTGCGCTTTTTTTCGGATCAAGGTAGCTAAGACTTCACCTTCATAATCGGGTTTTAAAGTGATGTTGAGTTTTTCAAAACTGTCTCCTAAAATATCTTTAGAATAATTTAAAGCATGGTTATAACTGGATTCTTCATTTGGCATAAGCACTAAGATTTGTTCTCTATTAAAGATTCTTTCTTTTTTTTATCAAATGAAAATATCTTGAATTGCAATAAGATCAACATTGCCAAAAAGGTAATAATGATGATGAGCAATAGCATATATATTTCTGAATGGATAGAAGCTAGATCTCCTCCGTAGAAAGCTACTTTTCTGAATCCACTTAGAAATTGTGTGAGCGGTATAAATTGAGCAATATTAGTTATGGCATCTGGTATTGCCAAGGTTGGCCATGTAAAACCACTAAGTACAAAAGCGGGCGTAGATATCACCATTAATAACTCGGTAGCTTTTAATTGACTGGGAATGGCAATAGAAAATAGCATTCCTATACACATAGAGGCTAAGGTTAATAACGAGGCTAATACTAGCATTGGAAGCGTATAAATTGCTGCTTCAATATTAAAAAATGGAATTAAAAGACTTACTATGATCCACATTATAGGGATCATGAGTAAAAACGGTGTAGATTTAAGACCTATATGATATAAAGACCATTTGCTTTCGTTGATTAGTTTTCCGAAGTATCCATCTTCAAAATCTCTTGCGAAAACTAATGCCATGGCCAAAAATATTATTTGTTGCATGATGGCAGCTATTAAGCCGGGAAGCATAAAAGTTAAATAATTGCCTGAAGAGTTATAAAGCTTATTAAAGTTGATTTTAAAACTTTCATAAGCATTCTGAGCTTCATTGGGGTGCATTCCCTGTTTTTTAAGAGCTTCTATCTCAATTCCTGCATTTATGGTCATTAACACAGATTGTATGTTTTTACTAGTGGTATTAGCATTCAGAATATTCGCCATGTTCAAATCTACCCTTACTTCAGGATGCCTTTTTTGAAGTATATCTGCTTCAAAATTTGATGGAAAAGTTACAACTGCCGCATATTGTTCTTCTGGCATTTCTTCCATGATGTTACCGGGAGTATAGCGAAGGTCTTTCACCAATAATGTTTCATTATCATCAAACGCATCTATAATTTTATCGGTAATGGGGCTATGATCTTGATCTATTATCAAAATAGGTAGATCTATTACTTTGGCCTGCTGATATACATATCCAAATAATACTCCGTATAGAATAGGTGCCCCAAAAAATATTGCGAGCAACACGTTGTTGGAAAAGATCCTTTTAAATTCTACTCGAAGTAATCTGATAAAATCTTTCATGCATTTTACTCTTTAATTAATACAGTTGCATTTGCATAAAATGATTGATCGCTATTTTTTGAAGTAGGAACCACCTTTAATTCATAAATAGATTCAGAAAGATCATATAAAGGGGCCGTGCTTGTAATATCTGCATACTGCGCCAATTGTTTTATAGATTGAATTTTAGCACTGATTTCTTTTTTGGTGTACGGATTTATTAGCGTGAGTTGCTTACCAACTTCAAAATTGTAAATTTTAGATTCGGGTATTGTAAAGCGGAAGTATAAACTGCTCTTTTCATATCCGTTAAAAAGAGTGAAGCCCGGAGAAAGCAATTCGCCTTCTTTTAAACTGATTGTTTCTACTGACATATTCGTTGGCGCAATCACATATTTTTCATTCTCTGCAGATTCTACTTCCTCTTTTGCTCCTAAGGCACGATCTAACTGACCTTTAGCTTGATCTATCTGCTCTGATCTTGCTCCCCTAGTTGCCTCTTTTCTCTTAGCATCTAGAGCTGATACTTGAGCTTGTGCCATATCTAATTTCATTTTTACTTCATCAAATTGCTGCTGACTTATTAATGAATCTTGATACATATTTTTCATCCTGTTATAAGATTCTTTGGCGAATTCTAATTGTGCTTTCCCGGAGTTTAGCTGTCCATCAATTTGATCTAATTGATCTTTAGTGGCTCCATTATTGGCCATATCTAACTGTCCTTGTGCAGCTGTTATAGCTCCATTAGCCTGAGTCATTTTTGCATTAACTTCTGGGATATCTAAATACGCAAGGGTGTCACCTTTAGCAACAACTTGGCCTTCTTCCACAAAAATTTTACTAACTCTGCCTGCAATTTTGCTGCTTATAGCAATGGTTTCAAATTTCACTTTACCTCTATATTCGGTTAGTTGATCATCATTTCCGCAAGAATTTAAAGTTATAAGGGCAATGCCAGCAATTGTTAGGGTTGTAATTTTATCCATCTTCAGATTCTTTGATATTAATTATAAAAAGAAGTAAGTGCTCCTTTAGCATGAAGCAGATCTGCAATTGCTCTGCGTTGAAGGAAATAAGATTCCTGTAATTTAAAATTGGCTTTTTCTACATCGGTTAAAGCATCTAGCACCTCATTAATAGAAGCAAGATTATTTTTGTATTGCTTATTAATCATCTCATAAGTAGCGCTAGCCAGTTCTATTTCTTTTTCTACTATCTTGGTGTTTTGTATAGAAGACTCAAGGGTGAGTTGCGCTTTAATGATAGATAAGGCGATCATTTCTTCAGCTTCTTCAATTTGTTCTCGATATTTTTTACTTTCAATTATAGATTTCTTGCTTTTTAACTGAGATTGAAATCCGTCAAATACATTCCATTTAACACCAACTCCAAGAAACCATTTTGGATCTAACAAAGAGAGATCATTTTCAATAAATTCATAATGCCCCTTTAAACCCAGTTTAGGGATATAACTACTTTTTTCCATTTTGGATTTATATAAAGTTGCTTTTTCTGCTTCCTCTAATGCTTTGACTTCATTTCGTTTTTCATAGGTTAATTGAGTAGCAGTGGAGACCGGATGCAACTGTGGATTTATGAGCATTAAATTCTGTATAGTTTCACCTGTAAGCTGATGTAATGATTGTATCAAAAGAATTTTATTATGATCAAATTCCAACTCTTTTCCAGCAAGTTGTTGCTGTGCTAGTTCAATTTTTTTACGGCTAATAGGAGTTGCTAATCCATTTTCAATCGCTTTTCTCACATAGTATTCTTGTTCATCCAAATACTCTCTAGAAGTAGTAATTACCTGTTTAGATGCATATACCAAAGCCAGTTTATCGTAATTTTCGATAATTTTTAGAGCAATTTTATCTTCATCTGCTAATCCTGCATAGATTAATGATGCCTCCTTATGTTTACTAGCATTAATGGCATTTGTAACTTCAAAACCACTAAAGAGCACCCAATCTAAATCTACAGAAGATTTAAGTATATTCTTGTTTTGCAAATTAGGGACCTCTGTTAAAGGGATATTATCAGGGAAAGGAGCATTAAAGGGAATTCCAGCAGCTTCTTTAATAAGTAACTTTTGGGTGGAAATTAATAGATTTTGTGTGTCGCTGTCAAAAGTAATATCGTCATCTAGTCTAGTATAACTTCCATTGAGAGTTATATTGGGAAGTAAAGCAGCCTTAGCCAGGGTTCCATCTACTTTTGCCTGCTCCGTCTCAAATTCATTTATATTAAGACTATGACTTTTATCTAATGCTTTTTTTATAAGTTCCTTTAAAACAGGATCTACCTCCTGGGCATTGGATATGGAAGGAGTTAGCGTTGCAAAAAACACAATAAGTATCCTAAATTTTAATAAATATATTTTCATTTTAAGAGACTATAGGGTTTAATGTAAATATAATAACAATAACAATTATTTCTTTTGATATAAAATAAAAGATTTGTTTCATAATATAGATCGTCACCAAAATCTCAATTTTTAAAATTTGCCTTTCTTGAATTTTTTTGCATTCGAGATCTATTATATTCTTGAAATAGTAACCTACAGTTATAACACTTTTAAGAACTGCTTTTTATCAATTAATTATACATAATCTTGCTTCAGGATAAATCTTCCCACAATTAATATTGTTTGGATAATATGAGGCAATAGTTATATTTGCTTATGACTTCAATAGATAATTTTATTGCCGAATTTGCATCTTTTGTGTGGGGACTTCCTCTTTTAATTTTGCTAATAGGTGGCGGTTTATACCTCCTTATAATTTCCAAATTTCTTCCATTTAGATACTTAGGTCATGCCTTAAAAGTTTTGAGGGGTAAGTATGATGACCCTCATGACCCCGGAGAAATAAGTCATTTTCAAGCACTATCTACAGCGCTTTCTGCTACAGTGGGAATGGGAAATATTGCCGGTGTTGCTGTGGCTATAGCTGTTGGGGGACCCGGCGCAATGTTCTGGATGTGGGTAAGTGCTATTATTGGGATGGCAACTAAATTCTTTACAAACACACTTGCGGTTATGTATCGTGGGAAAGATTCTGATGGGAAGATCCAAGGTGGGCCTATGTATTTTATTACAGAAGGATTAGGAAAGAAATGGAAAGGTTTAGCGGTATTCTTTAGTGTGGCAGGATTGGTAGGAGCATTGCCTGTTTTTAATGTAAATCAGTTAACCCAAGCCGTTAATTATATTTTATTAGCTCCAAATGGTATTGAAACTGGATTTGTAAGTAATTTAATAATAGGGGTTGTATTAGTAATTATCACGTCAATTGTCATTTTTGGAGGCTTAGAAAGAATAAGCAAAACAGTTTCTAAACTGGTGCCGGGAATGGTTGGCTTGTACTTCCTATCGGTTTTAATTATCCTTATTGTAAATGCAGAGGTGGTGCCACATTATTTTCTGCTGATCTTTAAAGATGCATTTGCTGCTGAAAATTATTTGGGTGAACCATTTTTAGGAGGAGTACTTGGCGGACTTATAATATTAGGAATTCGTAGAGGAGCTTTCTCTAATGAAGCAGGAATAGGAACAGCGCCTATGGCACATGGAGCAGCTAAAACGGCAGAACCTGTACGAGAAGGCCTTGTAGCTATGTTAGGGCCTGCTATAGATACTCTAGTGGTTTGTACCTTAACTGCTTTGGCTATTTTGGTTACCGGAGTATGGCAAAGTACAGATGTAAATGGAGTGAGCCTTACTGCAGCAGCTTTCGATCAAGCCATTCCATTTTTTGGTAATTATCTATTGCTTATATGTATTGCAATTTTTAGTATCTCATCACTTTTCTCTTATTCTTACTACGGAACCAAGTGCCTGTCATTTCTAATAGGAGCAGATAAGAAGCATTATTACAATTATTTCTATGTGATAAGTATCCTAATTGGAGCCACAACTTCACTTAGTATGATGATCAACTTGATTGATGGTTTCTTTGCTTTAATGGCTATTCCAACAATGTTGTCTACCTTGATCCTAGCGCCAAGAGTTTTAAAAGCTGCTAAAGATTATTTTAAAAGAATGAAAACAGATCCTAGATATTAGTTTTCCGGATTAATTATATTAAAAAAGGGCTGAATTAGATTCAGCCCTTTTTTAATATAATTAATATTGTGATTTCTCTAATTCGCTCGAAATGAAAGTAATAACTTATGTCACCTCGTCCCGATATATATCGGGAGGTTCGAGAGGTAATTACTATTCTTGCAATAAAGTCTCCTTAAAGAGTTTCAATATTCGTTTGTATTCATCTGTCCAGCTGCTAGGTTCTACAAATCCATGATCTTCTACAGGATATACTGCAAGTTCCCAATTGTCTTTTCCTAACTCGATCAATCTTTGTGAAAGTCTCACCACATCTTGAAAATGTACGTTTACATCTTGCATTCCGTGTTCGATCAACAAATTTCCTTCTAAACCTTCAGCAAAATAAATAGGAGAGGAGCGTTTATATGCAATAGGGTCATCAAACGGATTGTTCAAAATGTTTGAAGTGTAGCCATGGTTGTAATGCGCCCAATCTGTAACAGATCTTAATGCAGCTCCAGAAGTAAAGGTTTCAGGCTCATTGAACATTGCCATGAGCGTCATGAATCCTCCGTAACTTCCGCCATAAATTCCTATTCTATCTTTGTCTACTCCCATTTCATCTACCAAATAATGTGCGCCATCTACTTGGTCAGACAAATCTTTTCCGCCCATATGTCTATAAATAGCAGTTCTCCAATCTCTTCCATAACCGGCACTTCCACGATAATCTATATCTAAAACAGTATATCCAAGATCTGTAAGCAAATTATTAAACATGTATTCTCTAAAATATGATGACCACCATTTATGGGCATTCTGTAGATATCCGGCACCATGAACAAAGATCACCGCAGCACCATTTTTAGCACCATTAATAGGTTTGTATATTCTTGCGGGAACCATAGTTCCATCTTCAGCTTTAAAATGAATTATTTCCGGATCTCTCCATTGGTAAGCTTTAAATTCTTCACTTTGACCTTCAGTTAATTGTTTCGCTTTAGCATTTGCTTCTGTTTTCTTCAAATAAAGCTCCCAAGGTTTGTTGCTGTAAGAATATAGAATGGCCATTTGCTTTTCGTCCGGAGAAAGATAAACATCATTATTCCCGGTCATTGTGGTTAATTTTTCCATCTTACCACCCATCAAAGGTATTTTATAAAAATGTCTTTCTCCCGGTCCCACTTCAGAAGTAGTTAAAAACCAATGTTTTTTGTCTTTGGAAATAAACGGATCGAAAACTTCAAAATCACCTTTTGTAAGTTGCTTTTTATTACCATTATCAACATTCAGCAAATACAAGTGAGAATATCCTGTTGCTTCAGATTGAAAATAAATATGCTGATTATCCGGCAACCAACCCATAGTTTCATATCCTGCTGAATATCCAATTCCGGGACCATTAATCCAAGCTTCATCTCTTTGTCTATCTAAGCTTTTTAAAGTACCATTCTTAAGATCCAACAAAGCTATCCATCTATCTTTATTATCTTGAGAACGAATGTTGACTATGGCTTTCTGTCCGTCTTCAGAAAAATAGACGTCAGCCGGAATCACTTCTCTCACTTCTTTTTCCCAAGTTTTTTCAGGATAATCCTTTGTATAGTCTGGCAGATCTTTAATTCCAGGAAGCTCATCTGTTTTAACTAAATAAACACTGTCTGTTTTTACATTATATACAGCTAGTTCTTCTTTTTCAATCTCATCTCCAACTTTAGATCTGGCAGGAAGATCTACCGTGTAACCGGAAGGATCTACATAATTTGGAACGTTTGTGTTCTTATTACTGACAGGAGTAGTCAAGTTAAAAGTTACGAATTTACCATTTGGAGATAAATGCAAATTAGATACTTCCTTTTTTCCTGTATAATAAGGTTTGGCTTCCTTGTCTAGGCTATTGTAATAATCTTTGGAAGCTTCATTTTTATCTTTTCTTTCTCTTACCACTTGCAGAAGGCTTAGATTTTCTTTTTCCAACCATTCATCCTTTTCAGATAGTTCCGATTCAGATTTTGGATCGCTTCCAGATTTAATATTGGTTATTTTCTGAAGACTTCCTGAATTAAGATCTAACACATAAATATTATTATCCATAGTAAAACTCACCGAGTTTTCATCCTGCTGAAATTGTGCATTTCTGATGTTTTCTCCAAGATCTAAAAGAGTTCTGGAAGAATTGTTCTTAGTATTATAAAGCATCAATTTTCCACCTTTGGTATAAAGTTTAGAACTATGATCTTTATTATAAGTTCCGCGAGAAGTGATCTTTTCTAATTCTTCATTGTTCACTTTTACGATCTTGTCTGAATTATTCAGTTCTATTTTATAAAGAGAATCTGATGGGTCCTTGGCTAAGTTATAATCAAAATAGATAGTTTTTCCATCTTCAGCCCATTTTACATTAGATGGAAATGTTCCCATCCATTTTGGATCTTTCATGATCTTTTCTACTGAAAGTTGAGATTCTTGAGCATAAATAATATGAAAGCTGAATAATAGAAACAGAAAAAAACTTAATTTTTTAAAATTCGAATTCATGTGGGATAGGTAGTTAGATTGATAATTTTATTTAAGATCTGAAAGATAAGAAAATTAATACGTTAGATTTTTCAATTAGAAATATGATATACAACTGGTCTATTTTTTATCTTGCAGATATGAAGAAAATAGAATCATTAATTAGAAATATACCAGATTTTCCAAAAGCAGGAATTCAGTTTAAAGATATAACTCCTTTGCTTAAAGATCCGGATGCCGTTAGAGAAGCAGTAGATGCTTTTGTAAGTGAATTAGAAGGTAAGAAAATAGATAAGGTTGTGGGGATTGAAGCCCGAGGGTTCTTTTTTGGAATGCTGCTAGCAGATAGATTAAATGCGGGGTTTGTACCTATAAGAAAACCTGGTAAACTTCCATATAAAACTTATTCAGAAAATTATGAATTAGAATATGATATAAATTCACTTGAAATTCATCAAGATGCTATTGTAAATGGAGAGCATGTGTTAATTCATGATGATGTGCTAGCAACCGGCGGAACTGCAAGAGCTGCATGTAATTTGATAGAAAAAATGGGTGGTAAGATTGTGCAGTGTAATTTTTTAATGGAGATCAGCTTTCTAGATGGAGCAAAGAAATTAGAGAAGTACCCATTGCATTCATTAATTAAATATTGATTAGTCTAAAAGCTTCTAGGTAACTAACAATTTCCGTTCTATAATGGCTTTTTAAAAGATATTGGTTATTTGAAGATCTACTTTGTTTTTGGTATAATAAGGCAAAGCTTTCTTGTTGATTTTGAAAGTATTTTGATATTTGTAATAATCAAAAAGCCGAAAGCATGTTGCTTCCGGCTTTTATTTTTATGGATTACCTCCTTATGATTTAATATAAATACTCGAAAGCTACTATATCAAATTCACCAAAATTTCCAGTTTCATTAGAGCTAAAACAAGAAGCCATAATAGAATTTGAGTCGTATCTATATGGAGTTCCAGGAATGTGTACAGATCCACTTGGATTTGCTAATTCACCAAAGCTAGGACGTCCACAACTTTCACGTGTAAACCAGTCGCTATGACGCATTCCAAGAGTGTGACCTATTTCGTGAGTTATAACATGCTCATTCACCGCTAAGCTGTATTGCTCAAGACCAGAAAATATTTGCACATACTGATATGGGTTTCCATTTGAAGGGAAACCAGCTACACCACCCGCGGCACCTGGAGTTTGAAAAACAACAATATCTGCATTAGCTAAATCTGTTCCAAAGGAAAGGCTGAAATCTAAACTAATATCTAAATCATTGTAGTTTTCTACTGCCAATGTAAGTGCATTCTTTTGTTTAGCGGTTAATCCTTGGCTACTTGGTGCAGTATAACCTAACACTCTTATTGTTTTAGGAGAGCTTACTAAGTTGTAAGTGCGGTATTGTTTGTTGGTTACGCCAGCACCACTCATTTCATTTATCTGACTTTCGGAAAGAAATATATCGTCTTCTACCATGTAAGATGTTATGGTTAATCCATCAGGTCTGGTAACTTCTCTTTTTTCCACACCATCGGTATTGAAATTAAGCGCTTTTAACTTTTTAATGATATCTTTTGGTACTGCCGAAGATTGAGAATTGGTGGTATCCAATTCTGGCGAAGCAGTATCTTCTTGGGAGCATGAGGCAAATAAAAGTCCTGTAATTAGGGCAACTGCGTAAAGCTTAATTTTCATAATAATAGTTTTAGTTAATAATATAATTAATTAGAATAATGTATTAAAGTATTACTATTTTTAAGAAATAATTAAGGAATTTATATTTTATTTATGAAATTCGATGAGATTATGGATAAGTCGGGTGAAAAGGATATTTATGAAGATTTATGCAAATATTATACTACAATTTTAAATTTGAATTTTGTGAATATTACTTATTAATCTGAAAATCAGATTCTTTCTATATTATAAGATTAATATTCTTAATCCAACGCATTTTTAGTGACCCAAAGTTTCCAACCTAAGATTGCTTTTTGGAAGTTGCTGGCCTTTTGAAGATCTACTTGTTTTTTGGTTAGCGAGGGCAAAGCTTTCTGGTTGAATTTTGAAAGCATTTTAAAAAATTGCTTTTTCATCTTATTGGTTGGTTTCATCCAAAGATATTGAAATTGAGCAATTTATCTAAATAAAAAATAGCTCCTGAGTTTATCAGGAGCTATTTTAAAATATAAAGTTTTTTATTTTGAAGAAATGCTAACTCCTCCTTTAGAATCTAATCCCACTAGAATATCTGGAATTCCATCAGTTTCATTAAAATCTGCATTTACAGTATGACCTTTCCCAGAGAATTTCACTTGAATTTTGGTGATGATTCCCTTGCTGTTTCTTTTAATATTATTCAGCTTTAATAAATAGCCGGTATCTTTTTGAGCTCTAGACTTAAGTTCTTCCAACTGTGCATCACTAAAAGATGCTTTTATTAGATACATAGAATCGTTGGTGTTTAAAGACTCTTTCGCATCTTTTGTTCTTATAACCACAATGCCATTCTTTCCTTTTTGTCCATATTTTTCTATTGCTTTTTTGTTTTTGAAAACTATAACAGATACAATTTTATCAGAATCTATTGCTGACATTTCTGTTCCCTCTTCTAGTTCTTCACCATTCACAATAAATAAGGGTTTATTTTGAGGGTCTTCTGAAGTACTAACTACTCGTACTTTATTATTATCGTATATTTTTACATTATTATCTTTTTGAAATGCAATGATATTTGTAGAAGTTCGAGAAGTGTCTCCCTCTTTTCTAGTGGTGATTTGAATGGCTCCATTAGTTGCTGAAGTACCATAAAGTGCAGTAGCTTTAGTTCCTTTTAGCACATTAATAGAAGCAATTTTTTCAGGATCCATGGCTTTTGCTTGTTCTTCATTAGTCAGCTTACCGTCTACAATATAAATAGGTTCTTGTTGAGGTTTTTTAGTACTTACAATTTCGCGAATAACCTTTCCGTTTTCATCATGAGAATTTTTAACGGTTCTAATTACTTTCACATTTTCAGCCTCAGTCCATGACAATTTATCGCTGCCTACAATTTCTATAGTCTCCAAGTTGTTATTGTCATTAAATGATGCTCTAATGGTGAAAGGTTTAAGATTTCCATTATTATTAACCTCAGAATTAAATGTATTTTTCTCTCCATCTTTCAAGGTATAAGAAACGATGAGACTTTTTAATCGACCTTTATAATAGTCTACTTTCTTAAAATCTAGTTGAATTCCTTTTTCTTGAAATTTCTTTTGAAAATCTTCTAGCTGATCTTTGGTGGTTTTTTCATTTAAATTGAGTTCAAGCACTTCATTTACAGTTGAAGTAAGATCTGAAAGGGAAAATGCATTTTCTGATTGAGCAATACTGGCTTCGGTTTTAACATTGAAAACTAGCATAAAAGCTAATAATAAGGGAAAGGCGATGGCAACTTTCCAAGAACTGTTCGTTTTTTTGGTTTTGTGTAACATAAGAATACGTTTTTTGATGAATGATTGATAAAATGAATTGGTAAGTGCCGGTTGAAAGTTTTTGGTAGAAACTTTTACTAGGGCATGTAAATATTCCTTTTTAGAATTGGAATTTTTAACGGTTTCCATATCGGCAATATATTCCAGATTCTGGATGATCTTTTTCTTGTAAAGCCATAGTAGGGGGTTAAACCATAAAATGTGCGTGGCTAAATTGCTTATTAAGATGTCAAGAGAATGTAATTGGCCGGCATGAATTTTTTCGTGTAATAAGATGAGCTCCAATTCTTTTTCGGAATGTAGCCTTGGGTTATAAATTATATAATTAAAGAACGAGAAAGGACCATTTTTGTCATCGGACTCTATATAATTGAAATTCCCAATTTTATTACTCTTAAGTGTAGCTATTAAATAGAGGATCTGAGATAATTCAAATAGGAATTTAAGCAGAAAAATACTTGTAATGGCCAAGTAGATTACTCCTACAATTTGCCACCAATTTATTGTTTCCTTTATCAGCGCAGTTGAACTTGTGCTTCCAAGATTTGTAAACTGACTATAATCTATAGGAGCTACTATTATCTTCTTAGTGAAGTAAATTCCCGGTAGTACAAAAGATGTAAGAATTCCGCCTAGTAAGAATTTACGATTCAGCTGAAAGTTGGTGTCATTTTGTAGCAGCAGCACATATAGTAGGTAGAAAATAGTACTAAGGCCTGCACTTTTCAGAAGATAAATAAGCGTTGTTTCCATAACTATCCTTTTTTCTCGATTAATTCCAAGATCTCCCTTAACTCATCTGCGCTAATCTTTTCTTCTTTCGCAAAAAAGGAAACCATACTCTTATAAGAATTGTCGAAGAATTTTTGGGTAGCAGTGTTCATGAATTGCTTTTTGTAAACTTCTTTACTCACCACCGGGAAATATTGATGTGTTTTTCCAAAAGCTTGATGAGAGACATATTCCTTTTCTTCTAAATTTCTTACAATGGTAGAAACAGTGTTGTAATGCAAATTTTCTTCTGTTATCTCTGTCAGAATTTCTTTTACAAAAGCTTTTTTAAGCTTCCATAAAATGTGCATTATTTCTTCTTCTTTATTTGTGAGCTTTTCCATTTTTTGAAATTAAGGAATTGATAACTGGTATTTTCAAATATAACTACAAAAATAGTTATAAACCTAATTTTATAGTTTGAAAATGAAATTGTCCCGACAGATTTAGTTTCTTTATCTTCGCAAAAAAATAGATAATGAGTATAGTTTTTATTCTGATAGGCTTTGCTCTACTAGTAGTAGGGGGAGAGTTCTTAGTAAGATCTTCTGTTGCCCTTTCCTTCAAATTGAATCTTTCCAAAATGGTAATTGGGCTAACAGTGGTTTCTTTTGCAACTTCTGCTCCAGAACTTTTAGTTAGTTTACAGGCAGCCTTAACAGGATTCTCAGATATCTCTTTAGGAAATGTGATTGGTTCTAATATTGCCAATATCGGCTTAGTATTGGGAATCACTGCTTTTATTTCGCCATTATCTATAGACAGAGATTTTTATCGCTTTAACTGGCCGGTAATGATGATTTTTTCTATAGCGCTTTATTATTTTCTGAAGACTGGAGAAAACCTTTCAAGAATGGAGGGTATAGCTTTATTGATAGGAATTGTGATCTATTTGATCTTATTGATACGTAGATCCCGTAAAGAGCATATAGAAATTGAAGGAATTGATGATACACTTAATGATACTAGCAATTTTAAAGTGGGTGTATGGTTACTTATTGGAGCAGCATCTTTATATGGTGGCTCAGAACTTTTGGTAAGTGGCGCTGTAGATCTGGCTGAAATGATAGGGGTTAGTGAGCGAGTGATCTCGGTGACCATTATAGCAGTAGGTACAAGTATACCAGAGTTGGCAGCATCGGTTATTGCTGCGCTTAGAAAAGAGAAAGCTATTTCTCTTGGTAATTTAATAGGATCTAATATTTTTAACATCGCCTCCGTATTAGGGCTTACCGCTCTTATAAAACCCATATATGTTAACGCTGCTGAAATTCTTACTAATGATATCTTTTGGATGATCGGTTTTGCATTTATACTTATTCCGCTGGCATTTTTACCACGCAGATTTATACTAGGGCGTTATAAAGGTCTCATCCTTTTTATTGGCTATGCAATTTTTATTGGTATGGCATTTTCACATTAATTTAAGGGGGTAAATCTTATTTAAGTAAATTTTAAGTTTTTTTACCCCTAAAATTTAGGGGGTGTATTTATAAAACTTGTATTTTTGCTGGAGTATTTTAAAAATTAAACAACTCCATATGGCAATTTTAAGATTTCAAGCTCTAAAAGAGACTTTAAACAGAAAACCTGTTAAAATTGATGAGGGCGATCGTAGATCAGAACTTTTCGGAAGAAACGTATTTAACGAAACGGTGATGAGACAATTCCTTACTAAGGAGGCTTATCAGAGCGTGAGAGATGCTACCCTCAAGGGAACAAAAATTAGTAGAGGGGTAGCAGACCATATTTCTACAGGAATGAAAGAATGGGCTATCTCAAAGGGAGTTACTCATTATACCCACTGGTTTCAGCCTCTAACAGGAGCAACTGCTGAAAAGCATGATGCGTTTTTTGAAACTATTGGAGATGGACTTGCAATTGAAAAATTTGGTGGAACTCAATTGGTTCAACAAGAACCAGATGCTTCAAGTTTTCCGCATGGAGGAATAAGAAATACTTTTGAAGCTAGAGGATATACAGCATGGGATCCTACATCTCCTGCTTTTATATATGGAACTACTCTTTGTATTCCAACCGTGTATGTTTCATATACAGGAGAAGCACTAGATTATAAAACACCACTTTTAAGAGCCTTACAATCTGTAGATTCAGCTGCTACAGCTGTATGTAAATATTTCGATAAAAATGTAACTAAGGTTATTGCAACGCTTGGTTGGGAACAAGAATATTTCTTGATAGATTCTGCATTATATGCTTCAAGACCAGATCTTCAGCTTTCAGGGAGAACTTTATTAGGACATTCCCCTGCAAAAGGTCAGCAATTAGACGATCATTATTTTGGTTCTATTCCAAGTAGAGCTTTGGCGTTTATGAGAGATCTTGAGATTGAATGTATGCTTTTAGGAATTCCTGTGAAGACAAGACATAATGAAGTAGCTCCAAACCAATTTGAATTAGCGCCGATTTTTGAAGAAGCGAACCTTGCGGTAGATCATAACTCATTATTGATGGATCTTATGGATAAAGTTGGGGAAAGACACAACTTTAAAGTCTTGTTCCATGAGAAGCCATTTAAAGGAATAAACGGGAGTGGTAAACACAATAACTGGTCTTTAAGTACAGATACAGGTACCAATCTATTGAGCCCTGGAAGTACTCCAATGAAGAATTTGCAATTCTTGACCTTCTTTATAAATACAATTAAAGCGGTTCACGATCATGAAGAATTACTTAGAGCAACCATTGCAAGTGCCTCTAATGATCATAGATTAGGAGCTAACGAAGCACCACCAGCAATAATTTCAGCATTTATAGGAAGTCAGCTTACAGATGTATTAAATGAGTTGGAAAAAGTAACTGACGGAAAATTATCTCCTCAGGAAAAGACAGATCTTAAATTAAATGTTGTAGGAAAGATCCCAGAGATCTTACTTGACAACACAGATAGAAATAGAACTTCTCCATTTGCCTTTACCGGTAATAAATTTGAATTTAGAGCGGTGGGTTCAACTGCTAACTGTGCAAACCCAATGACTGTTCTAAACACTATAGTTGCAAAACAACTTAAAGAATTTAAGAAAAGTGTAGATGGCTTGGTGAAGGATAAAAAGATGAAGAAAGATGATGCCATCTTCAATGTGTTAAGAGAATATATAAAAGAATCTAAGAAAATTAGATTTGAAGGTGATGGTTATGGAGAAGCTTGGCAGCAAGAAGCGAAAAAACGTGGCTTGAGTAATAATAAAACCACTCCAATCGCTTTAAAAGCAAAGGTTTCTAAGCAAACTATAGATTTGTACAAGGAAATGAAGGTGATGAATAAGAGAGAAGTGGAAGCTCGTCACGAAATAGAATTGGAAGATTACTCTATGAGAATTCAAATTGAAGGTAGAATTTTAGGAGATATTGCGAGAAATCACGTCATTCCGACTGCTATTAGATATCAAAATGTTTTAATTGAAAATGTTCGTGGATTGAAGGAGATTTTTGAGAAAGATTTCAAAAAACATTCTAAAGAACAAATAGGAATCATAGAAGCGATCTCAGGACATATTGAGCATATCAATGCAGACGTTAATAAAATGACAGATGCTCGTAAAAAAGCAAATGTTATTGAAGACGCAGAGGAAAGAGCATTTGCATATTGTGATAATGTAAAACCATTTTTTGAAGAAATTAGATACCACTGTGATAAATTAGAATTATTGGTAGATGACGAAACTTGGCCTCTAACCAAATACAGGGAATTATTATTTACTCGCTAGGCGACATTAATTTGAAATTTAAAAGCCACACTTTGAGAAGTGTGGCTTTTTTGTTTTCATAATCAGCTATATCTCAGGCTCACATTTAATATTAACAAAAATTTAACATTTCGATAATAAACAGCTTTGTGAGGTCATTTACACTGTTTTGTTAATCATTGGAAATTTAAGGGCAAATTCTTATAAGAGATTTCTTACTTCATTCGGGAAATAAGATTTTCTTAAATTTAATATCCTTGCTGTTTCTATAATATATTTGCATATTTGATGTAACAATATAAAATTTATGGTTCTTTATTTGAAGAATTGTATATTTTTTTGCTTAAAATGATTATGACTCTTTTTGAGGTTTGATGTAAAAATTACCTATCTGAAATTAAGCGAATTGTTAAATGTGCTTATAGTTTTATCCCCGAAAAAGATATGTATTAACAGGAAATGTTAAAATTTATCTTAAAGTACAGTCCATTTTTCCTACCCCGCAACTTTCTTTACTCCCTACAATAAGTTTTTAAAAATGCTATGTCATATTTCTAAAAAATTATAGAAATCAACATAAGATTAAATCAATTAACAACTAAATTATTAATTATGAAAAAAGTGATTTTAAGCGCTGCATCGCTAATGTGTGGGGCATTCATGGTAGCACAATCTAATACTAGTGATGTCAATCAAGCAGGTGTAGGGAATGGTTCAGATGTGAATCAACAGGGATTTTTAAACGTGTCTGAAGTAATTCAGGCCGGAAATGACAATGGTAACACTGTTAAGCAAAAGGGCGATTCGAATATGTCTGGAGTAATGCAGCATGGAGATCGTAATACAAGTTATGTAAGGCAAATTGGTGATGAAAATGAATCATCTGTTGACCAGGGAATTTTAGGTAATTTGAGTAATGATAACCTTAGCTCTGTTGTACAACGTGGAAATGAAAATGAGTCTGAAGTATCTCAATACGGGGATTATGGATCAGATTTCAATGAATCTTATGTGAAACAGGTAGGAGATGAAAATGAATCTGAGGTAGAACAAGAAGGAGATCTTAACTATTCTAAAGTGAACCAAGATGGATATGACAATGATTCTGATATTGAACAAGAGGGTGACTGGAACTCTTCGGTTTCTCTTCAAAGTGGTGATGACAATGATTCAGATGTAGAGCAAGAAGGGAATGGTAATCATTCCAGAGTAATTCAGGTAGGTGATGACAATGATTCTGATGTAGATCAAGAAGGTGACGATAATACTTCTAGAGTATACCAAGATGGAGAGAATAATGATTCTGAAGTTGAGCAAGATGGTGATTATAACCGTTCTAGGGTGGAGCAGTATGGAGAAGATAATGAGGCAATTTTAGACCAGGATGGTGATAATAATGTGGCCAAAGTTTATCAAGACGGAGAAGATAACTTGTCTGATATTGATCAAGATGGGGATTACAATAAATCTTTGGTTTCTCAAATAGGTATGGATAACATAAGTGAGACAGATCAGGAAGGATATTCTAATAGAAGTGAAGTATCTCAATATGGAGATGATAATGAATCTGACATGGATCAACTTGGAGATAGAAACAAATCTAAAGTTGTTCAAGGTATGTGGGGGAATTCTGGATATTCAAATATGAGTACAGTTATGCAAGACGGTAATTGGAATCGTAGTGATGTACAACAATATGGAAATGATCATACTAGTATGGTTAACCAGCAAGGTAATTATAATTCAGCAACAGCAAGTCAGAGCAGTCTGTAGCTAGGTAGTCAAGACTTTGGCGGAATCTTTTGGTTTTGCCAAAGTCTTATTTAATTAAAGACTCTCTCCCCAAAAAGATGTGAATTAACATCCTTTGTTAAAATTCATCTAGATATAGAAGTCTACTCTTTTAATCAATACGTTTTTTTACCAAGTTTTAAACTGTTATGACTTATTTCCAAGAAAAACTAATTTGGAATACCACATAAGTAAATTTATTAACCATTAATTTTTTAAACAATCAATTATGAAAAAAGCGATTTTTTGCGCAGCAGCGCTAATGTTTGGAGCAGTTACTTTTGCCCAGAACACCAGTAGTGTAGATCAGGAAGGTAATGACAACAATGCTTCTATTAATCAGGTTGGTTCGAACACTTCAACCGTACTTCAAGGAGTAGTTGGCAATTTAGCATACTCGAACAATGCAATTGTTGATCAAAAAGGCTCCAGCCAATCCACAATAAAACAATTTGACGGTAGAGATGGAGAAAATGAAAATAACAGAGCAACTGTGACCCAAAGGGGTGAAAATCATACCTCGATGGTTGAACAACTTGATGACGATAACATTGCTGTTGTATCGCAAAAGGGTAAGAATGGTGATAGTGATGTGTATCAAATAGGTTCTTCCAACTTAGCCGATGTTTCTCAACAAGGAAATGGTAATATGTCAGTAGTAATACAATCTGGGGATGCAGGCAATATTGAGCCAAATAATGAGACGTATGTTACACAACAAGGAAGAGAGAATAATTCTCTCGTTATCCAGGATAATACATTAAATGATGCATATGTTAATCAACACGGACGGGAAAATGATGCAAGAATAGAACAGGCTAATATAAATCCAGCCGGTGGTACTGAAAATTTTGCCAGTATTGATCAAAATGGGCATGAGAATACTGCTAGTGCTGTACAAGCAGGTCAATATCCTCAAGGTAGCCTTAATCTAGGTAGTTACTATAACCAATCTTACCAGCAACAAGTTGGAGATTACAACGAGGCTTCTGTGAGACAGGAAGGTAGTGGTCATTTAGTTTCTCAAACACAATTGGGTGATAATAACTGGGCTGATGATTTTCAAAAAGGTGCTAGCCAGGAATCATATGTTATGCAAGAAGGAAATAGTAATAAAAGTGCTACCCTTCAAAATGGTTATGGACACTTTTCAAGTGTAGAACAATATGGAGATTGGAACGAGAGTGATGTTTACCAAACAGGCGGGCAACATTCTTCTATACTTCTACAAGATGGTAATTATAATATGAGTACAGTTAGCCAAATGGGGAATGGAAATGTGAGTGGAGTTGATCAAATTGGAAACGGTAACAGTTCTAGTGTTGTTCAAAATTAAAATGTAGCTTTTTACTAACAACAAAAAGGGTAGGCATTGAGGATATCAATGCCTACCCTTTTTTTATTATAAATAAGAGATCTTCAAATAATTTACATTTAATTATTTTTTCTATCACATAAAAGTTTCTTCTCAGTTACTCAGCCTGAAGAATATAAGACTATGTTTTAAGTACTAGTCATATTGTTAGTAAAGTTTAATAAAGTAATTAAAGAAGGATTAGTAATGAGTTTTCTAAATTAAATATGGAATAACAGTTCTTGATATTGATAGAATTTGTGAGGCAATGATGATAGCTCAATCCAATTCGAGTGTTGTAAATCAAACAGGTTCTGTTAATGTATCAACTTGTTAGTCAAAGCAATTAAAATACCTCGTAGTTATAGCGTAAGTGTTAAGTTAAAACCTAAGCGATTATTATGTAATGTGCATAGAATTGAAAGATAAATTTGCGTTTTAACAATTATTTGGGCGTTTGGTCGAGTATGTTTTAATAGTAGATAAGTTTCACCTAGATTCGCCTTGTGATTTTGATGCCCCCCAAGCTACACGAAAATCATTCCTTTATAATACTCTACTATTATAGATAAGTCCATATTTTTTTGAATTGAATTTTAATCAGTTATAAATAAAAGTAATTATGAAAAAAGTAGTTCTAAGTGCAGCTGCACTAATGTTCGGAGCAGTAATGGTAGCTCAATCAAATGATAGTGAAGTTATTCAACAACGAACCGGTAATATGGCAGATGTCGTACAAACTGGAGCAATAAATGAGTCTGATGTTTTTCAGAATGGTGATAATAACAAGGCTTCCGCTACTCAAACAGGAGTGGACAATAAGTCAACGATTGAACAAGCAGGTTCTCAGCCTTTCAAAGTGAAGCGTAACCTAGCAACAATTGTTCAAACAGGGGATGATAATGTCTCGTTCGCAAGATCTCAAGATGGAGAGGATAATGTTATTACAACAACATCAGTTGGTAATGATAACAATGCTTATGTTAAGCAGATTGGTAGCCGTAATGGAAGTGTAATAGATCAACAAGGAGATGGTAACACTGCTAGATCAACAGTAACCTTTAGTACCGATAACTCGTCAACTATTTTACAAGATGGAAATGGAAATGAGTCCAGAACCGCTCAAACATTCGGACCTGCAAGAGGTGATGGTGGTGGTAATATGTCTGCTGTAACTGTTGTAGGTGATTATAACCGTGCCTTTACAAACCAAGCTGGTGGTGGTAATACATCTATCATGAAACAAGATGGTAACTATAATTTATCTGTTACTGATCAATCAGGTAACAATAATTATGCGAGAACTACTCAGCTTGAAAACTCAAGTGATAGCTTTATTACACAAACAGGAAACGGAAACGGTGCTGCTGTTAGACAATACGCTAACGATTCTAATATGTCTGATATTGATCAAATTGGTAACAACAACATAGCTAACGTTGATCAGTTTGGTGGAAACAATGAATCTACTATTTTAAGCGTAGGTAACGGTAACATTAATGATGTAGACCAAGGTCTTCAAAGTATTAGTAATCAAGCAAGAAGTTTTGATTCTGTAAGTACCATTACTCAACTAGGTGACTCTAATAGAACTAGAGTTCTACAGTTAGGAAACAGCCAAATGAGTTCAGTTATGCAAACAGGTAACAGTAACATGGCTAATGTAAACCAATCTAATTAATCAACTATTAATCATCAGGAAATCCAAATATTGCTTTCCTGATGATTGTTTTAATACCAATAATATATGAAAAAAGTAGTTTTAAGTGCAGCTGCATTAATGTTTGGAGCAGTAATGGTAGCGCAATCTAATACCAGTAAAGTTGTATCTACAGGTAATGATAATGCCTCAATGGTTGTTCAAACAGGTGCAATTAATGATTCTGATGTTAAACAAGGAGGAAACAAGAATTTATCTGATGTTAAACAAACAGGGAAAGAGAATAAGTCTAGAGTAGATCAATCTGGAAGTGTATTTCCTGGAGCAGTAGATAACGATGCTTTTGTGGTACAACTTGGAGATAAAAACTCATCTACGGTAATACAAAGAAGAGATAGAAATTTAGCTACTACAGACCAAATTGGAAATAGCAATAGAGCTAGCTTAACTCAATTAAGTAAAGATAACATTAGTGATATAGACCAAACGGGAGACTTCAATAAGGCAAGTTTGACGCAATTGGCTGGAGATTTCAACAATTCTGATATTGATCAACTGGGAGATAGAAACGATGCTAAAACTTACCAACGCGGTAGTTTTAACTTTGCAGTAGTTGACCAGGCTGGAGACTGGAACACTTCAGATATAAACCAAAATGGTAATAATAACAACGCTTCTGAAATGATTCAGGGTGATGGAAATGATGTTACAATTGGTCAAAGCGGAGATTCTAACTCAGCATTAGTAAATGCTACAAAAAATAATCCTTCTTTCTTTGCAGATGATAATAATCTATATGCATCACAAGTAGGGAATGGTAACAATGTACAGGTACGAGTTTCTGGAGGAGATGATAACCTTGTAAGCACAAGTCAGGTTGGAGATAATAACTACCACCGTATTGGAATTAGTGGTAACGATAACGTTCTAACTTTAGATGTTGATGGAAATTCAAACAGAGGTGATTGGAAAATAGCTGATAGTTACCCTCCAAACGCAGATAATAATAACGTAGAACTGGTACAAAATGGAAACTCAAACTACTCTACAGGTAGAGTGGCAGGAGATAACAACGGTGTTGTAGTTAGTCAAGTAGGAAATAGCAACAGAGTAGGTACTTCTTGGTATACTGGTGACGGTGTAGTAATAAATGGAGATTTCAACACTTCTGAGATCTTCCAAACTGGAGATATGAACTCCGCTAGTTCAAACCAATCTGGTACGTATCATGTGAGTAATATTGTTCAAACTGGCCATACAAATGGAGCTACAGTTTTTCAAAGCAATTAATAAACTTAGTATTTATGATTTAACTTAAATTAAAACCTAAATACCTAAAATTACAACTACAAAACCTGCTTCTAAGCAGGTTTTGTTTTTATATAATAATTATAGAATTGAATAATAAATTTACTTTTTAACAATTATTTGGGCGTTTGGTCGAATACTTTTTAATATTAGTTAAGTTTCCCTTAGTTTAGACTTGTGATTTAGATGCCCCCCAAGCTGCAAGAAAAATCATCCTTTATAACGTTCCGTTATAAGGTTTATCCCTTACTATTTTGAATTGAGTTTTTTAATCAATTATAAACTATAATCAAATTCTTATGAAAAAAATTATTTTAAGTTCGGCTGCTATGCTTTTTGGAGTTGTAGCATTTGCGCAAAGCAATCAAAGCACAGTAGATCAAAATGGGTATTCCAATCAAGCTGACGTTCAACAAACGGGTAGCGATAATGGATCTGCCGTTCTACAAACTGGTGGGCGTGATGGTGAAACTGCCAATCATGAAGCAACCGTAATACAAAATGGTGAATCTAATTTGTCTGCAGTTAATCAAAACAATGATGATAACATTGCAAACGTAAATCAATTAGGTGACTCTAATGACTCTGGCGTTACACAAGATGGATCTTCCAACCTTGCTAATGTAAATCAAGTTGGGGAATTTAATACGAGTTATGTTTTCCAAGCTGGGGATGCGGGAGGAGCTGAGCCTAATAACGAGGCAAATGTAGATCAAAGTGGGAATTTTAATTTCGGAGCAGTTATACAGTCAGGTGAATTAAATCTTGCTAATCTGGAACAGACTGGAGATTACAATACCGGAGACATTCAATATTATGGTTCTATCTACCAAATCGGAAATGGTAATACTGGGAACTTGCGTCAATGGGGTAACGGCAACTTTGGACTTCAAATTCAAGAAGGTGATGGGAATACTGCTACTATTAAGCAAGGTGAAGCTTTAACAGGATGGGCGAGTTCTCAAGGAAGTTTTGCTCAACAAGAGCAATATGGTAATGATAACGCGGCTACCATAATACAACGTGGATCTAGTCAAAGATCTATACAAGCTCAGATAGGTAATGATAATGAAGTAAAAGCATACCAAGGAAATGACAATAACTTCTCAAGACAATATCAAGAAGGAAATGGTAACTATGCTAATACGCAACAATACTTCAGTTCAAACACATCTTTTCAAGAACAATTTGGAAATGATAACTGGGCTACTACAAGACAAACAGGAGCAGGAGCAGGTTTCAACTTTTCTACTGTAGCTCAAAATGGGAATGGTAATTATGCATTGACATCACAAAACGGTTTAGCAAATGGTTCAGCTACAACTCAATTAGGAAATATGCATAATAGTGTTGTGAACCAAATGGGTAGCAACAACTCATCTGACGTGTTACAACAATCTGTTGCATCATCTGGAGGAGCATCAGGACCAGGAGGAGCATCAGGACCAGGACTTCCTCAATAGAGATTAATACAGTATTATTTCATATTCCCTCCCGAAGGTGTGAAGGGTATGATACTGTAACAAATATTATTAAAATATTTAGTTCATAACTTAAAATAATGGGTGGGCAATTTAAAATCCTGCCCTTTATTTTAATTTTTTATTTAAGAATCAGAGAATTCTCGGGTACGCCCGATTTCTGAATTTGTAAATAATTTCAAAATTTTTAAATTAAGCTCGAGATGATTACTTCTTTATGAGTGTTTATTTTTAAATTTTATGTAATATTGAATAACAGGTACTTATTATGAAAAATTTAGGTTTATATTTTATTTTCGGAGTATTTTTTTTAGCAATTCCATTTTCTGGTCATTGTCAAGATCAAAATATTACAAATAGCGCTGCTACTTCCTTGCAGGGATTTCAATCGAAGTCTTCTGAAATGAACTTTTTGGCCAATCAAAATTATTCTTCAAATAGAAGTGTTTCTAATAGCACTAATAATGTGAATATTGAACAGGTGGGAACCTATAATAAGGTAACCTCAAATACAGTTTCTGTTCAATCTGAAATAGACTTATTGCAAACTGGTGATTATAACAATATTGAGTTAAACTTAAATGCTACGAAAATTAGTGAGAAAGTTATCCAAAATGGAAACCGTAATGATTTTATAGATATCAATACTTTTGGAGCCAATCTTCATGAGGCTGAGATAATTCAGAATGGAAACAACCAAAGTCTTACGTGGTACGGGAGTAATTCTATTTCAGAACGGATGAAAGTGAACATGCAAGGGAATGATAAAATTCTTGAAATAAGAAGTTTTAACTAATTAACTATTACAGTGAATAATAAATTTTATCTTCTATTCCTGTTAATAGCAGTTTTAAGAGGCAATACTACAATGGGCCAATCTTATAATAAAGATGTAGAGGCTAAAATTAGCATGTCTACTAATAATGAATTTATAGAAATTACCGGTATTGCTTTTAATAAATCTGAGATCACCCAAAGTTTGCGTTACGTTCTCTCTGTAATAAAAAAGAACTCAGAAAATTCTAATAGCGCTAAGAACGACCAAAGTGGAAGAATTGTATTAGAACCTTCAGAAAAGAAAGAACTATCCACAACTACTATAAATACAGATGTAAAAGATAGGGTGATTATCCTCTTGTTGATATATGATATAAATAATAATATTGTAGGTAAAGACAGGGTTGTTGTAAATGATACTCCCGAGGCAAATGACAATGCATTGCAAAATATCATGGAAGATAATAATTTGCCTATAGAACCTACCTCTAATTCTGAAAGCAAGATTGCAAATGAAGATGTTAATCAAGAAGGTAGGGATGGGATAGAGCTTTCTGGAATTGTTACAGAAGATACCAAGACCAAAGCGGGTATGGATTTTTATAAACTCTTTTACTCAAATTATAGTTCGAAAAATATAAATGGTAGTAAAGTAGTAAGTATTAGTGAGATGATAGCCCTTGGGAACAATACCAAAATACAAGTGAAGGTAGACAATGCCTTGGTATGGGAATTCTTTGCAAGACCCAAATATGATTATTTAAAATCTATGGCAGATGTTGCTGTGCAACGTGTAAATGCCTATTTCCAGAATATGGAAAAAAATGCCCGAAATGTAAGAAGATATTAACCTAAAATTTTTTAAAATTGAGAATAAAACTACTCTTTTTATTTTTATTGATTTCAACATTAAGTTCTGCGCAGCAGCTAACTTATAAGCCCATAAATCCTGCTTTTGGTGGAGATACTTTTAATTATCAGTGGTTACTGAGTTCGGCCACAGCACAAAATTCTTTTAAAGATCCAGATGCACGACAAACAGATAGAGGTTCTAATCTAGGTTCTTTTGCCGAAAATTTAAATAGGCAATTATTAAGTCAGCTTTCCAGAAGTCTTTTCAACGATCAATTAGGGACCGACGGTCTAAAACCGGGAACATTCACTTTTGGAAGTCTGTCGTTGGATATTTACGATTCTTCCGAAGGGCTGGTGATAAATATACTAGACACGAACACAGGAGAACAAACTCAAGTTATAATCCCCAACTAACCTATAATGAACTTTTTTAAACTAATTGGTGTAGCATTACTAGCTACATTAGCAACCTCATGTGGCACAACTTTTAATCAACCTGTCGATTTTCAAAAGGCTAGGATAGGCGAAATTTCGACTGTTACTAAGAAATTAGAAAAGCTGCCAACTCCCGAAGAACCCGTTGTAGTAGGTGTTTATAATTTTAGAGACCTTACGGGACAATATAAAGCCTCAGAAACAGGAAGTACGTTTAGTACTGCAGTTACTCAAGGTGGTACTTCAATCTTGATAAAGGCGCTAGCCGATTCTAAATGGTTTGTTCCTATAGAACGTGAAAATATTGGAAATTTATTAAATGAGCGGAATATTATTCGTTCAACCAGGGAAGAATATCGTGGAACTCCAAAAAATGAACCTCAGGTTCCACCTTTATTATATGCAGGGATTTTACTTGAAGGAGGTATAGTATCTTATGATACAAATATTCTAACCGGTGGAATGGGAGCCAGATATTTTGGTGTTGGTGGAAGCACTCAATACAGGCAGGATAGGGTAACCGTTTATTTAAGAGCTATATCTACATCTAACGGTAAAATCCTTAAAAATATATACATATCTAAAACTATACTCTCTCAAGAAGTGGGAGTGAATTTGTTTAAATACGTTAATTTTCAACGCCTTTTAGAAGCTGAGGTCGGGTTTACGAGAAATGAACCGGTACAACTAGCAGTTAAAGAAGCTATAGAAAAAGCGGTTGAAGGCTTGGTAATAGAAGGAATACAAGATAAATTATGGCAGCCTAAAGATGGATGGGAATCTGCAAATCAGTTGGTGTCAGATTACGAGCAGGAAAAAGATGAAGCAGAATTAACTAAAATATACGATCGTGAATATATTACTAATGAACATAAAAGTTCTATTGGAATAAGCGGTGGTACCTCTATATTAAGCGGAGATTATTCTAAAAAAGATGTTGGTAAGCTTCTGAAATTAGATTTTAATACTGCCCTTACACCATCACTATCGCTCAATTTTGCGGCAACTGCTTTTGAACTTGAAAGTAGTAATGTAGTGCAAAATAAATTTATTGGAACCGAGGGAAATATTATGTATAAATTATTACCACACGATACTTTCGGTCCATATATCTATGGAGGTGGTGGTCTTGTCTTTAATTTGGAGAACGATCTGCCAGAAGATATTGGGACAACCCATTTTAAGCTTCAATATGGAATAGGAGCAGAGTATTTATTAAATGATAAAATTGGACTAAAAGTTTTTGCAGAGCATAATATTGGCTTGGATGACGAGTTGGATAATCTAATTCATGGAAAAAGAGACGATCACTATTATAATATAGGAATAGGCGTAAATTATTATTTGGGCAAATCTGCAGATAAAAACATTAAAAAGTAACTTATGAAGTTTATTAAACCCCTTATTTTATTATTTCTCATCATTAGTTTTGTAGGTTGTAGTGAAGATACTATAGGAGCCTTCGGAAATGGAATTATTACCGGAAAAGCGGTAAAAGATGGAAGTAACGAACCTATTGAAAATGTAAAAATTTCTACCAACCCAGCGTCTTCAACAGTATTTTCTGATGCAGATGGTAATTTTACTTTAAAAGATGTTCCGGAAGGAGAATATTCCGTTCAAGCTCAAAAAGATGGATTGTTAACTAAATTTGAAGGAGTTACTGTTAGGCAAAGTGCAGAAGTGAATGTAATATTTGAACTTAAGCCGAAAACTACCAACAATAAACAACCTTCTGCTCCTGAAGCTATTTATCCTGAAGATAATGCAACAGATCTTGATGTCTCTCTACAATTTGCTTGGACATCGAGCGATCCAGATGGAGATCCTTTGACATATGAATTAGAATTAAGAAATGATATAAACAATTCTGTACTTAGATTTGAAGATATTCAAGATACTACCTATACCGTGCAAGGTTTACAAAACGGTTTGAAATATTTTTGGCAAATTAAGGTTACAGATAGCATCAATAATCCTGTGTTAAGCAAGGTTTATTCTTTTGAAACTGCACAATTTCCTAAGACACGATATTATTATGTGAAGAAAGTAAGTGGTAATAATGTAATTTTCTCTTCCGATGGAATGGGAGGTGAATATCAGCTAACTTCTTCTAATGTAAATAGTTTTAGACCTAGAAAGAATAATGCTACCAACAAAGTTGCATTTTTGAGAACTGTTGGTGGACAAACACAACTGTTTACTATGGATCCTGATGGTTCCAAACAGTTTCAGGTTACTAATAATATTCCGGTGAATGGGTTTAACTTGGAGAAAATTGGATACTCATGGATAGATGATGGTACAGCTTTAGTATATCCAAACTTCAGTAAGCTTTATAAAATAAATATTAGTGGAGGAGGAAACGAACTTGTTTATGAAACCCCAAATGCCAAGTTTGTAACCAACGTAGCTGTAAATGAGGTAAATAAATTTATAACGCTACTTACTACAAATGTTAATGGCTTTGATGCCTCGATCTATACTATAAATTATTCTGGAGCTAAATTGTCTACTGTTTTAGATAATCAAAAAGGAGCTGTAGGTGGTTTAGATATTTCTGTAGATGGAAAATCTTTGCTCTATACAAAAGATATTTCTGAATTTGAAAGTGGAGATTATAGACAATTAAATGCTCATATTTATATTTATAATTTTGACACTCAAAATAAAATAGATCTTAGTCAAGGAAAGAAAGCCGGTTTTAATGATCTAGATCCAAGGTTTTCACCAAATGAAGCAAGTATTATCTTTACAAGCACTTCTAATGATGGAGTTTCTCCAACAAACATATATATGGTTGGGGTAAATGATATGAATGTAGATTCGCAAAGAGTTGAGTTATTTCAAGATGCGTTTATGCCAGATTGGGAATAAGAACTCTTAATTTTATAAATAGCGGCAGTCTTTAAAAAGGCTGCCGTTTTTGTTTTAGTATTCTCTTTACTGTCAACATCAAACTGTTTATCTTTGGGCTTCATAGAAAAAACTATTCATGAGCCAGGAAATAAGTAAAAGATATGCCGGACGAGGAGTATCTGCAGGTAAAGAAGATGTTCACAATGCAATCAAAAATGTAGATAAAGGACTTTTTCCGAAGGCATTTTGCAAGATAGTACCAGATCATCTTACCAGTGATAAGGATTACTGCTTGATCATGCATGCAGATGGAGCCGGTACAAAATCTTCTTTGGCTTATATGTATTGGAAAGAAACAGGAGATCTTTCAGTTTGGCGAGGCATTGCTCAAGATGCGCTTATAATGAATATTGATGATCTTTTATGTGTGGGAGCTACAGATAACATTATGCTTTCTTCAACTATAGGAAGAAATAAAAATTTGATACCTGGCGAAGTTATTTCAGCAATAATAAATGGAACCGAAGATTTGCTCGCAGATCTAAAAGATTTTGGAGTAGAAATTCATTCTACAGGGGGAGAAACTGCAGATGTAGGGGATTTGGTAAGAACCATTATCGTAGATTCTACGGTAACTTCTAGAATGAAAAGAGCAGATGTTATTGATAATGCCAATATAAAACCAGGGAATGTTATTGTAGGTCTAGAATCTTTTGGACAAGCTAGTTACGAGAAAGAGTATAATGGCGGGATGGGTAGTAACGGACTCACTTCTGCCAGACATGATGTGTTTTCGAAAGTATTAGCAGAGAAATATCCTGAAAGTTTTGATAATAGTATTCCAGAGGATCTTATTTATTCTGGAACTAAGAAACTTACAGATAGTATAGAAAATTCTCCCTTAGATGCCGGTAAATTAGTGCTATCTCCTACCAGAACTTATGCGCCAATTATAAAGAAGATTTTATCGAAATACAGTAATAAAGAGATTAATGGAATGGTGCATTGCAGTGGTGGTGCTCAAACCAAAATACTTCACTTTATAGACAACCTTCATATCATAAAAGATAATATGTTTGAGGTTCCTCCACTTTTTAAGTTGATACAAGAAGAAAGTAAAACAGATTGGAAGGAAATGTATCAAGTGTTTAATATGGGACATAGAATGGAGCTGTATGTAGATGAAGCTATTGCTGCAGATATTATCCAAATCTCTCAATCTTTTAATGTAAATGCTAAAATTATAGGGAGAGTAGAAGCTTCAAATACCAAAAAGCTCACAATTAAGAGCGCTAAAGGTACTTTTGAGTATTAAAATTTCTTTTTTATCTAAATATCTGATTAACTTTTAAATGTGTTCAATTCAGAATTTGAATTTATCACGTTAATTTGATTGTGAAAGGAGCCCTATGAAGTGGAATAAATTATCATTGCCTATACTTACCGTCTTTTTGATAATTATCAATATTTGGGTAATAATAGAGTATTCTAAGGAAGTAAGCGATTATATGCGCTTTGCAGATATGCTTATTTATTTTCTTTATTTAATTTTTACAAAAGAGTATACTAAAAGATTTTTAGCTCTTTTTGGGTTACTATCAATTTGTGATGGGTTCATAATATTCTACAACATACCAATCTTCAATTTGCTCACATTTGTAATGAGAATAATAATTTACTTATTTCTCTTTTCTCTTGTGTTTAAAAAATTGAAAAACCTTAAAGTTGAATGGTCTCAACTTGGCGTGTTTGGAGTTATACTTTCAATCAATATTTTTCTGCTATTCGCTTTAGTAGAAATGGTGCCAGACGAATATGACTATAATGCGTTTAAAGCGCTATTCTATTTGTATGGAATAGCTACAATTTTAATAGTAAGTGCTGCCATATCTTATAGTAATAGGTATGAAAATAAGATTTCCTTATATTTCATTGCTGCAGTTTTAGGTCTTATTTTTTCAGATCTAACTTATTTTGTTGCGTTCTATCTAAAGTTTGAAGAATTTTATATTCCGGAGAGGATTTTCAACATTCTAGCTATAGCTTTCTTAGTGCAATATGTTACTTCTTCAAATCAAAGCTGCTCACTTAAATCTTCCATGAGTTTTTAACTAAGATTTACGCACTTCATAGAGAAAGTATACTTCTTCAAAACCATTCGCTCGATTTTCACGTACGTTTTCAAATAATTTAATTTAGATGAAGCGCTTAAATCCTGTATTGGCAATTTCCGGAATTGTCTTATTGATCATTAATTTTTTCGTGATTTCCCAATATGATCTTTTGGAAAGCCGCTGGTTGCGAATTATTTCTAGCTTTTTCTATCTGGTAATTTTTCTGAAGGTTTTTAAAAGAAGCGAATTTTATTTACTAGTGGGATTTTTTCTCTTAATGCTTTCAGATTTTTTGATGCTTAATTATGAAGATCCTCTTTTCAAAAAAATAACTTTTGTGCTAGTTATCATTGCTTACATTGCGCTAATCCTTTATATAAGTCCTTACGTAAAGAATTTAAAGACGAATTTTTTTCAAAAAGTGCTTTTCGTTTTAGTCTTAGCTATAAATACGGTAATGCTATTCTTATTGGTAGACATGGTAGATGGAGAGATAGATGATAGTGCACATTCTGCTCTTTTCTTTTTATATGGATTTGCTATGATCTCTTTGGTGATATTTGCATTTTCATTTAATCATAGATATTCCAATGAATCTTCCTTTTTCTTTATTTGTGCGGTGCTAGGCTTTATTTTTTCTGATATTTCCGGCTTTATTTCCTATTATTTAAAAGTTGATGAATTCTATTATCCAGATAGATTTTTCTATTTGCTTGGCCTGTTGAGTTTGGTGAAATTTGCAAATCTAGATAAGCCTGAAGCAGTGCAATATTCTGAAGATATGCTGTAGTCAGGATAAATTTTCTGCTAAACCTGTAATTCATATTCTGTTAAATCCATCGATTTATCGTAAATTTGACTCGAAAAATCATCCTAAATTTTATGATTGAGAAGCTGAATATAGTGAAGCAACGTTTTGACGAGGTGAATGACCTTATCATTCAACCAGATATCATGTCAGATCAAAAACGTTATGTAGAACTTAATAAGGAATACAAAGATTTAAAAGCGCTCATGGATGAGCGTGAAAAATACATTCGTCTAACAGAGAACATTGCAGAAGCTCAGGAAGTTATTGCAGATGGGAGCGATGCAGAAATGACCGAGATGGCCAAGATGCAAATGGACGAAGCCAAAAGTGAATTGCCTGGTTTAGAAGAAAAAATCAGGATGATGTTGGTGCCTAAAGATCCTGAAGACGCTAAAAACGTGGTGATGGAAATTCGTGCTGGTACCGGAGGAGATGAAGCGAGTATTTTTGCAGGAGATCTTTACAAAATGTACAATAAGTACGCTGAAAGCAGAGGTTGGAAGGCTAATATTGTAGATTATAATGAAGGAACTAGTGGAGGTTTTAAAGAGATGATCTTTGAAATTTCTGGAGAAGATGTTTATGGTACTCTAAAGTTTGAAGCCGGAGTACATCGTGTACAACGTGTTCCTCAAACCGAAACTCAAGGTAGGGTGCATACTTCTGCAGCAACCGTTATGGTATTGCCAGAAGCAGAAGAATTTGATGTAGAGATCAACCCTAAAGATGTAAGAGTAGATTATTTCTGTTCTTCTGGTCCTGGAGGTCAGTCTGTAAACACCACTTATTCTGCGGTGCGTTTAACTCACGTTCCAACAGGTTTGGTAGCTCAATGTCAGGATCAAAAATCTCAGCACAAGAATAAAGAAAAAGCATTTAGAGTATTGCGTTCCCGTTTATATGAAATGGAACTTGCCAAGAAAATGGAGGCAGATTCTGCAAAGAGAAACTCAATGGTTGCCAGTGGAGATAGAAGTGCTAAAATTAGAACTTATAACTACTCTCAAGGTAGGGTTACAGATCACCGTATAAACCTTACGCTTTATGATCTTTCCAATATCATCAATGGTGATATTCAGAAGATAATCGATGAACTTCAATTAGTTGATAATACAGAAAAACTGAAGGAAAACAGCGATGTTTTTTAAGTTTTATTTTATATAAGATCCCGCAATTGCGGGATTTTTTTATGTCTAATAAGCAACTTATCTTTACCTTAAACCTTATTTTTTATGACCACCGAAGAGCTTGTTGAGCAAATATTTAAGAAAAAGTCATTTTTGTGTATTGGCTTAGATACGGATCTGGAAAAGATTCCAACCTATCTTCTATCTGAAGAAGATCCAATTTTCGAGTTCAATAAAGCGATTATAGATGCCACACATCAATTTGCAGTAGCCTATAAGCCTAATACTGCCTTTTATGAGGCGGAAGGAAAGAAAGGATGGAAAGCTTTAAACAAGACCATCGAGTATTTAAATGATTATTACCCCGATATCTTCACTATTGCAGATGCTAAACGTGGCGATATAGGTAATACATCTTCTATGTATGCCAAAGCCTTTTTACAAGAAATGGCGTTTGATTCTGTTACTGTAGCTCCATATATGGGGAAAGATTCTGTAGAGCCTTTTCTTTATTTTAGAAATAAGCATACCATTTTATTGGCATTAACTTCTAATGAAGGCGCTTTCGATTTTCAGACTTTAAAAACCGATGATACCCAGCTTTACAAAAAAGTTATCGAGGTTTCTAAAACTTGGGAAAACTCAGAAAGGTTGATGTATGTGGTTGGTGCCACTAAGGCTGAATATTTAGCAGATATCAGAAAGATTGTACCGGATAGTTTTCTTCTGGTTCCCGGAGTGGGCGCACAGGGTGGTAGCTTAGCCGAAGTATGTAAGTATGGAATGAATAAAAATGTGGGATTATTAGTCAATTCTTCACGCGGAATCATCTATGCTTCTGAAAGTTCAAATTTTGCTGAAATAGCTGCTGCTAAAGCTGAAGTGATGCAGCGTGAAATGGCAGAGCAAATTGAAAATCTATAAATTCTAATAATGAAAGATCAGTTAGATAGAGAGGTTGAAGTAAAAACTATTCCTAAAAGAATAGTTTCTTTAGTGCCTAGTCAAACTGAGTTATTATGCTATTTGGGTTTAGAAGATTCGTTGGTAGGAATTACAAAATTCTGCGTACATCCCGAAAATCTTAGAAAAGAAAAGAAAATTGTTGGAGGCACCAAAAGTGTTCATTTTGATAGAATTTGCGCTTTAAAACCGGATATCATACTTTGCAATAAGGAAGAAAATACTCCAGAAATGGTGTTGGAGTTGGAAAAAATTGCTCCTGTGCATGTTTCTAATATTATTAATTTGGAAGAGGTTTATGGTCTTATTCATCAATACGGTGAGATCTTTAATAAACTCTCTAATTCCAACGAACTTATTGATTCTATTAAGAGCAAGAGAAATGACCTTCAATATGATAGACCGTTAAAAAAAGTGGCCTATTTAATTTGGAAAGATCCTTGGATGGCTGCTGGTGGAGACACTTTTATAAATACATTACTTGAAATAAACGGCTGGGACAATGTATTCAAGAACTTTACTTCAAGATATCCAAAAATAGCCATTGAAGAAATTAATAAATTACAAACAGATCTTATTCTGTTATCATCAGAACCTTATCCTTTTCAGCACAAACATATAACGGAATTGAATAACTCTACAAATGCTGAAATACTATTAGTTAATGGAGAATATTTTAGCTGGTATGGATCTAGACTTTTACAGGCTTTCGATTATTTTAAGACAATCGAATAGCCCGCAATTATTATTATTACAATCCTTCGTCTATTTTTTTACAATTCATTCTTTTCAATTGTATCAAGATCTTTTTAGCTCTTGCTTTTATCTTATCACTTTTTTCTTTATTTGTGAGTGCTACCCTAAATGATTGGCTCATCAATTCAGAATATTTTTGACAAAGTCTATCTTCTTCACTCTTATAAAATAAGTTTCCTAACATCATCATCTACTTTAGATTACAAAATTAGGTTCTTAAACCCAAATAATTTATTAACCTGAGGTTAAAGCTTTTGTAATCTTTCCAAGATTGGAGTGTTTTATCGTTAAATCTGTTAATCTTGCAGAGAAAACACGCGTTGTAATAATCTTGTGGTTCGAGAGGCCATGTCTGTACGAATTTGTTTTTCTTCTACCGCAATCATAGTATAAACCCCTTTTAAGGCTTCGTTGGTTACATAGTCCGGAAGATCTGGATTTACCTTAGAGGTTAATGGAAGAGTATTATATTTTTGAATAATATTGGTCCAGACTTGTGTAGCCCCTACTTTATCTAAAGAATTTGAAATAACGGGGTTAAATTTTGCATAAAGCTGATCTTCGGTTTTTTGAGTTAAGTAAGAAGTAGCAGCCGTATTATTTCCTAAAAGAATATTTCTTGCATCGTTAAAGGTTATTTGCTGTACAGCACTTACAAATATTGGAGTTGCTTCCTTTACGGCATCTTCGGCAGCACGATTTAAAACTTTTAAACCTTCATCGGCTAAAGAACTAAGGCCAACACTACGTAGGGTTTGATCTACTTTTTGTAATTCAGGAGGTAGTGTAATTCTTACTAAGTCATTTTTAAAAAATCCGTCTTGCTGAGTAAGTTTAGTTACCTGTTTATCTATACCAAAATTTAAAGCTTCTCTTAACCCAGAGGATATTTCGGTATTTGTAACACCACATTCAGAGCCTGGTAATTGAGTTGCAATATCTTGAAGTTCTGCACATCCGGTAAAAATTGGGATTAAAAGTAGTAGTAAGTATTTTTTCATGATTTGGTCTTTTTCGTATTTTTTATAAAAGTCTGATTTATTTCAATCAATACCTGTTATAGTTATATTAAAACAATAATTTCTGATTATGACCAGACTATTCGATTTATAGATCTTTCAATATTAGGGATTGAAATTTTTATGAGAATCTTTAAAGTTTTCTTCAATTCGGAAAGTTCGTTGCGAAATTCGTAAATTGCGACAGCAAAAATTAAAATATACCAATGGAAGTACAAGCTCCTTATATACCCAAGAATAAAGTAAGAATAGTAACAGCTGCATCTCTTTTTGATGGACATGACGCTGCCATAAATATTATGCGTAGGATCATTCAATCTACAGGGGTGGAAGTAATTCACTTAGGTCATGATAGAAGTGTAGAAGAAGTGGTGAATTGTGCCATACAAGAAGATGCAAATGCTATTGCCATGACTTCTTACCAAGGTGGTCATAATGAGTATTTTAAATATATGTATGATCTGCTGAAGGAAAAAGGAGCAGAGCACATAAAGATCTTTGGTGGTGGAGGTGGAGTAATTCTTCCAGATGAAATCAAAGAATTGATGGATTACGGAGTTACTAGAATTTATGCCCCGGATGATGGAAGAGAAATGGGCTTGCAAGGGATGATCAACGATCTGGTAAAAACTGCTGATACTCCAACACCTAAATTGGAAAAGGAAGATCAAGCTGAGAAGTTATTAAAAGCTAAAGATGTAAATACCATCGCGCGTTTAATTTCTTTAGCTGAAAATAGACATGAAGACTTTAAAAAGGTTTTTGAAACTATTAAATTGCCGGAACATAAAACTCCAGTTTTAGGGATTACAGGTACCGGAGGCTCTGGAAAATCTTCGTTGGTAGATGAGTTGGTAAGAAGATTTTTGATCGATTTCCCTGAGAAAACAATAGGGATAGTTTCTGTAGATCCATCTAAGAAGAAAACTGGCGGAGCCTTGCTGGGAGATAGAATTAGAATGAACGCCATTAATGACTCTAGAGTTTATATGCGTTCTTTGGCAACTAGACAGTCTAATCTTGCGTTGTCTAAATATGTTGCAGAAGCGGTAGATGTATTAAAAGCTGCCAATTATGATCTTATAATTCTAGAAACATCTGGAATCGGGCAATCTGATACCGAAATTTTGGAACATTCTGATGCTTCTCTCTATGTAATGACACCGGAATTTGGTGCTGCTACTCAGTTAGAGAAAATAGATATGTTGGATTTTGCTGATCTGGTAGCGATCAATAAATTTGATAAACGCGGAGCTTTAGACGCACTACGTGATGTGAAAAAGCAATACCAGAGAAATCATCAGTTATGGCACGAAGATGCAGAGAAGCTTCCGGTTTTTGGAACTATCGCATCTCAATTCAACGATCCTGGGATGAATACGCTGTATAGCAATATCATCAATAAAGTGGATGAAAAGACTGATTCTGGTTTTAATTCAACTTTCAAGATCAACGAAGATAAAAGTGAGAAGATCTTTATCATTCCGCCTAAAAGAACTCGTTACCTTTCTGAAATTTCAGAAAATAACAGAAGTTATGATGAGAAAGCAGATTCTCAAGTAGAAGTCGCTCAAAAACTTTACGGGATTTACAAGACCATAGAATCTGTAACTAATGTGAAGCCTTCTCTTTCTCAATATGGGTTAGAGGAAGAAAGTCTAGAAGAAAGTAAAACAGAGCAAAATTTTGAGCTTACAGATCTGCTTAAAAAAGAATTCGATCGCGTAAAAATGGATCTAGATCCATATAACTGGGAAGTAATTACCGGTTGGAGTGAAAAAGTAAATAAATATAAAGAGCCAATTTATACATTTAAGGTTCGTGACAAAGAGATAAAAGTGGAAACCCACACAGAATCTCTTTCTCATACACAGATCCCAAAAATAGCTTTGCCAAAGTATCAAGCTTGGGGAGATATTTTAAGATGGTGTCTTCAAGAAAATGTACCGGGAGAATTTCCTTATACCGCAGGTCTTTATCCGTTTAAACGAGCAGGTGAAGATCCTACCAGAATGTTTGCCGGTGAAGGTGGGCCAGAACGTACAAATAGACGTTTTCATTATGTAAGTCAGGGTTTACCTGCAAAACGTTTGTCTACAGCCTTTGACTCTGTTACTCTTTATGGTAACGATCCAGATTTTAGACCAGATATCTACGGAAAAATAGGAAATGCTGGGGTTTCTATATGTTGTTTAGACGATGCTAAAAAATTGTATTCAGGTTTTGATTTGGCAGATGCTATGACATCGGTGAGTATGACCATTAATGGTCCGGCGCCAATGTTACTTGGATTCTTTATGAATGCAGCCATAGATCAGCAATGTGAAAAGTATATTATTGAAAATGGCCTAGAAAAAGAAGTAGAAGATAAGATCAAAAAGATCTATAAAGATAAAAGTGTAGATAGACCATCTTACCAAGGGAAATTACCAGAAGGTAATAACGGGTTGGGTCTTATGTTGCTTGGAGTAACCGGAGATCTAGTTTTACCAGCAGATGTTTACGCGAAGATCAAAATGCATACTTTAAATGTAGTGCGAGGTACGGTTCAGGCTGATATCTTAAAAGAAGATCAGGCACAAAACACTTGTATTTTCTCTACAGAATTTGCTTTGAGATTGATGGGAGATGTGCAGGAATATTTTATTGAAGAGAAAGTGAGAAATTTCTATTCAGTTTCTATTTCTGGATACCATATTGCCGAAGCCGGAGCAAATCCTGTGACTCAGTTAGCTTTAACTTTAGCTAACGGATTTACTTATGTTGAGTATTATTTAAGTAGAGGAATGGACATCAATAAATTTGGTCCAAACCTTTCCTTCTTTTTCTCTAACGGAATAGATCCTGAATATGCAGTTATTGGTAGAGTAGCTCGTAAGATCTGGGCAAAAGCATTAAAGCATAAGTATGGAGCAAACCCTAGAGCTCAAATGTTGAAATATCACATTCAAACTTCAGGAAGATCTTTACATGCTCAAGAAATCGACTTCAATGACATTAGAACTACGCTTCAAGCTTTATATGCAATTTATGATAATTGCAATTCGTTACATACCAATGCTTATGATGAGGCCATTACTACGCCTACAGAAGCTTCTGTAAGAAGAG